>ERZ1370068.9618-contig-8382_pt1 | contig 103787 bp, 156 predicted proteins | sample MGYA00561227_ERZ1370068 | MGnify/ENA primary metagenome ERZ1370068 (study PRJEB38410, sample SAMEA6850437) | metagenome | study: Metagenomic assessment of the ecological functions of the soil: analysis of the soil microbiota associated with the...
GTATACTTCGTTCAGTTACGTATTGCTATCTGCCATCGCCGCCGCTGTCCCCGAACCCTCGACGCTTGCGATGCTTGGGACAGGTCTTCCAATCATCCTGGTATATGCTTGGTGCCGACGGCGGCAGAACACCGGTGGACATTTAGATAAGCGTATTTCACTCAGTGGGTAAGAGTTCAGGCTGATCAGGCGCCTCCGGGAGGGCGAGCATCGAGCACCCTCGATGTCCAGGGAGATCTCGATGATGGGTGCGCCGCCGACCGCGCGCATCTGCGTTAGCCGACGGGGTCGCTATTTTTGCTGCGCGGCGACGCCACAATCGGATGAACGGCGAGGCCAGAGACCAGAGCAGCGAGGCCGGCACGGGCACGGCGCCGCATCCCGTCCTCAAGAAATACTACGAGCGCGAGAGCGACCGGCGGCCCTTCGTCAGCGCACTGTTCGACAACGGCGCCGCGCACTACGATTGGATCTGCGGGCTGGGCTCGATGGGCTCGGGCCGGTTCTATCGCCGTTGGATCCTGATGAAATACGGCCTCCGTGCCGGCATGAAGCTGCTCGACGTCGCGACCGGCACCGGCCTCGTGGCCCGGGCGGCCACGCGCATCCTGGGCGAGCCGGGAGCCGTGGTCGGGCTCGACCCTAGCATCGGCATGCTGCGGCAAGCGCAGAAGAGCCTGGCGATTCCGCTGGTGCAAGGGATCGTCGAGGAACTGCCGTTCGCGACCGACCACTTCGACTTCCTCAGCATGGGCTACGCGCTGCGCCACGTGGCCGACCTCGGCGTGGCCTTTCGGCAATGCCTGCGGGTCTTGAAGCCGGGCGGACGCATCATGATCCTCGAGATCACACCGCCGCGCTCCGCGGTCAGCTGGTACGTCTTCCGCGCTTACTTCGAGAAGGTGTTGCCGCGCGTCATGCGGCTCAGCACGGGAAGCGCTGAGGCCGAGCTGCTCTTGCGGTACTACTGGGACACGATCGCCCACTGCGTCCCGGCGGACGCGATCCTCGAAAGCCTGAGATCGAGCGGCTTCGTGGACGTCAAGCACCGCGCCCGCGGCGGACTCATCAGCGAGTACATCGGCTCGAAGTCGCCCTGAGCTCCCGAGATTCACTAGGCAAACACGAACGCACGCGTCGGATTGTTCTCCATCGCGCGGCTTGAAAGCCGGCTGCACGCGGTGATTTTCGCTGCCTTCAACGTCACTCGGTATTTCAGCTGCTTCGCCGTATCGCTCTCCGACACCTGCTCGACCTCCGCACAGAAAGAGTACCACTCGGGATCGATGGCGTCCGCACACGGGTAGCCGCTGAGGGACCCTTTGGCGACATAGCGGCGCCGAGGCCAAATCCCTGATTCCGTGATTCCCGCTGTCGTGAGACGCTTACGCTGCAGAGAGAGACCGCCATCGGCCGGTCTGGCGAAGCGGCGATTTTAGTGAGATTCGAGAGCTGGCATGCGTGTTGGCGTTCTGTGTGGCCCATAAGGATTTGGTGCACTGAACACTGACAAGTCGATGACCAACTTGGTCAACAGGGAGAAGCCGCAATGAGAAGGAGAGAAGCCGCAATGAGAACGAGAATCTGGGGCCTGATATCGATCGCGTTATTGTTCTTGGGAGTCTCACTGCTCACGGTTCCCGTACGCAGTGATGCGGTGGTAATCAGCAACGTCACGGTCACCGAAACGCAGGGCGCCGCTTCGTTCACGTGGTGCATCGTTGGTTGCGCCGCTCCGATATGGGCTGCTGGCGGCGGGACGAGATCTCCTCGCGGGCCAGTCCCTCGTGCTCACGCAAACTAACGCGGGTTCAACTTCGACACAAGCGACGGCCCGGCAGGAGACTGACTGGGTGCGCTCACGCCGGGCTCACGCTTGTACCAGTCAACCGCTGAATGTCAAGCGGGACTGCCATACCCCTGGCGGGGAACAATGCGCTGAACAACTTCAATGGTGACACAAACCCGCTGGGTACCGTGCACAATGAGGCTGTGGATTGGACATCGGTTGGCAGCCTCTCCGGCCTCAGTATCTTCCTTGGCTATGCCGACAATGCCCATAGCGGTACTTGCGCTGATGCGGATCGGCAATTGTCCTCTCCGAGAATCCGTGGCAGGGATCGCCCGGTACACGATTCGACTGGTGCCGCGGGAGGCCCTGGTGGTTGTGTCAAGCCTGGAGTAACGGCCTGTTTCGATGCAGGTGCCATCCGGATCACCGGAGTGGTGGCCGGCCAGCGACCCTGCTACTCCTCGGTGCCGGGCTGCGTCGGCGCGGCCGCCTGGCAGCGCAGGAAGTTCATGACCCGCTAGTCCCCGGGCGATCACCCCGGAAGGGCTTCAGTGAGAGCCCAGCGTGAGTAATATCCTGGGGCTCTCGTATTTTCCAGACAGGGCTCTCGGCATCTTGCGCAACCTCATCGAGGATCTACTGGAAGGTGTTGAAGGGACCCGGAAGGCGCGCGCCGCGCCTTCCGGCCTGGTGCCGCTCCGCCCGCTCCCGGTACCGCCGGATTGACGGAAGAACCGCCGAGGCCCGCTGGCCCTGCGTTCTTCAGTTCACCCCGTCGCGGGTGTCGCGAGCCGGGGAGATTAAAGGGCGCCTTCTCAGCCGATAAGCGCGAGGGCACGCTGACGCGCTATCTCAGTCGCGACGCGATGCAGCGGCTCTCGGCGGGCAGGGTCTTGAACGGTTGGTGCGCTCGCGTGGAAGCGAATTTCCGACGGGAGGCCGAAGTGTGTCGGCCCACATGTTGCTGGCGCTGGAGGTTTCGACAGCAATCCAAGCCTTCGCTCTGAGGTGAGACCGACTCCGAATTGAGATCGTGTCGGAGATGAACGGGCGACTCCCAAACCACGGCTATCTATCTCACGTAGCGAACTGGCTGGGCGTGTGGCGGTGTACACAAAAGAGAAGAAGGTCTGCCAAACGTGCGGGCGAACCATGGGAGAGTCACACGCGGTTGGACTGAACTCACGTGGGTTCCACCGGCGGCAACACCCACTGCCCGATACTCTTCGAGCCACGGCACTGAACTCCTGACCGTGCCCGTCACCGGTTGACGACGACCATTGGCGTCGTCAGCCAGTGAATCAGTTGAGGTGCTCGAAGCGGTAGCGACGGATCGGCCACTCGCGCGTGCAGTCCAGGGGCGCGGCACGGCCGCGTCGGTTACCGCGCCGTGTTCATCGAGCCAGATAGGTGTCAGGTCAGCTCTCTGGGGAAGAACCTACCTCACCTTGCGACGACGAGATAGCGCGAGGGCCCGTCAGGCCAACTCCGAGCAGCACGAGCGTGGAGGGTTCTGGCACGCGAGTCCACACACCGTTGATGCCCGTGGCAGAATACGTACAGGTTGAGCCACCGCCGCAGCCCAAGCCACCACCAGGAATTGACTCCCCTTCGATTCTCCAGAGAGACCTGGGACATTCGCCCTATTCGACGTGAAGTCGTTTCTGACCCTCCAGGATTTCACCAAAAAGGCCCCGCTGCTGTTGGGCGGCATGTCAGGCCACACGTAGAACTCGCCGAAGCCGATGATGTAGAAGAATTGGGCAAAGTCGAACGTGACGTTGTTATCGGCGTAGAGAGCCTTGGAGAAGTACCCCGGGGGATTCTGACCGAACGACTGACCGGGGATGGTAGCATCGGTCGTGACCACATGCATGGTTGCTCTGTCCACTGCACGTGGTCCCGCAGGTTCCAATCAGTCGTAGATGATATTGGCGTGGGCATTGAGCGGTCCGATAAGTAACACGAGCGCAATGGTCGCGAGCAGCATCTTGAGCATCCTCGTGTCTTCTCTTTAAGGCTGTATGGCTCGGTGCCGGGGCACATTAGCCACGGAGTGGATAAGCACTCTAGGTGGGGCGCGAGGATAGCGCGGTCAGACAGTCTCCGACAATAGTGCGAATGTTGGGGGTAACTAGGCGAGCGGGCCAAGGAGACCAGAGCGCTGGACGAACCCGACAAGCCCCGGCCGGGTTGGAAGGGCCAAGCAGGGGGCCGGATGTGTCGGTCGGCGCTGGCCGTGGTCATCGAGCCAGATGGGCGGAGTCAACGTGTGGGGTGTTAGGGGCTGCCGGTTGACGATGAACGCCGCAGATACCGGCATCCGCACCCTCGCCAGCGTAAGAACCGCTCAAGACTGAGCCTTGATCCCCGACCGCTACGCTTCCACGGAGTGAACCGGGGCGAAGGTGCGGCTTGGTTAGCGACGAACTCTAAAATCTGAGAGCCGCCTAGGAGACCAGTGAGGGTGCCAGACGTGCCGCCGCTGGTTATCCACGTTGCCGACACGCGCTCTCCTGCTGGGCGATGGTGAAGACTACTGTCATGGCGAAGCCTCGGCCTGCTTGCGTGCCGGAAATGTTCCCGGAGTATGTACGCCGCCACTGAAATGGCGGCGGCGACAAGCTGTGTCCCAGTTGGGACTAGTGAGGAGCCGACTTGGCTGGGTCCTGAGCAGCCCCCAGGCGGGCTAGGGCAGCATCCGCAGCAACGGCGAACCCAAGACCCTGAGCTTGATCGTCCACAAGCTTGAAGCTGCTAATGCCCACGACTTCACCGCGAAGGTTGATAAGCGGTCCACCGCTGTTTCCAGGGTTGATCGCCGCATCCGTCTGGATCAGAGCGACGCCGTCTGGTTGGGCCCGAACTGCACTGACAATCCCTCTGGTCACGGTGCTTGCTAACCCCAACGGAGCCCCGAGGGCTGCCACGTCCTCTCCGGGCCGGAGAGATTGCGAGCTGCCGATTCGAGCGGTGGGAAGGTTTGTGAGTGGAATATTCAGCAAGGCAACGTCTGCCTCAATGTTCAAGCTTCGGATGCTGGCGGTCGTGCGACGGCCATCCGAGAACTCGACCGTTATCGTCTTTGCTCCCTTAACTACGTGGGCCGCCGTCAATATGCCCCCCGCTGGATCGACTACGACACCACTTCCCCTGGCGCTATCGGTTCTTACACGGACCACGCTCGGAGCTACCCGTTCCACGGCATCAGCCAAGGAGACCGAAGTGAGGGCTGGTGATGGAGTGGGTACTGTCAAAGGCGGCGCAACTGCACTCGCCGGGAGATAGCGAATCGCGAGCGCGACAACATCAATATTTGGGATTGTCCGAACCATCGGATTCAGTGCCCGGCCAAGGTAGCGGTTGACGTTCGTGACGAGGACCGCCTCCGCACCCATCTCGCGGGCTCTCGCGTGCAGCTCGGGCAGTACGTCGGTAACCTCAGCCGAACCCCACGCGGTGGCAGCGGAGTAGTGACCCTTGATGATCCCGACTTGTTCATACGGCCGTGGCGGAAGCTGGTTGCCGGTGATAGGTCTCAATCTGGCTCGAGGGCAGCGTACCGACCCGGGCCGGTGGGGATTGCCGTGGTGGTCGTGTTGGCGCATCCGCAGGCCAAGGCCATCGCAGTAAGCAGGATAATGGCGCGACCCAAGCACGGTTCTGGCGTGGATCGCCCTACGACGGTCACGCGTGACCCGGACGGCACGGCCGGGGAGATTCTTGTCGGCCAGCGGCGGGAGGGGTGGAAGGTCGCCCGGAGGCCATGAGCTGGCGAATCCTGGCGCGCAGCTCGTCGTGGTCCATACGACCTGAACAGCAAGAAAGAGACCACAGACCGCTCGGCAATAGTAATGCGTGGTTGGGCCGTGCCACCACCGGCCCTGGGCTCAATCGGCAGGGTTTTCGACACCGTCAACGACCCATGCTGGGCCCGTTTCGCGCGGAGCCCGTTAGCCACGGATCGCCGCGAGCATTACCTTCTTCTTCGGACCCATTGGCCGTCCAGCGCGGGAGAGGATAGACGGCGAGGCTCGCGCGGCAAGCGGGACACTCGTGGCCGGGGCAATCCGCCAATGGTATGGCGGACGAGTCGCGCACTCAGAGTGGCGACAGGTAGCCCGATGCGTTGACAGCTCGATCTGACGCGGACATAGAGCGGCCCCGTCTAGCAGGATGCAGAAAAATGGGGTAAAGGGACAGACTTGCTGGTGCTGAGGTGTGGCGAAGGATGTGGCACAGCTCCGCTCGGGTCGCGCATCGGTGCACGGATCCGGTACCGGCGCTCGTGCGCTCATCCCGTGGCCTCGGCCAGGTTGCGGATGCGGACCAGGTTGTACGCGGCCAGGCTGAAGAGGAACATCCAGCTCACTCGCGCGCCGGCCCCGGTGTCGGGTCTTGCGCAGGAGCCCGACGGTCTTGAGCCAGCCGAAGATCTCTTCGACGCGCTTGCGTGTCCATTGGCTCACCTCGTAGCCGGCGTGGCGCGTGGTGCGCGCATCGATCGCACTCGCACCGGTGCGACGTGTTCTGGGCCACGTGCGGCGTCACCTGGAGCAGCCGGAGGGCCTCGACGAAATCCCGCGTGTCATAGCCTTTGTCGGCGCCCGACCGTGATCCGACCCGCCGTCGCCCGGTGGCCCAGCATCTCCAGCGCCGCCGCGCGCTCGCCGTAGCCACTGGCCCGCGTCACGCAGCCCTCGACGGCCAAGCCGTGGCGGTTGTCCATGAGCACGTGCCCCTGGTAGACGAGCTTGGCTTCGTGGCCCTTGGCCTTGCGGAACAGCCGCGCGTCGGGATCCGTGGTCGAGCGATGCGTGACGTTACTCCGCCGCTCGCCGTGGAAGTCCACCGTGGGATTGCCCGGATCGTCCGGCGGCGGCCCGCTCGGCGCGTCCTTCGGCTTGAAGCTCTTGAGACTCGCCCAGGCCTCGATCAGCGTCCCGTCGACCGTGAAGTGCTCGTCGGACAGCAGGCTCCGCTGCCGGGCCTGCGCCAGGACCCGCGTAAAGAAGGCCTGGGCGATGTCCCCGGCCAGCAGCCGCTCGCGATTCTTCGTGAAGACCGTGGGATCCCAGACGGCGTCATCCATGTTCAGCCCGACGAACCAGCGAAAGAGCAGGTTGTAGTCCAGCTGCTCCATCAGCAGCCGCTCGCTGCGCGTGCTGTAGAGGACCTGCAGCAGCAGCGCCCGCAACAGCTTCTCCGGCGGGATCGACGGGCCGGCCCACCGGGGAGTAGAGCGTGGCGAACTCGCGGGGACAGCTCGGCCAGGATCGTGTCCACCATCGCCCGGATCGGGCGCAGCGGATGGTCCGCGGGCACGCGCTGCTCCGGCGACAATGTAGCTCCACATCCCGGCCTGTTGGCGATCGTCGCCTCGCATGCGCGCCTCCTGCGTGTGAGTTACGCGCATCGTAGCCGAACCCTCCACCGACTCGACCATCAAATGTCGGGTTTTTCCGCATCCTGCTAGAAGCCGTCCCGGTGCCGTAGAAATGGGCCAAATCGCGCATCTCCACGCCAGTGCCACCTAGAGTGCCACTAGCACGGTGCTCGCCAAGAAATGAAAAGCCGGAGGGTCCGTGTAACCCTCCGGCTTCTCAGCAAATCAAATGGTGGACGATACTGGACTTGAACCAGTGACCCCCGGCATGTGAGGCCGGTGCTCTGCCAACTGAGCTAATCGTCCGTGGCAGGAAATCTACATAGTTGCAAGCTCGCCGTCAAGCCAAGCATCTTGATTGGCGCCAGAAATAGTGCCTGCCGCGTTTCATTGGCGACACATTCGTATCATCGCAACCAAGAGAATAAAGCCTACAACGAGCACCGCCAGATCGAACCGCCATGGCCCTTTGCTTCGGCGTCCTAGTCGCCGGCGGACCCAAGGGCTCATAGCGCCGTGTCGTGGGAGCGCGCGCCCTGACTGTCGATCCGTCGCGCGACATCTTGAAGGTCGGCCGGGCTCACAATGTGGTAGCGATCGAACTCCGCGCTCGTTTTTGTGGCCGGTCACCTGCGTCGTGAGCAGACAGAAGAGCGAAACGGCGAGGAGCGACACCATAGCCAGGTTGACCGTGTCCGAGCGTTTCTCCAGTGCGTCCTTGGTTGCCTTGAGACGCGCGTCGGCTGAGATCGTCCGGTCATGCGGATCGTCCTTATCCAAGCCTGATAAGGAATGTAGCTGAGCGATCGAAAGCACCGCCCCGAGCGCCCGGCGCGGTCCCGAGCCAGCAAAGTCGGTGACACGCCGAGGCAGGGCAGAAATCTACAGGCTTACAGAACGCACGTCAACTCGAGACCCCCATTACGGCGCCCGGCGACTCAATCTGCCCCTCTTGGACGGGCGGGAAGGCGCCGATAGAGAGATGTGGCAACGTCACGGGGTCTTCACGTGGGCGACACAGAACCGTGCTCCAATCGACGCAGCATGACGAGCTACGAGATCGTCGTGATCGGCAGCGGCCCGGCCGGGCACCACGCCGCCATCCAGGCCGCCAAGCTCGGACGAAGCGTGGCCATCATCGAGCGCCTGCGCGTGCGTGGGCGGCGTCTGCATCAACACGGGCACCATCCCGTCGAAGACGCTGCGCGAGGCCGTGCTCTACCTCTCGGGCTTCCAGCAGCGCGGGCTCTACGGCCACTCCTATCGCGTCAAGCAGACCATCACCATCCAGGACCTCATGTTCCGATGCCATCACGTGATCGCCAAGGAGAACGACGTCTACCGCGAGCCAGTTCGCCCGCAACGGCGTGGACGTGCTCGAGGGCCATGCCTCCTTCGTCGACCCGCACACCATCAAGATCGAGGGCGACGGGCCCGCCGCCCTCGATCCGCGCGGAGCGGGTGGTCATCGCGACGGGCACGGTGCCCGCCACCTCTCACGACGTACCCGATCGACGGATCGGCCATCATCGACGCCGACGGCATCTTCGATCTCAAGAGCGTGCCCGCCACCATGATCGTGGTCGGGGCCGGCGTGATCGGCATGGAGTACGCCTGCATGTTCGCCGACCCTCGGCTCCCTCGTGACGGTGGTGGAGAGCCGCGAAGCGCCTCCTCGAGTTCGTGGACGGCGAGATCATCGAAGCGCTGATGTACCACATGCGTGAGAACCGCGTCACCTTCCGGAGCGGCGAATCGGTGGAGCGCGTCGAGCGCGACCCGCGCGGGAGGCGTGACCGCCTATCTCAAGAGCCGCAAGACCCTCCGGGCCGACGTGCTCCTCTACGCCGGTGGGCCGTCAGGGCAACACGGCCGGCGCTCAAGCTGGAGGCGGCGGGACTGGAGGCGGACGACCGCGGTCGACTCCACGTGGACGACTAGCTTCCGCACTCCGGTGCCCCACATCCATGCCGCGGGCGACGTGGTCGGCTTCCCGAGCCTCGCCTCCGTGTCCATGGAGCAGGGGCGCGTCGCCTCGGCCAGCGCCTTCGGCCTGGAGACCACGATAGTGCCGGGGCTCTTCCCGTACGGGCTCTACACCATCCCGGAGATCTCCTTCGTGGGCCGTACCGAGGAGGAGCTCACCGCGGCCGGCGTGCCCTACGAGGCGGGCATGGCGCACTACCGCGAGATCGCGCGCGGCCAGATCATCGGCGACACGACGGGCCGGCTCAAGCTGCTCTTCCATCAGCGAGACGGGGCAGGTCCTGGGCGTCCACATCATCGGCGAAGGCGCGTCCGAGCTCGTGCACATCGGCCAGGCCGTGATGGCGCTCGGAGGTACCGGTGCGCTACTTCGTGGATCACGTCTTCAACTATCCGACGCTCGCCGAGTGCTACAAGGTGGCCGCGCTGGCCGGCCTGAACAAGCTCGGCGCCGATCGGCGCCGCCCGAATCGCCCCTGCCCTCGGTCCCGCCGATACGTCCTTCCTGCTCGGCCACGCGAGCTAACCGCCGCCCACCCGCGGCAGCCGCGCCCTGAATTCCCGAGCTAGCCGCTGGTGGACGCGGCCTGCGCGTAGAGGCGGATCAGGTTGCGGGCGTGGTGCTGGCTCAATCCGTTCGGATCGTTGGCCGCGCCGACCGGCGCGTAGCGGTTCGAAGAACCGGATGAACTCGAGCAGAGCTGCGTGAAGGAACGCTCGGAGCGCAGCAGCTGGTCGCACCGTTCCCCGCGGAGGCGAGCACACGGCGGCTGCCTCGCGGTCCAGTCTTTGCGCGGGATCGACAGGCTCGACGGCACCCGTGAAGCCATTGACACTGGAAATCATGTGCCTGGTCGCGGCGAATTCTGCCGCCTCCACCTGGTTCCGGAGAATCCTCTGCTCCGGGAGGAGGGAGCAAGCGCCGTGCCGACTGGTGCGGTGCGCAGGTGGATCAGGCTCCGGCGGCGATCAGCCCCACACGGATGGCGAAGCGCACGAGGCCCGCGACATCGTGGATATCCAGGCGATCCATGAGCTGGGCCCGGTGAGTCTCCACCGTCTTCACGCTCAGCTTGAGCTTGGCCGCGATGTCCTGGTGGTGTTGCCTTCCGCGATGAGCTGCAGCACCTCGCGGTGCCGCGAGGTGAGCCGCTCGAGCGGATCGGGCTTGTCGGCCACCCGCCGGCGGAAATCCGCGACCAGATGCCTCGACATGGCCGGGCTCAGATACGTCTCCCCTCGCGCGACCGCGGCGATGGCCAGCTCGAGCTCGGCGAAGTCCGCATCCTTGAGGACATACTCCCGACGCCCCTGCCCGGAGCGCCTGCAGCGCATATTCCTGGGCGGAATGCATGGACAGGATGATGACCGCCGTCGCCGGGCTGCTCTTGACCACACGGGCGCTCGCCTCAGAGACCGTTGAGACCCGGCATGGCGATATCCATGAGGACGAGGTTCGGATGGAGCTTCTCGACGAGGTCGACGACCTCGTGCCCGTCGTGGGCCTCGCCGACCACCTCGATCCCCGCGATGCCGGCGAGGAGCGCGCGAATGCCCGCGCGGACGAGGGCATGGTCGTCGGCCAGCACCACTCGGAGCGGCGCGACCGCTTCACTTTCGATGACTTCGTCGGGGGCGGCGGTGGCGGAGATCATTGGACTCCCTCTGCTGCCTCGTGAGCAGCGGATAGTGGGGATTCGCCAGGGGTAGCCAGGCCCGGAGCACGGTTCCCTGTCCGGGCGTCGACACGATGCTCGAACGGCCTCCCGCCAGCTCCACGCGCTCCTCGAGCCCGAGGAGTCCCGCGCTGGCGCCCTGAATGGCCCGCCGGCGCGCGGTGGCCACGTCGAAGCCGATGCCGTTGTCGCTCACGCTGATCTCCAGCTGATTCGCGGTGGATCCGGAGGGTCACGGTGATCCGCGTGGCCCGCGCATGCCGGATGGCGTTGGTCACGGCCTCCTGGGCGATCCGGTAGCAGGTGGTGGCGGTGGCGGCGGGGAAGATCCGCGGGCACGTCCTCCGTCACCACGTCGCCGGCGATACCTGACCGCTCCGCCTGCGCGCCCACATACCATCGCAGAGCCGCGGCAAGCCCCAGATCGTCGAGCAGCGAAGGGCGAAGATCGAGAGAGAGCTGACGAACGCCGCGAAGGATGTGGTCCACCATGCCGAGGCTCTCATCGAGGCGTCCCGCCGGAGAGCGCCGTCTCCGGCTGACGGCGCAGCATCTGGAGATTCATCCTCACCGCGGTCAGGGCCTGCCCCACCTCGTCGTGGAGCTCGCGGGCCAGGTGGCGTCGCTCCGCCTCCTGCACTTCGAGGAAGCCGGGCGGAGAGCGCCTGCAGGCGCTGGCCGGTGGCCTGCACGGTGGTGAAGAGCCGGGCGTTCGGATCGCCACCGCGGCGTGCTCGGCAGAGTCGAGGGCGGACTCGTCGAAGTCCGTGAAGGCCCGCGGCGAGCGGTTGTCGACGTAGAGCAATCCCTCGATCTCTTCAGCCGATCACGATGGGCACAGCCATCTGGGCCGCGATGCCCTCGCTTTCGATCACCGTCGCCCATTCCTTGGCGAACCGCAGGTCGGCCATCCAGTCGGCGGTACGCACGGGCCCGCGGCTCTGGAGGACCAGTCCGCCGAGAGACCGGACACCTGGCCGGATGCGGACGCTGTCGTATCCCTCGTAGAGGGTGTTGACCCAGTAGCGAAAGACGCAGGCTCCCGTCTCGGGATCGCGGAGGGCGATGCGGGCAATGTCACTCTGGCACAGCATCCGGGCGCCATTGACCACCTGCTGCAGGATGGTGTCGACGTCGAGAGAGGCATTGATGGTCCGCGAGATCTCCGCCACCACCTCGGCTTCCGCCGTCTCCGCTCCGCCTCCTCGTAGAGACGGGCGTTCTCGAGGGGCGAGCGCGGCCTGATTGGCGAAAGTCTGGCCGGTGGCGATCTCGTCACCCATGAAGGCGTGCGGCTGGCTGAGACGCCATGCCGAGCACGCCTACCGTGTGTCCCCGCACGGAGAGGGGCACCGGCAGGTATGAGCGAACTCCCGCCTGCAGGAACACGTGGTGCCGCTCGGCGAGCTCGGGCTCTTCCGGCTCGGGCTCGGCCATGAGATCGGCGGTCCAGCTCGGGCGCCGCTCAGCCAGACGCGATTCACGATCGATCCCTTGATGACCGATCTCCCCGTCTGGAACACGCCGCTCAGCGGCCCGCCCACCGCCACGGCCACCAGCCTGCCTTCCGCCCGCGGCACGGATGGCGGCGTGCACGCAGCCCGGGAGCAGGCTGGGGACGCTCTCCACGATCCGGCTCACCACCTGCATGGCGTCCTGCATGCCCGTGAGCGCCCGCGCGCCCTGGGCCAGCGCCTCCGCCTCCCTTCCCGCGCCGCTCCGCGTCCTCGTAGAGGCGGGCATTCTCGAGCGCGAGGGACGCCTGGTCGGCGAAGGCTTCGAGGAGCCGTCGCTCGCCCTCGGTGAATTTCAGCGCATTCCGGTTCGTCACCGTGAGCGCACCGATGGGCCGCCCGGGCGGGCCCAGGGGCATGGCGAGAGCGCGCGCTGACCGGAGGGTGACCACGCCGGCGCGGATGCGATCGGGGAGGGCGACGCGAGGATCGTTCAGGACGTCCCCGACGAGACGGGGCTGGCCGGTCAACATGGCGCGGCCCGTGATGCCCACCCCGCGCGGGAGCACGATGTCGGAGGCCTTGAGATTGAGATCGCCGCTTCGCACGATCCCGCGCATGTCCCCGTTCGGCTCGGGCATGGCGATCACGGCGGCCGTGATGGGGAGCAGGGTCCGCACGCAATCGACGATCTGCTGGCACACTCCGGTCACGTCGACTCGCTCGTTGAGCGAGCGCGCGATACCCGCGAGCGCCTCGGCCTCCCGCTGCCGCTGGCTCGTCTCCTCTTCGAGGGCCATGTTGCGCGCGGCCACGCTGGCCTGCAGGGCCAGCCGGCCCGAGGTCTCGAGGTCCGTCTCGCTGAAGGGCACCGCCTGCGGGCCGCTACGGACCGCGGTGATGACTCCCACGAGGCGGCCCCGGAGCAGCAGGGGCTGGGCCATGGCGTGCCGGAGCCCCTCCGTCACGGCCCCGGGAAGAGCCTGGGCCCAGCTCGGGTAGTCAGGCACGAGGAGGCCCTGCCGCGACTGCGCGCAGCATCCCGCGAGGCCCTCCCCGAAGAACACCCGGCCCTCGGAGGTTGCCCCGCCCGCCGAGGAGATACGCTCCGTGAGCACACTCTCCTTGACCACGAGCCAGATGGCGGCCCGGGCCTCGAACAGGCGAGCCGTGGAATCGACGAGCAGACGCAGGAAGCGCGTGGCGTCGAGCTCGCCGATGCTCGCCGGCATCACGGCACCGGGCAGGTCTCCCGGGGCCGTCCGGCCGCTCTCCATGGCGAAGCGGCACGCATTGTCCAGCACCAGCGACGCCTGGGCGGCGTAGGCGACGGCGGTGTCCACATCCTCCTCGGTGAAGGCGTCTGCCCGCCTGGAGAAGGCCTCGAGGACCCCAGGGCTCGTCCATCGATGCTCAACGGAATGGCGAGCACGGCCCGGTATCGAGGCGGGTGAGAAGCTCTCGGCGACCCTTGGTGATCCGAGGATCGCGCGCCGCGTCCTTGGCCGCCTGCGGCCGCCCGGTGGCCGCGGCTAGCCCGCCGAGGCACTCCCGGGCTCGAGGCGGGGCGAGTCCTTCAGCGCCTCGCTGCCACCCCACGTCGCGGCCACCACGAGTCCGCCACTCTCCGCCATCCGGACAATGGCCGCCTCGGCGCCGAGGAGTCGCGCATAGAGCCGGACGACGAGGCTTGGGAGGGGCTCGACCGCGTCGATCGCCAGAAGCTCCTGGATGGCATCGAGGAGGGGCCCCCGGGGCCACTGTCAGGCGAGGCCGCGACGGCGATCGAGGCCAGCCCGTGCCTCGTCCGAGCGCCGTGCTTGCCACGCCCGCCGCGAACGGCCGGGGAGCGGAGACGGCTTTGCGTCGAACCCGGAGGGGAGTCACACGTCGGATCTGCTTTGGAGCCTCGTCATCATGTGGGCGCCTCGCCCAACCGCCCAGGGGAGGCGTGGGCTTGACCGACCGCTGTTTAATCTATCGCAACGTCGCCCAGGAACGAAACTTTCCGTGCCGTCCGGACGGCCGCTACCCGCAGGCCGTCGATCGCCTTCCCGTGTCGGAGGAGGTGCACACCGCGCTGCTTGTGGGGCGACAACGCCCTGCGCCGCGTGTACGACGTGGTGCTCGCGTGGGAGCGGGGGCGTGGGACGAGGTGTCGCTTGCCGCCGCCCGGCTCGGCCTGCGGAGCGAGGAGATCGCGGCGCGTTACCAAGGCGCCCTGGAATTCGGCAACTCCGTCGCCCTCGTCGAAGGCGGGCGACCGGCCTCGCGTCTAGAGCCGGGGCGCCCATCCGGCGCTCTTCCGCTTACGCCCCGCGACGCGCACCGCCACCATCGGCGGCTCTTCCAGCACTTCCTGCACTTTTCGGGTCAGGGCGTCGGCCGTGAAAGGCTTCTGAAGGAAGGCGGCCTCCGCCTTGGCCACTCCATGCCGGAGCACCGTGTCGTCCGTGTACCCGGACATGTAGAGGATTCTCGTCTCGGGTCGCAGGCTGCGCAGCCTCTCCACCACGTGACCCCCGCCCATGTGAGGCATGACCACATCGGTGATGGCGAGCTCGATGCGCCCGGAATGCTGGGCCCCGATACGGAGCGCCTCCGTCCCGTCGGCGGCTTCGAGCACGAGGTAGCCGCTCATCTCAAGAATTTCGCGGCTCAGGCTGCGTACCGCGGGATCGTCCTCCACGAGGAGGACCGTCCCCTGCCCTCGACGAAGTCGCACGCCGGCCGGGGCGGGCGCGGCGGGCCGGGGAGCCTCGACCCTCTGCAGATAGATGCTGAATCTCGCCCCCTTGTCCGGCTCGCTCTCCACGGAGATCTGGCCTCCGCCCTGCTTGACGATGCCATACACCGTGGACAGGCCGAGCCCCGTGCCCCGGTCTACACCCTTGGTGGTGAAGAACGGCTCGAAGACACGGGAGCGCGTCTCCGCGTCCATGCCGCAGCCGTTGTCGCTCACCGTGAGCACGACGCACGGACCCGCCCCCGTGCCCGGCGGCCAGGCCTCGGCTCTCCCCATTGGCGGTCTCGATGCTGAGCCGCCCGCCCTGGGGCATGGCATCGCGGCTATTCACCACGAGGTTGAGAATGACCTGTTCCATCTGGCCCTGATCCGCATGGACACAGCCGAGAGCGGGGTCGAGGGTGGTGACCAGCTCGATGTCCTCACCGATGAGACGGTGGAGCATCCTCTGCATGTTCACCACCACGGAGTTGAGGTCGAGCACCTGGGTGGCCAGCACGTGCTTGTGGCTGAAGGCGAGGAGCTGGCGGGTCAAGGCGGCGGCGCGATGGGCGGTGCTCAGGATGAGCTCCAGCTCCTGGCTCAGCTTGTGGCTCCGTCCGAGCCGGTGGACCATGAGCTCGCAGCGCCCGGTGATGACGGTGAGGAGATTGTTGAAGTCGTGGGCCACGCCGCCCGCGAGCCGGCCCACCGCCTCCATCTTCTGCGACTGGCGCAGCTCCTCCTTCATACGGTTCTCGCTGGTCACGTCCCGCATCACGCCCACGTAGTTGGCGACGTGACCGGTCGCGTCGAGTACGGCGAAGATGGTCCCGACCTCCTCGTACTTCGCTCCGTCCTTCCGCACGTTGACGAAGGAGCCGGACCAGCGCTCGCCGCGCGCGAGGGTCGCCCACAACGCCTCGTAGAATTCCGGGGATGCTGGCCGCTCTTGAGCAGGCGGGGATTCCGGCCGACCAGCTCCGACCGCCCGTAGCCGCTCAGCTTCTCGTAGGCGGGATTGACGTAGACGATGGTGCCCTTGGGATCCGTGATGATGATCGACTCCCCCGCCTCTTCCACGGCGGAGCTGAGGCGCGCCCGCTCCTCCTCGCCCCGCCTCCGGTCCGTGATGTCCACCAGCGATCCCACGATCTCCACCACGCGCCCGGACGTGTCGCGCACCGCCCGCCACTCGTCGCGTACTCCAGCAGGACCGCCCGTCCTTGAGGACGAGCCGGTACTCGCGGCTCTCTGCTCCTCCCTCGCCGATTCGCTCCGCCGTGTCGGGCACGCGGGGGCGTCCGCGGGGTGGACCATCCGGGTCCACAGCTCGGGCGCCTGCATCACCTCGTCGGCGGCATAGCCGGACAGGGTGCGGATGTTCTCGCTCACGAAGGTCAGCGCGAAGTGGTCGGCCACCTCGCGGCTGTAGATGACGGCGGGGCTCGAGGCAAGGAGATGACGCAGCCGCTCCCGTGTCTTGAGGACTTCCTCCTCCGCGACCTTGCGCTCCGTGATGTCCGTCAGCGTCCCGTACGTGCCCACCACCCGGTCACGATCGTCAACGGCGAGACATGAAAGGGCCTCGACCCACCGGAACCCTCCCGCCTTGGTCAGGTAGCGGATCTCCTGTCCGAAGTAGAGGGCGCCTCCACCGACCAGCGGCAGGAAGAGTCCGGCCTGACGCTGCCGGTCCTCCGGATGGAGGAAGTCGAGAAAGCTTCGGCCGAGAGTTTCCTCCACGCTGAGGCCGGTGAGATCGGTCCACGCAGGATTGAGAAGGGTCCACCGGCCCCGGGCATCCGTCTGGAAGATGACCTGCTTCACGTTGTCCACCACGGATCGGTACTGGGCCCGGCTCTCCTCGAGCTCCAGCTCCGTTCGCTTGCGGTCCGTGATGTCCATCATGTAGCCCCGCAGACGCACCGGGCGGCCCTCGGCATCCGCCACCACGTGCACCCGGTCACGGAACCAGCACCGAGCGCCCGTCGGCGGCGAGCATGCGGTACTCGGCCTCGTAGCCGCGGCCTTGACCCAGAGCGGCCGCGAAGTGAGCCCCGACCGCCTCGCGATCGTCGGGGTGGATCCGGCTCGCCCGGAAGCCCGGCTCGTCGAGCCAGCGATTCAATGGAAAGCCGAGGGCTTTCTCGGCGAGGCCGCTCACGTGGACGAGCTCGCCGGAGGGGCGCTCGCGATCCAGATGATGACGTCCATGTCCGACACGAGATCGGCGAGGCGCCGCTCCGCCTGGGCGCTCATGGCCTCGCCATCCCCATCGGATCGACGGCCCGCCCCCACCAGTCCCTGGAACCGGCGCCAGATCCGCTGCGCGAGGCGGATCATGTCAGCGCTCCCGGGGTCGCTCACGGGGTGGGAATGGTCGTGCCTTGGGAGCCCGCGGTGCCCGGGGTGCGGATTGTCTGGTACAGGAGATCCTGGAAGTCGACGCGGGTACGCTTGAAGCCCGCGGTGTTCACGTTGGACAGGTTGTTCGCGATGGCGTCGAGATTGAGCTGCTGCGCCTGCATCCCGGACGCTGAGCTGTAGAGGGGCACGGATCACTGGAGTCTGCCCATGTCGTTGCTCGCAAAGCGGGCGGCGTCGTCTTCGGCCTGTATCGCCCGCTGCGCGGCCGGCCCGGGAAGCCATGCCGGCTCGCTCGGTAACTCTTGCCCGCCTCCGTGCGCGTGCTGCCGTTCACGCGGCACCGCCCAGGCGACGGAGAAGGCTCGGCATCAGGGTGATCCGTCCCGTGTGCACGCGAAACGGCTCGCGCGTGCACACGGCGATCAGGCAGCGGTTCCATGCCCACTGCGAGGAGTGGTGGACGCTCTCCTCGAGAAAGGCCTCTGAGCTCCTCGATGCGGCTCGCCACCATGAGGACCACGTCCGTGGAGGGCAGGACTCCGCGGCGGGCCACACTGACCGCGCGGCACAGCGTGAACACGGTGGGCCAATGGTCGCGGGCGAGGAGCGGAAAGGCCTTGGCGTAGAGCCGGTCGCTCGACGGCGCGGGCGCCTCGAGTACGAGATCGAAGCGTCCCGCGAAGGGCGCGGTGGGCGCCTCGTGGTACTCGGCGAGGACACTGCGCATCCACTGGTCCACGTCGGCGGGAAAGCCCTGGACGGCCCGCGGGGTGCGGCATGCGCGCGCAGCCACATGTCGTAGGCGCGCCGGCGCTCGGGATTGCTCACCGTGGCATAGGCCTCGATGATGGCACTCGCCTCGCTGCCCTGACCGCCCACGTCGGGGTGCTTACCGAGAATCCGGAAGAGGGTCCGGTAGGCGGCACGCACGATCTCCGGATGGGCGGCCGGGTCCACCTGGAGCAGGCGGTAGTAGTCGCGTCGGCCGAATCCCTCGGACACGCGGTACCCTCAGCGGCCGCGCGCTCCGGCGAGCTCCGCCTCGGCGGCCACCAGATTGCTTATGAGCCGCAGCTCTCCGGGCAAGAGCCGCTCCCGCCGCGCCACTTCCTCCGGCGACGTCCCCGCACGGAGGAGCGTGAGGGCGGCGCGATGGCGGTCGCGCACGCTCTCCGCGGGCCGGGCCTCGGTGGCAGGAGCCGGAGACGGCGGCGGCCCCGCCGGTGTTCGGCTCTCCGCGAGGTGGACCACCGGCTCTACCAGCACCATCAGCTCCTCGGCGGTGACGAGAAAGTCGCCGTACCACGGCGGCGCGGCGGCGGGCTTTGCCCGTCGCGTGGAGGCGATGGCCCGCCGGCGGCGCGCGTTCTTCATGAGCGTGTCCCCGCCCGCTCGGCGCTCCGCCGCGCTCGAGGCTCAGCTCCCCGCTCCGATCCGCTGGCGGCGCAGCATGACGCGGAGTCGCAGCACGGCGCTCGCGTGCAGCTGCGACACGCGAGACTCGGTGACACCCATGACTGTGCCGATTTCCCGCATGGTCAGCTCCTCGTAGTAGTAGAGGGCGAGCGCCTGCCGCTCCCTCTCGGGCAGACCGTCGATGAGCCGGCCGAGGAGGGCCCGCCGCTCTTCCTCGGCAACGGCGAGGAAGGGATCAGGAGCGCTCGCGTCCTCCACGCTGTCCATGAGGGTCGCCTCGCCGTTTCCGGGCGCGGTCACCGCGCTCAGCGAGACGAGCGTGATGCCCTCGCCGAGCGAGGCCCGATAGGCCTCGGGCTCGATCCCCAGCTCCTTGGCCACTTCCTGGTCGGTCGGGTGCCGGTCCAGGCGCCCGCTCAGCGTGTCGATGGCTCGTTGGGCATCGCGCATCCGCTCGCGCGTCCCGCGGGGAACCCAGTCGAGGCGGCGGAGCTCGTCGAAGATCGCCCCGCGTATGCGATGGCTGGCGTAGGACGAGAAGTGCACGCCGCGCTCCGGATCGAAGTCGTCCACCGCGGCGAGAAATCCCAGCTGTCCGGCGGAGAAGAGGTCGTCGAGCCGGAGATGCTTGGGGAGCCGGCTCGCGATGCGCGCCGCGAGACACTTGACGAGGCCGAGGTCGGCCTCGACCAGTCGTTCCCGCAGCGCTGGACCCTTCGAGCGGCGGTAGGCCCGCCACAGCTCGAGGCTGGATGTCACGTGAGCCGCCATGGCCCCTCCGATACGCGCTCCCAGAACGTCTTGCCGGAGTGGGCGCGGCCGTCCGATCGGGTCCGAGCAACCGGCCGACCAGGTCTTCCATGCACCGCGAGGCGGGCGCCCGGGGCGCGAGGGTGGTGAAGGGCACCTGCTGCACCACCGCCTGGGCGACCCAGCTGTCCATGACCACGAAGCCGGCGTCGCCCGGGGTGTAGCCCAGGAAGCGCGTGAGGATCTCCGCGAGGGAGCGGTGGACCTCCCGCGCCTGCTTGCCGTCACGCACCATGTTGATCAGGACGTGGAATGGATAAGCCGGGAACTGCTGGATCACGACCTTCATGAGGCGCGTAGGCGGCGGCGAGGGCGGTGGGCTCGGGCTGGGTCACCACCACCGACTCGTCGCTGGCCAGGATGAGGCTAAGCACGGTGTCGCTGATGCCCGCGCCGGTGTCGATGAGGAGAAAATCGACCGACGCTTCGATGTCGTGGAGCTGCTCGAAGAGCTCCCGCCTCTCCGCCTCGGAGAGATTGGCGAGCTCCGCGACGCCGGAGCCGGCGGGAATGACCCGAAGCCCGTTCGGCCCCTCCATCACGATGTCCCGCATGCGCTTGTCCCCCGCGATGACATCGCGCAGGTCGTACTTGGGCGCCTGCCCCATCAGCACGGTGAGGTTGGCGAGGCCGAGGTCTCCGTCGAGGAGGGCGACCTGCCGCCCGTGCCGGGCGAGCAGCAGCCCGGTGTTGAGCACGAGATTCGACTTGCCCACTCCCCCTTGCCGCTCGTGAAGGCGATGGTCCGGCGACGTTGGCCGGTCGGAGAGGACGGGTGATCCAGCGAGGGATCGAAGGTCATGAGGTATGTGCTCCCTGAAGGGTGCGGTGGATCAGACGACGCGGCTCCGCGGCATCGAGGTCGCCGGGAATGTCGCGACCTGTGCCCACGTACGACAAAGGAAGACCGCTCTCGATGCACGCATCGATCACGGAGGCGCAGCTCGCCGTCTCGTCGAGATGGGTGAAAAGAAGAGGCGTGACCACGGCCGCCCGGGTGTCGGGGCCCTTGCTCGTGGCCGACAGCACGAGATGAACCTCGTCGGGGGCGACCGCGCGCAAGAGTTCCTGGAGGTGCCGGAGGCCCTGGCGATTCATTGGCATCGACTCCGGGCTTCCATCGCGCCGACCGGCTCGTCGCGTCGGCGCCAGAGATCCCGGCATGTCCTGCCGGGTCTCGGAAGAATTGTCGTGTCGCATCTCGCCATACCGGGAGCAAGTCCGGTGCCACGGCCGCGACGCGGCTAAGCGGGCGTGGAGCGAAGGAAAACTCGGGAAGAGGGTCTAGGCCCGGCACGCGAGCGGGGAAACTTTGCCGATCGGCAAACTACGCGCCGGCCGACCGGCAATTCTCGACCAGTGGAAAGCGGCTAGCGGGCGGAGGACAGGCGGGAGCGGAGGGTCTGCCGGGAGATACCGAGAGCTTCCGCCGCCTTGGTCTTGTTGCCGTTCATCTTCTGCAGCACCATCCGGATGTGGGCGTGGCCGATCTCGTCGAGCGAGGGAGGCGGCACGCTCTCTCCGGACGTCGCGGGGTCCTCCGCCCCTGCCCTCGCCGCCTCCATCCGGTAGAGAAAGGACACATCCTCCGGCGCGGACTCGGGGAGCGTGGGAGCGATCTCCGGGGGAAGCTGCTCCGCTCAATGAGATCGCCGGGGCACAGGATGACCAGTCGCTCGATGAGGTTCCGCATCTCGCGCACATTCCCGGGCCACGCGTAGGTGAGGAGGCGCTGCTCCGCCTCCGGAGTGAATCCCCTCACCCGATTGCCGTGCTGGGCGCTGATGCGGCACAGCCAGTGGGCGGCCAGAGGGAGGATGTCGTCGGGGCGGGCCCGGAGGGGCGTCAGGGCGATGGGAGCCACGAGGAGGCGGTAGTACAGGTCCCCCGGAAGGTGCCTTCGGCCACCATGGCCTTGAGGTCACGATTGGTGGCGGCGACGATCTGGGTGTTCACGCGGACCTTTCGCGTGCCTCCAACCCGGAGGAAGGTCTGGTCGTCGAGGAAGCGGAGCAGCTTGGCCTGGCAGGACAGAGGCATGTCGCCGATCTCGTCGAGGAAGAGGGTGCCGCCGTCCGCCATCTCCGCCAGCCCCCGGCGCAAGCCGACGGCCCCCGTGAAGGCGCCTCGCTCGTGGCCGAACAGCTCGCTCTCGAAGAGGGTCTCCGTGATCGCCGAGCAGTTGACCTCGATGAAGGAGCGTCGCGGCGCGGTCCCTCGGCGTGAAGGGGAGACCGGCGGCCAGCTCTCTTGCCCGTCCCGCTTTCCCCCGTGATGAGGGCGGCACGGATGCCGCTGGCCGCGAGCTGGGAGATCATGGCGCGCAGGGCGATCGAGGTTTCCGAGGCCCCGATCATCTCGATCTCGCTCCGGAAGCTGTCGGTGCCCTGGGGCGGCGTGATGCGGTGCTGCCGTTCCCGGTGGTGGAGGGCACGCTCGAGCACCGGGGTGAGCTCCTCGAAGGTGAAGGGCTTGCACAGGTAGTCCACCACCCGGCCCTTGATGGCGGCCAGCGCGGAGGACAGGTGCGGGTAGGCGGTCATGATCACCACCTCGGCCTCCGGACAGCGCGCCCCGCGCGGGGCGCAAGCACGTCGGTCCCCTTCATGTCGGGCAGGCGCAGGTCGAGGAAGATGAGATCGGGGACCACCCGATCGAGGAGGGCCAGGCCCTCCTTTCCGCTATGAGCACAGTGGACGAAGTGTCCGCGGCGCGTGAGCTCGGCGGACAGGATCTTCGCCAGCTCGCGATTGTCGTCGATGATCAGAGTCTTGGACATGCGGTCTCCATGACTGGTTCGTGGACCATCTGTTCCTCGATCTCGAATATCGAAAGGAGCTGCTCCCGACCGACGGGCTTGGTAGAAGACGCGATCCACGCCCGCCGCCTCCGTCTGCTTGGCGTCCAGCTGCTCGGCCTGGGCGGTGAGGAGGACCACGTAGGCGCCGGGATCCTGGTCCTTGATGGCGCGCCCCACGGTGAGCCCGTTGAGCCCGGGCATGAGGAGATCGGTCACCACGCAGTCGAAGCGCCGCTGCCGGTACCGCTCGATGCCGGTGCTGCCCGTGAGAGCCGTCTCCACGGAATGGCCGGCCTGCTGCAAGAGGCCCGCGAGCGTCTCCACGACCAGGGGCTCTGTCGTCGATGACGAGGATGCGGGCGGGCTTCGGCATCCGCCGAGGAGGCGCGCGCCGCGACAGGCGCCACCTGCGCTTCCCGGAGCAGCGGCAGCCGCACCGTGAACGTGCTGCCGCGCCCGGGACCGGAGTCGACGGTGACGGTTCCCCCGAGGGTCAGCATGATGCGCAGGCAGATACTCAGTCCGGAGCCCGCTGGACGGGGCGGGCTTGGTGGTGAAGAACGGATCGAAGATACGCGGCCGGAGGGCGGGCGGGATTCCCTCGCCGTCGTCCGACACGGAGAAGAGCACGTGCCGCAGGTCAGCCCGCACGCGAATCCGAACCTGGCCGCCCGCGGGCATCGCCTCGAACGCGATTGAGGAGCAGGTTCTGGAGCACCTCGGTGAGGGCAGACAGGGGTACCCGAAGCTCCGGGACGGGCTGTAGTCCGTGACGACCCTCGTAGGACACTCCCGGTCCTGGCCCCGGGCTTCCCAGGTGGGCATCACGGAGGCGATGACCTCCTCCACCGCCTGGCGCGGGAGGATCCATTTGGGCTCTTCCCTGAACACTCCGCTTCTCGTGAAGTGCTGGAGCCGTCGCACCGTCTCCGCCCTTCGAGGGCGGCATCGCGGATGGCCTTCCAGCCCCTCGCGAGGGGAGGAATGCGTCCAGCTGCAGGAGCTCCGCCTGGCCGAGGGTCACCGCGAGGAGGTTGTTGAACTTGTGGGCCACGCTGTCTCGAGACCTCGCCCAGCGTCAGCAAACGCTCGTTCTGGATCATCTGAGCGCGCGGCCATTCTCTGGCGCTGGACCATCTCGCCCCATGGCCACCGCCACCGGGCCGACCTCGTCCTGGGACTGCGGCTTGATGGAAACCGTGAGGTCGCCAGCGCCACCCGTTCCATGGCGCCGACCAGGGAGACGAGAGGCTGAGCGACCACGCGGCTGTAGAGGTAGGCGAGGGTGAGGCTCATGTGACCACCGCGAAAGCCGACAAGGCGATGAGCCAGGTCACCGCCACGCCATAGCGTCGCTGCCCCTTCGTCGGTGAGGCGCTGCTCCCGCTCTCGCCCCTCCGCGTGATGAGCCTGTCCAGGTGGCGGGCGGCCTGCTCGGCATCGGAGAGAAGGCCAGCCGGAACTCTTCGCCTCGCTCCCCGTCCGCCGCGCGAAAGTCCGCTGATGGCAGGCGCTGAGCCTGGATCGCGTCTCGGCCAGCCCGGCCGATCATCACGCGCGATCGTCCTCGTTCATCCTGACGAGGAGGCGATTCATGCCCAGGAGACCCTGGAAGCCTACGAGGGCCACCCGAGACGGCTACCAGCGTCAGCACGCCCAGCCCGAGGAAGAATCTGGTGCGGATCTCTGAGATCGCCGAGCCGCGGCATCACACGGCCCGGGCGGCCTGAGACGGGCCGGATGATCCGGCTCATGTCTCGACACGCCGATTGCCGAATAACCTCTGTGACCTCATGAACCCCCGTCGCCGTGCAGAATTTTCGGGTGAGTGCTCGGAATAATTTTCCAGAGGCCCGAAATGACAAATCAATGACATCAGTTAGGGTGCGTTGGGTCAATCGGGCGCATTCCTGATTTTCATTTCTCTTTTCCCCAACTTGGACCGAGGGCATACTGTAAGGACGCGCGTCATGATTCCAGGCGGCCAGGACCGCCAGGTGCGCGCACGTGATCCTCATGCGATCGATCGCGGCGATGAATGGCTACCGCAGATGCCGGCGATAGATGCCGCCTCGTTCCGGCAATCCTTGCTTGCCCACGCAACCCGCGTGGGCGGTCATGTGGCGGAACGACGAAGTAGGCGACTACCGCCACTGCGTTCTCATGGACTTGGTGTCCCCTGTGATTGCATCGGTACGTCTCCGGCCCGTCGAGGCGGGTGGCAGAATCTATCCAAGCGCCGGACACGGGCGGTCTCGGTGAGCGGCCAGAAATTAGCCGGCGCGCTCTGCCTGGCCCCGCAATCAGCGTATGCGCCTCGCTTTCCAAGGGGCTGAGGTCCCGAGCGATGCTAGCACCTGGATTGCTCTCCCGTGGAAGCCATGGAGAGCTATCTTCCCGGCCTTGTTATGCCATGCGCGAGAAATGCCGACAGCTGCGCTCGTCACCGCGCCGGCGGTTCATCGCGCAGGCCGGCGCTCATGCCTAGCCCGTCCCGAGAATCCTCCTCCGTCGATGACGAGCCCGAGGGTTCCTCGGAGATCCTCCAACGAGTACCTCGCGAGCAGGGCTTCGCCGTTCGCACCGCCATGGAAGGCACTGAGGCGCTGGCGGAGGCCAAGCCGCTGGACCTCAAGGCCATCCTCCTCGACGTGATGATGCCGAACCTCGGCGGCCTGGAGATCCTGGAGCGCATCGCGGCAAATCAATCCGGGCGTCGTCGTCATCCTCGCTGAAGCGGCCAGTCGAGCGCCATCGACGTGCTCTCCACCGCCGGTCCTCGCGTGGCCGGCGCGTTCCCCAAGCTCCTGAAGCTGCCCGAGCTGCTGGCCGCTCTGGAGCAGGCTGGGGTCGTCCCCGCGAAGGGGTCAACCAGAGCCCGTCCGCGCTCACGCGGACGACGACGTCCGGCGCGGCGCTCGCGGCGACATCGTGGTCGTCGACGACGAGACCGACGTGCGCGAGGTGCTCGCCGAGTACCTCGAGCTCAATGGCGATTCGGACGTCCGGCAAGCCACCAGCGGCGAGGAGGCGCTCGCCAAGGTCGCCGGAGTTCTGCCCCGACGTCGTGTTGCTGGACCTGGGGATGCCCGAGCTGAGCGGAATCGAGACGTGCTGCGGCGACTCCGGTCCGACAATCCCAGAGCGTGCGTGATCGTCGTCTCCCGGCAGCCAGGATCAGGACCTGGCCCAGAAGGTTCTTGCCATGGGCGCCGCGGACTATGTGCCAAAGCCGGTGGATTTTGGCTACCTCGAAACCATCCTGGCCATCCGCGGACACGAAAATCACATCACCGCGCGATAGCCGCCCCTGGGGATCCTTGAGTCTCTCAGCGTCCGAAACCGCTGGGAGCTCTGCCGGGTCTGGGGCCGGCCGGTTAGCTGCTTCGGCCCGCGTTCTTGACCTCGAAGCACCGCCAGTAGGTTCCGTCGTCCTTGCATTGGACGACCTTGCCCTCGCCTCCCACGATGTCGACCTGGCCCTGGAAGAACGACGGTGTCGGCGGTCGGAGCCGCGAGGAACCTCGGGGTCTTTGATCGTCAGCGCTCATGCGAGCTTCCCGGAACCAGAACGGCTGCGATCGCCATACCGATCCCGCACGACAGCGCCAGTCCCCCTAGCCTTGATACGAAGGGCCTCCTCGACGTCGACGGGTGCTCATCTCTTCGCCGAGCCTCTCGCCACTCGATGGCGCCCAGGCTCTCTGCTCCGTTCTCAGGGTCGCACTCCGTACGAGTGCATAGTCCTCCGCCACCCGCGGGCTGATCGTCCTCGCCGCCGTCAGATCGGCGTCGGATCCCGGATGATCACCCTTCTTGCGCTTGGCCAGGCCCCGTCCGTAGAGCGCGTGGGCGTTCGAGGGGGCGAGGCGCAGCGCCTCGTCATAGGCACTGATCGCCTCGTCGACCCTGGCCGAGCCGCACCAGGGTCATGCCGAGGCCGCTCGAGGCACGGACGAGGCGCGGATCCACTCGCAGCACTTCCCGGAACTCCCACAACGCCTCTTCGTTCTTGCCGAGAAGAAACAGAACGAAGCCGCAGCTCTTCCGCGCCGGGACCAGTCGGAAATCCAGTTCCTTCGCGGCGCGAAGCTCCCGGGCCGCCTCCTCGAGTTGTACCGCGCGCGACGTAGAGAAACCCCAGGCCTGCGTGAGGGTCCGCAAACGACGGATCGAGCTGACCGCTTCCGAAAGGCCGTCTCGCCCTCGCTCATCCGGCCCGCGCGCAGCATCGTCAATCCGTCGTAGAAGATCGCTGCGGCGAGTGGATTGGGCTCGTCGCGCGCATGCCCCTCCGCGTAGATGGCGCCCACGCCCTCCGCGTCTCCTGATCGATCCCCGCCACTCCCTCGAGAAATCAACTGGGTCCGCATCAGCCGCATGACCCTGATCGCCTGATCGTCGAACTTGTCCGCCGGTCCTAAGAGCATGACCGAGACGGTGTTCCGTGCGGGATGAAACACTCCGAAGAGATGTGCGAGCTCGTGGGAGAGGACGACCTCGGGGCGCGAATTCCTTGACCGTGGTGATCTCGTAGCAACCGGTGGTCACCGTGATGAACCGCCCGAACAGCCGTGCTCTACCATGAGATGAAGCGCTCACACTGATTGACGAACGCCACGACCACGTCGGCCTGCCCGATCGGTACATCGGTGGCCAGCTTGGCGAGCAGGCTCCGCTCGGCGGTCAACCCTCCCGTCGTCCACGGAACGATGTCGAGAATCACGAAGCGGATCTGGAAGTTTCTCCTCATAGATGGCCGACACCGTGCCCACGGTGGCCCAGATTCGCCTCCCAGTTCGGCTGAGCACGGTACGCGTCATCGGCGGCAACACGCATGGTCACCGTACGAAGGTCGACCGGCTGGGCTTGCCCGGGCTGGACGGTGCCAAGCGCGACCGCGACGAGGACAGGACGCCACCGAACAGCTCCACCCGATCCGTGAGCTTCCGGCCACTGGAATGGGACGGACGAGATGGACTCATGCTCTTCCTCCCCTTCTCTCCGCTGCGTGTTCGCCTCATCGAAGCTGTCGAAGTGCGCGCATGGGGAATGCCAGATGGCGACTCCATTGGAACCGTAGAGTTCTGACGCATCGCAACCGTAGGGAAGGTCATCGTGCCTGAATCGGAGCCAGAGCAACCAGGACACTCCCTCCTATCCTTACTGTGAGCACATTACTGACACACATGCTTGCTGCCCCGCGGGGGCGGGTGTAAGCTGGCCCAATTGCAGGCATTCCTACGTAACCATCATGGAGGTCGGACGATGCGTTTCCTCGGAACTCTGGTGGCGCTATTGGTGCTGCTGGCCGCGGCCCGCCGGGGCGCAGCCCAATCCGGCCATCGAAAAGGCTCCTCGGTCAAGATGGAGTACACGCTCAAGGACGACAAGGGACAGGTGCTCGACTCGAGCGAAGGCAAGGACCCCATCAGCTTCGTCCAGGGCGCCCAGCAGATCATTCCGGGGCTCGACAAGGCGATCATCGGCATGAAGCGCCGGCGACACGAAGAAGGTCACCATCAAGCCCGACGAGGCCTATGGCTCCGGTCGATCCGAAGGCGGAGACGGAGGTGCCGAAGGATGCGCTTCCCAAGGGTGCCGATGTCGTCGGCACGCGCCTCCTCGCCCGCGGCCAGGACGGTCAGCCGCGGCCCGTCACCGTCAAGGCGGTGAAGGACACCACGGTGGTGCTGGATCTCAACCATCCGCTCGCGGGCAAGACGCTCTTCTTCGACATCAAGGTCGTTTCCGTCGAGCCGCCGGCCAAGCCGGCCGCGAAGTAAGCCGACTTCGTGAGCGTCCGCGCCACCGAGCTTCCCTTCGACGCGGTCCACGCGCCCGTCGAGGCCCTCGCCCTCAAGCGCGCCGTTCTCTGGGCGCTCCTCGCCTCCAAGGTCATCGCGGGCTGGGGTGTTCAGTGGGACATACAGTGGCATGTGCAGATCGGCCGCGACTCGTTCTGGATACCTCCGCACCTCATGACCTATGCCGGGGTGAGCGGAGCGGTCATCCTCTCGTTCGGTGTCCTGTTCTTCGAGACGTGGCGGGGCACCGGCGCCGTTCGCATCCTCGGTCTATCGGGAAGCCGAGGGTTTCATCTGGCCGCCTGGGGCATGGCCGTCACCGTCCTCGCCGCGCCCATCGACGACCTCTGGCATCGCCTCTTCGGCATCGACGTCACGCTATGGAGCCCGCCCCATCTCATGGGCATCCTCGGCGTGGTGATCAATGGCTGGGCCTGCTTCATCATCGCCCGCGAGGTCTTCCTGGACCGCCCGCGGTCGCGACTGGCCGCCATGATCGTCACCGGAGCCGGACTTTACGGCAGCCTGCATCTCACCGTGGACCCCACGTTTCGCCTCGCCTATCTCTACGGCGGCGTGAGCTTCTACAGCTTCGCCATCCTGGGATCCCTCGTGCTGCCCTTTGCCCTCTTGCCCACGGCTCGCGTCTCGGAAGCCGGTGGGCACCGATGGCCGCACTGGTTCTTGTGGCCCTCGTGGGCATGGCGGGTCATCGGATCGCCCGCGTGGGCTTCGAGGTGATGCAGCCGGTGTCGGTCATCGAGGAGGAGATCGCCAAGGATCCGACCTCCCCCATCGCCGTGGCCAACATCACGGCCCGGAAGAACGGCTTCCCCGCGGGACGAGTGGGCGGCCTGCCCCTGCTCATCATGGGCTTCGTGCCCGTCACTCGCCCTGTCGCTGGTGGACGCCCGCCGCCGTCCGGAGGCCGCCACCATCGCCTACGGGCTTCTCCTCTTCGTCGTCGGCGGCTGGCGCATCGCGGCCTACCCTCTCGCTCCCATGACGCCTACCCTTGGCCCGACCATGATGGCATTCGTCCTCACCGCCGTGGCCGCTCTCGTCGGCGGATGGGCGGCGCGCCGACTCGCGGACTCGCTCTGACATGGCCACCACACCGAAGTCCGTCGTCATCACCGGCGCCTCCACGGGAATCGGCGCGGCGTGCGCGCTTCATCTCGACAAGCTTGGCCTGCGCGTGTTCGCGGGGTGCGGAGGCAGGCGGACGCCGAAGCGCTCAAGTCAAAGGCTTCTTCACGGCTCGTGGCCATAGCCCTCGACGTGGCGGACAGCCTGTCCGTATCGACGGCGGCCAGCGCGGTGGCGGGCGCGGTGGGCGATGCCGGACTCGACGGCCTCGTCAACAACGCGGGAGTCGTGGTCACCGGACCGGTGGAATTCCTGCCTCTGCCCGAGCTCCGGCGCCAGCTCGAGATCAACGTGGTCGGCCAGGTCGCGGTGACCCAGGCTTTCCTGCCTCTCATCCGCGCCGCCCGCGGCCGCATCGTCAACATGGGGTCGATAGCGGGGCGCCTCGCCACACCTTCTCGGGCGCGTACGGCGCCTCCAAGTTCGCCCTGGAAGCCTTGACGGACGCGCTCAGGCTCGAGCTGGCGCCCTGGGGCATCTCCGTGTCCATCATCGAGCCGGGAGCGGTGGCCACGCCCATCTGGGAAAAGGGCAAGAAGAACGGGCGGCCATGCTGGCCGCGGCTCCGCCGGAAGCGCTCGTGCTGTACGCGGAAGCGCTGGAGGCGTTCAAGAGGAACGTCGGAGCACGCGGCGAAGAACGCCGCCGATCCCATGGACGTGGCGCGGGCCGTCGAGCATGCCCTCACCGCGGCCAAGCCCAAGACGCGTTACGTGGTCGGACGGCGAGGCGCGGATCGGAGCGGCCATGGCCCTTCTCGTGCCCGATCGCATGCGGGACACCATGGTGGCCAAGGCCATGCGGCTGCCCAAGGATGCCCCCTCCACTCCGCCCAAGGCCGGCGAAGGAGCCTGGGGCTAGCCTCTCAACTCGGGACTTTTCAGTGCCTCCATGAGGTCGCTGGAGAAGATCCCGGTGTACACCTCCTCCACGGGACCCTTCAGCCTGATGGACCAGTCGGGCCGCACGTCGATCTCAAGCGTGCCCCGGGCATGCGCACCGTGACGAGCCCGTGGTCGCACAGCCCGTTCTTCACGGCCGCGCACGCCACCGCCGAGGACGAGGAGCCTGAGGCCAGGGTGTAGCCCGCGCCGCGCTCCCAGATCAGGATGTCCACCTGCGAGCGCCCGACCACCCGCGCGAACTGGACGTTGGTGCGATTCGGGAAGGCGGGATGCCGCTCGATCTGCGGGCCCAGCGCCTTGCAGCGCTCCTCGTCGAGCTTGTCCACGAAGACCACGCAGTGCGGATTGCCCACGGACACCGCGGTCACCGCCAGCGTCTCTCCCCAACTTCCAGGGGTACGCGGACCACCTCGCGCGGCGGGCCGTTCATGGGAATCTCCGGAGCGAGAAACGTGCAGCGGCCCATCTCCACCGTGACCAGGTTCATCTTCCCGTCGACCACGTGGCACTGGCACTGCACGCGCCCGCCCATGGTGTCCACGGTGAACACCGGCTCCCTGGTGTGCCCATGGTCCCAGAGGTACTTGGCGAAGATGCGCAGCCCGTTGCCCGACTTCTCGGCCTCGCTGCCGTCGGGGTTGAGGATGCGCAGCCCGAAATCGCCTCCCGCCCACCCCGGCACCTTCAGGAGGATGCCGTCGGAGCCCGCGCCCCAGTTGCGGTCGCAAATGCGCACGGTCTGCTTCGCGGTGAGCGGCGAGGGCAGATCGTCGCCCGTTGATGACGATGTAGTCGTTGCCGAGCCCGTGGCCCTTCACGAAGGGAATCATGCGTTCGCCCTCTCGCCTCGCTGGCCGAAGTAGTTGGTGATGCGCTCGCCGATCCCCGCACGTCGCTGGGGAGCCGATGCCGCCACTTCTCGGCGAATCGCGCCAGAGCTTCCCGGCGCTGGTCGAGATCCCGCGCCGCCGCCACCGGGGCCCGCTCGCCCGTGCGCGTTCCCCCGCCCCGGTGGACGAACGGCGCGTCCACCACCACGCAGCGAAGACCTCGCTCGCGCACCGCGAAGGAGAGGTCGCGGTCATAGCCGTGGAAGAAGCCGTAGCCCTCGTCGAACCCGCCGATGGCTTCGAGGAGTGAGCGGCGCAGGCAGAGGCACACCCCGTCCACCGCCGCCACCTCCACCACGGGGGCAGGCAATCCCGGGCCGCCCTCGAGGCAGTGCACGATGGTGCGTCCGACGTAGCGCCCGTCGCGTCGGAGGCGACGTACGCCGTACAGTCCGGCGAGCCCCACCCTCCCGCCGTCGCCCAGCGCGGCCATGAGGCGCTCGAGCCACGCCGGCTCGCGCATCTCGGTGTCGTTGTGAAGGAAGCAGAGCACGTCGCCGCTCGCCAGCCGCGCTCCCTGATTGAGCGCGATGATGAGCCCCGCGATTCGTGGGATTGCGATGGTAGCGCAGAGGGAACGGCAGGCCGAGGGAGCGGATGGCCGCCTCCGTGCCGTCCGTCGAGCCATTGTCCACCACGCACAGCTCGAACGGCGGGAGGAGGCGCGGAGGCTCTCCAGGCAGGCCCGCGTCAGCGCTTCCTGGTTGTGAACGACCAGGACGACGCTGGCGGTGGGACTAGCGCTGGTCGAGCGGGACGTACTTCTCGTCCGTGAGGCCCGTGTAGTCGGAGCGCGGGCGGATCAGCCGGTTGTTGCCGTGCTGCTCCAGCACGTGAGCGGCCCAGCCGGCCACCCGGCTCATGGCGAAGATGGGCGTGAACTCGTCAGTGGCAATCCCCATCGACGCGTAGGCCGCCCCCGAGTAGAGATCCACGTTGGGGAAGATCTTCTTCTCCGCGGAGACCACCCGCGCCATGGTGTCGAGGATCTCCACGTGCTGGCGGTGCTCCCTGCCTGCTTCCCCAGCTCGAGAGCGAGACGCTTGAGGTGCTTGGCCCGTGGGTCTTCCACCCGGTACACCCGGTGGCCGAAGCCCATGATGCGCGCCTTGTCGGCGAGCGCCTTGCGGATCCAGCTCTCCGCCTTGGCGGGATCCTTGATCTTCTCCACCATGAGCATGACCTGCTCGTTGGCCCCGCCGTGGAGCGGCCCTTTGAGCGCGCCGATGCCCGACACTACCGCGGAATGAATGTCGCTGAGGGTGGCGGCGGTGACGCGGGCGGCGAAGGTCGAGGCGTTGAACTCGTGATCGGCGTGGAGGATGAGGGCCACGTCGAAGGTCTTGGTGGCGAGAGGAGTGGGCTTCTTGCCGCTCATCATGTAGAGGAAATTGCCGGCGAGGACAGGCGCGGGTTGGGGCCGACCGGCGGCTTGCCTCGTCGGATGCGATCCCACGCCGCGACCAGCGTCGGCATCTGCGCGGTGAGGCGAATGGTCTTCCGCAGGCGTGGCTTCCCGTGAATTGTCCGCGGCGTCAGGATCGAAGGCGGAGAGGGCGGAGATGCCCGTGCGCAGCACCTCCATCGGCGTCGTCTTCTTGGGCAGCAGCTTGAGCATCGCGATGAGCTTGGGGGCAGCTTCCGGTTGGCGGTGGAGGAGAGGGCCTTGACGTGCGTGTCGAGCTCCTTGCGCGTGGGCAGCTTCCCGTACCACAGGAGGTACGTCACCTCTTCGAAGTTCGACTGGGCGACGAGCTCGTCCACATCGAAGCCCCGGTAGACCAGGCGGCCCTTGTGGCCGTCGATGAAGCAGATCTCCGAGGGGGACACCACGACGTCTTCGAGGCCGGCCTTCATGGGATTGACGTGCGGCGTCGCTCATGGCTCCACCCACTCTCCTGAGTACGCGGGATGACAGCGGTTGACTTGTACCACAGGGTCGGATTTGGGGCAAGGCGGCGCGGGACCTATACTCTGCCCCATGTCGCGACCGGTGGCGCCGGTGGTGGATTTCTACAGTCGTCATCCCATCAGCGAGGGCCAGATCATCGACGCCCTGCACCGTCAGGGCAAGGATCTCAAGCGGCTGGTCCCCGAAGACCTCTACGCCTTCGATCAGGATCACTACGGCGGCCTGGAAGCGGTGGAGGCGCTCGGGCGACGGGCCGGTATCGACGCGTCGAGCCGCGTCCTCGACGTCTGCGCGGGGCTGGCCGGCCCCGCTCGATTCATGGCGCGTCGCTGGGGCGCGCGGGTCACCGGCGTCGATCTCAATCCCGATCGCGCGGCGGGCGCGCCGGTCTCTCCGCCGCGGTGGGACTGGGCGCCCTCGTGCGCATGGTTCGCGGCGATGCCCAGGTCCTCCCGTTCCGGGGCCAAGCGTTCACGGCGGTGGTGAGCCAGGAAGGATTGCTCCACGTTCCCGACAAGGCCACGACCCTCGCCGAGTGCCGCCGTGTCCTCCTTCCCGGCGGGCGCATCGCCTTCAGCGACTGGATCGCCACCGCGCGTCTCGGTGACGGGGAGCGACGGCATCTCGACGAATGGATGGCCGCGGTGACCCTCCAGAGCATCGAGGCTACAAGGCCCTCCTCGCGCGGGCGGGATTCGTGGCCATCGGCGCCGAGGATCTCTCGAGCGACTGGATGGTCGTCCTCAGGAAGCGGCTCGAGATGTTTCGCGGGCTCAAGGCGGACACCGTGGCGCGGCTCGGGCCGGCGCGCTACGACGAGTACGACCAGCTCTACGCCTTCTTCGTGGGCCTCGTGGAAGCGGGCAAGCTGGGGAGCCCGCTTCAGCGCAACAGCCGGTCCAGGAGCTTCTGACCTCGGCCGGCTCCTTGACGTTCACGCTGGTGGGCACCACGCGCAGCGAGCCGCCGCTGCCCGTGACCTGGGCGCGGAGCTGGCTTGCTCCCTGGGTGGCGATCACCTTCATGTCCGTGCGACCGTCCGCGAGGGCATAGGTACCCGCCACCGTCACCTTGAGGTCCTTGCTCTGGTAGACGACGTCGTCGGTGCGGGCCACACCGTTGACGATCTTGTACGAGCCGGTGATCGAGTCGAAGTCGAGCGCGGTCTTGCTCGGGCCGGCGAGCTTGCCCCGGAGAGCCATGTCGAAGATGTTGCCCGCGGCGAGCACGTCGCGCACGATCTTGAGGGCGCCCTCACCGACCACCCGGCCTGCTCCGACCTTGAACTGTCCCAACCCGTTCATGGTGCGAAGCAGGTCGGCGGAGCGCATCGACATCTGCGCCGGTGAGATCCAGCGGACCCGTCACCGCGAAACCCTGACAGAGATAATTCTGGAGCACGGGCTGAAGCTGCACGCCGGCGATCTTGATGTCGGCCAGGGTGATCATCGACGAGGCGTCGAGGGCCACGACCAGATTGAATCCGATGCTCCCTTTGGCCAGCTTGGCGCTCATGGGGAAGCTCTCGAACGACGCGGGCTTGAGCAATACCGGCACGTGCACCTGATCCAGGACGAGCTGGCGGCGCACGGGAGGTGGGCAACCGGACCGATCTTCCGTCATGGTGAGGTGAGTCAGATCCACGGCGCCGGTGCCCGCGAGGCGCGACGGAGTTCCCGAGAGCTGGATCTTTCCCTTGATCGGACCGGACAGCGCGGGCGACGGGAGGAAGCTTCGCGCGAGGGGCCCGATGTCGCTGCCGTCGATCTCGAAGGACGCCTTGATCGGCGTCTCCCCGCTCCGCGCATGCCCACGCTGGCCTGGACATTGCGCAGCCGCAGATCTCCCGGCTCGAGCCGCGCGCCGCCCTGGAGGCCGAGCTCGGATCCGCCCACTCCCGATACGGATCGCGTCGAGGCCTTCGATGCGCAGGTCGCCGTTCTTCACGTCGGGCCGTCGCACGTTCACCACCGCGTTCTTGAGTCCCACGCGCGATACGAGCACGCTGCCCATGGCCGCGCTGCCGGGAATGCCCGGAACGGTCCGGGTGGCCGGCTTCGCGGGAGCGGGAGCGGCGGAGAGCGCGGCGAAATTCCAGCGCCCGCCCCGCTCTACCAACTCGACCTGGGCGTCCTGGAGGGTGATGCTGCCCACTTCGATGCGGAGGGAGAGGAGCGGCTTGACGCGCACCCCCACCCGCACCTCGCCCACGCGGACGAGGGGTGTCGTGCCGAAGCGTGGGTCGTCGGCGACCTCGAGACCCTTGAGGTTGACGTGGGGAGCGGGAGCAGGGAGACGGAGACGGACGTGAACTTGACGGGCCGGCCCACGGCATGGCTCGCCGTCTGCGCGATATACCCCTGCATGGTCGGCGTGTCGAGGAGCTGCGGAAGAAGGGCGAGCGTCCCCACCACGAGGACGAGGAGGACGGCAACGGCGATGAGGACCCACCGCAGCCAGCCCATCACGGGCGACCGAAAACAACAACGGTCCGCGCCGCATGCCGGCGCGCGGACCGTTCGAGGTTCTGCGCGATGCTCACGCCTTTGCTTACGGGATGAGCAGGATCTTGCCGGTGGTCTTGCGGCCCTCAGGGCCTTGTGCGCTTCTCCCGCCTGGGCGAGAGGGAACTGGTGCTCGATCCTCAGCTTGACCTTGCCGTCGCGGATCCACCCGAGCAGCTCCTGGGAGCGCTGGAGCAGCTCCTCGCGCGTGGCGATGTGGTGGTTGAGGCTCGGGCGCTGGACGAAGAGGGAGCCGCCCACGTTGAGCTTCTGGAGATCGAGAGGCGGCACGGGTCCGCTCGCCGCGCCGAAGAGGATCATGAAGCCGCGCGGGCGGAGACAGTTGAGGCTCTTGTCGAAGGTGGTGGCGCCCACCCCGTCGTACACCACGTCCACCCCGCGCCCTCCGGTGATCCGCTTCACCTCGGGCTCGAAGTCCTGCTGGCTGTAGAGAATCACGTGCTCGGCGCCTGCCCCCTTGGCGAGAGCCGCCTTCTCCTCGGTGGACACGGTCCCGATGACGGTGGCGCCCAGCATCTTGCCCATCTGACAGAGCAGGAGACCCATGCCGCCCGCCGCGGCGTGCACGAGACAGGTGTCTCCCTTCTTGAGGGGATAGCTCGACTTCACGAGGTAGTGGGCGGTGAGGCCCTGGAGCATGGACGCCGCGCCGTCCTTCGGGGCCATTCCCGCCGGCAGCTTGACGAGCCGGTCCGCGGGTATGGCCGCCATCTGGGCGTAGGAGCCGGGCACGCCTGTCCACGCGACATTGTCCCCGGCCTTGACGTCGGTCACCCCCTGCCCCACCGCGGAGACGGTGCCCGCGCCCTCGAGGCCGATGGTGAGGGGCAGCGGGGCCTTGTAGGCGCCCGTGCGGAAGTAGACGTCGATGTAGTTGACGCCGGCCGCCGCCAGCTTGACCACGGCCTGCCCCGCTCCCGGGGTAGGCTCGGGCACTTCGTCGAGGGTGAGCGCTTCCGGTCCGCCCGGCGAATGGATGCGAATCGCTTTCATGGTCGCCTCACACTTTCAGGAGAGTACGAACTTCGTTCACCACGTCCTGCCGCCACGGCTCGACCTTCTCCGCCCGGAGCGCTTCCTCGCCTCCAGCATGCGGGCCTCGATCTCTTCGGTGAGCTTCTGCGGCCGCTCGAGCAGGCGGGCGACCTCGTGCAGGTTCTCGTCGAAGAAGGCGAAGACAGGGATGGAGCGGAAGGTGCCCTTGTTGAGGTACTGGTCCATGAGATCGGGGTTCTTGTCGCGCAGGAACACCCGGAGCTCGACATCCGGATTGCCCTCGACGAGCTTGAAGAGCACGGGCACGTTGTAGAGCGCGTCGCCGCACCAGTCTTCGGTGATGACCATGACCTTGAGCTTCTTCCCCATCTTGGCGAGAGCGGCCTTGTCCTCAGGCTTGATCTTGATCTCGGACAGGAACTTCATGAACGTCTCTTTGTTCGTGCCCATCTGCTCCAGGTATTGCGGGACGGTCATGCCCTGCGCAAACCGCTCCTTCGTCAGCATCGGCTCTCCCTGTGCGCCGCCTATCGCATCGCGGCGAGATCAACGGTGAACTTCGCCACTTCCTTCTCGTCGGCATCCTGGACCACCAGCACCACGCGCCCTTTCGGGTCGACACCCTCGGCAGGGAACGCGTACACGCATTGCGCGGCGTAGCGTCCGTCGCTTTCCCGGAGCGCGGTGCGCTCGTTCTGCACGAAGCTCGCTCTCACCGTCTGGGAGCCCGCGAGCATCTCCGGCGTGTAGAAGCGGGCGAAGTCGGCCTGCTGCCACCGCGCAGGGTGACCCGGAAGGCGAGCGTGCCCTCGGAGCCCTTGAGCACGCTCTCCACGTCCTTCGGCTTGAGCTCCTTGCTCTGGAACGCGGAGTTCCGGGCGGCGAGGGCGAGACGGTGAAACGGCGTCATCACGGTCAGCGTCTGCCCCGCCGCGTCCTTCACCCGCCACTCCCCGCCGAATTCCTCCGCCACGATGCTTTTTTGCCGGCGCGGATCGCCTGCTCACGATCGCGGTCGGTGAGGACGAGAGACATGGCCCCGCCGGGTCGTCGCGGCGACCAGTCCCGCCGCGAGCACCAGGAAAGGAAGACATCGGTACCAGGAAGTTCTCCGGCTCATGCGGAACCGTATTCTAACATACGGGTCGGGTGCGATTGCGGGGCCGCCGCCGCGCCGCAGTAAGGTCTTGCGCATGCGTGCGCCTCTCGTGCCTGGCCGCGGCGCTCCTCGTGGCGGGCTGCGCCGGCTCGCCGTTCCCCGAGGCGTTGACCCGGTCCGTGAATCGCTCGCTGAGCCTGGCGCAGATCCGCGCCGACCCCCGGCGCATCGAGGCGAGCAGGTGATCCTGGGCGGCGAGATCCTCGCCACGACGCCCCGGCCCGGGGAGACGGAGATGGAAGTCCTCTCCCGTCGCCTCGACAGCGGTGACGCTCCCGAGCGGAGCGATGCCTCGCCGGCCGCTTCCTCGCCCGCATGCCCGGCTTTCTCGATCCGGCCGTCTACGCTCGCGGCCGGCGGGTCACCGTGCTCGGCACGGTCGCGGGAGTCGAAGAGCGCCCGGTGGGCGAGCTGCCGTACGTCTATCCGGTCATCGCCGCCGAGCGCGTCAAGCTCTGGCCGAAGGAGGGCGCCTGGGTCGGCGGCGAATATCCGCCGGTGCCCCTCGATTCACCCGTGCTGCCCTACCCGCGATAGCCCGCTCGCCCGGCGCGGCGCACCGGCCCTACTTGCCCACGCTGACCGACGAGAACGTGGCAGGGTCCATGTAGATGGCGGCGACGCGCTTGACGTCGGCCGCGGTCACCCGCGAGACGCCCGCCTTGAAGCGGTCGGGCCAGTCGAGGCCGAGATCATTTTCTTCTATGGCCACGAGCAGCCCCGCCATCTTCCCCGACGTGTCGGTGCGGAGGGGATAGCTCCCGATGAGATACGACTTGGCGAGGGCGAGCTCGCGCGCGGACACCTCCTCGCGTCCCATGCGGGCCATCTGTTCCCTGGTCAGGCGCACCGCCTCGTCCACGGCGTCGAGCCGGGTCTGCAGCCCCACGAAGTACGAGGCGCCGTACCGCCCGGGCCCGAGCGCGCTGTATACCGAGTACGCGAGCCCGCGCTCTTCGCGCACTTTCATGTAGAGGCGGGACGCGGAGCCGCCGCCGAGGACATAGTTCGCGACCACGAGGGGAAAGTAGTCCGGGTGGTCCTGGCGGATGCCCGGGCGCGCCAGCGATACGGTGGCCTGGGTCAGGTCCCGGTGGATCACGCGCGACTCGACGGGTGGCGAGGCGGGGCAGGAGGAATCACGGGGCGCGGCGCCCCGTCGTGGCCGTCCACGAACCCAGCCGCGCCAGGAGCTCTCGCCGCACCTCGTCGCGCGTCACGTCGCCCACCACCGCCACGCACCGCGGTGTCAGGACGGTAGTTCTCACCGTAGAACCCGACGATCTGCGCGCGCGTTATCTTCTTCACGGACTCCGACGGTGCCGGCGACCGGCCGGCGGTAGGGATGCCCCGGATAGAGCAGGAGCGCCATCTCGCGCGCCGCCACCGTGCCCGGATCCTGCTCGGAGCGCTCGATGGCGGCGGCGATCTCCTCGCTGCCGCCGCTTGAGCTCCGAGCTCCGGAAAGGCCGGCGTGCAGAAGCACCTCGGCGAGGAGATCCAGCCCCATCTTCAAGTCCTTCTTCAGCACGGACAGCGAGACGGCGGCGCCGTCCCGTCCCGCCTCGCCTTCGAGGCTGCCGCCCACGAACTCGATGGCCTGGTCGAGCTCGGGGCCCGAGCGCTTGGCCGTGCCCCGGGTGAGCATATCGGCGGTGAGGTTCGCGAGGCCGCCCGCATCCGGTGGGTCGTAGACGGAGCCCGCGTGCAGGTAGACGCGCACCACCACGATGGGGATGGCCGGGCGCTCGGCCACGAGCAGCACCATCCCGTTGGGCAGCACCTCGCGATGGGCGAGCGGCGCGGCGGCGTAGCCGGGATGACCAGGGCCGCCAGCAACAGGCACATCGTGACTCCGAGACGTCGCATGGAGGGTCTCCTCAGTCCAGGGTCTTTCTGAACTTCAACACGGCGAGGGAGAAGATGACGATGCCGAACACGAGCAGGGGCACGAGGCTCGGCCAGAGATAGCCGAAGCCCACGCCCTTGAGCACGATGCCGCGCACGATGCGCAGGAAGTACGTGAGGGGAATGATGGCGGACAGATACTGCGCGGCCGTGGGCATGCCTTCGATGGGGAAGAGCAGCCCGGAGAGATAGATCGAGGGCAGGAAGGTGAGGAAGGTCAGCTGCATGGCCTGGGGCACGGTGCGCGAGACGGCGGAGAGGAAGATGCCGATGCCGAGCGTGCCCAGCATGAAGGCGGCGGCGAGCACGTAGAGCAAGGTCAGGCTGCCCCGGCACCGGCACGTCGAAGACGTAGTGGGCGCGACGAGGAGCGTCATGGTCATCTGTCCGTAGGCGACCACGAGGTTCGGGATGATCTTGCCGAGGAGGAGCTCCCAGCGCCGGATCGGGCTCACGATCAGCGCCTCCAGCGTGCCCTTCTCCCGCTCGCGCACCACGGACACCGCCATGGCGGTGATGGTGGTCTGCATGAGGAGCGCCCGATGAGACCGGGCACGATGAAGATGGCGGAGACGAGGTCGGGGTTGTACCAGGCGCGCACGCGCACGTCGAGGGGCGGCTCTCCTCCTCGTCCTATCGCGGTGCCCTCGAGGGTTCGCGTGATCATCTGGAGCGAGCGCTGGGCCCCGAGGGCGGCCGCGGCGTTCACCGCGGAGGTGGCCACCAGGGGGTCGAGGCGTCCACGATGACCTGGACGTCCGCGGCCTGGCGCGACAGGCGCTGACCGAAGTCCGGGGAATGATCACCCCGACCTTGGCCGTGCCGTCGTCGATGAGACGGGTCAGCTCCCGATGACTTCGCCACCCAGTACAGTACGTCGAAATACTGGCTGTTCCGCCATGGCTTCGAGGAAGCTCCGGGCCTCGCGCGCTGCCCGATTGATCGAAGACGGCCGGTGCGCACGTGCTTGACGTCGGTGTTGATGGCCCAGCCGAAGATGAAGAGCATGGCCACGGGGACGACGAGGGCGAGGACGAGGGCGAGCATGTCCCGCTTGAGGTGAATGAACTCCTTCACGATGATGCCGATGAGGCGCGAGCCCACTCCGCTAGGGACCCCTCACCCTGCCCTCTCCCCGAGGAGAGGGGTGTCGGAGGCGAGCGCGCGGAGCTGCTCGCGAAGTCGCGCCTTGCGCTCCTTGTCCACGAAGGAGACGAAGAGGTCCTCCACCGAGGGCTCCACGTCGTGGACCCAGCGCGGGCCATCCCGGCCCGAGTGAGGAACTCGCCCACCTCGGGCGCGCCGGCGCGCTCCGGCCCCAGCACCACGCGCAGCCGCGTACCGATGCGCACCACCTCTTCCACCGGCGTCCCAGTCCGCGAGCACGTCGGAGGCCCGGCGCAGGTCGGCCACCTCCACCTCGATCACCGGCCGCCGGAAGGTCTCGCTCTTGATGACGGCGGGCGAGCCCTGGGCGATGAGCTTGCCCTGGTAGATGAAGCCCAGGCTGTCGCAGAGCTCCGGCCTCGTCCATGTAGTGGGTGGTGACCACGATGGTCGTGCCCTGGTCGGCGAGGCGCCGGATCAGCCCCCAGAAGTTCCGCCGCGAGACAGGGTCGACGCCCGCCGTGGGCTCGTCGAGGAAGATGAGCGCGCGGCGAATGGACGAGGGCGCAGGCGAGGGCGAGGCGCTGGCGATAGCCGCCGGACAGCGTGCCCGCGAGCTGGCTCTCGCGTCCCGCGAGGTCGGCGAGCTGGATCATCCGCGCCATGCGCGTGGACCGCTGGGTTCCCGACACCTCGTAGACGCGGGCGTAGAAGGTCAGGTTCTCCACCACGGTCAGGTCGTCGTAGAGGGAGAACTTCTGGGACATGTACCCGATCACGGACTTGATGCGCTCGGGGTCGCGGGCGAGGTCGATGCCGAGCACGGTGCCCGCCGCCCTCGCTCGGCTCGAGGATGCCGCACAGCATGCGGAGGGTGGTGGACTTCCCGGCTCCGTTGGGCCCGAGGAAGCCGTAGAGCTCACCCGCGCGGACCTGGAGATTCAGGTGGTCGACGGCGACGCGCTTGCCGAATCGGCGGGTGAGGTCGCGCGTCTCGACCGCGTACGGCTCATCCGACATCGGCGTCGGCGGGCAGTCCGGGCTTGAGTAACCCCTCGGGGTTGTCGATCTGGATCTTGATGCGGAAGACGAGGTTGACCCGCTCCTTCTTGGTCTGCACGTTGCGCGGCGTGTACTCGGCCTCCGAGCCGATCTCGATGAGGCGGCCCGCGAAGACGCGATTCGGGAAGGCGTCGACGCGGAGGGTCGCGGTGTCCCCGACCTTGAGCCGTCCGACTTCCGTCTCCGGCACGTAGGCGCGCAGCCACACGTCCTTCGGATTCACCAGGGTGAGAATGGGCACCCCGGGATTGGCGGTCTCCCCGCTTCCAGGTTCTTCCGGAGCACCACCCCGTCGATGGGCGAGATCACCTGCGCCTCTCTGAGACGGCTCTGCGCCTGAGCCAGCGCCGACTCGGCCTGGGTCACCTGCCAGCGGGCGGCGTCGATCTGATCGGGGCGGGAGCCTTCGAGAATGAGGGCGAGCTTCTCCCGCGCGCTCCGCTCCTGCGCTCTCGCCACCTCGTAGGCCTGCCGGGCCCGGTCGACGTCCTGGGCGGCGATGAGGTTCTGCTTGAAGAGCTGGTCGTTCCGCTGGAACTCGCGCTCGGTCATGCTCCGCGTCGCTTCCGCGCTCGACACGGCGGCCCGCGCGTCCTCGATCTCCTGCTGGCGCGCCCCTTTCTCGAGATCGCGCAGCGCTCGCCTGGGCCGAGCGCAGGGCCGCCTCCTGCCGCTTCACGTCGGCCGCCAGCTCCGAGTCGTCGAGGCGCACGAGGAGCTGCCCGCGCGAGACCTTGTCCCCTTCCTTGACGAGCCGCTCGAGAATGCGCCCGGTGATCTTCACGCTCACGTCCACCTGGGTCGCCTCGATGGTGCCCGTGACGGACACGGGCGTCGGGGTTCCGCCGTTCAGGTGACGCCCGGCCCACGCTCCGGCCACGGAAAGGGCGGCGATGACGAGGAGGGCGAGAACGCCGCGGGTCCACCCGAGCCGCATCGCGCTCACCGGCCGGCGGCGGCGGGCGGAGCGCCGGGGAGCAGGGTGCCCACGGTGCGGCCCTGAGCCTGGAAGTAGGTCCGCGCCACCCGCTGGAGGTCGGCCGCGGTGACCTTTCGAATCAAGGGCACGAAGGTCTCGCTGTTCCGCCACGAGCCTGTCAGCTCGAAGCGGGCCAGGCTGGCCGCCCGCGAGTAGATCGAGTCCTGGCGCCACACGAAGGCGGCCTCGATCTGGTTCTTGGCCCGCTCCAGCTCCTCGTCCAGGCACAGGCTCGTTCTGCGCGCGCACGATCTCTTCCATGATGGCCTGCTCGAGGGCGGCCGGCGTCTGCCCGGGCAGCGGCGTGCCGGAGAACCAGAAGAGATTGGGATCGTGGGAGAGATAGGAGTAGTCGCCCCCGACATTGAGAGCGACCCGCCGCTCGTAGACGAGACGCCGGTAGAGTCGCGAGGCGCGTCCCTCCTGGAGGATGGTGGAGAGGAGCTCGAGGGCGGGCGCATCCGCGGACGCGTAGTTGGGAACGTGATAGCCGATGTAGACGATGGGGGCGCGCGCGTCGGGCTTGTAGACCTGGACGCGGCGCTCGCCGAGCTGTGGCGGTTCCACGGAGTCCATGGGCGGCGGCGCGGGCCCGCGGGGGACCCTGCCGAAGGTCTCCCGCACGCGCGCGAGCACCCGCGCCGTCTCCACGTCACCCGCCACCACGAGGAGGGCGTTGTTCGGGAGATAGTAGCGATTGTAGAAGGCCCGAAGCTCGGTTGGGTTAATGCGCAGGATGTCGCTCATCCAGCCGATGATGGGCCAGCCGTAGGGATGCGCCTTGTAGGCGGCGGCGAGAAACTCCTCGGAGAGATATCCGTCGGGGTCATCCTCGGTGCGCGTGCGCCGCTCCTCCGCCACCACCTGCCGCTCTGAGTCGATCTCGCCTCGCCTCGAGCAGCAGGTTGCGCATGCGGTCGGCCTCGAGGCCGAGGATGAGGCTCACCCGGTCGGAGGCGATGTTGACGTAGTAGGACGTGACGTCCTGCGTGGTGAAGGCGTTGTCCTGCCCGCCGTTCTCCTCGACCGTCTGCGAGAACTCTCCCTTGCCATGGGCCGGCGTGCCCTTGAACATCATGTGCTCGAGGAAGTGGGCGAGCCCGGTGGCGCCGGGAATCTCGTTGCGCGAGCCGACCTTGTACCAGGTCTGAATGGTGGCGATGGGACTGCGGTGGTCCTCGAGGATCAGAACGCGGAGGCCGTTGTCGAGCGTGGTCTCGGTCACCGCCTCCTGGGCGGCCTGTACGCCGGGCGTTCCCAGCAGCATCAAGGCAAGGGAACATCCGAGGAGGGCAGGCCGAAGGGGCATGAACCGAGTATCCTACGGGCCCTGCCCCCGGCAACTTCGGCGCCGGACGCGCCTGAACCCGAACCTGGAGGTGTGACGTGGTCCTCGTCTATCTCGCGGTGGCCGCGATCCTCGAGGTTTCGGGAGATTTCCTCATGCGCGTGGGTCTCGGCGGCCGGCGCTGGGGCTTGGTCGCGGGTGCGCTTCTTCTCGCCGGCTACGGCCTCCTCGTGAATCAGCCGTCGTGGGCCTTCGGTCGCACCCTCGGTCTCTACATCGCGGTCTTCTTCGTGACGAGCCAAGTCGTCGCCTTCCTCGCCGCGGGCGAGCGTCCGTCGCCGTCCCTCTGGCTGGGCGGGGTCCTCATCGTGGCCGGCGGCCTCGTGATCCATCTCGGCCGGCCCTAGCGGACAGGCGGGCGGCCAGCGAAAACACGTGCCGCAGCATGGGCCGCGTCAGCTTCCCGTGAAGGTGTTCTGCTGGCTCGGGTGGAAGCTGCCCACCAGCACCATGCCGTCGGGCATGGCGGCGCGGGCGGCATGGCCGAAGCGTGGAAGCGGGCGCGGCAAGGGCAGGCCGGCCGCCCGGCGTGCCCGCAGATAGGCATCCCAGCCGATCTTGCCCAGCGCGACCACCACCCGCACGTCTTTCAGGAGCGCGAGCTCCTCGAGGAGGTAGCCCTGGCATCGCCGCATCTCGACGGGCAGCGGCTTGTTGGCGGGCGGCGCGCAGCGCAGGGCCGCCGTGATATAGGCGCCGGTGAGCCGGAGGCCGTCGCCCGCGTGGACCGATGTGGGCTGATTGGCGAGGCCGGCCTCGTACAGCGCACGGAAAAGCCAGTCCCCGCTCCGGTCGCCCGTGAACATCCGTCCCGTGCGGTTGCCGCCGTGAGCGGCGGGCGCGAGGCCGACGATGAGCACGCGCGCGCCGGGATCTCCGAAGCCCGGCAGCGGCCGCGCCCAGTACTCCTGGCCGCGATAGCGACGCGGAGGGTCGGCGGCCGACGCTTCGCGATGCTTCACGAGGCGCGGGCAGACCCGACAAGACGCGATGCGGAGGGCGAGCGCACCGAGCTTTCCGTTGTCCTGCGCGGCCGACTTCGCGGACAATCACGCCATGATGCTAGCCGCGAGGACCTCACCATGACAAGCCGCGTGCCCGCGCTCCTCATTCACGGGGGAGCGGGCGCCGATCCCGACCTCGGACGCGAGGAGCTGCGTCAGGGCATCCGCGATGCCGTGGGCGCGGGCTGGGCCTGCCTGCAGGAGGGAGGCAGCGCCGTCGACGCGGTGGAGGCCGCGGTGTGCGCCATGGAGGACAATCCGCGCTTCAACGCGGGCCGGGGCTCCGTCCTCACCACGGACGGCACGGTGGAGATGGACGCCTCGATCATGGAAGGGGACACGCTCAAGAACGGCGCGGTGGCCTGCGTCACCAACATGCGGCATCCGATCACCCTGGCCCGCCGCATCCTCGACGACCGACCGCCATTCGTTTTACGTGGGCGAAGGCGCCATGACCCGGGCCCGCGCGCTGGGCATTCCCTTCTGCGACGCGGACGAGCTCATCACCGACGAGCAGCGCAAGCGGCTCGAGAGCGTCATCGGCGGCACGGTGGGCGCGGTGGCTCTGGATCGCCGCGGCCTCATCGCCGCCGCCACCTCCACCGGCGGCATGACGGGAAAGCCCCCGGGCCGCGTGGGCGATTCGCCGCTCATCGGCTGCGGCACCTACGCCGAGAGCACGTCGGGCGGCGTGTCGTGTACCGGCGACGGCGAGGCCTTCATCCGCACGGTGCTGGCGCGGCGAACCATCGACATCCTCAAGGTGGCGGGCGATCCCATGCACGCCTGCCAGATCGCCATGGACATCCTCGTCGAGGAAGGGCGCGGGGAGGCGGCCTCATCTGCGTCGACTGGAGAGGCCGGCTCGGCTGGGCGCATTCGACGCCGCTCATGCCGGTGGGCTTCATGACGCCGGGCCACGACCTCCCCGCCGTCACGTTTTGAGCGACTCCGTCACCTTCGGCGATGTCCGCGCCGCCGCCACTCGACTCAAGGGTCTGATCGCCACCACTCCCTGCCCGTACTCGGAGACGCTGTCTCGCCTGACCGGCTCGCGCGTCTTCGTGAAGCTCGAGAACCTCCAGATGACGGGCTCCTTCAAGGAGCGTGGCGCCGCCAACGTCCTCCTCATGCTGGGAGACGACGAACGCCGGCGCGGGGTGGTGGCGGCCAGCGCGGGCAACCACGGGCTCGCGGTGGCCTTCCACGCTTCGCGCCTCGGCATTGCGTCGGTGATCGTGATGCCCGAATGGGCGCCGCTCACCAAGGTGGTGGCGGCCCGACGCCATGGCGCCGAGGTCGTCCTCCACGGCGACAACTACGACGCGGCCTATGCGCGGGCGCGCGAGATCGAGGCGGAGCGCGGCCTCGTCTTCATTCATCCCTTCGACGACCCGCGCGTCATCGCCGGTCAGGGCACCATTGCCCTCGAGCTGGTGGACCAGGTCCCCGACCTCGAGGCGGTGGTGGTCCCCGTGGGAGGCGGCGGGCTGGCCGGAGGCGTGGCGGTGGCTCTCAAGGCGCTCAAGCCCGCCGTGCGTGTCATCGGCGTCCAGAGCGAGGAGGTGCCGGGCATGCGGGCCGCCCTCGACGCGGGAGAGCGCGTCACCGTCCCCAGCGCTCCCACCATCGCCGACGGCATCTCCGTCCGCCGCGTGGGCGAGCATACCCTGGCTCTGGCCCGGCGCTACGTGGACGACGTGGTGACGGTGAGCGAGGAGGAGATCGCCAACGCCATCCTGCTCCTCCTCGAGATCGAGAAGACGGTGGTGGAGGGCGCAGGGCGGTGGCCCTCGCCGCGCTCATCAACAAGCGGGTGGCTCTCGAGGGCAAGACGGTGGTGCTCGTCCTGGGCGGCGGCAACATCGACGTGAACCTGATCGCACGGATCATCGAGCGGGGCCTCGTCAAGGATGGGCGCATCGTGCGGCTGGCCGTGCTCCTGCGCGACCGGCCGGGTTCCCTCGCCCGGCTCTCCGAGGTGGTGGCGGAGGCGCGCGCCAACGTCCTCCACATCGGCCACGACCGTGCCTTCTCGCGGGCGCGCCTCGGCGAGACCGAGGTCGAGCTCACCCTCGAGACATCCGGCCGCGATCACATCAACGCGATCCTCCGTCACCTGCTCGCTGCTGGCTACACGGTGGAAGAGGTGCTGCATCGGTAGCGCGTGGTTGTTTCACGGGCGGGGCTGGGGAGTTCCCTCCTAGACCACGCTGAGTCGCATTCGCCGTGGCCACTCGAGCCCGCCACGAGATGTTGGCTGGCTGCGTTGAGAAGCTCCCCAGAAGACACGGGCCTAGGGAGGAACTCCCCCAACCCCACCCTCCACCCTGTCGCGTCGAGCCTGTAGCGTCGAGTTCGCGCACTAACCTGCGCAAGCCGCGTCTACCGAGCCGCGAGGCGGATGGATTCGGACGGTATCTGGTCGTCGCCTTGTGAAGTGTTCGCAAATTTCGCTCCGGGTGGAGCCAGGTAGGGTGGGGGCACGATCCGCAGGCCCGTGTCTTCTGGGGAGATTCTTCGAAGCGCCAAACCAACATCTCGTGGCGGGCTCGAGTGGCCCAGCGGAATGCGACTCAGCGTGGTCTGCGGAGCGTGCCCCCACCCCTGCCTGGCGCTTGAGCCGACGCCAAGCCAGACAGCACGCGTCTATCGGAAAGCGGCGGCGAAGGCGGCGCCGTCGCGGGTGAGCCATTCCGTGACGGAGGCGAAGCCGTAGCGGAGGGCGGCGCGGCTGGCCTCGAAGCCCATGGAAGGCCCGCGGAGGGAGAGCGCGTGGACTCGGGCTGGACGAGGTGAATCTCGACGTCGGGCCGCCGCAGCTTGAGCTCGCGCAATCCCATCTGGAGGATGTTGATGCTCGTGATGTGCCCCGCCTGCTCCATGATCGCGTAGATCCCGCGGGAGCGGACATCCGGCTCGTCCGGGCTCCCGATACGAAGAGGCACCGCGGGGTTCAGCACCACCACGCGCGTGGCCCCGTGCTCCACCGCGAGGTCCGCGTGGCCCGTATACCCGACGTCGCCGTCCACGTAGTCGCGCCCGTCGATGCGAAACGGCTCGAAGAATCCCGGAATGGACGACGAGGCGGCGATGGCCTGGGAGATCGGGACGTCCAGCAAGGGCTCGAGACCGAACACCGCCCGCTCGCCCTGGTCGAGGAGTATGGCCGGGATGAGGAGCGGCCGCCGGCACTCGCGGAAGCTGTTGGGCAGTCCCTGCGCCGCGAAGGCCTCTCGCATGAAGCGCTCCAGCGGCGCCACCGAGAAGAAGCCGGGCGGCATGTCGGCCCCGCTCCGCGCGAGGAGATCAGGCCATTCCAGACGGAAGCCCGTCACCGCCTTCTTGCCCACCGCCCACACGAACTGCGCAAGGTTGCGGGCGGCATTGGAGAAGGCCCCCTTGTGATAGACGGCGCCCCGCTGGAAGTTGAGTGGGTCATCGGTCTCCTTGTCGAGGATGTCGTAGAGCGCTCGGGCCCCGATGCCGTTGGCCATGAGCGCGCTCACCACGGACCCCGAGCTGGAGCCCACGTAGAGGTCGAAGTTGTTGACGCGAAACTCGGGGAGCGCCTCGTCGAGGGCGGCCAGCGCCCCCACTTCGTACATTCCCCGATCACCCCGCCCCCGCGAGCACGAGCGCCCGCCGGGCGGAGCCGGCTCGCGGGAGCGCAGAAACCTCTGGCGCAGCGCTCTCAGCACACCCGTCGCCTCACCACCTGAGCAGGGTCGCCCCCACGAGAAGCCGGTACCGAAGGCGACCAGCATCACGAGGTCGTTCTCCTGCACCCGCCCGCCATCACCGCCTCGTGGAGGCAGATGGGCACGGAAGCACCCGCGGTATTGCCGTAGCGCTGGATGTTGTTGAGCATCTTGGATGCGGGAATCGCGAAGGACTCCGCCATGACCTCGATGATCCGGATATTGGCCTGGTGGAAGACGAAGAAGTCGATGTCGTCAGGCTTGAGTCCGTTGGCGTCGAGACATTCCTGGACGATCTCGCGCACCCGCTTCACCGCGTGCACGAACACCGATCGGCCGTTCATGCGCGGCCGGGCACGATCGTCGTCGATCTTCTTCTTGGACACCAGAGGAAAGGTGGACGAGCCCCAGATCTCCCCGTACAGGGCGTCGATGGCGCTCCCGTCGGAATGGAGGTGGTGGGAGAGGAGGCCGCGCGCGGGCATCCCTTCCTCGTGTCCCTCGAGGATGACCGCGCCCGCGCCGTCCGCGAAGAGCACCGCCATGTCCCGGCCGGCATCCGTGTAGTCGAAGGCCGAAGACAGGAGCTCGGCTCCCACCACCAGCACCTTCCGGTACATGCCGCCCCGGATGAACTGGTCGGCGAGGAGAGCCCGTACACGAACCCCGCGCAGCCCTGGGGCCAGGTTGAACACCGGCGTGGAGGTCAGCCCGAGCTTGCCCTGGAGCACGCAGCCGGTGCCCGGATAGGCGAGGTCGGGAAGGGTCGAAGTCTCCACGATGCAATCGAGGTCCTCGGCGCCGAGCCCCGCGTGCTTGAGGGCCATGCGCGAGGCCTCGAGACCGAGGTCGGAAACGGCCAGCGAGGAATCGATGTTGCCGTCGAGTCCCCGCTCCTTCACCTCGCGCATGTAGGCGGTCTTTGTCCGGCGCCTCGGCGAGCCGCAGGAGCATCTGGTACGTGTCAGGCGAGACACGGCGCTCCCGGATGCCCGTGCGCTGGAAGATCCACTCGTCGGTGGTGCTCATGCAGCGCGACAGCAGGTGATTGTCGACGACGCACTCTGGTACCGCCATGCCCGTGCCCGTGATCCGGGCGCGTGTGGACATCAGCGGCCCTGGAATTTCGGAGCGCGCTTTTCCAGGAAGGCGCGAACACCCTCCGCATGGTCTTCCGAGCTGATGGCGTTGGATTGCCCGAAGGCCTCCCCTTCGAGAGCGGCGGCCAGATCCACGGTGGCCGCGCGGTTCAGGAGCGACTTGGCGATGGTGGCGGCGAGCGGCGGCCCTGTGGCGATCTTCCCCGCGAGCCCGCGTGGCGCTCTCCAGCTCCGCCGCCGGGACCACCCGGTTGACCAGGCCGATCCGGAGGGCCTCGGCCGCGTCGATGATCTCGGCCGTCAGCACCATCTCCTTGGCCTTGGCGAGACCGACCAGCCGCTGGAGGAGCCAGGTGCCGCCGCCGTCGGGCACGAGCCCGATCTTGAGGAACACCTCGCCGAACTTTGCGCGGTCAGAGGCCACGATCATGTCGCAGCCGAGCGCGATGTTGCAGCCCGCCCCTACCGCGAAGCCGTCCACCATGGCGATGGTGGGCTTGGGAAAGTTGAACAGGCGGAGGACGAAGCGGTTGAGGAGCTCCACGCGCTCTCGCCCCTCGGCCGCGGTGTGACGCCGCGCGGCCATGGTCTTCACGTCGCCTCCGGCCGAGAAATGCCCGCCCGCGCCGGTGAGAATGACTGCGCGCACCGCCGGGTCGCGCTCGATCTCGTCGAGGGCCTCCACCAGCTCCTCGCGCATGCGAATGTCGAGGGCGTTGCGCGCCTCCGGCCGGTTCATGGTAAGCGTCGCGATGCCATCGACGCGGTCAACGAGGAGGGACTGGTATCCCATCGTTACCTCCCTCCAGCCACCGGCTGGAAGCTCGCGGCGCACGGGCCGCTCGTTCACGTCGATGGTCAGGGACAGCCCCGCGCCCACGAGGAGAAGCCCGCAGGCGATCGCGAAGGCGAACCCGTAGCCGCCGGAGACATCGTAGAGGAAGCCCGAGGGTCCGACGGCGAAGCGGATGCCCGTCGAGAGGAAAATGATGAGGAGAACGCCACCGCCACCCACCAGCCATAGAAGATCCGCGGCTCCGCGGCTCTCGCGTGTGGCGCCATGTCTTGGTCACTATACTCCTGCATGCTACGATTTCAACATGCGTTTCCCGAGCGATCCATGAGCCTCGCGAGGATACTCGGCACCGCCAAGGCGGTGATCGGCATGGTGCATCTCGAGCCGCTCCCCGGCAGCCCGCGCTGGGCCGGCTCCATGGAGGAGATCTCGCGCGCCGCCCTCGCCGACGCGCAGGCCCTCGCGGACGGCGGCGTCGACGCCCTTCTCGTGGAGAACTTCGGCGACGTGCCTTTCTCCCCCGGGCGCGTGGACGCCGCGTGCGTGGCCGCCATGGCCGCGGTGTCGACTCAGATCCGCCGCGCCGTCTCGCTGCCCCTCGGCATCAATGTCCTGCGCACCGATGCGCAGTCCGCGCTCGCGGTGGCGGCGGCGGTGGGCGCGCAGTTCGTCCGCGTCAACGTCCACACGGGCGCGGTGGTGACCGATCAAGGTATTCTCGCCTCGGGCGCCCACGACACCCTGCGCTACCGACGCCTCCTCGGAGCGGACATCGCCCTCCTCGCCGACGTGCAGACCAAGCACGCGGCACCCCTTGCCGACGTGCCCATCGAGCACGAGGCGCGCGACTGCGTGCACCGCGGCCTCGCCGATGGCTTGATCGTCTCGGGCGAAGCCACCGGGCTGCCTCCGAAGACCAGCGATCTCGAGCGGGTGCGGCTCGCCGTGCCGGAGACGCCCCTCCTCGTGGGGAGCGGAGCCTCGCCCGAAAACGCCGCCGACCTGTTCTCCCTGGCCGACGCGCTCATCGTGGGCACGTCGGTGAAGCGGGACGGCGTGGTCACCAACCGGGTGGATCCGGACCGCGTGCGCGCCTTCGTGCGCGCCGCGGGGCGCCGGTGAGGCGCGCCTCGCCGCCCTCTTCCTCGTCCTGATCGTCGAGGGCTGCGCCGCCACCTCGTCCTCGGACGGCGCGGCGAGAAAGCCGCCGCCCCTGCCCCTGGGCGAGCTCCTCCTCGTGGGCTTTGGCGGCACCAGGTCGAAGGCAACGACGAGGTGCGCTCCCTCGTCTGCGATGTGAAGGTGGGCGGCCTCATCCTCTTCGAGCGCGACGCCCGGTCTGGGGAGGCGCGCAACATCTCGAGCCCCGAGCAGGTGCGACAGCTCACCTCGGATCTCCAGGCCCTCGCGCTCCAGTGCACGGGCCGGCGTCTCCTCATCGCCGCCGACAACGAAGGAGGGGCCGTCATGCGGCTCTCCACGCGCCTGGGCTACCTGCCCACGCCGCCGCCCCAGGCGCTGGGCGACGCGGGTGATCCCGCCGCCACCGCCCTCGAGTCCCGTCGCATGGGCGCCACTCTCCGCGAGGCCGGCATCAACTGGAACCTCGCCCCGGTGGTGGACGTGGCCGTGAATCCTCTCAACCCGGCCGTGGTCACCCTCGGCCGTACCTTCTCGTCTGATCCACAGCAGGTCATCATCCAGGCGCGCGCGTTCATCCAGGGGATGCACGAAGCGGGCGTACTGACCTCGCTCAAGCATTTCCCCGGTCACGGCTCGAGCCGCACGGACTCGCACCACGGCTTCGTGGACGTGACGGAGACGGCCGATCTCACGATCGAGCTGGCCCCGTACCGGGCCCTGATCAAAGAGGGCTGGCTGACAGCATCATGACCGCCCACGTGTTCAACCGCGGCCTCGATCCGTGGAATCCCGCGACGCTCTCGCGCTTCACCATCAAGCGTTACCTTCGCGGCAAGCTCGACTACAAGGGGCTGGTGGTATCGGACGATCTGCTCATGGGCGCGATCCGTCAGCAATACGGCGTCGAGGAAGCGTCCATTCTCGCCCTGCAGGCTTCGGTGGACATGCTGCTGATCTCGCAGAATCAGGGCCGGGTGGAGCGCGGAGCCGCCGAGCGCGTGATCGCGGCCATCCGGGGTGCGCTGAGCGACGGCCGCCTTTCCTCGAAAGCCCTCGCGACGTCCATCCAGCGCGTTCGGGCGCTCCGCAGCCGGATCACGCCGTAGCCCGCCTTCGGGGTCGACCTTACCGGGTCGTCCTTTACCGCTCGGGCAGCGCGCGCCTGGCTCGCCGCAGGTCCGCCACGAAGCGCCGCATCTCGGCTTGGCGCACGGTGCGGTCGGGCATCCGGAGAATGGCCGACGGATGCACGGTCACGAAGGTGGGCAGGCCGTACGAAGAGACGAGGGCGCGCCCGCGCACAGACCGGATGGTGATGGCGCGTCCCATCACCGCATTCGCGGCGGTGACCCCGAGACACACCAGCACCTCGGGCTTGACGATCCACAGCTCCTTGTCGAACCACGGACGGCACGCCTCGACCTCGTCCTGCCGTGGCCGCTCGTGAATGCGCCGCTTGCCTCCCTCTTCGCCTTTCCACTTGAAGTGCTTGACGATGTTCGTGATGTACACTTCGCGGCGGTCCATGTCCGCCTTGGCCATGGCCTCGTCGAGAAGCCGGCCGGCGGGCCTGACGAAGGGCCGGCCACTCAGGTCCTCTTCGTTTCCCGGCTGCTCGCCGACGAGGACGATTCGCGCCGAAGGCTTGCCCTCGCCAAACACGGTCTGGGTACCCCGCTTGTAGAGGTCGCAGGCGGTGCACGAACGCGCCTGCTCGCGGAGCAGATGGAGAGTGAGACGACCTGGACGTGGCTCGGCGACCGGGCTTGGGCGCACCTTCCCGTCACGCATGCTCCACTGATCGGCAAGAGCCATGCCAGCCGATCTTGCGCCCGCTCCCGGCGCTATCTGCCCTCCAGCTGGAACAGGAGTATGCCCGTGGCCACGAGGGCGATTGCGAGCACCCGCGTCCACGTGATCGGCTCCCGGAGGAGGAGAAATCCGACCACCAGCACGAGGGCGGTGGAGGTGCCTCCGATGATGATCGACGAGGTGATCCGCAGGCCGCGCTCGTAGGCGAGCAGCCCGAAGATGTCGATGCCCGCCGCAGCGATTCCCGCGATCACGAGGAGCCACACCGCCTCGCCCCGCAAGACGATCTCGTGCCCGTGCGCCTTCATCGACAGCATCACCATGGAGTTGACGAGAAAGGCCACGCCGGTGATGACCATCGCCCCCAGGGCCGCGTTGACCTTCGTGGAGCCCAGCTTCAGGCAGATCGTCCAGGTCGCCGCGGCCGCCCCGCCGAGCAGCGCGAACAAGATCGCCGATCCGATCATTCCGTCCTCCTCATCAGAAGCTCCGCCAGACCAGCCACGGCACGCCGATCAGGAGATAGGTGCCGAGAAACACCGCGCCCACCACGAAGCCGAGGATCCAGAATTCCAGGCCCTCGGGCACCGGGAGGAGGGCGATGACCCGCCCACCAGGAGGGCGGCGCAGCGCGGAGGAGAAAGGCTCGGCGCTCTGGGGTCATCCCGCGCGTCCGCCGAGGGAGCGCAGGAAGGCCTCGACGTCCGCGCGCTCGGGCAGCGAATCCTGCGCCCCGCGCTTTGTGCACGCGAGGGCGGCCGCGGCATTGGCGAGGGGAATCGCCTGCTCGAGCGAGCCGCCCGCGGCCAGCCCACGGCCAGGGCGCCGCTGAAGGCGTCACCGGCGGCCGTCGAGTCCACCGCGTCCACGGGAAAGGAGGGAAAGTGAATGGCGCTCTCCCCGTCGCAGGCGAGCACGCCCTGCTCGCCCATCGTCACCAGCACCACGCCGGCGCCGTCGGCGAGGAGCCGCGCCGCCGCCTCCCCGCGGACTCGAGCGAGTTGACTATCCGATCGGTGAGACTTCCCGCCTCGTGCTCGTTCGGGGTGAGGTAGTCCACGAGGGCGAGGAGATCCTCGTCGAGGGGCTGGACGGGAGCCGGATTCAGCACGGTGATGACACCGTGACGCCTCGCTTCACCGAGGGCCCAGCGCACCACCGGCAACGGTGTTTCGAGCTGGCAGGCCACGACTTCCGCCCACGCGATGCTCTCCGCGTAGGCTTCCACCATCTCCACGGTGAGGCGATGGTTCGCCCCGGGCGCGACGGCGATCTGGTTGCGGCCCTGGGCGTCGACCATGATGATGGCCGTCCCGGTGGCCGCGTCAGCCGTGGCGCAGAGGCCGGCCACCCCGATGCCCGCCGCGGCGAGGCTCTCCTTGATGCGGCGGCCGTCGGCATCGTCGCCGACGCAGCCGATCAATCTCACCTCGCCGCCCAGACGCCGCGCCGCCACCGCCTGATTGGCGCCCTTGCCCCCAGATTCACGAGCAAGGTACCGCCCGAGACGGTCTCTCCTGGATTCGGCAGCCGGGGAAGGCCCACCGTGTAGTCCACGTTGGCGGAGCCGATCACGCAGACGCGGGGCACAGGCGCTCCAGGAAGAAGTGCAGGAATCGCGCGCTGTCCACGCTGAGGGCGGCCCGGCACGTGGGGGCTCCTTCCGGTACGGTTCGATGTCGCGCAGGTCGGCCACCGTCATGCCCCGGGTGAGACGTCCCTCCGCCTCCACCGCCACGTGCAGCGATTCGAATCCCACCAGTCCGGGCTCGATCGCCACCGCCATGGCCAGCGGATCGTGGAGGAATATGCCGCCCTCCCGGCGCGACTCACCGAACTCGAAGCCGAAGAGGGTAAAGTCCTCGATGAAGCGAGCGCGGGAACCACGGCGGCGGCTCAGGGACCCTGGAGACTATCGCGTGTCAGCATGACCTGGCGCGTGACGTCGAGGGGCACGAGGTCGATGGGCAGCCCCCTCGAAGACCGCCGCCGCCGCGTCCGGATCCACGTACATGTTGAACTCGGCCACCGGCGTGACATTGCCGCCGACCGCCACCGCACCGCCCATGATCACGATCCTCGCGCATCGCTTGAGGGCCGCCGGGTCCCGCTGAACGGCCAGGGCCAGGTTGGTCAGCGGCCCCAGGGCGACCACCACGAGCTGGTCGGGGAAGTCTTCGACCGTCCGCAGAATCAAATCGGCCCCGTCGAGCATCTCAAGACCACGAGACAGCCCCGGGTAGCGTCGCCTGCCGTCGGCCTCCACGAAGCGGTCGAGGTTGCCCAGGCCGTCAGCGCCGTGCACGTGGGGCGCGGTAACCAGGGGCTGGCGAAGGGGAGCGGAGGCACCCTCGGCCACCCGCGGCCGGAGCGCGGGGCGGACGACATCGAGGATGCGGAAGATGTTGTCGGATCCGAGACTCACCTCGACGTTGCCGGCCACGGTGGTGATGGCCTTCACGGACACCTCGGGGGATCCGAAGGCGAGCAGGATGGCAAGGGCGTCGTCGATACCCGGATCGGTATCGATGAGGATGGGGGTCGTCAATTGACACTCCGCCGCGGGCTCCGTATCATGGGCCGGCGCGGTCAACATCTCGAGCGAAGGAGGATCGCATGGACATTCTGATCACGTATTGCGGGAGTGAAACTTCCTCCCCCAGGCCTCCAGTTTGCAGGCCGCCATCAAAGCCAAGTACGGCATCAACGCCGCCCTCAAGGAAGGGTCGGGCGGCATCTTCTTCGTCGATATCGACGGCAAGCGTGTCTGGGACAACCAGATCACGTACCGGTTCCCCGAGGACCCCGAGGTCTTCGCCGAGATCGACAAGCTCAAGACGTAGCAGCCTCCCGCTCCAAGGCCTCTCTGAACGCCGGGTGGGCGATCCGGGCAAGAGCCCGAGCCCTCCCGGCGTCGCTTTGTCCCCCAGCGCCGCCGTCCCGTACTCGGTCACCACATAGTCGGCGATGAAGCGCGGGGTAGTGACCCGCGCCCCCGACGGCAGCCTCGCCGCGATGCGCGACACCTTCCCCTGCCGTCCCGTCGAGGGCAGGGCGATGATGGACCGTCCCCCACTGCCCGCGAGGCGCCGAGGACGAAATCGAACTGCCCCCGATGCCCGTGATCTGCCGGCCGTCCACGCTCTCGGCGTTGACCTGTCCGAGCAGATCCACCTCGAGAGCTGAGTTGACGGAGACGAAGTCGCCGAGGGCGCCCACCACCTGTGGGTCGTGAACGATATCCGAGGGCTCCATGTTGACCATGGGATTGTCGTGCACCCAGCGGAAGAGCCGCTCCGTGCCCATGATCTCCCCACGTCCATGCGCCCGGGATGGAGGCGCTTGCGCGAGTTGGTGATCACCCCCGACTCGATGAGGGGCAGCATGTGATCCACGAGGAGCGAGTGGACGCCGAGATCGCGCTTGCCCGGGAGAGCTTCCATGACCGCCTGGGGAATCGAGCCCACCCCCACCTGCACCGTGGCGCCGTCGGGGACCAGCTCGGCCACGTGCCGGGCGATCGTGCGCTCGATCTCGCCCACGGGAGTCGGCGGGTACTCCACGAGGGCATGCTCGGCCTCCGCCCAGCAGTCGATCTGGGAGCGATGGAGAAACGCATTGCCGAGGGTGCGCGGCATTCTGGGATTGACCTGGGCGATCACACAGGGGGCCCGGCGCGCTGCGGACAGGAGATAGCTCATCGAGACGCCCAGCGAGAGATAGCCGGCGCGGTCGGGCGGCGAGCAGTGGACGATCACCGCGTCGGGCGCCCACTGCCCGCCCGCCGCGAAGACGCGCACCGTGTCGAAATAGCGGAGGGGCACGAAGTCCACGTCACCCCGCTGCTGGGCGTCGGCGAGTCTGGGCGAGTGATGCCACGTCGCGAAGCGGAGCTTGCCCGCGTAGGCGGGCGCGCCGAAGGGATAGTCGTCGAGGCGGAGACCGCCCATAAGCGTCAGCGGGGCCAGCCGGTCCGCCTGAGCCAGGATCTCGGCCACGAGCGCCGTCGGATCTCCACAGCCCGCGGGCAGGAGCACCTTCATGCCGGGGCGGAGGCGCCCCACGGCATCGGCCAGCGTTGCCTTCTCGAACGGGCGGGACATGAGGCGCGGGTAGTATAATCGCGCCTTGGTGCAGCGCAAGATGAGCGGTGGCGCGCCGTTCCCCGGAATCTCCGAGGAGAGTCCATGGCCACATGCGAGCCGTCGGCGAGCTGAGCAGCCCTCGTGCCCATCCCTCGCCAGTGGGTCACCACCGCATTCACCTTCGACGGGTACCGGATCGCTGCCAACCGCGGGGTCGTGCGCGGGATCACCGTGCGCTCACGGAACGTGGTGGCCAGCATCGGCGCTTCGATCCAGACGCTCTTCGGCGGCAACATCACGCTTTACACGGAGCTCTGCGAGCACGCGCGCGAGGAGGCGTTCCAGCTCATGCTCGAGCACGCCGCCGCCGCGGGAGCCAACGCCATCATCGGCATGCGCTATGATGCCAACGACGTGGCACCGGGGTGACCGAAGTGCTCGCCTACGGCACCGCCGTCGTCCTCGACCCGCCCCCACGCTAGATGCTGCGGACCACGTGCCTTTCCGCCCGGCCGACCAGATCGAGGGGACGCGCGTGCTCGTGAGGCATCGCTGGCCGCGCGGCTTCCTCGGCATCGTGCTCGCCGCGGGACTGGGCGGCCTGGTGACGCGCGCCCGCTCTCGCCGAGCACGAGCCGCAGTATCGCTACACCGTGCTCGGCTACGTCAAGGACACGGCGGGCAACCCCGAAAGGGCGTGGGCCTCGAGGTGATCCGTCAGAAGACCGGCTTCGCCTACGTCGGCGAGACGGACGCCTCCGGCCTCTACGTCATCGTCACCCGCCTCGCCGACGAGAATCGCAGCGATCTCCTCCTCGTGCGCGCAGGACCGGCCAGTCTCATGATCGCCGCGCGCTTTGAGCCGGCCGATCACAACACCGAGCGCGGCACCCAGGTCGACTTCACGGGCAGCCGCGTCACCGAGCGACCCGAGCTCTTCGCGGCCACCCTCAAGCGATTCCTCGGAGACCGTTAGTACCGGGCCTCCGCAGTCTTTCGCCCACGCCCGGGCAACGCGCCGATTGCCTTCGTGGAATCCCCCGGCGGAACTCCAGACCGCACGAGGCGCGGCGGAATCCGGGCCCATCGGGCGCATGCGGGCGCGTTGCATCACGCGCCTCGGACCCTGATAGTATCGGCCCGGCATGCGCCACAGGGTGATGACCTCGTGGACCCGCCTCCGACCGTGGTTCACTCCGTCGGAGGAAGCCGTTCGCCGGTGGGTGGTCATGCAGAGCCTCGTCACCATCGTGACCCTTCCCCTGGTTCTCTGGCAGGTTTACGACCTGAGCGAGCAGCGCACCGGGCGTGAGATCTCCGCATTGATGGCACTCGAACAGCGGCTCGATCTCGAAGGCAGCCGCGCCATCCGGCACCGTTTGTACGCGAGGAAGCCGATGCCACTGCTCCGACCCGACGGGCCCGCGACGCCAGAGAGCCTGGGAGACTTCCTCGATACCTTCGAATCGCTGGCCGCCCTGTGGCAGCGGAACCTCGTCGACATCGAGAGCATCGACGAGTGGTTCGGTGATCTGATCGAGCGAGCAGCGGCGCACCCGGAGATCCGCACCTACATCCGCGAGCAGCAGAAGGAGGATCCCGACTTCTACATGGCCTTCCAAGACATGGCCGAGAAGATCGCCAAGTTGAACCCGGTGTCACGATCCTCACGGCCTTCGCTCAGAGCACCTCCATCACGCCGCTGACCGTTCGGTCTCGTGCCGTGGCTGACGAGCGCGCCCCGTCGGCTTCGAGCCCCTCGTGGAGCCGGTGACTGGCGGAGCACAAGTCACTGATGTAGTCTTCTCGCGTGGTTACGCGGGAAGATTCTCCCTCCTTCGAGCGATTCCTCGGCACGTGATGGCGAGGGTCGACCCCTTCTACGCCCTCGTGCGGACGGTGGGGCGCTTCTGGGTCTGGTTCTTCTTTCGCTCGGTGGACGTGCATCACGCGGAACGGGTGCCGCGGCAGGGCCCCGTCCTCCTCTGCATCAACCACCCGAACAATCTCATCGACTCGCTTCTCGTGGGGGCGGTGGTGGACCGCAAGGTGCACTACCTGGCCACGGCCGCTCTCTTCCGCAATCCGGTGGTCGGGCGCTTCCTCAAGTCCTGCGGGGCGATTCCCGTGTACCGTCGCCAGGACGACCCCGACAAGATGGACAAGAACGCGGGCGCGTTCGAGGCCTGCGTGACCACGCTGGCCGCGGGCGGCCTCGTGGGCATCTACCCGGAAGGGACGACACACGCCGAATCCCGGGTGCAGCGCATCAAGACGGGCGCCGCGCGCATCGCCCTCGACTACGAGTCGCGGCGTCGGCAAAGCGGCGTCGGCGAGCCGCTGGCCACGATCCCCGTCGGCCTCACCTTCGATGCGCGGAAGTCGTTCGGAGGCCGGGTGCGCGTCGCCTTCGGCGAGCCCTTGCCGCTGCGGCCCTTCCTCGATCTCCACGCTCAGAACCAGGTCAAGGCGGTGGACGAGCTGACCACGGCCATCCAGTGGGGCATGGAGAGCCAGGTCCTCAACGTGGATCGCCTCGATCGCGCCGCCCTCGTCCACGAGATCGAGGGCCTCTACCGCGACCAGCTCGTGCGAGAGCTCCAGGAGGAGCGCGGGCTCTCCCCGGGCAAGATCGACACCGTCCGTCTCTCGCGCTCCATCGCCGACGCCGCGGGATGGTTCGAGGCGCATGCGCCCCAGCGGCTCGCGGAGCTGAGCGAGCACATCCACCGGTATCGCGCCACCCTCGCCGCCTACGCGATCAAGGATCAGGCGGTGCGTGAGCACCTCTCCCATCGGCCCGTGCGCGCGCGCCTGCGGCGGAGCTGGAAGGCTGCCCTCGGGCTGCCCGTCTTCGCCTACGGCCTGATCACGAGCGGCCTCCCTACCTCCTGCCGCGCTGGATCGCCCGGCGCACCGCGACCAAGGAGACCAACTACGCGACCACGCGTCTTCTCGCCAGCACCATCGCCTTTCCCCTCTTCTGGGGCGTGGAGACCTGGCTCGTCTGGCGTCTCGTGGGCTGGATGTGGGCGCTCGCCTTCTTCCTCTCCCTGCCCGTGGCGAGCATGCTCGCGTACCATTACCTCCGGGGCCTCGGCCGGTTCAGGGCGCAGATGGGTTTCGGCCTCCTCGTCATGACAAGGCATCAGACGGCCACGCGCGTTCTCGCCGAGCGTCGGCGGCTCATCGATCTCCTCGAACGCGCGAAAGACGAGTATCTCGCGGCCACGAAAGGATCGAGCTTTTGACCATCCACCTTCTCGAAGAGCTCTCGAGCCCCGCCGTGGACGCCCTCCCGCGCGAGCGGACGGTGGTCATTCTCACCGCTAGTCCTCTCGAGACGCACGGCCCTCACCTGCCCGTGGGCGTGGACGCCTTCACCGGGCGCTACTTCGCCCAGGCCGTCGCCGAGCGCATCGTGGCCGAGCGCGAGGACTGGCACGTCGTGCTCGCGCCCACGCTTCACCTGGGGTCGTTTGCCTTCGAGGCGGCGGGCACCGTGACCATGCGCCAGCGCGTGGTCCGCGATCTTCTCGTGGACTATGGCGATGCTCTGGCGCGCGCGGGCTTCCGTCACATCCTCATCTCTAACGGGCATGGCGGTCCCGGGCACCTTGTCGCGCTCGAGGAAGCCGCGGCGAGGGTGTCGCGGCGACGCGGCGTGACCATGGCATCGCTGACCGGCTATCTCGCGTGGGGGCTCATGTCGGGGCGCTACGTGCCGAAGTTCGAGGCGGCCCTCGGGCGAGCGCTGAGCGAAGAGGAGCGCGTGGCCCTCTCCGAGGATGCGCACGGAGGGTGGTGGGAAACGTCCGTGATGCTCCTCCTGCGGCCCGACCTGGTCGGCGAGGGCTGGCGCGATCTTCCTCCCGCGCGCTACTCCATGGCGCATCGGCTCATTCCAAACTATCCGCTGAGGAACGGCGGCCAGGGCTATGTCGGACACCCCGCGCTGGCCGACCCCGCTTTCGCCAAGGCGACTCTGACCGTGCTCATGGACGAGGCGATGGAGCTCGTGGGCGGTCTTCTCGACGGGCGCCTGCCCCCGTCGCGCGGCCGCTCGCCCTTCTTCTCCCTCCCGATCTTCCGCACGAATTTCTGGCCGGCTGCCGCGGGCATCGGCGCGGTGGCCGTCGCGTTCCTGCTCTCGAGAAGGAAAACCCAAGGAGGGGAGCCATGAAAGCCTACGTGCTGATCGAGACTGCGGCCGGCAAGACCAAGCAGGTCAAGAAGACGCTCTCCAAGGTGAAGAGCGTGCGGGCCAGTGTCTCCGCGATGGACGCCGTCACCGGCCCCTACGACTTCATCGCGGTGGTGGAAGGCCAGACCCTCGACGCCATCGGCAGCCTCGTCACCGACGCCATCGGCATCATCGACGGCGTCACGCGCACCACCACCTGCGTGGCCGTGACGGTGGGGTGAAGGTCCTCCGAGTTCTCGCCTTCCGAATCGGAAACGGCCGCGCAGTCAGTAGGGCGGTCAGCTACTGAATGACGTTCTCTGTTCGGGCACCGCCTACTGTGCTCCGGTAAGCCTCGGTCGTTCTGGCCAAAAGAGCCGACTCGGGAAGGGGCCTAGAAAGCTGCGCCGAGCCTATAGGGTGAGCGTAAAAGCTCTCCGGCAAAGCCTAGCTATTTTTCCTTGCCGAAGTAATAGCCGATTACCAACGTGACGACCGGGAGCATCACCGAGCCGAGAATGGTCAGCATGAACTTTGCTGGTTCCACCAAACTGTTCCAATCACGGAGAAAGGCGCCAAGGAGCCGGCAAAAACAACCCATGCCACCATCACCACAAAGGACCAAACGATTAGCTTTGCAATTACAGAACGATCGTCGGCTTGCTGACCTCGGATTCTGTCGTCAACTGCTTTTTGCCTTCTGCAACTGCACCCCGCGGCGGCGAATTCGGAATCAAGGTCGTCCGGCATCGACTGACGCGTCCAGAGGCGCGGCTACTGGCTCAGCTACTCGTTGCGCTGGTAGTTACGGTCACTGACAATCTACGAGATCGTTCAAGGAGATCCCGGATCATCTTTTTCGTAAATTTGCCTTTGCGCATCGCCTTCAGGGGTCTTGGGAGAGCCTCCATCTCTTCGCGATACTTCTTGGCTTGATTGAGTAGTGACTCAGCCTCGAAGCTAGGGCCCGCAACGCGGAACTCGAGGCGGCGAAGTTGCTCATATCGGTATTCTCCTCGCTTTGAATCTAACTGTCAACAAGCAGGCCTCGCCCTGATAAGACGAGTATCCGCGCCCTCAGATCGCGATGAGCAAGCGTCACCGCCACGGTTGAGGACTTCCAGAAAACGCGCCGTCAGTTCTATTTTGTGGGTGATGAGTCACACCCTCCGTGAGTGTTCGGTGGACTGGGCAACGCCCCGCTATCTCCACGAGGCGCTGACGTTGCTCGTTCGGTGAGATCACCCCCGAGGAGCAGCTCGAGGTCGATGCTGTTGATCTTCCCCTCCCGGGTCGCGGGTCACACGCGTCTCGATGCGGTCGAGCGGCCAGCCCTTGCGTTCGGCATACAGCCGAACCGTGAGGATCGTTCAGGCGCCGAGGGCGGCCAGGAGGGTTTCCGGCGGGGTGGGCCCGGTGTCCTCGCCGCCGTTGGCCACCGGCTCGTCCACGAGCAGGCGGTGCGGCCCGATGCGCGCTTCCGTCTTCAGATTGCCGAGCCAGGAGACTTCCACCGGTCGTGCCATGTTCTCCCCTGTGCTAGAATTCGCCGGTCATGCGCACCCTCGTCATGGGCGGCACGGAGTTCATCAGCCTGCATCTCGTGCGCGAGTTGCTTGCCCACGGCCATGAGGTCACCGTGTTCAACCGCGGCCGGCGCGCCGAGCGCCTCCCCGCCGGCGTGAAGACCATCGCGGGCGACCGCAAGGACCACGCGGGGCTCGCCGCGCGCCTGAAGGGGCATCGCTTCGAGGGCGTCTTCGACATCACCTACGCGCCTACCCTAGACGCCGACGTCGCGGCGCTGGTGGCGGCGCTCGAGGGCCAGCCGCACATCGTGTTCATCTCCACGGGGCGAGTGTACGACCACAGTCTGCCCATTCCCTACTCGGAAGAGACGCCACGCAGCCTGTACTGGGGCGAGTACGCCCGGCACAAGATCACGTCGGAGGATCTCCTCTTGGAGCGCCATCGGAAGGGAGAAGGTCCGGTCACCATCGTGAGGCCGACCCACGTCATGGGTCCGCTCAACACGCGGAACAACGAGACGTTCTTCATGGATCGGATCGCACGCGGCCGGCCCGTGCTCGTGCCCGGCCACGGCGGCTGGCTGCGCCAGTTCGGTCACGTGGAAGACCTGGCCATCGCCATGGCCGCCATGCTCGGCAATCCGAGGAGCTACGGCCAGGCCTACAACGTCATGGGCGAGGACACGGTGACCCAGGTCGGCTTCGTGGAGCTCATCGCCGAGGCTATGAAGAAATCAGTGTCTTTCCGGCACTTTGACCCAGCACTCTTGAAGAATTTCGCCAAGCCAGGACCGGTCTTCGGCCAGAACCTCGTATACGAATGCCACGCCGTGCATACCACCTTGAAGATCCGTCAGGACCTGGGCATCCGCCCGCGCTTCACCCTCGCGTCCGCCCTCGGTCACACCTGGGAGTGGTACAAGCGCGAGGGCCTGGCTGATAGGCCCGTGGACTTCGCCTTCGAAGACGCCATCCTCGCCAAGATCGGCGCGTGACCGGCCGCTCCATCCTCGTGTATCACCCGGAGCCCGGCGATGCCCAGGGCTACGCCCGGCGTATCAAGCAGCCACGGCCCGTGTTCACCGTCACCGCGTGCTCTACCCAGGCGGAAGCCGAGCTCCACGTGGCCGATGCCGAGATTCTCTACGCGTGGAACTTTCCCCATCACCTCTTGCCCCGGGCCAAGCGGCTCCGCTGGGTGCAGAACATGGGCGCCGGCGTGGAGCGCTTTCTGATTCCCGAGCTTCCCAAGGGAGTGGCCCTCACGCGCATCGCCGGTATCTTCGGCCCGTGGATGGCCGAGTACGTGCTGGGGTGGTGCCTGTGGCACACCCAGCGCACGGAGCTCTTCCGGCGCAGCAGCGCGAGAGCCGGTGGCGGCAGGTGGATCCGCTACGACTGCACGGCGCCGAGCTCTGCATCGTCGGCCTCGGCGACATCGGCCGCACCATCGCGCGGGCAGCCCGGGGCGTCGGGATGCGCATATCGGGCGTGAGCCAGAGCGGCCGGAAAGCGCCGGGAGTTGATCGCGTCTACCGGGCCCGCGATCTCGGCAAGCCGCTCGCCTCCGCCGACTTCGTCGTGCTCACCGTCCCCCTCACCGCAGCGACGCGAGGGCTCATCGGAGCGCGGGAGCTCGCGCGCATGAAACCCTCGGCGTGGCTCGTCAATATAGGCCGTGGCCCTCTCGTGGACGAGGCGCGCTGCTCGAGGCTCTCTCGGGCAAGCGGATCGGCGGGGCCATCCTGGACGTCTTCGACGAGGAGCCGCTGCCCGCGGACCATCCGCTGTGGAAACTCGAGAACGTGGTGATCACGCCTCATATCTCGGGACCGAGCACGCCCGACGAGATCGGACCCATCTTCGACGACAATCTCCGCCGCTATCTCGCCCGCCGTCCCCTGCGCTACCAGGTCGACCGCAAGCGCGGCTACTAGCCGCTAGGCCTCTCGAGACCAGAAGGCCACGTTCCAGAAGTCCACCTCGTAGACGTTGTGCTCGATGCCGCGCAGCCGCGTCGCCATGGCCGCCGCCTTGGCGCGGAGCACGATGGGCACCACGATGCCGCTCTGCACCACGAGGTCGTTCATCCGGATGAAGAGGGCGCGCGCGCTTGACCGGGTCCATCTCCGTCTCCGCCGACCTGTAGAGCCGGTCGTACTCCTCGTTGCGGAAGCGCCACACGTTGAAGCGCTGCCACTTGTTCTCCTTGGTCGCCACCGCATCGGAGGTGAAGACCCGCATGAGGAGAGCGGGATCGGGCGGACCCATGACGTAGGTGGCGAGCTGGAGATCGGAATAGAAGTGCGTATAGGTGTCGGGATTGGCCGGGTCCGAGGAGTAGAAGGAGGTTATGGCGACCGTCTTCAGCTCCATCTCGATGCCCGCCTTGGCCGCCGCCTGCTTGATGACGGCCTGCATCTTCTGCGACAGGGAATTGATGCCGGTGGTGAACACCATCTTGAGACGCTTGCCGTCGCGCGCCCGCACTCCGTCGGCGCCCCGCTTCCACCCGCCGGCGTCGAGGAGCTGATTGGCCTTGTCGATGCTGAACTCCCACCGGATGTTCTTCGAGCGGAATCGCTCGGGGGCGTTGAGGAAGTTCCCGTGGCCTGTCCGAGACGACCGAGAATCTGCTCCTGGATGGACGCGCGATCCACGAGGACGGCCAGAGCCCCGCGCACGGCCGGATCGGTGAGGAACGGATGGACGGTCTTGACGCTCGATCGCTCGCCGTCGACCTCTGTCCACGGGTCGGTCTGGTTCAGCTGGACGTGGGTGATCCGGCCTCCGAAGCCGATGACCACGCGGCCCTTGCCGCCCTGCTCGAGGCGCTGCAGCACGTCGTCCTCGACCCCACCCACCTCCGACGCGTAGTCGTACTCGCCGGTCTGCAGCACGGCGCGCGCCGCGGACACCGCGTCGCCTCCGCCCTTCACCTCCACGGTGTCGAAGAAGGGCCGGTTCGCCACGTGATAGTTGGGATTGATCTCGCCCTTGACCAGGTCGCCGGGCTTGAAGTCGACGAAGCGGTAGGGCCCGGTCCCCACCGGCTTGAGGTTGTTCGGCGCTTCCCGCGACTTGGCGCCCTTGTACGGCTCGAAGATATGCCGCGGGAGGATGAACCCGGTCACCGTCCAGAACGGCGTGGGCTGGGTGAAGGAGATCTTGACGGTGTGTGGGTCGAGCGCCTCGACCTGCTTGACGTTCTGGTAGACGCCCACCACGGGTGATCCGGTGGCCGGATCGGCCGTGTACTCCCAGGTGAACACCACGTCCTGGGCGGTGAAGGGCTTGCCGTCGTGCCAGGACACGCCGTGCTTGAGCTTCCAGGTCACTGACGTTCCGTCCTTGGCCACGCCTCCGTTCTGGAGGCTCGGCACTTCCTGCGCGAGCACCGGCACCAGGTTGCCCGAAGGGTCGAAGTACACCAGCGGCTCATAGAAGAGGGCGCAGGCGTTCCAGTCCTTGAGGCCCAGGGCGAGAATGGGATTGAGGAGGCTCGGCGCGTCCCATGAAAGCGCTCTCAACGCGCCGCCGCCGCCCCGCTTCGACGGCGCGGAGGCCGGACGCGGCGATGTCTGGGCCAGGCCCGCACCCGCGAGGAGCTGGCTGGCCACGGGCACGCGTGAGGCCGAACGCCACCATGCTCCGGACGAACTCGCGCCGGGACAGGCGCCCCGCTCTCACGTCATCGAGCAGTCCTCGGATCTCGTGCTCGCTCATGTCAGGCTCCCTGCCGGCGGCCGGCGCTCGAACCATGGCTGCTCCGCCTCGAGCTGAGCGCCCAGGCGGAAGAGTGTCGCCTCATCTCCGAAGGGCGCCACGAACTGCACGCCGAGGGGCAGCCCGGCCCGCGACCAGCCGAGCGGAACCGACATCGCGGGATTGCCCGCGGAGTTGAAGAGCGACGTGAAGGCGATGCAGGCGAGGACGGCCTGGGTGTAGGCCTCCTCGTCATCGGTCATGAGATCGAGCACACCGAGGGGCCGAGGGGCTGGCACATCGTGGGCGTGAGGAGCACATCGTAGCGGGTGAAGAAGCGCGCGACCTGGCGGCCCGCCCGGTGCATGACGCCGATGGAGCGCGCGTAGTCGGAGGCCCGCGCCCGGTAGCCGTCGGTGGCGCGGGCCCACGTCAGGCGTTCGACGTCCGCGGCCACCGGCTCCCGGCCGAGCGCGGTCGCGCGGGCCTCGAGGGCAGCGCGGATATTCGCGCACACCACGATGAAGCTTGCCGAGCTGAGCGCCTTGGCGTCGATATCGGGACTCGCCTCCTCCACGTGATGACCGAGGCGCTCGCACAGGCGGCCCGCCGCCCGCGTCGCCTCGGCGCACTCCGCGTCCACGGCCTGGCGATTCCATGGCGTGGTGGTGATGGCAATGCGCAGCCGGCCTGGATCGCGGCCGACCTCGTCGAGGAACGGGCGCGCCGGCGGGGGCGCCCAGTACGGATCGCCGATGTCCGGGCCGGAGGTCGCGTCGAGAAGCGCCGCGCTGTCCCGCACGGTTCGCGTCACGGCGTGGGCGGTGGACGCGCTGCCCCATCCTTCACCCAGGTCGGGCCCCATGGGATTGCGCGCCCGCGTGGGCTTGAGACCGAAGACACCGCAGCAGGAGGCGGGAATCCTGATCGATCCTCCGCCATCGCTGGCATGGGCCATCGGCGTCATGCCCGCGGCCACGGCCGCCGCCGCAGCCCCACTCGAGCCTCCCGCGCTGTAGGCCATATTCCAGGGATTGCGCGTCGGTCCGAAGAGGCGCGGCTCGGTAGAGGGCGCCAGCCCCATCTCCGGGTATTGGTCTTGCCGAAGATGACGAGCCCGGCGCGCTTCAGCCGGATCGTGATCTCGCTGTCGTGGTCAGGCACGAAGTCCTTGAAGAGCGAGCTGCCGTAGCTGGTCACCGCGCCGGTATAGTGTGCGCCGAGATCCTTGAGCAGATACGGCACGCCGGTGAACGGCCCATCGGGCAGGCCCGCGGCGATGGCGGCCCGGGCCTGATCGTACAATCGCGACACCACGGCGTTGAGCTCGGGATTGCGCGCCTCCACGCGAGCGATGGCCGTGTCGAGGAGCTCGGCCGCGCTCGCATCACCGGAGCGCACCAGCCCGGCCAGGCCGAGCCCGTCGTAGCTCTCGAATTCTTCAGTCTTCATTGGTCCTCCCGGGCTTTGGCCCATTCGAGGGGCGCGGTGTGGCGCCGATCGTGCCAGATCGTGCCGGGCGGGTCAAACGAACCCGGCGGAACCACGTAATGCACCGCGTGGGGATCGTCTCTCAGTTTGTCTCTCCGGGGTGCCCCCTGGGGTATCATGCACGGCAAGACTCTGGAGATATGCCTTCATCATGAACTGTCAGGAAGCTCGCGAGTCACTCTCCATGCTCCTCGACGGGGCCCTCAGCCTCACCGAGCGCGTCCCGTTGGAGCTGCACGTGAACACGTGCGGAGAGTGCCGGCAGAAGCTGGCGGATCTTCAGATCGTCAAAGTCGTGGCGGAGCAGGCTGCGCCGCGGCCCGTCTCATGACGGGCGGCCGATCTTCGGGGACTGGCGGCTCACCCTGGCCCACTGGTGGCTTGTGCTCACGCAGAGGTGTCGGGCCACACTCGCCCATTGGCGGCCGACACTCGGTCAGTGGCGGCCCACTCTCAGGCACTCGCGCCCCAGCCTTCCCCGCTGGCGGCCGAGCCTTCACGGTGGCGGCCCAGCCTCGGTCACCGACGGCCCAACCTTGAGTACCGGCGGCCCACGCTCGGCCACTGGCGACCACATGTCCCTCACTGGCGGCCGACCATGACCGCCGGATTCGTCGGCAGGGCGCTCGCCGCCGTTCGTACTGATGACGCGGCCAGCCGACTGCGGAGATTCGTGGCGGAGCGGCTCGAGAAGTTTCCGCCCAGGCACCTTGCGGCGGCCGCCGCCGTGCCGCTCGTGATCACGCTGGCCATCTTCATCTTCGAGCGCGGATTCTCCGTGGGCACATCGATCCGTCAGCGTCCGTCATCGGCTCCCACGGCCATGAGCACGAGTCCGCTCCCAGACGTAGCACCGGAGCCGATCATGCCGGCTCCGCGGCCGACAGCTCCCGCGCTTCCCGGGCGGCCGATTCCTCCCCGGCACCGGCGGTGCGGACTCAGCCGCAGCCGGCGAAAGCCGTGCCCGTCCCCAAGGCGACCGAGACCAAGGCGGTCCAGGCGCCGCCCACGACGCGGAATCTCCAGCCCGAGAGTGTCAAGCATGAGCGCACGGCCGTTGCGTCTTCGAAGCCGGTTCCGGCAAGAACCGCTTCTACGCCGCTGCCCGAAGCCGTCCGAAAAGACACTCCGAAAACGAGCGGCACGAGGACTGACGTCGCCGCGGTAGCTGCGGCGAGCCGGCGAGGAGCGGTGGACGTGGTCGGCCGCCTCCAGGTGAAGAGCCGGAGCGAGGCCGAGCGCGACCTCGCGGCGCTCCTCGCACGTGCTGGAGGCACCTCGGTGAGCCGGCAGCGCGGGGCGGCCGTCACCGTCGTGGAAGCCGCCATCCCGCACGCCAGCTACGGAAAGTTCTCTCAAGGACTGGTGCGCCTGGGCTCTTGGCGTCTGAGGCCGAGCGGTCCCCCTACCCGACCTCGTACAGGTGTCCGTGCGCCTCGCCGACTAGAACGTTAGACCGGAGTGATCCCGACGCGGATCACTTCCCGCGCCGGCCCGATCTCGCCAGCGGAAGCGTGAGCTCCAGAAGAAGCTTGAGGAGGCCATAGGCCGGGCGCCATTCGGTGAAGCGCGCGAGACGCGGCCATCCCACGTCGCGAAGCGCGAAGGCGAGGCTCCACAGGTAGTAGCGGGGCTTGGCCCCATGCCAGCACCACGCCACGCGCCCGCCCGCCAATTCCACGGCGCGGCTGAGCGTCTCGGGCGAAAAGTGGGATAGGTGCCGCGGGAGCTCGAGGCCGGACCAGGATTTGCCGAACATCGCCGCCCCCAGGCCTCCTGCGTTCGGCACCTCCACGATGAGGAGCCCGTCCGGGGCCAGCCACCGGAGCATGCGACGCAGCACGGCCACGGGATCCGGCACGTGCTCGAGCACGTGGATAGGCGGTGACCACGTCGAAGCGGCCCGCGGCGAACGGTGCCGACAGCACGTCGCCCACGTGAATCTCCGCGGTGAAGCGCCTGGCCTTCTCCGCCGCCGCCTCGTCCACTTCCACTCCCGTGACCTCCCAGCCGAGGGCCCGCGCCACGCCGAGGGCGCCCCCGAGCCGCAGCCCACATCGAGGTAGCGCCCCTGCCCTCTCCACGGCGGGCAATCCCAGCGGATCTTGCGCAGGACGCGCCGCGCGCGCAGGCGCGTCCACAAGCCGACGGAGGCGTCGCGGAACGCCGCATAGCCGAGTCCGCTCGCGAGCGCCCAGCGCGCCGCCTTGACGCGACCGGGCGAGCCCTTGAAGGGAACGCGGGGCGAGGGCTCCTGGTGGCGCGGATAGTGGTCGGGATAGCAATCGGCGAGATGCGCGTCGTCTACCCGAGGCTTCTGGTACAGGAAGCCACACTCGCGGCAGCGTGCCACCGTATAGAGGCCGGGCACGGCGAAGGCGCGGTCGGGGGTGGTCCAGAGGGCCTCGGCGGCGGCGGAGCGACAGAGAAGCAGGGCGCGTCGACGGTGGGAAGCCCCACGCTCTCCCCGGCTACTTCTTGGAGATCAGCCAATGCCCCACGGCCACGTGCGGGAGCCCCGAGCGCTCGAAGGTGTCCACCGCGTCGGCGGCGCTGCACACCACCGGCTCCCCGTGCAGGTTGAAGGAGGTGTTGAGCACAGCTCCCACCCCGGTGCGACGCTGGAACTCGCTGATCACCGCGTGGTACTCGGGATTCCACGCGCGCTCGAGGATCTGAGGCCGCGCCGTGGCGTCGTGAGGATGCACGGCGGCCGCCAGCGCGTCGCGGGCCTCCGCGCGCGTGGGCATGGCCAGCATCATGTACGGAGAGGCCAGCCGCTTGGGGTTCACCAGGTAGTCGGGCGCGCGCTCGGCGAGAATGGTCGGGGCGAAGGGCATCCAGAAGTCGCGGTTCTTGATCATCCGGTTGATGAGCGGCACCACCCGATGATCGGAGGGATTGGCGAGGATCGACCGGTTGCCGAGGGCGCGCGCTCCGAATTCCATGCGCCCCGCGCAGCGCGCGACCACGCCGTCGGACACGAGGAGCTCGGCGATCTTCTCGTCGATCCGGTCGTGGAAGGCGACCTTGTAGCGTCCCTCCAGCCCGCGCGAGCGGATGACCGCCTCCGCGTCCTCGTCCGTGACCTCGTTGCCGAGATAGGCGGGACCGAAGGGCTCGGGGTGCCGACCACGCCCCGCCGTCCGCACTCCTCGAGGTAGCCGAGATAGGCGGCGCCCACGGCATTCGACTCGTCGCCGCAGGACGGGAAGGCGAACAGCTCCTCCACCCAGTCCTCTTCGGCAATGAGCATGTTTGCCTTCACGTTCATGAACACCCCGCCGCCCAGGGCGAGGCGGGTGCCGCCGTAGCGCTCGTGCATGAGGCGGGTCCAGCGGAGCAGCGTGTCCTCGAGCAGGCGCTGGGCCCCGCCCGCCACCGCGTCGAAGCGCAGGCCGAGGGTGGCCTTGAGGAGGAGCGCGTAGCGCTCGCCCGGCTTGCGCCAGCGGAAGCGCGCGGGCCGGCTCTCCTCCAGATCGAAGACCTCGCGCAGCACCTCTTCGGCGCGCGTCGCATATTTCTCGGACGCGTACGGCGCCATGCCCATGACCTTGTACTCGTGCTCGCCGAATTTCATGCCGAGAGCCAGGGTCACGAAGGAGTAGAAGGCGCCGAGGGAGCCGGGGGCGGAGGGCGTGGCCTCGTGCCGCGCGAGCGTGCCCGCCCGGCCCGTGGAAGCGGTGGCACAGAGGCCGTCGCCGGAATTGTCGTTGGTGAGCACGAGAGCTTCCCGGCCCTGGAATCCCGAGCCGTAGTAGGCGGCGGCCGCGTGGCAGGTATGATGGTCGAGGCAGACGATGCGCTCCCGGGCGATGCCGAGATGATCGGTGACGAAGGCGAGGCGCTCCGGCTGGCTGATCCCGAACTTTCCCCGCGAGGCATCGATGAGCCCGAACTTGGCCCCCCACTTCCGCATCTTCTTCTCGAGGGCGCGGCGGGGCGACGGCCAGGAGACGCCGTAGTACTCCTTCACATAGCCCTCGTCGTGAAGCACGCGGTTGAGCCATTCGCGTGACGCGGCCCGCGCCCCGGACAGGGCGACCACGTCGATCTGGGAAGGCGCGATACCGCACTGCTTGAGGAGAGCATCGACGGCGAGGCGCGGATAGCCCGCGTCGTTCTTGAGGCGCGTGAAGCGCTCTTCGGACGCGCAGCCCACGATACGGCCGTCACGCAAAATGGCCGCGGTGGCGCAGTGGGTTTCGTTGATTCCGAGGACGATCATTCCCGGCATTATACGCTCGACCTCGTCCCGAGCCCTCTCACCCTGATCTCGAGCGGGGAGAGGGAAAGAGCTACGGAGTGGGCTGGGCGGGCTTGAGGGTGAACGACAGGCTCTCGTCATCGCGACGGACGAGGAGGGGCAGCGGCTTGTCGAGGGCGACGGCGAGCAGGGCCTGCCGTGCCGCATCGATGGTCAGCACGGGGCGGCCGTTGATTTCCACGAGCACGTCGCCGATCTGAAGTCCGGCGGTCTCCGCGGACCCGCGCGCGATGACCGCGGCCACGGACGGCGGACCGCTCCCCAGCCTCGACGTCCCGCCAGCGTCGGGCGGCGCCTCGGGATCGCGCACGAGGAAGCCGAACTCGATGGCCACCCGATCCGCGGCGGCCGCCTCCGGCATCACGCCCACGCGCACGGATACGCGCTGGCGTCCCTTGTCGCGGCGGAGCACGGTGAGGGGCAGTTCCTCGCCCACCGGGGTGGCGGCGACCAGGCGCTGGAGCGTCCGCGTGTCCACCACCGGGCGCCCGCGGACCGCGACCACGAGGTCGCCGTTGGCCAGACCAGACGTCGCGGCCGGCGTCTCCTTGAGCACCTCCACGATGAGCACCCCGAAGCCTTCGCGAAGCCCGTGCTTCTGCGAGATCTCCTCCATCTCCTGCTCGGACAGATCGCGGATCCTCACCCCCAGCCACCCCCACGAGGCCGCCCATACCGGCCCCGCCGCTCCGAGGAGGAGGAGAGTCGCGAGGAGCAGCCGGCTGATCATCGCTCCCCGTGAGCTGGGTGTAGAGGTCGTCGAGGGTTCCCGCCAGGCGCTCGAGCCGCCGCTCGATGTCCAGCTCCTCGAGGAGGGCCTGCCGCACCGCCACGTCGGGCACCACGGCGGAGGCGATCTGATCGCACAGCGTCCCCGGGGTCGCCTTCGCGAAGGACGTCTCGAGTTGGTCGGTAGGGCGATTGACGGCGCGCAGGATCCCGAGGCAGCGGCCGGTGACGCGGGCCACGAGCGTGGCCACGGCCGGGCCATCCTCGCCGAGCTCGGCCAGGGGCGTGGCCGCGACCATCCGGTACAGCGTGTCGGCGGGAAGCTCGCGCTCGATGCGGACGCGGCGCTCCCCTGACCACGAGGTTGAAGCGGCCGGTGGCGAGCCTCTCGCACTGCACGATGCGCCCCATGCCCGCGATGTCGTAGACGGCCGGCTTGCCCTCGTACGAAGCCTCGTAGCCTGGCCGGAGGCCCACGATGGCCATCCGCTTGTCCCGGGCGAGGCAATCCGTGACCATGGCGCGGTAGCGCGCCTCGAAGATATGGAGCGGCAGCAGTGTGTGCGGAAAGAACGTCAGGTCCGGCAGAGGAAAGATCGGCAGGAAGACGCTGGCCACCACGGGCACCGGCTCAGCCGATGGTGGGCAGCTTGAGCGCCGACAGCGCGCCGAGCCGCTCCGTGACGCCCTCGGCCAGCGTGAGGAAGGCCGCGGCCTGAGCGGAGCGCGGCTGGCCAACCACGATGGGCACGCCGGCGTCTCCGCCCTTGCGCGTGTCCATCTCGAGCGGGATCCGCACAAGGAGCGGCACGCCGAACTCCTCGGCCACTCTGTCTCCCCCGCCTTCGCCGAAGATGGCGTACTTGGTTCCCGTGTCGGGGGCGATGAAGTAGCTCATGTTCTCGACCATGCCCAGGATGGGGACATTGAGCTTCCGGAACATGGCGAGGGCCTTGCGCACGTCGAGGAGCGCCACCTCCTGCGGCGTGGTGACCATGACCACGCCCCCAGCGGAATCACCTGGGAGAGGGAAAGCTGGGCGTCGCCCGTGCCCGGGGGCATGTCGAAGACCAGATAGTCGAGAGGGCCCCACATCACGTCGCGGAGGAACTGCTGCACGGCGGAGTGGATCATGGGGCCACGCCACACGAGCGCCTCACGCTCGTCGACGAGGAGGCCGATGGACATGATCTTGATCCCGTGCGCCTCGATGGGGATGATCTTGTTGTCGAACATCCCCGGCTTGCCCTTGGTCCCCATCATGAGCGGCACGTCGGGGCCATACACGTCCACGTCGACGAGACCAACGGTGTGGCCCTTCTGCTTGAGGGCCAAGGCCAGGTTCACGGCCACGGTGGACTTGCCGACACCGCCCTTGCCCGACGACACGGCCACCGTGTGCTTGACCTCGGGGATGAAATTGGCCGCGGGCGGGCCGGGCCGGGGTGTCTCTGGCATGGGGAAGCTTGTCTCCTCGGGCGGCGGTCGATGCGTCTGGCTGAAGTATAGGGGCCGCCGCTCTCACCCGTCAAGGAAGGCCGGGGTCGCAGTGTCTTCCAACCCCGCAAAGAAGTTGAAAGATCTGCCCGAAACTGGTACAAAAGGCGAGTGATTTCGCCCGACGATTTCCGGCGCGTCCTCGGCCACTTCTGCTCGGGCGTGACCGTCATCACCACCACGGACGCCGACGGGCGGCCCGCCGGCCTCACGGCGAGCGCCTTCACCTCCGTGTCCCTCAATCCGCCGCTCATCCTGGTCTGCGTCTCTCACGACGCCCACAGCTACCCGGCGCTCGCCGAGGCCCGGCACTTCGCCGTCAACATCCTGGCCGGGCACCACGAGACGGTGTCCACGCGCTTCGCCACCAAGCCGGCCAAGCATCCGTCGGAGAAGTTCGAGGGCGTCGATTTCCGCCAGAGCGCCCTCGGGCTGCCCGTGCTCAAGGATTCGCTGGCCGAGCTCGAATGCGAGGTGATACACCGCTACCCGGCCGGCGATCACACGATCTTCGTCGGCCGCGTCGAAGCCGCGGAGTCCCGGGGCGACGCGGGCTTCGAGCCGCTGCTGTACTACCGCGGCAAGTACCGCCGGATCCTCAGCTGAGGAGTACCTGATGCCCATTCCCCTTTCTCGGCCCCCGTCGACGACGAGATCAAGCAGGCGGTCATCACCGCCGTCGAGTCGGGTCAGTACATCCTGGGTCCCGAGTGCAAGGCCTTCGAGCGGGAGTTCGCCGCCTACAACGGGGCCAGGCACGCCGTGCTCACCACCAACGCCACCGCCGCCCTGTGGCTGACCCTCAAGGCGTTCGGGGCCCGGGAGGGCGACGAGGTTCTCGTGCCCGCCCACACCGCCTTCCCCACCGTGGAGGCGATGTGCTTCGCCGGCGTCACCCCGGTCTTCGTGGACGTCGACGACACGTACACCGTCGACGTCAAGGACGCCGACGCGAAGGTCACGCCGCGCACGGTCGGCTTCCTCCCCGTGCACCTCTACGGCCACCCGCCAATCTCACGGGCATCCGGAGGTCTGCGCCAAGCACAAGCTCTGGCTGCTCGAGGACTGCGCGCAGGCGCACGGAGCGACCTGGCAGGGCAAGAAGGTGGGCTCGTTCGGCCGCGCCGGCGTGTTCTCCTTCTACCCGTCGAAGAATCTCACCGTGATGGGCGATGGCGGCCTCCTCGTGACGGACGACGACGACGTGGCCGCCCGTTGCCGGCGGCTCCGCGACCACGGCCGCACGAGCAAGGACGTTCACGTCGAGGTGGGCTTCAACCTGCGCTTCAACGACATACAGGCCGCGGTGGGGCGGGTGCTCCTGCGCCGTCTCGACGCCATGAACGACAGGCGCCGCCGGCTCGCCGCTCGCTATGCGGCGGGCTGCCGGCCTGCCCCTCGTGCTGCCCTCGGAAGCGCCCGGCGCGCACCACGTCTACCACCTCTACGTGGTGGCCGCGCCCGAGCGGCGATCGGCTCGCCGCCTTTCTCAAGGACCGGGGCATCGCCACGGGCATCCACTACCCGTTCCCTGCCATCAGCAGCCCGCCGCGGAATACCTCGCGCCGGGACCGCTCGAGCACACGGAGCGCATCGTCAAGCAGATCCTGACCTTGCCCATTTCCGCCGGCCACCGAGAATCGGAGATCGACGAGGTCGTGGCCGCGGTGCGGGCCTTCTTCAAGAAGTGACCGAGCCGCTCCGAGTCCTCCAGCTCTACCCGAAGAGCGACTACTTCACCGGCGCCGCCGTCCAGCTCCTCGGGCTCTCCCGCGGCCTCCACGCCCGGGGCCATCACGTGGTCGTGGCCACGCGATCGGGCGGGGCGTGGGCGGAGAAGTGCGCGGCGGCCGGCCTTCCCTGCTACGCCGTTCCCATGCGCTCCGAGCTCGACATCAAGTCCGTGGCGCCGCTCGTGCGCATCCTGAAGCGCCACCGCATCCAGATCGTCCACGCCCAGAAGGGTCGCGCGCGAACTCTCGCCATGATGGCGAGCCTCTTCACGAAGATCCCCGTCCTCGTGCTCAACCGGGGGTGAGCTTTCCCCTCGACGGCTTCAACCGTCTCGGCTACACGACGAAGCGTGTCACGGCCATCGTCGCCGTCTCGGAGTCCATCAAGCGCGGCCTGATCTCGCGAGGGTGCCCGCGGACAAGATCGCCGTGATCTACTCCGGGACGGACACCGAGCGCTTTCACCCCGGCGTGGACCGCCTCCGCGTGCGCCGCGAGCTCGGCCTGGGACCCGAGCACTACCTCGTCACCCAGGTCGGCCTCCGGAGCCAGAAGGGCAACGACGACACCCTGGACGCCATGAAGATCGTGGCGGCCAAGGCGCCCCAGGCGCGCCTCCTCTTCGTGGGGCGCCAACGAGGCCAAGGCCGCCATCTTCCGAGAGAAGGCGGCGGCCGGGGAGCTCTCCGACCGGATGCTCATCCTCCTCTACCGTGACGATATTCCGGAGATCCTCGCGGCGAGCGACGTGTGCGTGGACGCCTCCTACGAGGGCTCGGCCTCACCGGCTCGCTGCGCGAAGCCCTCGCCGTGGAGACGCCCGTCATCGGAACCGGACATCGAGGGCAACCCCGAGCTCATCAAGGACGGCGAGACCGGCTACCTCTTTGCCCCCGGGACATCGACGCCCTCGCCCGCTCCATCCTGCGCATGGTCGAGGATCCGGAGCGCGCGCGGGCGATGGCGCGCGCGGGACGGAAGCGCGTCGAGGCGGAGTTTTCCATGACGGCGAAGATCGACCGCACCGAGGCGCTCTACCGCCGCCTCCTCGGGGCCAAGCGCTCCGCCTGATGGCTGCCAAGCCCTCGTACCGCCTTCTCCTGCGGCTCTGGCCGTATCTCCGGCCCTATCTCCACTGGCTCGTCATCGGGAGCGCCCTCGCCCTCGTGGTGTCCAGCGCGGAGGGTTCATCGCCTGGCTCGTCAAGCCCGCCCTCGACGACATCTTCCTGAAGCGGGATCTCGTGATGCTCAAGCTCATCCCCCTCATGCTCCTCGGCGCCTACATCGTCAAGGGCATGGGACGCTACGGCCAGTCCTACCTCATGGCCGCGGTGGGCGAGCGCGTGATCGCCCGCATCCGGCGCGAGCTCTACCGTCACATCCAGGGCATGTCGCTCTCGTTCTACTCGCAGATGCACTCGGCCGAGCTGATGATCCGGGTGGTCAACGACGTCAACCGCCTCGCCCGCCTCGCTTCCACCGTGCTCGTCATGGCCGTGCGTCAGGTGGCGACCATCGTGGCCCTCCTCACCGTGATGTTCATGCGGGAATGGGTGCTCGCCCTCATCGCGGTGGTCATCTTCCCGCGGTGGGCGTGCTCTTCCGCACGCTCGGGCGCAAGCTCTACAAGATCGCCAAGCGATCGCAGGAGAAGATCGGCGAGCTGAACATCGTGCTGCAGGAGGCCTTCACCGGCAACAAGATCGTCAAGGCCTTCGGGCGCGAGCGCCTCCAGCAGGAGCGCTTCGACGGGGTCAACGACCGCCTCCTGCGCCTGGCCCTCGAAGGACCAGCGCGTGGACCTGCTCGCCGAGCCCCTCATGGAGATCCTGGGCGCGGTGGGCATCATGGGCGCCATCTGGTACGGCGGCTACCGGGTGATCAGCGGGGCCCTCACCCCGGGCGAGTTCTTCTCCTTCACCGCGGCCGTCATCCTTCTCTACGGCCCCGTCCGCCAGCTCGGCCGGATGATGAACACGGTGCAGCAGTCGCTCTCCTCGGTGGAGCGCGTCTTCGAGATCCTCGACCTGCCGCCCACCATCGCCGACCGCCCGGGAGCCACGGCCCTCGCCGGCTTCCACGACCGGCTCGTCTTCGAGAACGTGTCGTTCCGCTATCCCCGACGCGCCGGAGAACACCCTGGCCGACATCTCCCTCACCGTGGCCAAGGGCGAGATGGTCGCCTTCGTCGGCATGTCGGGGGCGGGCAAGACCACCCTCATGGACCTCGTGCCGCGCTTCCACGACGTCCTGTCCGGCCGGATCGTCCTCGACGGCCACGATATCCGCGACCTCTCCGTCACCTCGCTGCGCGCGCTTGATGGGCATCGTGACCCAGGAGACCTTTCTCTTCGCCGATTCCATCGGCTACAACATCGCCTATGGCCGGCCCGGAGCAAGCCAGGCGGACATCGAGCGCGCGGCGCGGATGGCCCAAGCCCACGAGTTCATCGTCGCCCTGCCCGACGGCTACGCGACCCCGGTGGGCGAGCGCGGGGTGAAGCTGTCGGGCGGCCAGCGCCAGCGCCTGGCCATCGCCCGCGCCTTCCTGAAGGATCCGCCCATTCTCATCCTGGACGAGGCGACGTCGGACCTGGACGCGGAGAGCGAGTTCCTCGTGCAGCAGGCGCTGGGGGAGCTGATGAAGAACCGCACGGTGCTGGTGATCGCGCACCGGCTCGCCACCGTGAAGCATGCGGACCGCGTGGTGGTCGTCCACAACGGTAAGCTCGCGGAGGTGGGTACGCACGAGGCCCTCATGGCACGTGAGGACGGGATCTACCGCCGGCTCGCTACTCTCCAGTCTCTCGACGCGCTGACTTCCAGCTAGCCTGGCGCTTCTCGATCAGACTGTTCGCCCTGTATGCCGCCGGGCGCGGCAGGGGCTCCCCTCCGTGGACCACGCTGAGCCGCAATCCGCGTGGCCACTCTGAGCCCGCCACGAGATCGTGGTTTGTCTGCTTCGAAGAATCTCCCAGAAGATACGGGTCCACGGAGGGAGCCCCTACCACGCCCGCCTCACGGCCGCCGAATCACTGAGACACCGAGGGCCGTCGAAGGCATCTCGAACATACAGGCCGGCGACCAGTTCTCGAAGCGGAAATCATCGGACACGCGGGGAGGGCGGGGTGGGGGAGGTGGCCTCCCGGGGCCCGTATCTTCTGGGGAGCTTCTTCGAAGCCGCCAAACCAACATCTCGTGGCGGGCTTGAGTGGAGGAACGGAATGCGGCTCAGCGTGGTCCCGGGAGGCCACCTCCCCACCCCGCCCGTGTAACGGGAGACGAATCTCTACTCGCGGAACTTGTTGACGATGGGGAGGCGCCAGTCCTTGCCGAAGGCGCGGGGGTGATCTTGATGCCGATGGCGCCCTGGCGGCGCTTGTACTCGTTACGGTCGACCATGGCGATCACCCGCTTCACGGTGGCCGCGTCGAAGCCGCGCGCCACGATATCCGCCACGCTCAGATCGCCCTCCACGTAGCACTCCAGGATGGCATCCAGCATCTCGTAGGAGGGCAGCGAGTCCTGATCGGTCTGACCGGGTCGGAGCTCCGCGGACGGCGGCCGCGTGAAGACGCTCTTGGGAATGATCTCGCGCCCCGCGCGGACGTTCGCGTGCTCGGAGAGCTTGTACACGAGCATCTTCGGGCAGTCCTTGATGACCGCAAAGCCTCCCGCCATGTCGCCGTAGAGGGTGGTGTAGCCCACCGCGATCTCGCTCTTGTTCCCCGTGTTGAGCACGAGCCAGCCGAACTTGTTCGAGAGCGCCATGAGGTAGTTGCCCCGGATGCGCGCCTGGAGGTTCTCCTCCGTCACGTCCTCCTTGAGCCCCTTGAACGCCCCCGCGAGCACCCGCTTGTACGCCTTGAGCACGCTCGTGATGGGCACGCGGAGCAGATCGATGCCGAGGTTCTTGGCGAGGCGAACCGCGTCGTTCCAGGTGCCCGAGGAGGAAAACGGGCGAGGGCATGGTCACCCCGGTGACATTGGCCGCGCCCAGCGCATCCACGGCCACCGCGGCCACGATCGACGAGTCGATGCCGCCCGAGAGGCCGATCACCACGTGCTTGAAGCCGTTCTTCGTCACGTAGTCGCGCGTGCCGAGGACGAGGGCGCGGTAGATCTCCTCCACCGGCTCGAGCGCCTCCACCTCGTGCACGGGCAGCTTGGCCTTCTCGCGCGGGGCAAGGGCGGGGAGCGAGATGCGCCGCGTGCTCGCGTCGGCCTGGAGCTTCTCCTTCCGTCGCCGTGAGTCGTGCAGGCGCGCCCGGAACACCTGGTCGAGATCGATGTCCGTGATCACCAGGTCTTCCTCGAAGGCCCGCCCCGCGCGACGCACTCACCCTTCTCGTTGAAGACGAAGGAGTGCCCGTCGAAGACCAGCTCGTCCTGTCCCCCACCGTGTTGACGAAGGCGAGACAGACGAGGTCGTCGGAGGCGCGGGTGGCCAGCATCTTCTCGCGGAACTGCGCCTTGCCCACGTGGTAGGGCGACGCGTTGATGGTCACGATCAGCTCCGCCCCCGCGAGGGCCTGGCGCGTGGTGGGACCCGTGGGATACCAGATGTCCTCGCAGATGTTCGCGGCCATGGCCACGTCGCCCACCACGAAGATGGGGGACTCCGTGCCCGACTGGAAGTAGCGGTTCTCGTCGAACACACCGTAGTTGGGCAGGTACTGCTTGTGGTAGGTGCCGGCATGGGTGCCGTCGTGGAGCACGGCCGCCGCGTTGAAGATATCGTCGCGCTTGTCCACGTAGCCGAGCACGGCGGTCAGCCCCTTGCTCTGCTTGGTCACGTCGGCGAGGGCGCGCAGGTTCGCCTCGATGAAGGCGGGCTTGAACAGGAGATCCTCGGGCGGATAGCCGGTGAGCGTCAGCTCGGGAAAGGCCACGAGATCGCAGCCTGCGCTCCGGGCCCGCCCCATCCAGTCCACCACGAGCCGCGCATTGGCCTCGATGGCTCCCACCGTCGGATTGACCTGGGCCAGCCCCACCCGCACCCGTCGCATGGCCGTATTCTAAACCATGCGCCCGGCCCGCATGGCCAAGTGCAGGCCGAGGAGGACGAGGAGGCCGCCGATCACCGTGAACACCGTGAGGGGCTCTCGAAGCCACCACACACCCAGCAAGGCGCCCACCACCGGCTGGACGTTGACGAACAGGGCGAGCCGGGGCGCCTCCACTCGCTCGAGCGCGTAGTTCCACACGAGGTAGCCGAGGGCGGTGACGGCGATGGCGAGATACACCGTGCCCCAGATCGCCGCCGGCGTCCACACCGGGCGGTGGCCGTCCGAGCCACTCGAGGGCTCCGAGAGGAAGCCATGGCCGCCAGGCCCCAGACGATCGACCACGCGGTCACGGGCAGCGCGGCGTGGCGGGCGAGCACGCCGCGACCGATGAGCGAGTAGGCGGCGTAGGAGAGGCCGGAGAGCACGAGCAGGATGTCGCCGCGCCAGTGCGGGGCGAGCGTCACGCTCAGACCGGGAAGGCCGTTGAGGACCACGAGGCACCGCGCCCACGAGGGTGAGGACGGCGCCCACCAGCTCGCGTCGGGTGAGCCGCTCGCCGAGAAACACCGGCGAGAGCAGGATGAGCGAGATGGGCTCGACGGTGATGAGGAGGGCGGCGTTGGTGGCGGTGGAGCGCGCCATGCCCCAGTTGCGCGAAGCCGAACGCGCGGCGAAGCCGAGCACCCCCATCCAGAAGACGTTCCACCGGTCGGCGCGCGACAGGCGGCGGTCGGGAGCGCGCTGCGAGGAAGGCGAGAGGGACGATGACCATGGCGCCGAGGGCGAGCCGGGCCACCGCGAGCGGTGGCCGGACCCACGTCATGGAGGACGATGCGGGTGGCCACGTAGCTCGTTCCGTAGATGGCGTTGGCGACGAAGCAGAACGAGGTATGCGGTGGGCACCCGGGCGAGTTTACGCATACAATCCCGCGCATGGATTCCAAGATCCCCTGGCTTCCCTCCGAGCTGCACCCGGGACAGACGGCGGAGCGCTGCCCGCACTGCGGCGCCATCGCGCTCATCCCGTGGACCCTCCGCCGCGATCGCAACATGCCCACGCCGCTCCGCACGTGGGTATGCGTCAAGTGCCAGACGACGGTGGAGCGGTCGGAGCCGGACTCCTGAGGCTCAGCTCGCGTTCAGGAAATCGATGAGCTGACGCAGGCGGGAGAAGCCGCTGCGGTTGAACGGAAGCACGAGGCGCGGCAGCTCCTGGAACTCTCCCCGCTCCCCTTCCAGCGCCTGGGGCGCCTGATCGGCGGGGCCCTTGAGGATGTCGGAGAAGCGCAGGGAGATCTCCGACACGGTGGAGGCGGGCAGCGCGTGTCGCAGCCGGATCACCAGGCTCTTCCCACGAACCGGTAGGAATGAAACACGCGGTAGAAGCGCTCGACCTCCGCCGCCGCTTCCTCCACGCTGTCGGTGACTCGGAAGAGCGCCATGTCCTCGGGCGAGATCATGCCCGTCTCCGCCATGTGCTCGCGCACGAAGTCCAGCCACTTCCTCCAGTAGGAGCCGCCCGGCGCGTCCACGAGCACCACGGGGACGATCTCCGCCTTGCCCGTCTGGATGAGGGTGAGCGATTCGAAGACCTCGTCACCCGTGCCGAAGCCGCCGGGGAAGAAGGCCATGGCCCACGCCTCGCGGACGAGGAAGAGCTTGCGGGTGAAGAAGTACTTGAACGAGATGAGCTTCGGATCGTCGGCGATCCACGGGTTGGCGTCCTGCTCGAAGGGCAGTCGGATGTTCATGCCGAACGAGCGCTCGCGACCCGCGCCTTCCTGGGCCGCGCCCATGACGCCGCTGCCCGCCCCGGTGATGACCATCCATCCCGCCTCGGTCATTCGCTTCCCGAAGGTGCGGGCCTGGGTGGCGATGCTGTGGTCGGCGGGGGTGCGCGCGGAGCCGAACACGGTGACCTTGGGCACGCCCCGATAGGGCGCGAAGACCTTGAAGCCGTAACGCAGCTCCTTGAGGGCGGCGTTGGCGATCTTCAGCTCGGAGATGGCCGCGCCGTCCTCGAAGAGCTTGAGGGCGGTGGTGACCAGCTCGGATTCGAGACGCCACGACTCCCCGGCACGCGCAGGCGCTCGAGGAGGGCGTCGATCTGCTGATTGGCCTCGGCATTCTGGAGCTGGTAACGGCGCTCCGGACTCACGCTTCCAGCATACACCCAGGTCATCAGGCGAGGGTATGGCGGACCATCTTGGCGTCCACGAGATAGATCACCATTTCCGCGATGTTGGTGGCGTGATCGGCGAGACGTTCGAGGAAGCGCGAGATCAGGATGAGCCGGATGGCCCTGGGAATGGTCCGCGCGTCCTCCATCATGAAGGTCAAGAGCTCCCGGAAGATCTGCTCCTTGAGGGCGTCGACCTCGGCGTCCTCCGCGCACACCCGGCGCGCGAGCTCGGTGTCCCGCGCCACGAAGGCGTCCAGGCTCTCCTTCACCATGCGCTGGGCGCTCTCCGCCATGCGGGGAGGTCGATATATGGCTTGAGCTGGGGCTCACGGTTCAGCTCGAGGACGCGCTGGGCGATGTTCACCGCCTGATCCCCCATGCGCTCGAGATCGGTGACGATCTTCATGGCGGTGGTGATGAAGCGGAGATCTCCCGCCGCGGGCTGATGGAGGGCGAGGAGGCTGACGCAGGTCTCGTCCACCTCCACGTCATAGGCGTTGACCTGCTGGTCGCGCTCGATGACCTCCTGGGCGAGGGCGTCGTCGCGCTCGATGAGCGCGCGCATCACCCGGCGGATCTGGTCCTCCACCAGCCCGCCCATGGCGAGGAGGGTCTGCTTGAGGGCTTCGAGCTCGTCGTGGAAATGTCTTTGCATGGCAGCGCTCCTTATTCAGCCCTCGCTTCTTCGGGCTCGTTCGCCTCGGCTCAACGGGCTCGTTCGCCTTCGGCTCCTCGGCCCGCCTCAGCTCGAACCGCATTAGCCGAACCGGCCCGTGATGTAGTCCTCGGTCTTCGTCTCGCGGGGATTGGTGAAGAGATCCCGCGTCACCCCGAACTCCACCAGCTCGCCGAGCAGCATGAAGCCCGTGTAGTCGCTCACCCGCGCCGCCTGCTGCATGTTGTGGGTGACGATGACGATGGTGTAGCTGTTCTTCAGCTCGAGCATCAGCTCCTCGATCTTGGCGGTGGCGATGGGATCGAGGGCGGAGCACGGCTCGTCCATCAGGAGCACGTCCGGCTCCACCGCGATGGCCCGCGCGATGCAGAGGCGCTGCTGCTGGCCGCCGGACATGCCGAGCGCGGATTCCTGCAGGCGATCGTGCACCTCGTCCCACAGGGCGGCGCTGCGCAGGCTCCGCTCCACGATGCCTTCCAGATCGGAGCGGTTGGACACGCCCGAGGATCCGGGGACCATAGGCCACGTTCTCGAAGATGGACTTGGGGAACGGATTGGACTTCTGGAACACCATGCCCACGCGCTTGCGCAGCTCCGTCACGTCCTGGGCCACGTCGTAGATGTCGGTGCCGCCGATCCGGATGGTCCCGGTCATCTTCACCCCGTCCACGAGATCGTTCATCCGGTTGAGGCAGCGCAGGAGGGTGGACTTGCCGCAGCCCGAGGGGCCGATATAGGCAGTGATCCGGTGCTTGGACATGGACATGGTCACGTCCTTGAGCGCCTGCTTGAGCCCGTACCAGAGGTTGACCTTATCGATCTCGACCATGGGGCTTTCCATGATAGACCCGTGCGCGGTCGGTGCCTGAGCCCTCCGGCAACGCTGACTGTTCCCGCCATGGCGTTTCTCCTTGAGATCCGCGTCTAGACGGCCGAGGTCGCGTATTTCCGGCGCAACCGGTTCCGCGTGGCTATCGCGAACAGGTTGAGCAGGATGACGATGAAGAGCAGCAGCAACGTGGTGGCGAACACCATGGGGCGCGCCGCGTCCACGTTGGGGACTGGAAGCCCGTGTCGTAGATCTGGAAGCCCAGGTGCATGAACTTGCGCTCGAAGTGAAAGAACGGCCACTGCCCGTCGATGGGCAGGGACGGCGCGAGCTTGACCACGCCCGTGATCATGAGGGGAGCGACTTCACCCGCCGCCCGCGCCATGGCCAGGATGAGCCCGGTCAAGATCGACGGCATCACGGCGGGCAGGACCACGCGCAGCGTCGTCTCGAGCTTGGTGGCGGAGAGGGCCAGCGAGGCCTCCCGCATGCCGCCGGGAATGGCCGCCAGGCCCTCCTCGGTGGCCACGATGACCACGGGCACGGTCAGGAGGGCGAGGGTGAGAGAGGCCCAGAGAATGCCGCCCGTGCCGAAGGTCGGCGTGGGCAGCGCCTCGGCGAAGAAGAGCCGGTCGATGGCTCCCCCACGCCGTAGATGAAGAAGCCGAGGCCGAAGACACCGAAGACGATGGAAGGCACACCGGCCAGGTTGTTCACCGCGATGCGTACCGTCGACACGAACGCTCCCTGCTTGGCGTATTCCCTGAGGTAGAAAGCCGCCACGACGCCGAGCGGGGTGACCACGATGCTCATGAGGATCACCATGAGGATGGTTCCGAAGATGGCCGGGAAGACCCCGCCCTCGGTATTCGCCTCGCGGGGATCACCTGACACGAACTCCCAGAGGTGCGCGACATAGAAGGCGCTCTTGCCGATGAGCCCCATCTGGTTGGGAAAGCAGACGTTCAGGATCTGGACGAGCGGGATGTCCTTTTCCTTGCCCCCGTCGGCTCCCACCACCACGGAGAACGTTTGGCTCTTCCGCAGCTCCGCCAGGCGCGCCGTCTGCGCCTGATACTGGGCGTCGAGAGGCCCCAGCTGCCGCTGAATCGCCTCGACCGAAGCGCCGGAGTCTGTGCCGCGCATCCCGAGCCCCTTGAGCTTGAGCCGCAGCGCCTCCTGCTTCGCATTGATCGCACCGATCTCGCTCTTCTCGATGGTACGGATCTGCCGGCGCACGCGCTCCGTCTCGCTCATGCGCCGCTGGATCTCCGCCCAGCTCGCCGCCGGTCCCACGGCAATGGCCGTGCCGCCGTTACGGACCTCCTTGATGGTCCCGATCAGAAGTCCCCATTCCGTGCGCTCTATCACCGCGAGGTCGCGTGGGTACTCCCGCTTGACGATCTGCGACTCGTCTACCCACTGGAAATCGGCACCGTAGAGATCCCGGTTCGCCACCTTCAGCTTGATGCGGTACTGGTGCGGGCTGGGCGGGCACGGGCTCCCGCTCGACGATCTGCCCGGTGATCACCGCGCCGTCCGAAAGGGTCAGCTGCACCACGCTCTTGGGCCAGAAGAATCCCATCCCGTTGCTGATGATGAGGGCGATGAGACCGACCACGAGCAGGAGGGCGAGCGTCAGGCGCCGCCGGTGAGCCAGACGAAGGGCTCTCCGCCCGTCCAGAAACCCCGTCGGCGCGTGCTCACAGGTAGCGGTACCTCTTCCGGAGCCGCAGGCGAACCAGCTCGGCCACCGTGTTGAGGACGAAGGTCATGCAGAAGAGGATGAAGGCCGAGAGGAAGAGGACGCGATACAGCGTGCCGCCGTCCGGCGCCTCGGGCAGCTCGACCGCGATATTGGCGGAGAGGGCCCGAAAGCCGCTGAAGATGTTCCAGTCCATGATCGGCGTGTTGCCGGTGGCCATGAGCACGATCATGGTCTCGCCGACCGCCCGCCCCAGGCCGATCATGATGGCCGAGAAGATTCCCGGGCTGCCCGTGGGCAGCACGATTCTCATGGCCGTCTGCCACCGCGTGGCCCCGAGGGCGAGCGACCCCGCTCTCAGATGACCGGGGACGTTGGCCAGGGAATCCTCGGCGATCGTGAAGATGATCGGGATCACCGCGAACCCCATGGCCACTCCCACCACGAGGGAGTTCCGCTGATCGTAGGTCAGCCCCAGCGCGAGAGGATCCAGCCGTGGTAGTTGCCCTGCATGAGCAGGGTCTGCACGAGGCCACCCAGCGCGAAAGCAAGCCAGAGTCCGAAGACGATCACGGGGAGCAGAAGGAAGGCCTCCGTTCCCGTCTTGAAGTGGACGCGAATGGTCAGGGGCAGGAGGCGCCAGCCACAATAGGCGATGAGAATCACGATGGGCAGGACGAGCGGAATCAGGAAGAGACCGGGCACGATGGGCTCGAGCACGGGGGCGAGCCAGAGCCCGGCGAGGAAGCCCAGGACGACGCTGGGCAGGGCGGCCATGATCTCCACCACCGGCTTGACGTACGCCTTCACCGACGGGTGCATGAACTCACTCACGTACAGCGCGGCGAGGAGGGCCATGGGCACGGCGAAGAGCAAGGCGTAGAGAGTGCCCTTGATGGTGCCGAAGATGAGCGGGCGTCAGGCTCATCTTCGACTCGAAATCGTCGGTGCCGCCCGTCGACTGCCACACCCACGCCGGCTGTGAGTAGCCCTCGTACCAGATCTTGCCAAACAGCGTCTTAAACGTGACTTCGGGATGCGGATTGTGCACCTGCCACTGCGAGACGACCCCCTGCCCGTCCGCGGCGAGCAGCGCATCGCTCTTGGGAGCGAAGACCACGGCGGCCAGCCCTGGGCGCTTGTCCGTGAAAGACAGGAGGGTCTGGCCGGAGGTGCCGTAGCTGATATGGACCGAGCCGGACCGGTCTGCCGTGGCGAAGCTCTTGTCCCGCTTCGAAGCGGCGACGGCCACTATGGGCGCCGCGTGGGGCGTGAACTGATAGGTGCGTGTCAAGCGCTTCTCGCCCCCGCTCGGCGGCGGTACCACCTGCCAGCTCCCCACGCCGCCGGCCCCGTCGCCGACGATGAGGGTGCGGTCACCGAGCAGAAAGCCCAGCACCGTGACGGGGCTGCCCGGCCTGCTCGTCACGGCCACCACCTCCATCAGCTTGGGCGCCCCCGGATCCTTCACGTCGTAGCGCAGCACCTGACCCTGCGATGTTCCGATGAACAGATCCTCGGCGCGGCTGTCGAGCTTGAACGCGGTGATCTCGCCCGGGATCTCGGGCACGAACGATTGCCGCGATTCTTCGCGTCGCGTGCCCCCGATGAGGGCCTTCCGCTCGATCACGCTCTGGATCACCAGCTCGGTGGGGCCGACCTGGGCCACCGTCACGCCGCCCGCATTCGACCCTCCCGACGCGAGCCGCTGCACGGGCCGCTTCTTGTCCGGATCGAGCTCGGTAGCCGCTCCGAAGACAGGCGCGGCCGTCACCGTGCGCTTGCCGTCCTTGAACGTCACGTCGAACTTCATGTCGAGCGGGATGCTCCGCCCGTCGGAGGTGCCGAGGAGGAACCCGGTCTTGCCGAGGGCGGCCACGGCCGTCACGGTCGCGCCATCGAGGCCCGGCACGGGCATGGCGGGCGCGCTCTCACCGCCCTTGAGCGCGAAGAAATCCACGCGGCCGCCCGCGGTCAGGACGTAGGCGACCTCCCGGTATTCGTCCACTCCGACCGCGTCACCCGGCGCGGGCTGCCGCCCTGCTCCCGCCGTGCCATAGCTCCCGACATAGGTCGAGGTGGGCGCCTTGAAGAGTGGGTACACCTCGGCGGCGATGACGAAGAGGATGGCGAGAATGCAGGCGATGATGACGATACCGCCGACCACCACGAGCCGGGACGCCCACCGGTCAAGGAGGATGCGCCGGCTCGTGCGAGCCCGGCTGACGCCGAGGAGCGCGCCGGGGCTCCCGGCCCGCCTGCCTCGAAAGCCCCGGCATTGATGGCCACTACTGTATCTTGGACAATTCTTCTTTCGCGATGGAGGCCGGGATGGGGAAGTAGCCGTCCTTGATCACGCCTTCCTGGCCCTCTCTGGACACGATCACCTTGACGAACTCACGGGTCAGCGGGTCGAGCGCCTTGCCGGGAGCCTTGTTGATGTAGACGAAGAGGAAGCGGGCCATCGGGTAGGCGCCCGAGTAGGCATTGTCCGCCATCGCCTCCACGCACTTGCCCCCGTCCTTCTCGCTGAGGGCGGCACGGCCTTGACGCCGGCCGTTGCGTAGCCGATGCCGGAATAGCCTGCGGCATAGCGGTCCACCGTGACCCCCTGCACCACCGCGGCCGAGCCCGGCTGCTCCTTGACAGTGTCCTTGTAGTCCCCGTTCTTCATCACGTGTTCCTTGAAGAATCCATACGTGCCGGAGGCGGAGTTGCGGCCGTAGAGGCTGACGGGCTTGCTCGCCCATTCACCGGTGAGCCCAAGCTGCCCCCACGTCGTGATGTCTTCCTTGGAGCCGGCGCGGCGGGACTTGGAGAACAACGCATCCACCTGGCTCATGCTGAGGCACTTGATGGGGTTGTCCTTGTTGACGAAGACGGCGAGCGCGTCCACCGAGGTGCGGATAGGCGGTGGGCTTGTAGCCGAACTTCTTCTCGAACTGGTCGATCTCCGTGCCCTTCATCTCGCGGGACATAGGACCGAGCTGGGCCGTCCCTGCGATGAGCGCGGGAGGCGCCGTCGAGGAGCCCTTGCCCTCGATCTGAACCTTGGCGTTCGGATAGAAGCGGCTGAAGGTTTCCGCCCAGTGGGTCATGAGGTTGTTGAGGGTGTCCGAGCCCACGCTGGAGAGGTTGCCCGACACTCCGCTTACCGTCTTGTAGGGCTGGAGCCCGGATCGAGCTGCACCTGGCCGCGGGCCACCGCGACGCCCGAGACCACTACGGCCGCCGCCATGGCTGCCGCCATAACTATCCGCGTCTTCATATCTTCTCCTTTGTCAGTAGGTTGAGGCTGATCATCGGGGCGGTGTGTTTCATCGGCATAACCGCGATGTTACGTTTGTGTTAATTCCGGTCAGCGCGAAGGGCTTGCTCTGGCTCCCGGAAGCGATATCCCACGCCTCGGACGGTTTCCACCCCGGTCAAGGGAAGCCGGGCGGCGGAGAATTTCGCCCTCAGCCTGGCCACGTGCACATCCACGGTCCGGGGCTCGACGAACCCGTCCTGTCCCCAGACCAGGTCGAGCAGCTCTTCCCTTCCGAAGACCCGGCCGGGCGTGCCCACGAGAGTCGCGAGAAGCTCGAACTCCTTCGGCGTGAGATCGACTCGTTGACCCTTGATCGTCACCTCGAAGCGGTGGCGGTCGATCTCGAGCTCTCCCGCGGAGAGGTGGTGCTTCCGATCGACGATGTCACCGCCCTTGCCCCGCCTGACCACCGCCCGCACCCGCGCCACGAGCTCGCGAGGGAAAACGGCTTGGTCACGTAGTCGTCGGCGCCCATCTCGAAGCCGAGCACCTTGTCGCCCTCTTCCACGCGCCCCGTTACCATGATGACGGGAATGGCGCGTGTCTCCGCGTCCTGCTTGAGCCGGCGGCACACCTCCCAGCCGTTGAGCTGGGGCACCATGATGTCCAGCAGGATGAGGTCGGGCTTGGTCTCGCGAGCACGCTTGAGCGCGTCGGCGCCGTTGCCCACCAGGGTGACCTCGTAGCCTTCCTTGGTCAGGTGATAACGGAGCAGCTCGGCCACGTCCTGCTCGTCTTCCACCACGAGAACGCGAGTGCTGGCTTTCGCCGTTGCCGGACCCAACGGACTGCGGGGCACGCCGCCGCGCGGTCATTCCGGATTCGACCTCCCCCATGGCTCGTATTGTCATGGGGGATTGTGACCACGGGGGTTACAGGACGATGACGCCGCGGTAAATCCTGCGTGAACCGCCGGACGTTCTCTTGACTCGCGCTTCGAGGCCTGCCTAAGTCGAGAGGGTGGCTCCGGCGCTGGTCAAGTCATAGAGCCGCTCCTGAGAGCGCAGGGCGGGCAGGCCTTCGGCCCGAACGTGCACCGAGCTTCCGTCAGGCAGAATGCGCCGCGCCTTCACCGTATCCGCCAGCTGAATCTCGAGGATTTCCCGGAGGTGCCCCTGCAATCTCGGGTCGAGCACCGGGAAGGCGATCTCCACGCGACGGTCGAGGTTCCGGGGCATCCAGTCGGCGGAGGCGAGGAGATATTCACCTTCACCCGAGTTCTCGAAGAAGAAGATGCGCGCGTGCTCCAAATAGCGGTCGATGATGGAAATGGCATGGATATTGTCGGAGAGTCCGGGCACTCCCGGCCGCAGACAGCAGATGCCGCGCACGATGAGATCGATCTTCACGCCCGCTCCGCTCGCCTCGTACAGCTCCTCGATCAGACGCCGGTCCACCAGTCCGTTCATCTTCGCGATGATGCGGGCGGGGCGGCCGGCGCGGGCGTGCTCGGCTTCGCGGCGAATGCGCTCGATCATCCCTTGGCGCAGACCGCTGGGGGGCGAGGAGGAGGTGATGGAAGCGATGGGGGCGCGTATAGCCGGTGAGGAGATTGAAGAGCTCCGTCAGGTCCTCCCCGAACGACTCGCGCATGGTGAACAGTCCCACGTCGGCGTAGAGGCCGCCCGTGCGCACGTTGTAGTTGCCGGTGGCGAGGTGGCAGTAGCGCCGGATGCCATCCGCCTCCTGGCGCACCACCAGGCAGGCCTTGCAATGGGTCTTGAAGCCGGCCACCCCGTAGACCACGTGCGCCCCCACCTCTTCCAGGGCGCGGGCCCAGCCGATGTTCGCCTCCTCGTCGAAGCGCGCCTGGAGCTCCACGAGGACGGCGACCTCCTTGCCATGCTCGACGGCCGTGCGCAGGGCCACCGCGATGGGCGAGGCCGGGCTCACGCGATAGAACGTCATCTTGATGGCGAGCACCTTGGGATCCACCGCCGCCTCCCGCACGAAGCGGGTGACCGCGTCGAAGGTCTGATAGGGGTGATGCACGAGCACGTCGCCGGCGCGGATCGCGCTCCAGATATCCGGCGCCCGCTCGAAGGCGGGCACGGGATGAGGGGAAGGGCCGGTCCTTGAGCCGCGGACGTCGACCGCGGCATAGAGCTGGAACAAATCGGAGAACGCGGTGAATCCCTCGCCCTCGTACAAATCCTCGGGAGCGAGCTCGAGCTCGTCTAGGAGAGTCCGGAGGAATTCCACGGGCAGGTCGGCGTCGTACTGCAACCGCACCGCCGCCCCCAGGCGGCGCTCCCGCAGGCTTTCCTCGATGCTCGTGAGGAGATCCTCGGGGCGGCCGTGAGGCTGGAGGTCGGCGTCGCGCGTGACCCGGATGGCGTAGCTCGACAGGATGTCGTAGCCGCTGTACAGCCCGGGCAGGTGCAGGCGGATCACGTCCTCGAGGAGCATGAACACATGCTTGCCCGGAGGCGCGGGCAGCGGCACGAACCGCGGCAGGACCTGGCTCGGGATGTGGATCACCGAGAGGGTGGTGTGGGGCAGCACGGACGGCGTCGAGGACCGGATGGAGGCCACCAGACACATCGAGCGGTTGCCCAGGTAGGGGAAGGGATGCCCGAGGTCGACGGCGAGCGGGGTGAGCACGGGAAGGAGGGTGCGCCGGAAGTATTCCTCGAGGAAGCGCTGCTGCTCTTCGTTGGCTTCCTTGGGGCGGAGGAGGAGGATGCCCTCCGCAGCCAGCAGTGGCTGCACCTCCTCGAGAAAGCAGCGGTGCTGCTCGTCGACCAGCTCATGGACGCGCGAGACCACCGCGGCCATCGTCTCCGCCGCCGTCTGGCCGTCCGGGCCCGTATCCTGGTCGCCGGAGTGGATCCGGCGCTTCAGCTCGGCCACCCTCACCATGAAGAACTCGTCGAGATTCGAGCTGAAGATGGAGAGAAACTTCACGCGCTCGAGCAGAGGCACGGTGGGATCCTTGGCCTCTTCCAGCACCCGCCGATTGAACTCCAGCCACGACAATTCACGATTGATGAACGCGTCTGGACCCATATCACCCTCGACCGTTGAATGTTTCGTGCAGGAGCAGACCGTCCCGCACTCCTCGCGTACAGACGACCAGAGTCAGGTAGCCCCGAAGATCATGGCCTCCTCGATGACCATGGCCCCCGAGAGATAATGTCGGCTCGTTCCGCCTTGAGCCCCCGGATCCTCTTGCGCTTTCGCTGCGAAAGACCTTCGAGTCGCTCCCGGATCGCCGTCACGTCGGACTGCCGCATCTGAAGCCCGTGCCGGTGCTTGCGCTCTCCCGAGTGGGACCGGAGATGAATGCTGGCGAGCGTACAGAATGGTCCCCCATCCCCACCATCACCTCGCCGCGACCGGCCGGAGGCAGAGCGTCCTGGGCTGCGCGCGAACCCGAGTGCGAAACGCCTGAGCTCGCGTGGCCTGGGTCGCTCGTGGCGGAGGAAGAGACTGCTCGTGCGCACCGCCCCGAGGCGGAACGCTGGCGATGGACACCACCTTCCTGTCCCGCACCCGGCTCAACTGAAAGCTTGCCCCACCCAGATCAGCCACCACTCCGTCCTTGAACGACAAGCTGTCGAGCGCAGCGTAGACGCCGAAACGTGCCTCGTCCCGCGCGCTCAGCACCCGGACGTCGATGCCCTCCCGGCGCCGAAGGGGCCCCAGCAATCGCTCCCGATTGCGGGCTTCGCGAACCGCCGAGGTCGCCACGGCGACGACACGCGGGCCCCATGCGTCCTTGAGTACCGGGAAAAACCTGTGCACCGCCCGCAGCGTCTCGTCGATCGCGTCACGAGGCAGGATGCCGGGTCGCCCGGCGCCGAGCCGAGTGGGAACTCTCTCCTCGACCAGCACCCGATAGCGCGAGCCCGGAACGATCTTGGCGAGCAGAAATCGCACCGCCGTCGAGCCAAGATCGACGACGGCAACGAGCTCTGCCATCCGGCGGGCATCCTGTCCTGACCGGCCCATCAGGTCAAGTTACGAGAAGACTACCGAGAGAGTCCTCAGGGTGACGACCCCGAACTGACCGTACGCGCCTTCACGTTGCTTCGGGAATGTGATCGTACCACACGAGCGGCATCAAAAGCCGAACCTAGTCGTCCGCAAGTGTCCTTAGTATTCGGGGCTTTAGGAACCAATCCAACCGTCCTGGTGCCCCAGGCCCGTCGGGGAGATCCACCAGCGCGGCCCCTCCCTTCTTGAAGGAGAGACGCTCAGGTCGGGAGGCTTCGAGGAGGTGGGCAAGGAGGGCGGAGAGCACCGGCTCGTGGCCCACAATCGCCACGGTCGGCGTAGACGCAACCTTTCTCAGGGCGGCCACAATGCCTTCGACGCTTTCGCCGGCCAGAGCCGGCTCTACTTCTCGCCTCGATGCGCCGGAAGGCGCGGGCGGCAATGTCCGCGGTGGCCTTGGCGCGAGGCAACGGGCTGCTGAGCAGCAGGTCGGGCCGATCGACGACGCGGGCGAGGCCCTTGGCGCCGCTGCGCGGAACTTCCTCTCGCCCCTGCGGGGTGAAGCGGGCGGTCGTCATCGGCCATCCCGGGTGTACCTCCGGCACCGCGGCCGCGTGACGAATGATCAAGAGCTTCATGAGTGGGTAGATTACACCTCATCTTCTCACGAGGCGCTGCCCGACGCCCTGCCCGAGCCCCGACACTCGATCCGATGCGCGTCCTCGTGAAGGGTGGTCGAAATCCGACCAGCCGATCCCGGATACTCGGGGATTATCTTCGCGGAGGCGCGACGGAGGAGATCAGCGGGGGCCGTCGAAGGTCAGGAGGCCTTCGTTCAACTCCGAGCACACGGTCCGCCGCGCCCAGCAGCATTCGTGTCGGCGCTCCGCTGACGATCACGCCCAGGCTCTCGATCCGGCTCCATCCGTGCAGGAGCTTGAGGAATTCCGGGGGCCTCCGCGGGCGGGAGCGTCGCCTCGACCACAGGGACGACGAGAGACCCGGCGCGCTCCCCAGGCAACCCGCCACGACGAGACGGGCCCGATCCAGCACGCCGAAATCCGCACCGAAATCCCTCGAGCGCCCCTCGAGGCCCACCCGAGTGAGCGCCCGCAGCGCCCCGCGGCGCTCCCGATCGCGGGGAAGCGCAGGAACCGGCCCAGAGCGCCGAGTCCGGGGCGGCGGGCGAGGGTGTTCCAGAGCGCCGAGCGACCCTCGAGAATCGGAGATGAGAGGTCAGCGACCGCTACGAGCCCCGCACCCGGGATTCCCGACCGTGGACGAGGGGAACCCCGCTCACCCATACTCGCCCTTCTTCCGGAATCGCCCGCCCCGCTATAGGCATCGAGCAACGGCCATGCGCTCGCTCGGAGTCCGCCGAGCAGATGGCCACGAGTTTGCCTCGAGGAGTCCGCCCGCAAACACGGTGCAGAGAACCAGCCGTCTCTTCGGGGAACCCTGATGCCCAGCATCTCGATCATCTCAGCGAGAGTAGGGGCAGAGAATTACGCCTTCGTGACCGACCTGCGACATCTCGCTACGGGCTCGCTCCGTCCAAGCCCTCGAGGGCAGCGGAGGTCCAGGTTCCATGCGGGAGCGCACGGTCGACGAGCTCTCGCACGGAGCGCGGGGCCAGACGCATCCAGTGGAGTCTGGCCCGATGCGTGTCGTAGCAGAGTACGGGCACGGCATTTACTCCGCACCGCTCATCGGCGGGATCGACCCAGAGCCCCTTGAGGTGGTCGACGACCGCCCCGTCACTCGCCTCGCACTCCGGTTCCGATTCCCGCCCGCGTCGAAGGCTGAGCCGGCGCTCGATCTCGTGACGGTCATCGCAGCGGCACCACAGAAGCAGAGGATGATAGTCATGGGCGGCACAGAGATCGAAGACGGCTCTTCTCTTGGCGACCTCTCCGTGTACAGCATCCACGATGACCAGCCTGGTCCCCGCCGTCACCTGCTCCTCGAGTCGGCTCAACATGCTGAGGTAGGCCGTGTCACGTGCCTCCTCGTAGGCTCTGGCATTTTCGCGTGAACCCTTCCGTTACCCGCACCCATTCGGGGAGAGATCTCTCAGATCTCGATAGACGTCGCAGCTTCTGATCAGGGACGCCCCCGGCGGCGGCGTGAAGCGTTCGGCCGTCGTTGTCTTGCCCGATGCGGGGAGCCCACACATGACCACCGACGAGACGGGGATGCACCGGACGCAGACGGGCGGGGCAGGTCGCTAGGTCGACCAGGGTGGACCGGACCGCACGGTCTCCACCACAGGCTTTCGTCGGCCGTCAACTCAGCGTCGATCTCCACGAAGCCGATGTCCCGGATCACGCGACCGATCTGGCTCCGGGAGCACGCGCTCGAGCTCCGCGAGACTCGGCGAGCCGCTCCATAGCAACGGCCCACGACGAGCCACACCATCGAGACGCATGGTCAACCACAAGCCGGGACCGCTGGCCATCCGCTCGACCCACGTCAGCTTGCCGTCTTCCCCGCTGGGGAGGACAGTCGCCCCGTCATAGGAAGGAACCCACCGGGGCGGCCACGACGGAATGGCGGCCCCCGTAGGGCCTCTGGAGATCTTTGATTCGCTTCGCGTCTTGCATCGCTGATCTGCTTTGAACCCACACCATATGGTGGTCAGCGGAGCAAGTCAAGCTCCATATAGTGCGTAGCCAAGATCTTTCCAAGTGCCGATGCACCCTGCGACCTCGAATTGGACGTGTGGCCGCTCGCTATCATCTGGCCCTACAACGCCAAAGGAGAGCCTTGACCGCGCTGGGGAGAGTACATACACTCGCTCCGCTCAATTACAAATTCAACACCGAATCATTACGAAATTGTTGCGTCACGTCGTTTTGATGAATCCGCATGCGCGCGATGGATTCTGTTGACCGAAGCCACGTGAGCACATGAAGCCGGGGAGGACATTGGCAAACATGAATTCAGAAGTCTTCGTCGATCAGGAACCCTCGTGGCTCTGAGCGCGGGCGGGTCCTACTGTCGGAGGCGGAAGACGAAAGTCCACCGCTCCGTGAGCGCGTCCAACGTCTCGCTACCTTCAGCTCGAGCCTGGACCAGTTCTACATGCGCGGCGTGGCCGCCCCTGCAGCGTCGCGCTCGTGCCGGCGACGGCGCCGCGGAGGCCGACGGAATCTCGCCGTCCGAGAAGCTGGCCAGGATCTCCGCCCGCGCCCACGAGCTCGCGGAGGAGCAAGAGCGCTGCTTCCTCCGTACCATCCGGCCCGCAGCTTGCCTCCGGAAGGAATCGTCCTGATCGGACCCGCGGACACCAGCACGGAACAACGGGGCTACCTCACGAAGTATTTCCGGGAGCGACTCCTTCCCGTCCTGACCCCGCTGGCCATCGACGCCGGACAGCCCTTCCCCTATCTCGGCAATCGCTCGCCTCTGTCTGGTGGCTTCGATCCGTCCGACGGCGCCGTCCGTCTTTCCCCACACCACCTTGTCGGTGATCCACCTTCCCGGCCAGGGAATGCCGCGCTTCATCAGGGTGCCGGATTCTGCCCGCCCGCATACGTTCATCCTGCTCGAAGACGTGCTCCGGCTCCACCTGTCGACGATCTACACGGGCTACGACATCGTCTCGAGTCATGCCATTCGCGTCACTCGTGACGTGTCCGCAGGGGGCGCGGGCGGCCCGGGCACGCGGTTCGAGGAGAGCTCACGCGACCGGCGCCTGGGCGCACCGGTGCGTCTCCAATGTGACGGTGATCCGCCGCCAGACGTGTTCAATCGGCTGCTCGCCGCGCTGGACCTTTCGCGGGCGGATCTCTTCGGCGGCTTCGCGGCCTTCTCCGATCTACCTCAGCTCTACGCGGCCGTCGATCTTCCCCGCCGAGCGGATGAGCCGGCGGCCCATCCCTTGGCCACGCCATCGAGCTCCGCCACCCCGCCCGTGAAGCCCCTGGGCCAGCATCTCGCTTCTCGATCTGTTCGACTGCGATCGCGAAGATCATCAGCAGCCTGCAAGGCGTCAAAGCCTCCATGCTCGAGGCGGCCGAGCGGGCCCAGGCCACCGTTGTCCAGCTGGTCTTTCACGAGTTCAGCCCCTTCGGTATCAGCGGTGTCGTGGTCATCGCGGAATCCCACCTCGCCATTCATACGTGGCCGGAGCATCGCTATGCCGCCGTGGACATCTTCACGTGCGGCGACGTCCTCGAGCCCAAGGTAGCGGCGGAGTACCTCGCCCAGCTGCTGGGGGCAACCCAGGTCTCGGTGGTCCAGTTGGAGCGCGGGGTCCTGAGGCCTGACATCAATGGCTCGAAGCCGGAGTCTTCCCCAAGCGCCTGATCGGCTGACCGACCTTCGTGCGCTGATCCAGCGGCTCTCCAACTAGATCGCGCCCTCGCCCACCACTCGGCCTGATCGTCCTCATCTCGGCGGTCGCGCCTTCTCAACGATCTTGTAACGAGAACGCAATCTTCCTCGCGGTACGATCAGCGCCGGCGTGGGGTGGGCGCGGGACCGGCCATGCCAAGCCCTCGAACTGTGGCTCCGGACAGGAGGATCAACGTGAAGCGTACGCTTGCCCTTGCCGTGCTGCTGCTTGCCGTCACCTCCACCCCTTCTCTCGCGCAGGATAGTTTGAGGCTCACCGGCTCCGGCGCCACCTTCCCGTTCCCCGCTGTACTCCGCGTGGTTCAAGGCCTTCAGCGCCAAGCAGAAAAGCGGTCAGCGTGGACTATCAGGGCAAGGGCAGCGGCGCGGGCGTCAGGACTTCATCGAACCGCACTGTCGACTTCGCGGCGAGCGACGCCGCCATGACCGACGAGCAGATCGCCAAGGTGCCCGGCGGCGTCCAGCTTCTGCCGATGACGGCGGGCGAGATCGTCATCGGCTACAACCTGCCCGGCGGTCCCGAAGGCGCTGAAGCTGACCCGCGACGTCTATCCCGCGATCTTCCTCGGCAAGATCACCAAGTGGAGCGACCCGAAGCTGAAGGCGGCGAATCCCGGCGGTCGCTCTGCCCGACCTCGACATCACGGTGGTGCGGCGCGCGGACTCGAGTGGCACCACGTTCGTGTTCACCTCGCACCTCGCCGCGATCAGCGAGGAGTGGAGCAAGGGGCCGGGAGCCGGGCACGACGGTGAACTGGCCGAAGAGCGACAAGTTCGTGGCCTCGCCGAAGAACGACGGCGTCACCGCCACCATCAAGCAGACGCCGGGCGCCATCGGCTACATCGAGTTCGCCTTCGCCGAAGTTCGCCAAGATCGAGATGGCGCAGCTCCAGAACCGCGCGGGCCAGTTCGTCAGTCCCGGCGGTGAGGGCGGTCCGGCGGCGCTGGCCAGCGTTCCCGCTGCCCGCCAACCTGCGCGCGTGGATCACCGATCCGGAAGGGCCCAAGTCCTATCCGATCAGCCACCTACACGTGGATGCTCTTCTACAAGGAAAACAAGGATCCCAAGAAGGCGGCGGCGCTCCGCCAGATGGTCGAGTACTGCCTCACCGAGGGTCAGAAGGCCAGCGCGGGCATGGGATACATCCCGCTGCCCGAGACCGTCGTCGCCGCGGTGCGGAAGGCCTCGGGCGAGCATCCAGTGATGCGGATGCCGGCCGCTCGAGCCATGAGCTTCGTGAGCATCCTGGGAGTCGAGCCGGCCCTCCGCAAGGGCTCCGTATCGGCACCGCCCGTCGAGCTGGGACTACTTCGCCGATCGCGCGTTCCGCGGCCTGGCCCGAGCCGGCGTCTGGCTGATCCTGCTGCTCCTCGCCTTCATCCTCTGGTCCATCGGCGGCAAAGCGTGGGTCGCCATGCGGGAGCACGGACTCGAGCTTCCTGACGTCCTCTGCGTGGGACGTCGGCCGCCAGCAGTTCGGCATCCTGCCCCAGATCTGGGGCACGCTCTACAGCTCGCTCCTCGCGCTAGGCCATCGGCGGATTCTTCGGCGTGGCCATGGCCATCTTCCTCACCCAGGATTTTCTGCCAGCCTCGGCTGGCCCACGGTGTTCCGCACCATCGTCGAGTTGCTCGCCGCCATTCCCAGCGTGGTCGTACGGCCTCTGGGGCCTCTTCGTCGTCGTCCCTGCCATGCGCCCGGTCGCCGGCTGGCTCTTCGAGCACCTCAGCTGCATCCCTTCTTCGGCACCACGCTGAGCGGGCCCGGTATGGCGCCGGCGCGCCTCGTCCTCGCCATCATGGTCCTGCCCACGGTGGCCGCCGTCTCCCAGGACGCGCTCCGCCTCGTGCCGTACAAGGTGAAGGAAGCGGCCTATGGCATGGGCACGACCCGCTGGGAAGCCATCCTCAAGGTTCTGCTGCCCGGCGCGCCTCCACCGGCATATTCGGGGCGCTCGTGCTGGGCTTCGGCCGCGCGCTCGGCGAGACCATGGCCCTGGCCATGCTGATCGGCAACTCGAACCAGATCAGCCTCTCGCTCTTCTCGCCCGCCAATACCCTGGCCGCCCTCCTCGCGCCTCAACTTCCCTGAGGCGGGTCCGAAGGAAGTCCAGGTGCTCGATGTACGCGGCGCTGGTCACTGCTGGCGATCACGCTGGTCGTCAACGCTGATGGGCGAGGCGATCATGGCCGTCTCGTCACGTCAGACGAGAGCCGCGCGACGATCGAAGCGATCGGGCGCGATGGCGGCAGCGCCTGCGGTCGGGTCCGACACCCGCCTCGAGCGCTCGTCCGTTCGAGCGGCGAGCGCTCACGAGCCTCGCTGCTGACGGTCGGCGTGCTGGGTGGCCGCCGCTCATCGCGCGCTATTCCCCTCGTATCCGTGCTCTGCATGCTCATCGTGCGCGGGGGCGCGCGACTCAGCACTGAGCCTCTTCATCGAGCTGCCTCCCGCCGGCTTCGAGATGGGCGGCGGGTTCGGCAACGCCATCGTCGGCACCGTCGGTGATGGTCGGCATCGCCGCTGATCGCTCAGCATCCCCATCGGCGTCCTCGCGCGCGGTGTTCCTCGCCGAGCTGGGACCCGACAGCCGGCTCGCCCAGGCCGCCCGCTTCGCCACCAAGACGCTCACCGGCACTGCCGTCCATCCTGGCCGGCGTCTTCGCCTACGCCGTCGTGGTCGCTCTCACCGGGCACCTACTCGGCGCCCGCCGGCGGGCTGGCCCTCGCGGTGCTCGATGCTGCCGACGGTGGTGCTCACCGCCGAGGAGGCGATCCGAGCCGTGCCGAGGATCACCCGGGACGCGGCCTTACGGCATGGGCTGCACCCGGAGCCAGGTGGTCTGGAAGGTGCATCCTGCCCACCGCGACGCCCGGCATCCTGACCGGCGTGATGCTCGCGGTGGCGCGGGCCGCGGGCGAGACGGCTCCGCTCCTGTTCACCGCGCTGTTCAGCAGCTACTGGCTGTTCGACGGGCGGCCAGCCTCGCCTGATGCAGCCCACCGCCTCGCTGGCCGTGCTGATCTACAACTTCGCCGGCATGCCGTTCGAGAACCAGATCGAGCTGGCCTGGGCCGCGTCACTGGTGCTGGTGCTGATGGTCCTCGTCATCAACGTCACGAGCCGCCTGATCGGGCGGCGCCGAGTGTGAAGCAAGGGAGGAGACGAATCCATGAGCCCGACGAGTTCTCGGACACAGGGATCCACGCCCGTACCAACGGAAACGGCACGAACAGGCCTCACCGAGCCCGGGACGCCGCGGGTCGTGATCGACTGCAAGCTGGATCAGGTCTACTACGGCGGCTTCCTCGCCGTGCGCGACAGCCGACGTCGAGGTGGAGCAAGGGCAAGATCACGGGCGTTCATCGGGCCGTCGGGCTGCGGCAAGAGCACGGTGCTGCGCAGCGCTGAACCGCATGAACGACCTCATCCGGGGCTTCCGCTTTCAGGGACACGTCCACTTCAGGGCAAGGACGTCTACGCGCGGAACGTGGACCCGGTCGCCGTGCGCCGCTACATCGGCATGGTCTTCCAGCAGCCGAATCCCTTCGCGATGAGCATCTTCGACAACGTGGCGTTCGGGCTCCAGCTCAACCGCTTCAAGGGCGACGTCGCCGACCGGGTCGAGCAAGCCCTCCGGCAGGCCGCGCTCTGGGACGAGGTCAAGGACAAGCTCAAGAACAGCGGGCTGTCGCTGTCCGGCGGCCAGCAGCAGCGCCTGTGCATCGCGCGCGCCGTCGCCACCGAGCCCTCGGTGCTCCTGATGGACGAGCCCTGCTCGGCGCTCGACCCCATCGCCACGCGGCGCATCGAGGAGCTGATGATCCGAGCTCAAGCGAGAACTACACGATCGCGATCGTGACGCACAACATGCAGCAGGCGCAGCGCGTCGCCGACATCGACCGCGTTCTTCTCCGTCGACATCTCCCAGGGCAGCCGCACCGGGATACCTCGTCGAGTCCGGTCCGACGAAGCAGCTCTTCGAGAGCCCCCAGCGAGCAGCTCACCAAGGAGTACGTGTCCGGCCAGTTCAGCTAGCCTCATGCGGCGTCTCGCGATCGCGCTGGCGGCGCCGCCGTCGTCTCTTGACGCGTCGCCCCGTCGGCCCAGAGTCAGGACACGCGCCAAGGCCAAGGTCGTCGCTGAAGGGGGCCGGGCGCGACCTTCCCCGCGCCGCTCTACGAGAAGTGGATCCAGGCCTACCGGCAGCGTCGATCCGAGAGTCGTCGATCTCCTACGACGCCGTGGGCAGCGGCGAGGGCCAGCGGCGCTTCGGGGCCGGATCGCGTCGACTTCGGCGCGAGCGACGCCGCGCTCAGCGACGAGCAGATGGCCCGCGTCCAGGCCGGCGCCCGGCTCATCCCGGCATCCGCCGGCATCGTCGTGCTCGCCTACAATCTGCCGGGGCTCGGCGGTCCTCTCAAGCTCAGCCGCGATGTCTACGTGGACATCTTCGCCCGGCGCATCCGCACCTGGAACGATCCGCGGATCCGCGCCGTCAACCCGGGCCTCACCTTGCCGAACCGGACCATCGCGCTCGTCGCCCGTCAGGACGGCAGCGGGACGACGTTCGCCCTCACGCAACCATCTGGCCGCGATCAGCGAGGCCTGGCGGGACCGCGGGCCGGGCGTCGGCAACCTCGTGGACTGGCGAGGCGCGGCCATGCTCGCGCGCGGCAACGAGGGTGTGGCCGGCCGGATCCGGGGCAGCGAGGACTCGATCGGCTACGTCGAGTACCACTTCGCCAAGCGCCTCGGCCTGCCGATGGCCCAGCTTCAGAACAAGGCGGGGCGCTATGTCGCGCCGGGCGAGCGGGCCGGCCAGATCGCGCTGG
>ERZ1370068.951-contig-1087_pt1 | contig 103606 bp, 164 predicted proteins | sample MGYA00561227_ERZ1370068 | MGnify/ENA primary metagenome ERZ1370068 (study PRJEB38410, sample SAMEA6850437) | metagenome | study: Metagenomic assessment of the ecological functions of the soil: analysis of the soil microbiota associated with the...
ATTTGCCGTTCAGACACCGTATTGCTGCACTGCCCGTCCGTGCGGAACAGAACGACGCCGACACCGACAGCCTCGGTGGTGCGCACGATGCAGGATCAGCGTCTTCAAGCTCGCGCGCAAAGATAATGAGGGCCGAATTTGGCGCCCAGCGCGTGATGCGGCTTCGACGGAAACAGGCGCACCTCGTGACCGGCCCACGCACCTGCGGCGGCCCAAGGCTCCGCTCCCGATCGATTCTCACACGCCCACGACTGCGGAATACGAGACACGATGTACTCTCGATCTTGCGTTGTAGCGGCGTCAGCGTGATGCCGCTGGCATCCTTTTGACGGGTCCGAACGCGCAGCGACTTCCTTCGTGCCGCCGACGGTGTCTTTCCACCTCGAGTTGGGCACAACCTCGTCGACCAGCCGCCATTCGACGGCCTTCGTTCCGCGTATACCTTCCTCGATTGAGCAGAAGACATCGGCGCCCGATCCCGGCGCACCTTACGCTTGCTTGTCGGTGACGCGTGTGAGCCCGCCGGTACCGGGAAGACAGCGAGCAGCGGCGTTTCGGGCAGCGCTTCACTGCCGAGGCGGCGCATCATCGACGAGCATGATTACTGGTCGGCTGCGAGCGCGAGTTCAGCAGCCCGCCGGCGGCGTTACCGTTGATCGCGCGCAGATGTAGACCTGCTTCGAATTTTCCGATGCATCCTCGATTGCAAGGCGCGTTTTCGTTGGTGAACTGCAGAAATTCACCTTCGGCGCTGGCACGGGTGGCCTTGCCGAGTACGCAGATATGGCGCCAGCACAAAAATACATTCTCCTTGCCCGACTTGGATCACACGCAGGCGTACTTCCGGATGCTCAAAGCGCAGGCGCTGCACCGCGTCGTTCGACGCCGACGTCGACGCCAAGATCGTACGAATTGAGCTTTGAGCTCGTAATCGCCGAGCCGCCCGCCTGATCGACATCCATAATGAGATAGGCGACGTCGCCGTCGCGCTCGATTTTCCAATGGCGATAGCGCGAGGGATCGGGCTTTGGCAGTCGATTGTGTCCACCGCCATCACATGTGCTCCTCGGCAACACACCTTTGAACAATGCCTTCCACCTCACGCGCCTGGCAGTCGCAGGAACGGCTGCCTGTTGGCTGCATTATTATGCATATTACTACCATGCCAGACAGAGCCTTCACAACGGTCCTTTCTCGGCGCACCACCTCCAGCCTATTGCTTCGGCATTATAATGCCATGTTACGGGAACTATGAGCAAGCGGCCGCGCCAGAACTGTCGCTTCCAGAGCCTCCTCGGCCAAGACCATGGCTAAGTCCGCCGACAGCCGCGACACCGACGGTGTATCTGCGACACCTTGGCGAACGCGTACGCATGCTTCGCAACCGGCGCGGCATGACCCGCCAAGGCCTTGGCCGAAGCATCGCCGACGTGTCTCGAAGCGCTATCTGGCTCAGCTCGAGGCTGGCCTCGGCAATGGCTCAATCGTGCTACTGCGGCGAAGTGCGCGTGCCTCTCGGCCTGCCCGTGACGCAACTTGTGAATGAGGGGGCCGAACCTGCGCTCGATTTCGTCTTTGCTGTCCCAATTCCTCGAGGCCGGCTGTCGCCGCCACCTGCACTCGCCGAAGCACGCGATCTGCTGCTCAAGCATTTCGCCGAGCCATCAGACAGCGACGCACGGCGCGCGCAGCAGCCTGCTCGGATTGCGCGGAGGCGGTAAATCGACGCTCCGGCCGGCTTCTGCCGAGCGCCTTGGTATTCCCTTCTGCATCGAGCTCGATCGCCGAATCGAATAAGCGCGCGCGGCACAACATTGAGCGAGATATTCGACATGTTCGGCCAGAGAGAACATTCCGGCCGCGCTTGAACGCGAGGCGCTCGATGATGGCGTATTCGCGTCGGCATAAGGATTTCGCAGATCGCGACCATTGTGGCAGCATCGTCACGGGGCCGGGCACTGTGAATTGCTGCTCTCCTCATGGCTTCACGGTCTGGGTTCGCGCGCGGAACCGGAAGACCAGTGTCGAAGCGGGTTATGGCACAGGGCGACATGCGGCCTATCGGCCAGCCAACACCCGAGCCATGGACGATCGATCTCTCAATCCCCGCAGCCCGCGAGGCCGCTTTGCTGCAAAGGCCGAGGTTTCACTCACCACGACCGGCAAGACTGCCGGAGCAGAAATTTAACGGAACTGTTGCGCGTCAGCGGCAGTTCGCGATACTGCGCATGCGCGTGCGGGCATCCGGCGTTTCCCCAGCATTGTGGCAAAGCAAGGGCGTGATGACGGCTGCAGCTATGACCGATTGTGAACGAGGAGCCGGCTGCTGACGGGATGATAAGTATGAGTGAGACCATCAAGACCGATGTTCTGATCATCGGGCGGGGCCCCGTGCTGCCTGTTCAGCACGATGTTCCGATCGCGCCTGCTCGATATCAGGGCGCACCTCGTCGATATTCCTGCGACAGAGATCGGCGGGCAGTGCGCCGAGCTTTATCCGGAAAAGCGCCATCTACGATCATCCCGGGTATTCCGATCATCACACTGGCCACGGCCTGACTGACGCCTTGATGCGGCAGATCAGCCGTTCCATCCGCACTTCCATCTTGGTGAGATGGTGACGACGCTCGAAAATCGGTGATCCGCTCTTTCGCTTGCGCACCGATGCTGGCACGACCTTCGAGGCGGAAGTGCGTGGTGATCGCGGCCGGCGGCGGTTCATTCCAGCCGAAACGCCTCGCCGATCAACAGCATGTGGAGCCTTACGAAGAAAAATCGGTCTTTTACGCCGTCCGCAAGATGGAGGGCCTTTCGCGCGGCAGCGCCTGCTTGATCGTCGGCGGTGGCTGACCAGCGCGCTCGACTGGACGCTCAATCTGCAGCCCCTGCACAAAGGCGTGACACTTATGCACCGGCGCGACGATTCGTAGCGCGCCCGACATGTCGTCAACAAGATGCGATGCGCTGGTTGCCTGCCGGCGGCATGGACCTGAAGATCGGTCACGTCGCGGCACTGGGAGGTGCCAGACGGCAAGCTCTCGCTGCGGCCTCGATCAAAGGTAGGTGACGGAGAGCATCGCGCGCGTCGAGGTCGACACCGCCATGCTCCCATTCTTCAGGACCTCACGATGAAGCTTGGCCCGGTATGGCAGGACTGAGGATCAAGATGGAGGATGAACTCATTCAAACCGACACCAACCGCGACCACGAGACCAACATTCCGAATCCTCCTGCGATTGGCGACATCAACACCTATCACGGGCAAACCTCAGTTGATCCTCTGGGGCTCTGCCGGGCCGCACCCTAATGGCGCAGAAGGCACACCGTTAAGTGTCTATCCCCGGACAAGAAACTGGTGTTCCAGTACACGACATCATCGACCAGCCAGCCAGAAGAAACTGGCGCATGGCGTGAATGCCCAAGATTACTACATCGAGCATTGATGGAGCGCAGCATACGGTCGACGCTGAGCTCGGCTCGACGCGTGATGGAAACGGCGTTGCGCAACGACATTGCCAGCATCGTCGCTGAATGTGGCGGCGGCTGCACCTGCGCACACCTGGCGCTTCGTTCATGTTGACGAGAAGATGGTTCGAGGTGCGTCGGTCCACCTTCGGCCGAAGAAAGAAGAGTCAACTCGACGCGGCCTTCGAAGTGAAGCCGAACCTCGACTTTCCGTGCCAGATCAAGGTCACCGAAGCGCTCGACGGACTGATCGTGCGCACGCCAGGCCTATCAGGGACGGTGAGCGTCACACTCCGCGCGCGTTGTCGTTTCGAGGCCTGCTCCGCACGCGCAGTGATGTTTGACACCGCGTCTTCGCTCCTGCCGATGTCGCCTCCAGCCATTGCACTTCAGAGGCGTTGCGCTGGCAAAAAGCTGCGCACGGCCTTCTGGATCTTCTCGCTGAATTCCTTCGTCTGGTCCGCAATAATCTGCGCGCTGACGCGGCCGAGGAACTCGCTCTGACACTGCGCGAACTCCTGCGGCTTCCTTAGCGCGCGACAACTTTCTCGCCGTACTCCATCGTGTTTGATCAACGTCTTCTGCGTCAGCGAAGTCATGTGTTCGCGGACGACTGTGGCCTGGCTTCTCAAAGTCCTCAGCTCATCTTTCGCGCCACTCGCAGAAAGGCATCAACCGCCTGTCTGCTCTGACTGAAGCTTGTCTCCGCAAACTCATCGGCTCCAGGTCATCCCGAAGTTCGCGGCCTGCATTGCACGCTCGCTGCTGTTTGTTGCGCAAATTCTGATGAATCTCGTGCCATTGCCTTCTCCCTTGAAGACACGCTGTGTCTTTTCTTGTGTGGGGTTTAGTGACTCTCTTCTTGGGCAACGGATTCCCACACGCCTTGTTCCCTGCAACTTGAAAAGTAGCGCGAGATTAGGCCAGCGCTAGCGACCGCGTGTTCCCGGAACACTGCACGGGTTCCGCTGAGGTGGAGCCCGACACCGCCCTGTGGATAACGGGAGCCTGGAACCCAGCGTCTGATTGGACTTACGGTTCCATTGCGATGGGATATGCTCCGCGACGTTCCGCTGGGGAGCTGGGACAGCTGGGACATATGTCTGTTACGCGGAACGTATGCAGGCTTTGGGCGATCACGCCAAAAGCAGCCGGCAACCGCCGTTGCGTCCGAGGCAAACCGCAGGCGGCGATCTGGCCGCTGGAGTCATGTTATTCACGACGACAATCCTACTGACGTCACCTATCGACGACGACGACGAGTGAAGGCTCTCCTTCATCAGTCGATCGAAGATTGCGCGGCTGAAGAACACATCATTCCCGAAAGCGCGGCGATCGCGGCCATCGCCGACGTCAGCCACGCGCCGCAATTGTTCCCCAGCGAGACGGATACTGCGGCAAATCAGCCGGTCGTGAGCGAAGGCGATGACCATCTCGCCGCGAGGCGCGCGATCATCCACGAATGGGAAAATTGGTCGGCCCTGCACACTGGACGAGCTGGAAGATCTCAACGTCGGCAAATATTTCTTCGAGCATTTGCAGAAGAAGAAGCCTCACCTTCTGGGTTTCGCCTCCGAAGATGGATGGGGAGCGGTGCGGGGTGGCTTGGTGCAAGGCTGGTAGGGCGGATCAGCGCAGTTGATCGTGAAAAAACTCGAGGTCCCCGGCTTTTGCCAGAGACCTCAATCGTCGCCTGAATCCCAAGTCTTAAATTTCGGCCACGTTTCAAAAGTATCAGCCCGGGCAAACCGAGAGGCCGCTGCAGGCTCCGAGCGGTGAAATTGGCTTTCTCCTTCACCGAGCTGGCCGCGATTTCGAGTGCTTCATCGGAAACAAGGTTGATGAAGAGCTCATCTACGTTCCGATCAAGGATGGTCTTCGTCGTCACTGGCGCTGTCCGCTGTTGGCTGATGTTACTCGTTCCAGTTGTGTCGCCCCGTTGTCGGGTGCTGGGCGTGCCAGATCCACCTGAGTGCTCCGTCCGCGCTTCGATTTTGCCGAACGGCAAAATGATAGTCACCCTGGATCGTCGATTCATTCCGAGCTGTAGGATCGACGGCGCTTTTCCGCGACACGTCCCGCGATAGCGACCCGGCTCGTCCAGTTCACATACGTGAGCCGACATGGGCGCCTCCAGCCATCGAACCTCATAATTTCAGTGATGATGCGCCAGACTAAGGATCTCTGTGACGGTGGTCACAGAACTGGCGAGTTGCGAAACAAGGTAATCCAGCGACAATTCGCCGCTAATCCATCGCGATCCGCGAGCCCTTAGCGCCGTTAAGCAGCCGCTTGAGATGAAAAGCCGCCAGGCGATCTTCCGGGCTGCTTGCCGAGCATGAGCCGCGAAAGGCGGCAACTGCGCCGCACTGCATCCTCGCCTGCAAGCAAAGCGCATGCATGTCGAGATAACTTTTCGTCGCAGGATCACTGAATTGTTTTTCCTGCAAAGGCTCGAAGGCTCGGATCACCTCGCCCCTGCCCCTGGCAACACAAGATCGCCGATCGGACGCCCTCGAAAATTTTGACCACCCTCGGCAAGCGCCCGCGCTGACGCAAATGCGGGTGCCGAGTTGTCTTGTTGAGCAGTCTCAAGACGCGATGCTACGTTGATCGTGTCGCCATACGCGGTGTAGTCGAAGAAGCGGCTGCCGCCGAAATTTCCCACAATCGCCGGTCCCGGCGTGGACGCCGATGCGCGTGACACCGAACGCGATACGCCCTTCTTCGTGCCAGCGCTCGCGGAACGACTTTGTGCAAATTCGTCTAGCGCAAGTGCGCAGGCTACTGCTCGGGCGGCATGGTCAGGCTGCTCGCCGGGTGCTCCGAACAGCACGTGCAAGGCATCGCCGACGATCTTGGCGACCGTGCCGTCATTGGCAAACACGATGTCGGTCATGCCCGCAGAGATACTCATTGAGCAGTGGCCCGAGCACGTTGGGCTCAAGCGTCTCGACGAGCGCCGTGAAACTCAGCGATGTCGGTGAACAAGCGTCGCGATTTCGCGGCGCTGCCCGTCGAGGTCGACCGCATCAGTGTCCCCGGCCAGGCGCTGGGCGAGGTTCGGCGAGAAATAGCGCGACAGCGACGCATAGGCTCGTTCGGCGGCTGCCTGTCGCTCGACGAGCCTCTCGCAAATATTCGATGTGCCGGATCGTCTTGGCGATCGGTGGTCTCCAGATCGCGGAAATCGATCGGTTTGGTCACGAAATCGAATGCGCCGCGGTTCATCGCGGTGCGGATATTGCTCATGTCGCCATAGGCTGAAACGATGATCGGTCGATGATGTTTGTCTTCGTTCTCCTGCAGCTTCTGCAGCAGCGACGAGCCCATCCATCCTCGGCATATTGATGTCGGTGACGACCAGGTCGATGTCACCGTTCGCCTTCAGCGCGGCCAGAGCCTCGACGCCGTCGTGGGCGAACATGAAGCTGACGCGTCCCGTCCCGGATCTGATGACGGAACTTCTGCAAGACGAGCGCCTCAGGTCTGGCTCGTCGTCAACGACTAGGATCCGTGTGGTCATGCGGCCCGCTCGACGCGCGTGTCGATCTCGTTGCGAAGCAGTCACAAAATCGATCGGCTTTGTAAGCAGCGCGTCGGCGCCGCTTTCGAGTGCCTTGCGCTTTGTCTCAGCGTCGCCATAGGCGGTGATCATGATGACCGGGACGTCGGGTCGGGCCGCCTTGGCCTTGGGCAGCAGTTCAAGCCCGCTCATGCCCGGCATGTTGATATCGGATAAGATCAGGATGAGCGAAGCATCGCTCGCATCGGTGATGCTTTGCAGCGCCAACGGAGCCAGATTGCGCGAATTCCATGGTGAAGCGGCCAGCGCGCAGATCGCGCCGAAAATGCTGCCGAAACAGCATCTCAACATCCGGCTCGTCATCGACAACAAGGATAAGAAGTTTCACGCGGATGCTCCTGTCTTGGCCAACGTTGCCGCCTTGCGTGGAAGAACGATGCGAAATTCGGTGTATTCGCCCGGGCTCGGTGTCGACATCGATCGATCCGCCATGCTGCTTGACGGTAATGTCGTGGCTGATCGAGAGGCCCAGCCCCGTACCCTCGCCCGCGGGCTTGGTGTAGTGAAGAACGGATTGAACATCTGCTCCTCACCTCGGGTGGAATGCCGCTGCCATTGTCGCGAATCCTGATTTCCACACTGTCGCCGAGGTTTTTGCGTCGAAGCCGCCAGCGTGGGTTCGTAGCCACTGGCTCCATCCTGCGCCTTGCGCTTTGTCGCAGCATAGAAGCCGTTGGAAATCAGGTTGAGGAGCACCCGCGGTGATCTCCTGTGGGAAAGAGGTCGACCTCGCACCTGCCGTCGGGTCGAATAGACCGCTGCAGCGTGATGCTGAAATCCCTGCTTCTCGGCTCGCGCGCCGTGATAGGCGAGATTGAGGCTTTCCTCGACGACGGCATTGATATCGACAGGCCGATGCCTCGCTGGAGCCCTGGCGCGAATGAAGCAAGCATGTTCTTGACGATCGAATCAGCACGCTTGCCGTGCTGCGACGACCTTTTCGAGGTTGCCCTGCGACACACCCGCGAGCCTGGCCAGGCTGCTGTCCGGTGGCGGCTTGGTCGTCCTGTGTTTCCACGACCTCAGCGCTTGGCCTGATCTCTTCAGATGCGTCCCGCTGCCGTTGCCCTCACGCCGCGCAGTCGTTTCAATGCCGCCCCCGGCAAAACCAGTCTATTTTCAAGCCTATTGCAGCATGGTTACGGGGAGTTGGGAACTGGGGCCGAGGACCAGTCTAAGGATTTATTCGAACGGTCGAATCGCACCGCTTGGCACGCCATCCTTGCGTTTCCAGGCCCTTAACTCCCATTGGGAGGTGGCGAATTGGTCGATGCGTTCGGGTTAACACGCGACGGCCAGTGCCGAATTGTCGTGGACGGGGGTAGCATTTCCAATACACTCTTTTTGCCAGAGGCGCGTCCTTCTCCTCTAGCAGTGGTAGCGTCAAACTTCCGAGACAATCGCCGTACCGCTGGAAATCCTGACGCTGTCCCGCGTATGTCCAAAATAAATCCCAACCCATTTCACGACCCGACCCGAAATCGACGGCACTTTCGGCGTCGTGACATCGACCCACTGGATCGCGACCGCGGTCGGCATGGCGACGCTTGAACGAGGTGGCAACGCCTTCGATGCGGCGGTGGCGCACAGCCTTCACGCTTCAGGTTGTCGAACCTCATCTCAACGGGCCGGGCGGCGACGTTCCGGTGATCCTTCACGACGTCAAGCGGGCGCGCACGGACGTGATCTGCGGACAGGGCCCTGCGCCGGCCAAGGCGACGATCGCGCACTATCGCGACGAAGGCATCGATATCATTCCGGGGACGGGCCTGCTCGCAGCTTGCGTGCCCGGAATGTTCGACACGTGGATGATGCTGTTGCGCGACTACGGCACGCATGCCGCTCGCCGAGGTACTCAGCCCTGCGATCGGTTATGCCGAGCATGGTCATCCGCTGGTCGAGCGCGCCAATGCGACGATCGCGCTGGTTCAAGGACCTGTTTCGCGAGCATTGGCCGACCTCGGCGGCGATCTATCTCCCAGGCGGGCGGGTGCCGGAGACCGGCGCGCTTGTTCACCGAACCGGACTCTGGCGGCCACCTATTCGCGCATGCTTGAAGGAAGCCGAAAGCGCCGGCGGCGATCGCGTCGTGCAAATCGAGCGCGCGCGCAGGTCTGGTCGCAGGGCTTTGTCGCCGAGGCGATCGATCAGCTTCTGCCGCACCCAGGAGATCATGGATGTCAGCGGCGAGCGGCACCGCGGCGTACTGACCGCGGAGCGACATGGCGAACTGGCAGGCGCACGTCGAGGCCGCCGCTGACATGCGACTACGGCCGCTACACCGTGCTGCAAGGCAGGCGTCTGGAGCCAGGGGCCGGTCCTGCTCCAGCAGCTGGCGCTGCTGAAAGGCATGCGGCCTCGACGGCCTTCGATCCAACCGAGCGCGGAATTCATCCACCTGCAGGTCGAGGTGCGCCAAGCTCGCCTTTGCCGATCGCGAGAAATTCTACGGCGATCCGAACTTCGCCGAGGTGCCGATCGAAACGCTTGCTGTCGGATACCTACAATGCCGACGCGCCGCAAGCTCATCACCGACAAGGCCTCGCTCGAGCTGCGGCCCGGCATCGGTTCGCGAGGATTCGGGGCAGGTTGTCGAGCTGCGCCGCGAAAGCGGCCCGCGCCTCGCCGTCAGCTGCGCTCGGGCGCCGGCGAGACCGACCGTCGGCCGGCATGGGCGAAGTGCGCGGCGACACGGTCCATTTCGACATCATCGATCGCGCCGGCAACATGATATCGGCAACGCCGTCGGGCGGCTGGCTGCAATCGTCTCCGGTCATTCCCGAACTCGGCTTCTGACTCGGCACCCGCGCGCAGGCGTTCTGGCTCGACGAAAGCCATCCGGCCGCGCTTGCGCCCGGCAAGCGTCCGCGCACGACGCTTAGCCCGACGCTCGCGCTGCGCGACGGCGAACCCTATCTCGCCTGGGGCTCGCCCGGCGGCGACCAGCAGGACCAATGGACCACGCAGTTCTTCCTTCGGCACGTTCATTGCAAGATGAACCTGCAGGAAGCGATCGACGCGCCGGCATGGCACTCGGAGCATTTCCCGATCTCATTCTGGCCGCGTACGGCTCGCCCCGGCGTGCTCGTGCTGGAAAGACCGCGTACCCAAGGCGAGCATCGATGAGTTGAAAAAACGCGAGGCCATATCGTCGAGATCGGTCCGGGCTGGTCCGAAGGCCGGCTAACCGCGGCATTCGCGCGAAGGCCGGCACCGCCGCGCCGCAGCCAACCGCGCGCGGCATGCAGGGCTACGCGGCCGGGCGATAGCTCACTCGAAGGCTGCATGGAATCGACCTGGTCGATCATCGCCCGTGACAAAGCCACCGGCTCTTTCGGCATTGCGGTCGCGACAAAATTCTTCGCGGCAGGTGCGCGCGTGCCGTTCATCGCCGCAGGCATTGGCGCCATCGCAACGCAGGCGCTGGTCAATCCGTTTTACGGCACCAACGGGCTGCGGCTTCCTGCGCGAGCGGGATGACCGCGGACGCGATCGTCAAGACGCTCGATCGGCGGCTGATGACGGACGCGACCACCGTCAGGTTCACGTCATGGATGCGAGCGGCCGCATCGCGGCGCATACCGGCGCCGCCTGCATTGACTGGAATGGACATCTCGCCGGCGACGGATTTTCCGTTGCCGGCAACATGCTTGCCGGTGCGCGAGTCCTCGACGCAACCGCGGCGGCCTATATCGCCGGTGAAGCCGGCGCCGTTTCCGCGTCGCCTGATCGCGGCGATGCTGAGCGGGCGAGGCAGCGCGGCGGCGACAAGCGCGGCAAACAGTCGGCCGCGCTGCTCATCTATGGCGAAGACGAGTGGTCGGACCTCGATCTGCGCGTCGACGATCACGCCGAGCCGCTCGCCGAGCTCGAGCGGCTCGAACGCGTCAGCCGCGAGCGCTGGATGTCATTCCGGCGATTCCTGCCGAGCCGCCGCGATCCGCGTGGGTGTGACCGACCGCTCCGTCATCGAACGGGAGATCGCGCGAGAGCTTGCCGCCGGGGATCGGCAATGACCGCCCTTGTCGAGATCGCAAACCTGAGGGTCGTGTTTCCACGGAGACCGCGGCCAGACAACGCACGCCGTCGAGACCGTGAACTTCGAACTCGCGCGCGGCGTGACGCTCGGACTGGTCGGAGAATCCGGCTGCGGCAAGAGCGTCACCGCTCTGGCCATCATGGGGCTGCTGCCGAAAGCGATCGGCCGACGTCTCCGGGACACGTGGGCTTTGAGGGCATCAACCTGCTCGATCTCGACCGACGCGGCGATGCGCGACCTTCGCGGCGACCGCCTTGCCATGATCTTCCAGGAGCCGATGACCTCACTCAATCCCGCCTACACGATCGGCGAGCAGATCATTGAAACGCTGGTTCGCCATCGCGGCCTGCACCGGGCGCAGGCACGCGCGCTGCGCGCATCGAGCTGCTGCGGGACGTCGGAATCCCGTCGCCCGAACAGCGCGTGGACGACTATCCGCACAAGCTTTCCGGCGGCATGCGCCAGCGGGCGATGGTCGCCATTGCGCTGGCTTGCGATCCGCAAGCTGCTGATCGCCGACGAGCCGACAACCGCGCTCGACGTCACCATTCAGGCGCAGGTCCTCGATCTGATCCGCAGCCTCAAGAGGAAAGACGAACGCCGCGATTGTCCTGATCTCGCACGATCTCGGGGTGGTTGCGGAGATCTGCGACGAAGTCGCGGTCATGTATGCTGGCGAAATCGTCGAGCATGCCCCGGTCGACGCGTTGTTCGAGACTCCGCAGCACCCTTATACGATCGGACTGCTTGGCCTCGATTCCGCGGCTTGATCGCCGGGTAGAAACGCTCGCGACGATCGAAGGCTCGCTTCCCGACATGAGCGAGATTCCGCAGGGCTGCCGTTTTGCGCCCCGCTGTCCCTTCGCAGGCGAGATCTGTCGTCAGCGGCGCGCCGCCCATCGTGGACATCGGCGCAAGGCATTGGTCGCGGTGCGTCAAGGCCCCGCTGGAAGAGGTCCGCGCGTGAGCCGCCCTGCTCGAGGTCGAAGGGCTGACGCGGCATTTTGTTGCCGCGCCGCTCGGCATTCGGACGACCGATCGCAACGGTCAAAGCGGTGGATGGAATAGACCTGAGCGTGCCAGGCCGGCAGTACGCTGGCGCTCGTCGGTGAAACCGGCTGCGGCAAGTCCACGGTCGGCCGGCCTGATCCTGCGATTGATCGAGCCGATGGCCGGCGGCATCCGGTTCGACGGGCCGCGACATTCTCGCATTCGGCGAAAAGGAACTGCGCGCCTTCCGGCGCGAGGCGCAGATTGTCTTTCAGGATCCATACTCATCGCTCAATCCGCGCATGACCGTGGAAGAGCTCGATCGGCGAACCGCTGGCTCTGCATGACATCGTTCCCGCCTCTCGCCGCCGCGATCGCGTCGCCGAACTGCTGGGTCTGGTCGGGCTCGAGCGCGAGGTACGGCCGACGCTACCCGCACGAATTCTCGGGCGGCCAGCGGCAGCGGATCGCGATCGCACGCGCGCTTGCGGTTGAGCCGAAGCTGATTGTCTGTGACGAGCCGGTCTCGGCGCTCGATGTTTCGATCCGCTCGCAGGTGCTCAACCTGCTGGCCGACCTTCGGCAAGCGGCTGTCGCTCTCACCTACATCTTCATTTCGCACGATCTTTCGGTGGTCAAACACATCGCCGACCGGGTTGCCGTCATGTATCTCGGCCGTATCGTGGAGACCGCGCCTGCGGATGAGCTGTTCGCCAACCCGCGCCACCCCTATACCCGCGCGCTGTTTTCCGGCGATCCCGGTTCCGCAACCTCACGCCCGGCGGCAACGGCAGCTGCTGGAAGGCGACGTTCCAAGCCCGCTCTCACCTCCCGCCGGCTGCCACCTTGCATCCGCGTTGCGCCCACGCCATCGAGCGCTGCCGGATCGAGCGGCCTGCGCTGGTCGCACGATCAGAGCGGGCACGCGACCGCCTGCCACCGCTGGGGCGAACTGCCCGCTATGCACTGGATCTGACCAGCGCAAGAGGCGCCCGCCCCGCGGCTTGAAGCGGCTGATGGCCGAAGTTCACTCGGCAAACCGATGTTCGAGGCCGTCAGCGGTGTTGATACACTCAGGGTCGGAAAGTCTGGCCGGCCGAGTCTGATCGCCGGCGATAACTGCGCGAGGGGAACCATGAAAATCATTCGCTGGGCCGCAACAGCGGCCACGTGATTCTGTCGCATTGACCTGCGGGCTGGCGACGGCCCAGACGACGCTGCGGATCGGGCTGGCCGAAGACCCGGATGTGCTCGATCCTATCGCTCGCCCGCACCTATGTCGGGCGCATCGTCTTTGCTTCGTTTTGCGACAAGCTGTTCGACATCGACGCAGAACCTCAATGTCGTGCCGCAGCTCGCGCTCGCATCCGACGCTCCGCCGACGGCAAGACCGTCACCATCAAGCTGCGGCCGGGCGTGAAATTTCACGACGGCGAGCCCTTCGACGCCGAAGCGGCGAAGTTCTCGCTCGAGCGTCATACTCAGCATGACCGGCTCGTTCCGCAAGCCGGAGCTCGCTGCGGTCGATCACGTCGATGTGGTCGATCCGCTCACGATCAATGTCGTGCTCAAGGCGCCCTTACTCGCCGCTGATCGCGCAGTTCACCGACCGCGCCGGCATGATGGTGTCGCCTAAGGCCGCGAAAGAGGCCGGCGACAAGTTCGGCCTGCATCCGGTCTGCGCCGGGCCCTACAAGTTCGTCGAGCGCGTGCAGCAGGACCGCATCGTGTTCGAGAAATTCGCGGACTACTGGAACAAGGACAACGTCCACATCGATCGCGTCGTGTTCCTGCCGATCGTCGATTCCACGGTGCGTCTCGCCAATCTCAAATCCGGCGCGCTTGACCTGATCGAGCGCGCTGCTGGCGACCGACATCAAGGACGTGCGCGACGACAAGACGCTCAAGCTCGCGACCGCGCTCGAGCTCGGCTACCAGGGACTCGACATCAATGTCGGCAACGGCGACCAGTCGAAGAATCCGCTCGGCCAGTCACGCCAAGGTGCGCCAGGCGCTCGAGCTCGCGATCGATCGCGATGCGCTGAACCAGGTGGTGTTCAACGGCGAATTCATGCCCGGCAATCAGTGGGTCAGCCCGGAAAATCCCTTATTATCAGAAAGCCTATCCGATCCCGAAGCGCGACGTCGCCAAGGCCAAGGCGCTGCATGAAGGAGGCCGGCGTCACCGCGCCGATTCGATGTCGACTTCATGGTGCCGAAGGGCGCGGAGACGCAGGCGGTCGCCGAAGTCGATTCAGGCGATGGCGGCGGAGATCGGCATCAACATGAAGATCCGCGTCACCGAATTTGCCACCTCGCTCAAGCAGGCCGAGCAAGGCAACTACCAGGCCTATCTGCTGGCGTGGAGCGGACGCACCGATCCCGATGGCAATACCTACATCTTCTTCAAGTGCAACGCGCCGCAGGACTCGATGGGCTACTGCAACGCGCGACGTCGACAAGCTGCTCGATGAGGCACGCGTGCCGTCCGATCTTGCCGCGCGCAAGGCGATCTACGAAAAGCTGACGAAGACTATTCTCGCAGGACGTCCCCGAAGATCTATCTCTATCACCGCCGCATTCTTATCGCTCACACAAACAAGCTCGACGGCTACAAGCAGATGCCCGACGGCCTCGTGCGTGTGGTCGGACTGTCGTTCAAATGAGCCGTCGCCATGGTACGATCGGCGAAAGCGCACCCTGCCATGCTGAATCTTCTCGGCAAACGATTGCTGCAGCTGATCCCGACCCTGTTCTTCGTGTCGGTGATCATCTTCTCGCTGCAGCAGCTGCTTGCCCGGCGATCCGGCCCTGATCATGGCCGGCGAGGAGCGCGATCCGGCCGTGATCGAGCAGATCCGCGCAGCAGTATCACCTCGATCGGCCGATCCCGGTGCAATACGTCTACTGGGTGCAGGGCGTGCTCTCCGGCAATCTCGGCGAAGTCGATGCGGATTCACGTAGCCGGTGCTCGATCTCATCCTGCAAAAGCTGCCGGTGACGATCCAGCTCGCCTCGATGGCCATCGTGATTGCGCTCGTGATCGGCATCTCCGCAGGCATTATCTCCGCCGTCAAGAAAAATACCGTCTGGGACTATGCGGCCAATGCGTTTGCGCTTTGGGGCATCTCGACGCCGAACTTCTGGCTCGGGATCATGCTGATCTTCCTGTTCTCCGTGAAACTCGGCTGGCTGCCGGCTTCGGGCTACGTGCCGCTGACCGAGGACTGGCGGGCAAGTCTCGCCTCCACGATCATGCCGGCATTCGTGCTCGGCAACGCGATCGCGGCGATCCTGATGCGCCATACCCGCAGCGCCATGCTGCAGGTGCTCGAAAGCGACTACGTGCGCACCGCGCGCGCCAAAGGCCTGCTGCGAGCGCACGGTCATCCTCAAACACGCCATGCGCAACGCGCTCACCCCGGTCATCACGCTCGGCGCGCTCGAATTCGGCACGCTTCTGTCGGGCGCCGTGCTGACCGAGCAGATTTTCACCATTCCAGGCTTCGGCAAGCTGATCATCGACGCCGTCTTCAACCGCGACTACGCGCGTGGTGCAGGGCGTCGTGCTGGTCACGGCGACGATCTACATCGTGCTCAATCTGCTCGCCGACATCGCCTACGTTCTCGTCAATCCGCGGCTGCGCACCTGAACATGGTCGGACATCGCCGTCGAACACACAGCTCGATCGCGGCGAGCGAGAATCGTCGAAACGCCCCTTGCGCCGCGCCGCGCGCCGGCTCTTCCGCCGCAAAAGCGCGGTCTTCGGGCTGGTCGTTGTTGCGTTCTTTGTCGCGCTGGCTGTCTTCGCGCCACTGCTCGCGCCCTACGACCCGGCGGCGCAAAGCTGGACCTCGGTGCGCAATCCGCCCGTCCGCGGCGCACTGGTTCGGCACCGACGATCTCGGCCGCGACATTCTGGCGCGCATCATCTTCGGGACGCGCGCGTCGCTGCTGGCCGGCGTCATTTCTGTCGGTATCGCGCTCTTCGATCGGCGTGCCGCTCGGGCTTAGCGGCCGGCTATCTCGGCGGTTCGCTCGACGCGCTGATCGGCCGCATGACCGACGCGATGCTCGCCTGTCCATTTCTCATCCTGGCAATCGCGCTGGCTGCTTTCCTCGGCCCGAGCCTCGGCAACGCCATGATCGCCATCGGCGTCACCGCGACGCCGATCTATCGTGCGCCTGACGCGCGGACAGGTGCTGGCGGTCAAGATGGAAGATTATGTCGAGGCCGCGCGCGCGATCGGAAATCCGCGCTGGCGCATCGTGTTCGTCCACATCCTGCCGAACATCATGCCGGCGCTGCTGGTCCAGGCGACGCTGTCGATCGCGGCGGCGATCATTGCCGAAGCCGCGCTTTCATTCCTCGGCCTCGGCCAGCAGCCGCCGGCACCATCCTGGGGCAGCATGCTCAATTCGGCGCAGCGCTTCCTCGTCAACGCGCCATGGATGGCCGTGTGGCCGGGCCTTGCGATTTTCCTGACCGTGCTGTCATTCAATCTGGTCGGCGACGGCCTGCGCGAGGATGATGCGCTCGACCCGCGGGAGAGTGAGCGAGGCCGGGCGGCTGGCGCCGCACCCCCAGGCCATCAATCTTACCTGACCAAGACGTGCCGCATCGCATGTCCGCTTTGGGTCAAAAGCGGACATTGTGCAGCGCGAAAGGTCATGTCCGCTTTGCCCTGATTGCGACCGTAAAAGCCGACATCGCCTTACAGGACGCATGCTCCTCTCGTCAGCAACAGAGGAGTACGAACCATGCAAGACGATGCAACCCTCGCCATACCTACAGCTAAACGAGCCCCCTGGAACAAGGGCAGATTAATTGGAGCAAAGCCGCCGCTCCGGCAGAAGCACGTCTGGGCAATTCGCACCATGCTCCAAGATGAGCGGAGTAGGCGTGACCTGGCGATGTTCAATCTTGCCATCGACAGTAAACTGCGGGGCTGCGACGTAGTCGCAGTTACGGTCGATGATGTTGCTCCCAATGGGTACGCAATTGATCGAGCGACGGTGCGTCAGAGAAAGACCGGGCGACCAGTTCGGTTTGAGCTGACCGAGCAGACACGCCAGGCCGTCGACGACTACCTCAAGGCCTCGCATAAGAAGCCTGGCGAGTTCCTTTTTACGAGTCCAAAGTCGGGGCGAAGCATGACACCGCGCCAGTATGGACGACTTGTGTCCGATTGGCTTATCGGCATAGGGCTAGACCCTCATTTGTACGGCACACACTCACTGCGGCGAACGAAGGCGACGCTGATCTATCGGCGCACCGGCAATCTGCGCGCCGTCCAGCTTTTGCTTGGTCACACTAAGATAGAGAGCACTGTGCGGTATCTCGGCATTGATGTGGACGATGCCCTCGCCATAGCGGAGCAGGTCGACGTTTGAAGGTACCGGGCAGAGCAGAAGTGCTCTGCCCTTCACCGACATACGATGTCCGCTATTTCGACCGCTTTTGGGGGTAAAGCGGACATGCCTTCTTGCACTGCACATGTCCGCTTATGACCCAAAGCGGACATTACGCGTCCTCCTCCAGCGGCTCAAAGGCCCGATTTTTATTGGCATAGATGCGAGGGGCGGAAATGACGAACCAGACCCAGCATAGGTCTTTTCTACATGCGGAAAACGCTGGTGGCTATAAAACCAGCGGAGCCGACGACTGCTCCTCACGCGCTGCGGACGAGCATCAGCCGAGCTGTTTCGGGTTGGGAGGAGGAGAAAGGGTGAACGCTGGGAGGGCAGTGGCGGTGCGAAGCACGGCCACTAGCGAGGCGCGGCCGAGCCTGTGATCCTATCCCAGTCTTGTGTCCGCTATTGGCCGCTAGCGGACAGGCTAGGCACTGCGGCAGCAGGCCTGACACAATCCGCGTAGGCTCCACGCCCTAAAAATTGTTGACAGCTTTGATGGGGAAAGGCTTTGATTACTGGTGATCGCTCGTCACTCCGGAAGACGCGTGAATGCCCCGTCGAACTTGAACGCCCAACGTCGCGGCTGAAAGCACTGCTGGCGAGCAAGCGCGCAGCAATTCTTCCCGGGACTCCGAATGCGCTGTTCGCGCGGGTGATCGAAGAACTCGGCTTCGAGGCGGTTTACATCACCGGCGCTGGAATCGCCAACATGTCGCTTGGCGTTCCCGACATCGGCCTCGTGACCTTGAGCGAATTGGCAGAACACGTTGCGGCGATCTGCGATGCCGTCACGGTCCCAGTGCTTGCCGATGCCGACACCGGATTTGGCAATCCCGTGAATATGGCGCGCACTGTGCGCGTGCTTGAACGCTCTGGCGCCGCCGGCATTCAGATTGAGGATCAAATTTTCCCGAAGAAGTGCGGACACTTCAAGGGCAAGGATGTCGTTCCACTTGGCGAGATGATCCAGAAGATCAGGGCCGCGGTCGATAGCCGGCATGATGGCGACTTCCAGATTGTCGCGCGAACCGACGTGCGCGCCGTGCGCGGCTTCGAGGAGGGACTCGAACGAGCCCACGCATTTATCGAGGCGGGCGCCGATGCCACTTTCGTCGAGGCACCGGTCAGCGTCGAGGAACTCGCCAAGATCGCAAGGCTTCTTCCCGTTCCGCAGATCGCCAACATGGTGTTTGGAGGCCTGACGCCCTCGGTATCGCAGGACAGGCTCGCCGAAATGGGATTTGGAGCTGTGCTTTATGCAAACGCTGCGCTGCAGGCCGCGCTCAAGTCGGTACGAGAGGTTCTTGGATCACTCAAGAGTACCGGATCGCTCGATGAGGTGGGCGAGCGTCTCGCCTCGTTTGATGAGCGTCAGCGCGCCGTTGCAAAGGACCACTACGACGCTCTCGAAGCACGCTATCGCGACTAAACGAGGATCGCCTCCATGAAACCGTGGGACGCCATCATTCCGCAGCACGAGCAGGAAGCCTATCGCGCCGCCGGCTTCGGCCGCCGTACTGGACTTGGTTCGCGACCGGCCCTGCTCGATTATTGACGTGCAATACCGCACCGTCGGCACCGAGCCGCGGCCGTTTTTCGATGCGATCAAGAGTTCCCGACTGCCTGCGGCCAGATTGGATGGGACGCCGTGCATCAGATCGCCCGCGTGCTGGCGCTGTTCCGCGCCAAGGGCTGGCCGGTGCTCTATCCATACGTGTCGCAGAAAGAGACCTTCGACAAGAGGCCGGCTCGCCGACAAGGTGCCGGCGCTGATGACGGTTGCCAAGCGTGGCTACGACTTTGTCGCCGAAGTGGCCCCCGAGCCAAACGATGTGCTTCTACCGAAAAGCATCCGAGCGCGTTCTTCGGTACGCCACTTGCGAGCTATCTAATCGAGCGCGGCATCGATACGCTGGTGGTCACCGGCTGCACCACCAGCGGCTGCGTGCGCGGGACCGTAGTCGACGGTTTTGCCTACAATTTCCGCGTCGCTCGTGCCGCACGAGTGCCGTCTACGACCGCAGTCAGGTGTCGCATGCGGTCAACCTGTTCGACATGTCGGAAAAATACGCGGACGTGGTGAGTACCGATGAAGCGCTTGCCGCGCTCGACATCGGTCGAACGCGCTGCGGCGTAAGGATGTCTGTCAACACAAGGGGTGCTTCTGATGAGTAGCTTCGATCGTCGTGCTGGAATGCAGTTCGCGGCGCGGCCGCCTGCTATGGCGTGACAATCGCGCTCGCAGGTCCCGCTTTCGCGCAGGACGCGTTTCGCTTTGGCCTCGCCATGCCGCTGACCGGATCGCAGGCGCTCTACGGACAGGATCAGGTTAAGGCTGCCGAATGGGCCGTGGCCGAGATCAACAAGGCAGGCGGCATCAACGGTAAGAAGCTGGAGATGACGGTGCTCGACACGCAGGCCGATCCGCAGCTCGGTATCCAGATGGCAAACCGGCTGGTCAGCGTCGAGAAGGTCCCGGTCTTCGTGACCGCATGGAGCGCCGTCGTCAAAGCCGTGGCCCCGGTGGCCAACGATAACCGCGTGGTGGAGCTCAGCGTTGGCGCCAACTCGCCCGACATCGCCAAACTCGGCGATTACGTCTACACGACGTTCCCGCTTGGCCGACATCGATATCACGGCGGTCGCCAAGTATGCCGCGACCAACATGGGCAAGAAAAAGGCCGCGATCGTCTACATCAACAACGAAACCGGCATCGTCGCGGCGGAAGTCTACAAAAGGTGTTCACCGAGGCGGGCGGTCAGGTCGGTCGCCTACGAGACCTACGATCCGAAGGCGACCGATTTCACCGGCCCGCTGCTCAAGGTCCGCGCCGCCAATCCGGACATCATTCATCTGCAGGGGCTTGTCTCGGATACCCCGCAGGTGATTGCCCAGATGCGACAGCTTGGCCTCGCCCAGCCGATCAGCTCGTATTCAGCGGCCTATAACCCGAAGCTCATCCAGCAGCTCGGCGCGGCGGCAGAGGGCGTGATCGCGACCTCGCTCGCGCCCCGGCGCCGACGACTCCGATACGGTACAAGGCCTATGTCGCGCGCTGGAGCAAGGAAGTCGGCCGCGAGCCGAACGGCCTGCCCTACACGCAGTATCTCTATGACGCGCCGTATCTCGTCGCCGCTGTCCTCAAGTCGCTCGACGACAAGAAGACGCCGATCACGGGCGAGAATTTCCGCAAGGAGATGCTGGCGATGACGTACCTTCGCGCTCCCGATGACCGGCAAGACCACGCTCGGCGAAGACCACACCGTGGTCAAGCCGGTCTACCTCATGGAAGTCAAAGGCGGGAAATGGACGCGTAAGGCCATTGTTGGCGAATAATGCCCCGACCGCGTCAGTAGCGCCTCGCACCAGGTAGGGAGAGCGTATCCGCCAATGCAGGACACGACCATCATCCTGCAGATTCTTTGGACGTCGCTCGCGACCTCCACCTACTACGTGCTATTCGCGGTCGCCTTCGCGCTGGTGCTCAAGGTTACGCGACTGTTTAATTTCGCCCAGGCCGGCTGTTATGACGATTGCCTTCTACACCGCTTTCGTCGCGGGTGCAGTGGCTCGAATGGCCGGCCTGGGCGGCGTTCCTCGTGATGATGGTCATGACGCTTGCCGCGTCCTATGCGCTTGAACGCATCGGCTTCGAGGCGCTGCGCCAGCGCGGCGTCTCCGTGATGTTTGTGTTCGTATTCACCTTGATGGTGTCGGAGTTCATTGCCTACGTGGCGATGCTGATCTTCGGCACATGGCCGCAGACTATCTTCCCGACGATTTTCTGGCCGGTGACTATCGTCGGAGAGATCGCGGTCAGCGGCTGGGATATCCCGGCGATGGCCGCCACGGTCGCGGCTCTTGCGGCATTCTTCGCCTTTATGCGCTTCACCCGCACCGGCCAATTCATGATCGGCGTTGCGGACAATCCCGACCTCGCCGAACTCTACGGCATCAACAAGCGGCAGATTTTCCTCGCTGCTATGTTGATCGCCGGCGCCTTCGTCGGGCTCGGCATGTTTCTCTATGGTACTCGGGCGCAGGTGCTGCCGCAGACCGGACTGTCGCTGATGCTGTTCGCGGTCGCCGCCACAATCATTGGCGGCATCGGCAACATCGCGGGCGCAGCGATCGCGGCGGTAATCCTCGGCATAATTCAGAACGCCAGCATTCTTTTCATCTCATCCGAGTGGCAGGGATTCCTGCTCTACATCTTCCTGTTCCTGGCAATCGTGTTTTTTCCCAACGGTTTGCGCCTGCCGCGCCGCCGCGGCCGTTTCGGCACGGCGACGCGCGATATTCCGCTCGGTCGCGACGCGCCGCCCGCCGAAAGCCAGGCCTGAGCGGTCATGGAATATCTCTACGGCATCATCATCATTATCGGCCTTTATGTGATCCTGGCGACGAGCTTCAACCTCATCATCGGATATGGCGGGCTCGTCTCGATCGCCCACCCGGTCTTCTTTGCACTCGGCGCTTATACGTCGGCGGTGCTGTCCCGAGACTTCGGCGCGCCGGTGCTGCTTGCGATGCTCGCCAGGCACGCTCGTAGCGCTGCTCGCGTCGATCGCGCTCGCGCTGCCGTCGCTGCGGGTATCCGGCGACTATCTGCTGATCGCCAGCATCGGTTTTCAGCTTGGCATCCTGGAAGTGATCAAGAACGTCCGCTTCACCGGCGGCCCCGGGGGTTCACCAATATTCCACCGTTCCTGATCCGCGAGTTCGGCCGCGAGAGCTATGTCGTGCTGGTGCTGGCGGTCATGATCGCCGTAATCCTGCTTGTTTGGTGGATAAGCCGCAGCGACTACGGTCGCGCCATGAGCGCGATGCGCGACGATGAACTCGCCTTCTCGTCGATCGGCCGCGATGCCATGTGGATGAAGATCGCGATCTTCGGCCTTGGCTCCGGCATCGCAGGTCTCGCCGGCTCGCTCTACGCACACTATTTCCGCTTCATCGCGCCCGAGCAGTTCGAGATCCTGCAATCCTCGGTGATTCTCACAATGGTGGTGGTTGGCGGCTTGCGCACGACGTGGGGGCCGGTTGTCGGCGCGTTGCTGCTGCAAGCGCTGCCGCAGGCGATCAGCTTCCTGCACCTGCCTCCGAGCGTACTCGGTCCGATCCAGGGATTCTGTTCACCGGACTGGTGCTGGTCTTCATGTTCTTCCGACCACAGGACTGGTGCCGGCCAAGGAAGTCTGGCGCGCGGTACAGCGTCCGACTGGCAAGGCGGGAGAGAACCGCTGATGGCCGGCGTTCTCGAGGTGCGCGACCTGAGCAAGAGCTTCGACGGCATTGTCGTCGCGAGCCACATCGACTTGACGCTGCAATCCGGCAGCATCGTCGGCCTAATCGGACCAAACGGTGCGGGCAAGACCTCGCTGTTCAACCTGATCTCTGGCGTAGTAAAATTCGATTCTGGAACCGTGCTGCTCGACGGCTCACCTCTCGATCGGTTGAAATTCCATCAGCGCGTGCGCGGCGGTCTGAGCCGGACTTGGCAGCACACGCGCCTGTTCCCGTCGCTGCCGGTGATCGACAACCTCCTCATCGCTACGCACGACTATCCCGGTGAGCGGCTCGTCAACGTCTTGTTTGGACGCCGCCGTCTGAAAGCGCATGACAGCGTGGCGCGGGACAAGGCGGTCGGCATCCTCGGTAAAATGGGCCTCGCAAACGTCGCGGACGACCTGGTGTCGGATCTCCCTACGGTCAGCAAAGCTGGTCGGCGTTGCCCGTGCCCTGATGGGCGATGCCAAGTGTTTGTTGCTCGATGAGCCAATGGCCGGCGTCGAGGGGCAGGCCTATGCGGCGATGCAGCGGGTGGTGCGCGAAGTCGCCGAAAGTGGCGTCGCCGTCTGTGTCGTCGAGCACAACATCGCCTTCATCCGCGATCTCTGTGACGAGGGCGTTTTCATGTTCTCCGGTGCGATCATGGCGCGCGGCTCGGTTGCCGAGCTGATCCGTGATCCGCAACTGACCGAACTCTATTTCGGGCACTAGGTGAGGACGCATGCTTCAGGTTCAGAATCTGACCGCGGGCTATGGGTCGCTAACGGTGCTCAACGGCGTCTCGCTATCGCTGCGGGAACGGCGCGCGGCTCGGTGTATTTGGTCACAACGGCGCCGGCAAGACCACGCTACTGCGCTGCATTGTCGGCGCCGTGCGTCCCCGTGACGGCAAAGTGGATTTGGACGGAACGGATATTGGTGTCGCGACCGTCGCGGAGAATGTGCGCCGCGGCATCGCATTCGTGCCGCAAGGTCACAACGTATTCCCAAATCTGACGGTCGAGCAGAACCTGCGCATTGCCGGGTTGTTGTTCGACCCAAGTTTCGTCACTCAGGTATACGAATTATTCCCGGTGCTGGCCGAGCGGTGTCGGCAGCGTGCAGGTTCGATGAGTGGCGGCGAGCAGCAGATGCTGGCACTCGGAATGGCGCTGATGACGAAGCCGAAATGGCTCCTGCTCGACGAGCCATCCACCGGCCTCGCGCCCGTGATCGTGCGCAACGTGATGCGCCGGCTAGCTGACATCAATGAACGCACAGGCGTCGGGCTGATCGTGGTCGAGCAGAATGTTCCGGCGACGCTCAAGATGGTCGAGCAAGCCGTGATACTGCGGTCTGGCCAAATCGCGTTCCAGGGATCGGCGGAGGAACTCGGCAGAAATACGGATCTTTGGAAATGGTTCTGAGCTCGAAAACCGCAATTGACTCAACCTCACCGCGAGCGCTTGCCGGCGCAGGAATGCGCACGTTGACCGCGTGGGCGGCGGGCTTGCGCGCAGATGCTATTCCGGATGTGGTGCTGCGGCGTGCGGCGCTGGTGCTCGCCGACAACATTGCCGCAATCGTTGCAGCCGAGGCCGAGCCCGAGGTGCGGGCTGCACAGGCAAAGCTCACTGAGTGCTCGACTGCCCGCGAAGCAACCGTGTTCAACCGCACCGCTGCCAGCGTCGATCGATATGCGACAGCAGCCGCAAACGGCACCGCGGCGACGTGGTGCGAGCTCGACGAGGGCTATCGTCTGGCTCCCGCCCATGCGGGCGCCTACATCCTGCCGGCCTTGCTGGCGGAAGCCGAAGCAGCCGGCGCCGATACACTGCAAGTGCTCGGCGCGCTGACGCTCGGCTACGAGATCGTCGGCCGTTGTGCACAGGCGTTTCCATTCGCCGCCATGACGGTGCATCCGCACGCCGCCTTCGGCACGCTCGGCGCCGCGGCCGGGATCGGGATCCTGCGTGGCTACGACGCCGATATGCTGCTCGCCACCGTCTCTGCCGGCGCTAGCATGGTGTTCGCTGGACCTTACAATCATGCGCTCGAGGGCGCGCTGGTGCGCAATCTCTGGACCGGGATCTCGGCCTGGGTCGGCATGCGCGCCGCCGACCTCGCACCGCTCGGACTCGGTGGCATCGCCGAGAGTGCCTATGACGTCTTTGTTGGCTGCTTTGGAACACGGGTCGATCCCCCAGCGCTGACAGCTGAGCTAGGCCAGCGCTGGGCGATCGTGAGTGGCTATCACAAGCTATTCGCGCTGCTGCCAGTACGCGCACTCCGCCGTTGAGGCGAGCCTCGTGCTCGGCGAGCGACTTGCCAGCACCGGCCGCACGCCCGATGACATCGCCGAGATTACGGTTGAGACTCATCCGCGCGGCCTCACACTGACCGAGGTTGAGCCGCCGACCGTACTTTCAGCAAAATTCTCCATGCCGCACGCGATGGCGGCCGTGGCAGCACGCCGCACCGGCGGACAAAGTGCATTCGGGCGCGACACACTCGATGATCCGGCGATCGCACGCCTGCGCCACGCCGTGCGGCTGGAACCCTACGCGCCGATCGAAACCTGGCCGAAGGACCGCCCCGGCCGCGTGACCTGGCGTTTATCCAATGGTGAAACCTGGACCGAGGCGGTCGAGAATGCGCGCGGCGGCGAGGACGAACCGTTCTCGACTGATGAATTGCTCGGAAAGATCGACGAGCTGACCCGGGCGGTGTTTCCCGCGATGCCCGACGTTCTGCGCGAGCTGATCGTCGATCCGCATGCGGTGGCAGGAAAGCCCTGGCGCGATGTGGTCACGCAAATGACGAAGCTGATGAGGCTGAGATGCAGACCGATGTTGATGTGCTGGTGGTGGGCGCAGGCGCGTGCGGACTTGTTGCCGCGATTGCTGCGCATGATGCCGGCGTCGGCGTTGCCATCATCGAGAAACTCGACCGCCCTGGCGGCAACTCCTCGTTGTCGACCGGTTCGGTGCCCGCGGCAGGCACACGATTCCAGCGCGAAGCTGGTATCGCGGACTCGACCGAACAGTTCGTCGCCGATCTCCTTCGCACCGGCGGGCCGACCGATTGTCCTGATCTCCTTCGAAGTCTGGTCGCGACCTCGGCAGAAACGGTCGAATGGCTTGTCGATTTTGTGGGCGTCCGCATGGTGCTGGTGACCGCTTACAAGCATGTCGGCCATTCGGTGCCGCGGCTGCACGCGCCGGTGTCGCGCCGCGGCCAGGATCTGGTCGACGATCTTCTTGCTGCCGTCGAAAAGCGCGGCATTCCGCTCGCCGTCGGCAATGGCGCAACGGCGCTGGTATCTGACGGAAACGGTGCAGTGATCGGCGTTGACATCGAGACCAATGGCGAGCGCCAGCGCATCAATGCTCGCAAGCTGGTGCTCGCCGTAAACGGCTTTGCCGGAAACCAAGAGCTAGTCGCGCGTTTCTGCCCGGAGATCAGCGGTGCTCGGTATTTCGGCGCGCGCGGCAGCACCGGCGAGGCCGTTCAGTGGGGCAAAGCAGCTCGGCGCCGCGCTCGGCAATATCGGCGCATATCAAGGCTATGCCGCGGTCTCCGATCCGCACGGCAGTCTTCTGTCGTGGACCACGATCGAAAAGGGCGGCATCATCGTTAACGGCGCCGGCCATCGTTTCGGCGACGAGAGTGCCGGCTATTCAGGCTTTACGCCGAACGTGATGGCGCAAGGCGGCCCCTGTTTCGCGATCTTCGACCAGAAGATTTTCGACGTTACGGCAGCCGAGGAAGAATTCGTCGAGCTCGCAAACTATGGCGGCCTCAAAAGGCAGACACCCCAGTGGCGCTGGCAAAAATTGCCGGCTTAGATCCGGCGGCCGTCACGGCTACCGTAGACATTTACAACAAGGCGGCAAGCGGTGTGCATCCGGATGGGTTCGGCCGGCGTGACTTCGCGCTCGCTCCGCTTATCGGCCCGCTTTATATCTGTCGTGTCGTGCCGGGGCTGTTTCATACCCAAGGTGGCCTCATGGTCGACATCGACGGCCGCGTCCTGCGATCCGAGCGGAAAGCCAATCGCGAATCTGTTTGCGGGCGGCGGCGCAGCGGCCGGGCTCCGGGCCGAGCCGGTGCCGGCGGCTATGCGTCCGGTAACGGCCTTCTCAGCGCCGTCGGTCTCGGCCGCTCCGCTGGCCTCGCGGCCGCGCATGAGATCAGCAGCGGCAGCGGCATGACGCTTTCGCGCCAACTCGTTGCCAAACTGCGATCACTCCCTTCGGCCGCGGTCCCCGCAGGTGTGCGGGAGGCTGCCAAGCTGCATCTACTCGATGCAATCGGCGTCGGACTTGCAGCGGCCGCGACCGGCGCCGGCGCGCCCTATCTCAAGGCGGCTCCCGCGTTGAATGGCAGCCGGCGGGCCGGCGACCATCTTTGGCTCGGGCGACGGGTTCGCGGCCGCAACGGCTGCGCTTGCCAATGGCGGCATGATCCACGGTCTTGAATACGACGATACCCACACGGCCTCTATCGTTCACGGAAGCTCGGTCCTCGCGGCGAGTGCGCTGGCCGCAGCCGAAAGTGCGGGCGCAAGCGGCGACGCTCTCCTCACCGCCTACATCAAGGCTTGGGAGGTTCTGATACGCACCGGGCTGGCAGCGCCGGGCAAATTCCAGGCGCAGGGATTCCAGATCACATCAGTAGCTGGAGTGCTCGCCGCAGCGCTGGTTGCCGCCGAGTTGTTCCGGCTTGACGAAGCGCGCAACGTTGATGCGATTGGTATCGCCTTGAGCCAAGCCTCGGAGTGTTCGAATTCCTTACTAATGGCAGTACCGTGAAGTCGCTGCACGCCGGTTGGGCCGCTCACGGGGGCATCATTGCAGCGACATTGGCTGGTGCGGGCCTCACTGGGCCGGAGACCTCATTCGAGGGCCAGTTTGGCCTATTCCGCTGCTTCGCTAATGATGCTGAGGCGATCGATCGCTTCGCCGCCGCGATCGCGTCGCTCGGTTCAACGTGGCAATTTGCCGCAGGCCGCATTCAAGTTCTATCCGTGCTGCCACTATATTCATCCGTTCATCGAGGCGCTGGAGACTGCCTTATCGACGTGCCCGGGCGTCGCCGTCGATACGATCCTATGCGAAGTGCCAACTCGGCGCGGCTGCACTAATTTCAGAACCTTGGGAGCGCAAGCTCAGGCCGCAGACCGGGCATGAGGCTCGCTACAGCCTGCCGATCGCACTGGCCGCCCGCTTGGTCGACGGAGCAGTGACGCCGACAACATTCGCCAATGTTCCGAGCGCCGAGATTGTCGCGAAAGCCGAATGTATCAGCGCGCGTGCGATGAAGGGGGCGGATTTCCCGGCACGTTTCGAGGCCCGGCTGCACGTGCGATTCACCAACGGTTCCGTTACTGAAACATATGTCGATGATGTTTTCGGCGGAGCACGCCGCCCACCAACGCGCGAAGCGGTCCTCACAAAGTTTCGCGCTAATGCAGCTTTGACCGGCAACGTCGACGACGTGCGGATGCTTGAGGATGACGGTCCTGTCAATCGAGCGCCGGCCGATCGTAGATGTCACGCGACTATTGCGCAGCTATCGATCCGGTAACGCGGCCCGCAGCACGGCGGTCTGAGAAGAGGGTACGGGCATGGGATCTCGATTTGGCGATTCGTGGCGGTACGGTAGTTCTACCGGAGACAGATGGTGCTGCTGTCGACATCGCCATCAGCAATGGTCGGATTGCCGCGGTGCTGGCGCCTGGTGCTGCAGTTGATGTAGCCGAAACACTCAACGTCACGGAAAGACCGTACTGCCCGGTGTGATCGACGTGCATCTACACCTTGGCCATGGCAAGGACATTGCAAGACCGCGGGTGCCGGAGGATGCCGCCACCGAAACCGCTGCGGCAGCGATTGGCGGCGTCACTGCCTTCGTTCCGTATCTGATGGCGACCGATCCGTTCGAAACTTTGTTTGACGAAGTAAAGTCCGTCACCGCGGCCGGCGCCCGTATTGATTTCGGTTATCACTTCATCATTTCGACCGAGGCGCAGCTTGCGGAGTGCCGCGCTATGCCCGCGACTTCGGCGTGCCGTCTTTCAAGATTTTCATGAACAACCGCGGCGGCGAGGGGGCTCGCCTCGGGTTGCCAGACATCGATGACGGCTTCCTTGCTTAGATTATTCGAAGCGGCAGCCGAAAACGGCGGTACGGTTTGTCCTCATCCAGAGAACATCGAAGCTTCGTGGGTGCTGCGTAATCGGCTGATGACCAAGGACCCCGATGGGCGGGGTGGCCTAAGGGCCTGGAACGCATCGCGTCCGCCATTTGTTGAGGCCGATGCCGTGCAGCGTGCCGGACTATTTGCACGCCAAACCGGAGCGCGGCTCTATATCGTTCACATGTCGTCGCGCGAGGCGCTAGAGGCTGGACTGCGCGCCCGCGACGCGGGAACCGACATCGTGATCGAGACATGCCCGCACTACTCTTACGCACGACATCGATTGGCCAGGCGGCGATATCGGCAAGATCAATCCACCGTTGCGCGAGCGCGCGGACTCGCGAAGCGCTATGGTCTGGCGTCGTGGCAGGCGACGTAGATACAATTGCCACCGATCACGTATCATCGCGACATCTCCGCCAAGTCCGGAGGCATCTGGAAAGCGTCCCCTGGATGTGCTGGCCTGGAGACGCTGCTCCCGGTGATACTGACGGACGGTCATCACGCCCGCGGCATTTCTGCTTCGGGCATATCGCTTCGCTATTATCAGGTACCCCGGCGAAGGCGATGGGGCTGCAGCATTGTAAAGGCCGCATCGCAGTCGGCCTCGACGCGGATCTGGTAATCGTCGATCTCGACCGCGAATATGCGTTCGGCCGCGGAAAACGTACGCTCCAGCGCCGGTTATTCGATCTATGAAGGACGCCGATCTGCGGGTCAGGTGGTGCACACGATCGTACGTGGCCGCTATGTCGTTCGCGATGGAGCGCTGATTGATGATGCGGTTGGATTCGGCCGCTTTGTCAGCCGCACGTACTGAATGCGGAATGATCCCGATCTGAGGCCGAGAGGGATCTCTGACGGCGCGACGTCTGCTTCTGGCACTTAGCCGACATTCCGACCGAGGCTTTCAATGTCCGCTTTCGAGGCTAAAGCGGACATGGCTTCTGCAGCGCAAAATGTCTGCTTTTGACCCAAAGCGGACATTACTGCTTGGGAAAACCCCACAGGCCCTAGCCTGATGGAAGGCGTCTGGCTAGCATTTCGTGTTCTAGGCCGTTGGGGAATGGATCCATCGAAAGATACGAAAATGGACCGACGCGACATCCTCAGCCTATCCGCAACGACAGCCGTAGGACTCATCATCCCACTTGAATACATTTTTGCGCAGGTGCCTGCTTCCGAATCGGAGATGAAAACACTCAGTGTCTACATGAGCGCTGCGGAAATCGCGCGCTGCCGGCCGAAGCCGCGGAGCAAGCAAAGCACCATTTGCTTGACACTCTGTCGTCGATGATCTCGGGATCGGAATTGCCGCCCGGTCAGGCGGCACTCCGCTACATCGGCTCACACGCCGGGAAAGGCGCTGCGACGATCGTGGGGTCGGCGGTTACGGCCGCGCCGATCGATGCCGCGCTCGCGAATGGAGTTATGGCGCATGCGGACGAGACCGACGACTCGCACAACGCCTCGCGCTCTCACCCGGGCTGCGCTGTTGTACCGGCAGCGCTTGCCGCCGGCGAGCAATTCGGCATCGACGGCGCTCGGTTCCTTCGCGCCGTGACGCTTGGTTATGACATCGGCACGCGCGTAGTCCTGGCCATGGGTGGCTTTGAGTTCAGCTACGAGAGCAGCTTGGCCACGCACAGTATCGCTGGGACCTTCGGCGCCGCGGCCGCCGCGGCTTGCGCCGCCGGTCTCGATACACGCGAGATGCGCTGGGCACTCGACTACACCGCGCAACAATCCTCGGGCATTGCGGCTTGGCGGCGCGACACGGACCACATCGAAAAGGCGTTCGTGTTTGGCGGCATGCCTGCCCGAAACGGCGTCACTTCGGCGCTGCTCGTGCGATCGGGTTGGAACGGCGTGGACGATATTTTCACCGGGCGCAGATAACTTCTTCCAATCTTATGCACCGAAGGCGCAGCGCGCGCTGCTTATCGATAAACTTGGTGAGCGCTATGAAATCTCGCTAACCGACATCAAGAAATGGACCGTCGGCTCGCCGATCCAAGGGCCGCTCGACGCCGTCGAGGCGATCCGCGGTAAGCGACCATTTGATGCCGATCAGGTGCAACGCGTGACCGTGCGCCTCGCCCCCACGGTCGCCGCGGTGGTGGACAACCGCGATATCCCCGACATCTGCCTGCAGCACATGATCGCCGTGATGTTGCTCGACAAGACCGTTTCCTTCCACGCCGCGCATGATAAGCCGCGCATGCACGACGCGGCCGCCCTTAGCGCCAGCGTGCGAAAGTAAACCTCGTGCACGACGAAGAACTCGTGAAGCTGCTGCCGGTGCGCGTCGCCATCGTTGAGATCGAGTTGTCCGACGGAAGCCGCCTCTCGGAGCGCGTCTCGCCGTGCGCGGTACGCCGCGTAATCCAATGTCGCGCGCCGAAGTGATCGAAAAGGCGCGAGACCTCACTACGCCGATCTTGGGGCGTGAAAAGACGGAAACTCTGATAGAAACGGCATATGCAATCGAAACCGTAATGGACATTCGCAGTCTACGACCGCTCCTTCAGCGCAGCTAACCAAATACACCCCGGATCCGCCCGATTTTCCAAGCCCATCCGTGCCGAGATCTCATGCGCCTCACTCGACTGGCGATCGCGACAGCGCCGGCCCTGTTCGTGCTTTTGTGGAGCACCGGATTCATCGGCGCCCGCTTTGGCCTGCCGTATATCGAGCCTCTTGACTTTTCTGGGCCGTGCGGATGGCTTTCGCCGTGCTGATCATGACCGCTATCGTAATCATCGGGAACGCGCAGCGGCCGGATGCAGGTGAGGTCGGCCATAGCCTGGTTGCTGGCTCGTTGGTGCACGGCCTCTGTCTCGGAGGAGTGTTCACCGCCATCAGTCAAGGCGTTCCCGTCGGGATTTCAGCGCTGATCCTGGGCCTTCAGCCCATCCTCACCTCGACCATTGCCGATCGCTTTTTGGGCGACAGGGTAACGCCGGTTCAATGGGCTGGCCTTGTGCTCGGGCTTGTCGGTGTCCTGCTGGTACTGCACGACCGCAGCATCGTACTGGCAGGTTCCGCGCTTGGCTGGGTGGCAAGCTTTTTGTCTCTTATCGGCATTACGCTCGGCACGCTTTATCAGAAGCGTTACTGCGGTGGTATCGATTGGCGCACCGGAAATCTCATCCAATGTATCGGCGCCGGGTTGCTGTTTGCGGCTCGGCGCCTTCGCATTTGAAACCCGCGAAATTCGCTGGAGCGGCGAGCTGATTTTCGCGCTCGCATGGCTGGTGCTGGTACTGTCGATTGCGGCGGTCGGGCTGATGTACTGGCTCATTCGCCGCTCGGCGGCGACCGGTTTTGCCAGTCTGTTTTATCTAGTTCCGGCCGTGACCGCGATATTCCGCTTTCATCCTGTTCGGAGAGCGGCTGGACGCCCTTTCGGTCCTGGGGATGGTGATCTGTGCCGGCGGCGTGTTGCTGGCCAATCAGGGCGCCGCAAAGCCTCGCGAGCTTTAACTGCACAGCTGCTCGCCCGTGTCCGACGACGTTATTGAAGGAGGCCAATGTCCGCTGTTGGCACGTAGCGGACATACTGACTCTGCACCGCAAATGTCCGCTTTTGGGGGTAAAGCGGACATTCATTCAGGGTCGTTTATCTGTTCCTGAGTTTCTCCCGGCGGTTTCGCTTGGCGCAAACGGCGGCTGGTCGCCGGGACATCGATGAATAACAGCATATTCCACGCAAAAAGACCCTTCAGACGGAAGCTTTCCGCAGCGCCCGGCGCCTTGTAGAGATCGAGAAATATTTTGTGCACCGGATACCAACAGGCGATGATCTCGTGGATCTTCTGATCGCCGACTCGCCTGGGGCAGCAACACGGACTTCGGCCGCAATGATGGCTCGCGTTATGGCGGTTGCACTCATAGCTTATGGTTCGGTGGTCGTGGCTGCGCCACAATTGCTACCGACCTTCTCGCTAGGCGTTGATGATCTCGGTGGTATGCTCCTCCGTATCTACAACGGTAACGACCACGAGCGGATAAGCCTTTTTATCACCAGCACCGGCAGTTGCTGCATCTTCTTTGCTACTGAACGAACGCTTGATTTGTCCGTCCACCCTCAAGAGGAACCGTTCCTCGGTGGGCCGTGCCTGAGTCTTTGGCTTGCTTGCGTCGTCCTGAACTGGTCTCGTCAAGGTAGGTCTTGCGAGCATTGAAACCTCCAGAAAATATTGGCCCCTAATACACCGACCATAAACCCGGCGTTGCAAGCTCCAAAGGTGCCCGTCGGGGTCGCGAAAATAAGATGCTGCGCCCGCCACGCGTTCCCAATCGTTTCGCCCTCTCGATGTGACTTGACCCCGCGCGAAGCCAGATGCGTCTCCCAACGATCGAGTTCGTCCCTGCCGATGGCGAACGCCACATGCAATGCGCCATCGCCGCGATGGCCGGGGATGGTCCCGCTGGGTAACACGTAGCGGTTTGCTCCGTGGTGCCCCTTGCGAAAGACCAACAGAACATCGCGCCCGGCTACCGGATAAGCAGTCAAACGGTAGTCGCTATAGATCGGCTCCAGCCCGAGCACGCCCTCGTAGAAGGCCCGCGCACGCATCATATCCTCGGTGTGGATCGCGGTTTCACAGATTCCATCTAGCTTTGGCATGATCCTTCAATCGCTAGTCGTGGCTGATGGACTATGCCTCGGGATCGACCAACTCCTAGGAGCATGACGCTGCAGAAGGCTTTCAATTCGGCTTCCGCCTCGATCACCTCGGCCTCGCTCAGCGCTTCCGGCGGTCGGAGTATGCTCGGCGGAGTCCAATGCGGCGGCCGATGCTTCGCGACAAGCTCGCGCTTCGTCGCGGCGTGTGCCTAAGGCGCGACGGCAACGAATAAGTATGCCCCGCTTCGTGAGGCGAAGACGACCGGTCTTGCTCCTGTGTGTGAAATCGACCAGCGTAAAACGGCGTTCGGGCATGCCGTATACTCTCACCAATACAACGCGCGGCGAAATCCTCTCCGAAGTCAATTTGGCGAAGTCCCAACGAGGCCTGCTGACAACACTCGGAGCCTCACTGACACCATCGGGGCAGAAGAACTGCGCTGTTTTTGCGGAATAAGAGCCAATTGTAAAAGCCTCGAAGATTCGGGAGAGTTCAATGGGGCGGCAAGAACCGGAAATAAAATGGATGAGCAAAGAAGATCGATTTTACCCGGACCCACCAGCCAGCGAGCCTTGAACCTGCATGAACGTGGCGTCTCCAAAAATACGGATGACGAGAATGGTGAAAGGCCTGCACTGAAGCGAAAGTCGTGTAGTTCGAGACCAGATTTTCAGCACGCTTTGAAATAGCGAAGTGAGACCCGACGGCCAACGCAAGCAAATCCGTCAATCTTTCAACCTTGGAGCCTCATGACGAGTAAGATGGTAGGAAGGAAAGACCGAGGATTAAAAACCGTGCGTTCAGCTCAGGCCACCCGGAGAGGGGCAGCAACAACAGGGTGAGAGGGGCCGACGCCGGAAAGGGAAAATTGTTGAGCCAGAGTCGGTGACAAAAATTGAGGTCTCCATAGACCCTTCCGCCCCCGGACTTGTTAACGGCCAAAAAGAAAGACGGGTACTGATTGAAACGGCGCGGTTCTTGCGCGTATCCGTATGCATCAAAACCTGATGGGTTGGTCGGCGCCACTTCTTTATGCTTACGAACTACATGCGCCACCTTCCGCTTCTGACTAGGTTGCGCATCTTTTTGAGCAACTGTCGTTTGGCTTGGTCGGCGTGGCGAGACGTTCTTTGTGTGATGCTGCGGCCGCGACGGGCGCTACGGGTGGCGTCAGTTTATTAAGTGCCATCAGGCCGATCGTACCGCCACCAACTACGGTTAAAAGTCCGACGACATAGGCGAGCAGGACGGCAAAGCCTCGCATTGGCACCACTCTAGCATCGCTTGTTCAGAGCAACACATTGTTACCCCTAGCAATGCGGTTGTCGTTGGCCTCTTGAACTCAGAATGCTCCCAGCAAAACCGCGCCAACGAAAAACAAATACGGCGCATACCGCCAGCACATTGAGATTCAGGGCAAGGTGATTGGCTTGGATGATCCTAAGCATAGCAAGCTCCCATCTGGCCGCAGAAAAAACGGCCCCGGCCGGATCGCGCGGCCGTAGTAGCAGGACCACGCACCGTGCCCGCTGCTTCGGGGACCGGAGGCGTAGGGCGGCTCGGGCGCACAGCGACCGGATCGCCTTCGAGGAAACGGTGCGCCCTCTCGGGAGGCGGAGTCGAGGAATATGTCGGGCGGTCGACATTACAAATTGCGACAGTGTTAGTGTCCCGGCGTAGTACGCCGGAACTCGCATTCAGTCCGGTCGTTCCGTGAGGTCCTAACCATCCTTAGACATCTGCGTGCGGCACGTTCGAGCTATGCGCGAGAACATCAACTCGGTTGGAGCTATGCGCGCTGTCGCATCCAGAAATTACCCAACTCTCGCCTTCAAATCGCACAACGCAGCACCTATCGGCCCAGCCTTTGACGGGACAAACGGGGAGTATCTAAATGGTGTTGCGCTTGTGCCGCCGCGATCCGCGGCGCTGCAATTCTGTTTGTCTATTCATCTTCTGCAATGGCCAAGCTGGGAACTGTCAATGTTCATTCTACGAATAGCGAATACGCATATTTTGGCACATCGACCGCTGCGGGTCGTCGCGATGCGTGCGCGACGTGCCGTGACAAGAAACGCTGCATCGCGGCGAGAGCTTCCACGGGCGGCAGCATCGTTGGCACGGCGTCGATGTATGATCCCTTACTGCCCGGATACCATGAAGGCGGCATAGAAACCGCATCCGGCGAGCTATATGATCCCATCGCGTGGACTGCCGCGATCCAAATTGACTTGCGCGAAACGTTTGGCGGCATCCACCATGGCAAAGACTACCGGCCCGCATACGCCCTTGTTGAGGTCGCCAATAAGCGAGCCATCATTAAAATAAATGATGTCGGGCCGCTCAAACCCGGTCGCGTCATCGATTTCAATAGACAGACGATGCGCTACTTCGATCCAAGCCTCGAACGCGGGATCGTCCACAGTGTGAAGAGTTACGCCGTTGCCCGGCGATGGTTGGGCGACCGGTCCGATTAATGGGTGAAGGAAAATGTCTTCAGGACTCTTTATCGCTGAAGACGATCGGAGAAGTTGCGCGCCAACAGCGTTGAAGTCTTGAGTCCAGCGGCTCGTGCAAAGCGCGTAAAAGTCAGTGTCCAGTGGTCGCCTCGTCCCTTGCCCCATGTTTTTCTTGCCGCCTTGGAAATTCCCTCTGCCACCCTGCATCTTCTGGACCTGGTTGCTCATCTGCATTCCCTGAATGCGTTATTGTCTGCTGGCCACCCTGCATGCGATTGCCAGTGCGGACATTCTGAATATTTTTATTGGTTTGAATGCCTTCGACGGCTTTGCTCGTCTTGATACCTTCAACGTTCTTACCCGTCTGGAGTCCGTGCACTCCTGGCCCACCTTGCCGGTCTGCAGTCCCTGCACTCCTTGCGCGCCATGGGTCGCCTGGATGCCCTTGCCGATCTGGGTTCCTTGCAAACCCGTCCCGGTGTGCATGCCCTGAATACTTCTCTGTACTCATGCTTCCGAACTGTTGCTGCAGGTTCGTGTTGTGGAACGGCACATTGGTGCGATGAGCCGCGTCGAACTTCCAGTTCTGAAATTGACCGCCGCCGGTGACGTTGACTCTGTTGAATCTGCTGTAAAGAGCAGTGTTGGTCTGGATCGCGGCGTAACCTCTGTATCCCCAATTGTAGTGGTACCACAACGCAGGCCCGACAAAGAGCTGCCGCGCGCGAACCCGATTACGGGACCGACAGTCCACCAACGCGGATACCAGAAGAATGGTGCATATGCCGGCGGCCAATAACCGGCACCGTAGACGACCACAGGATCGTAGACCGGGACATAAACGTAATCCGGCTCGACCGGCTCGATGACGATGATATTCGGGCGGCCCTGCATAGCCGGGGCTTGGCGTCGCCGCGACTCTCCTGACCTTCTGCTCTTTGCTGGACTTGAGATTGCCGGCCTCATCTGCCCTGGCGCGCAGCGCTTGAATCGCATTCTGGATGTCGTCGGGCTGAGCCAGAAAGGCCTCGCCGAGTTGCTGGGTCCAGTCCAGCTTATCGTTCATCATTGCCAGAACTTGCGGCACCGAGGTTAATCCCTTGACGCTTGGATCCCACGGCTCTTTTTGCATCGCATCTTCGAGGGCCGCGCCTTTGAGGTCTGGATTCTTCTCAGCCCACCGCGCCGCCATCGCTACTTCGAGCGGATAAGTCGATGCGGTCAGTACCTGCGCCAACAGATGCATCGGGATAGAGTGCAACCGGCGCCACCAGCTGCTGCACTTGCTGCTGTGTGAGGGCTTGCTGATGAGGTTGTTGCTGCTCGGGCGGTTGCGGCTGCTGCTGTGAGGTTGCGGTTGGCCCTGCTGATCTTGAGCGAACACAGGCAATGATGCCACTAACAGAACCATCGGTGCCGCCAGCGCAATGAAGTAGTCGTGACTGAGTTTTAACCAGGCTGACACGGGCGTCCCCTTCGTTTCTTGGTACATCGGGAGCTGCATCCTATTGGCCGAATTCATCCATTTGAAGGCACATGCGCAGAAGTCGGTGCAGGCGAGCATTGTTTTTATTGGTATCATTGCCTATTTCATGTCGCGCATGTTGCAAATTTCTACTAGGACAGGAAGTAGAGGGGAAGGGCGCGGGGTGTAAGGAGAGGGCTTAGTAATCGGCCAAATTCGCTGAGCCGAAGCGATGACAAAAATTGAGGTCTCCATAGAGGCAAGGGAGGGGCACGTGTCAGCAACACTCGATCAATCTCATAATTCAGATTGTAGCCGGTGCACTCGGTGGCAATGCAGCGGGCGCGGCGTCGAAGGACGTGAGCCTCGGCACGGCGGGCAACACCATCGCGGGCGCAATTGGAGGCGGCGTTGGAGGTCAAATCCTCACCGCACTTGTGCCGATGTTGAGCGGTGCAGCCGGCGGCGTGGATGTTGGTGCTCTCCTCGGTCAGGCAGTTGGCGGCGGCGTCGCTGGGGCGATCGTCACAGCGGTCGTTGCGCTCATAAAGAACAAGATGGCCTAAAAAGAACCGTTCACTCTGTCACCATCGTCCCTAAGCATTGGGTCAAAAGCAGACATGCGCATGTCTGCGCGATGTTCGCTTTACCCCCAATGGCATTAGTCGTCGGCTAGTTGCGTTTCATTGCCGCAAATCTTTTGCGGCGTGCTGCCTTCCTCGCCATTCTGGCTTTCTTAGTTTTGTTTTTTGGCCCGTAGGCAATGATCGCACCGATGAACTTGTTCAAAAGGTCTATCGGGTCGACTGGCTCCAAGTTTGATCCGCCTCAGCGATCAACATACGACAGTATTTTTGTCGGTACTGTCGTTTTTCACACCAACCGATCTAATTGAACTGCATATAAGTAATTGGCAGGATGTGAGTGTTCCCCGGGGCCCACCACGCAGACCCCCAAATCTCTGCTCACAGAGACTTTGTGAGAACAGGCGGCGTTAGCGCGGCCTCTTCGACGCGTGATTTTCACCGTCCGGTCTCCGGCAGGCGGGATATGCCGAATTCAGGCCCTGGTCTCGCTGGCCAAGAAAATTCCGGTCCTGGCGGCGTGACGTCTACTGAGGGAAGGCGAGCCCGAGCTTAGGCGTATTGCCGGCACCATTCGGCCGGCGCATCTCGCAGAGTCGCGATGTCGATTCCACGGGGCAGGCGTGACTTCATCAGTCTATAACGGAGGAATGGAACATGAAGGCCAAGACCAATGCCGAGCGGCAGCGACGCTATAGTGGAAAAGCTGGAGGAGCCGCGCCGAGGTGAGCCGAGGGGAAAGCGCGAGAGATCGCACAGGAGAGAAGATCAAGGAATTGCGCTGCCGATCTAGCCTAAAGAACGCGCTCATGATCAAGCGCACGAACACGCGCATGACGTTGCTAAAGAAGCGTCCGGATGAAGCCTACAAGGAAGCCTACGACGAAGCATAAGCAAGTGAAGCATGCGCTCGAAGCTTACGCGCTTCTCCCCGAAAGCGGACATGGGTTTTCGCTTTGCACGGCATCTGGTCATCGATCACCAAAGGTCCGCCGCAGGATAGCCGCCTCCGATGAATCCGATGGTCTGTTATTCGCGGAGGCTTTGCGGCAATTCTACAATGGCGAGGCGGACCCCGGACCTAAAACTACTCCGGCACGAATAACTCTTTTTGGGTTATTTAGCGCAAGGCCAAGCCGCGACTAAGGCGGTCACTGCGGTCTGGTGAAAATTGTCGGGACGTTGCTCCGGATGGCCTTTTAGATAAGCCGTGATGGAAAGGATCATTTGGGCAAGAATGCCTTTACTGTCTCGGAGAATATCGGGCGGCGGACACACAGCAAATTCAGGCTTTAAAAATGGCTCGAGCTTCATAATTGCCGTTACCGCTCCAAAGCATGCCGATGCTTGTCGTAGCTGCCTGGCGGCATCTTCTGAATCGGCCGCCGGACGCTTGCCTTGAACGATATCGGCAGCTGCCAAGCAACTAGGGTAAAATGCAGTACCGCTAGTCGCGTCGCTTTGGGCATGTACTTGCGTTCCAATGAAGACTGCTCCAACAACTCCGACCCATTGTTTCATTCGTCGTCCCCTGCAGGTTGCGTTGCGCGATCGCCGCGGATAAGCAAGTGATCACCATCAAAGGCAGTCGGTACTGGTTTCACCGTCCCCATCCCGCTCAGACGGACGCCGTCGTTTGCGCGCCCGGCTGCCGCAGCGGGTGCTCCAGCGCAAATGCCTCGATCTGCATGCAGGCATCGAGAATGCGCCGCGCCGTTGGATAAGGCGCCGCATCACGGTCACATAGCATCTTGGCACTGGTCAGATGTGCGACTAGACAGATATCGGCGATGGTTGGTCGATCGCCGTAGCAGAAGCGCCCGGTGCGCGGGTCGCGAGCCAGCACGTCTTCGACCGCTCGACTACCCGCATCGAGCCAGTGCCTGAGCCACTTCATTCGGGCAGGCTCATCGAGATGAAGCTCCTGTTCGAGATATTTTCGCACCCGTGGAACGATAAAGGGATGCGCGTCCATAGCCAGCATCTGTGCGAGCCCGCGTACATGTGCCCGTGCGCGCAAATCCACTGGCAAAATCGGTGATTGTGGATATTTCTCCTCGAGATATTCGAGGATCGCAAGCGATTGCACCAGTGGCGGGCCGTCGCCGTCGAGCAGAGTTGGTACAACCATCTCCGGATTGAGCGTTCTATAGGTTGGGTCGAATTGGTCTCCCTTGAGCAAATCGAGCGAAGTCGTTTCAGCGACCAGCCCTTTCAGACGCAGTGCGATCCGCACGCGAAACGAGGCTTGTGATCGCCAGTAGGTGTAAAGCTTCATGCCACGCGACCTCCCATTATGATTGTCTAAAAGCCAGTATCATATCCTTCGAACTAGCCTGGGGAGTTACCGGCGCGGATTGCCGATTTGATCCTGGAACAGCAAGTTAGGTCGGCGTCAGGAACCTGCGACCACCAGGCCGTTATTTGTGCGGTTTGCCTGTGTAAGGCTGTTTCATGCTGACGTCCTTTTTTAAGAAGGGTCTAAACCGAAACTGTCGCGCGGGTGAAAGTCTCCCACGCAGTCCATTACCGCGACGGCTGCTGTCGTGCATGGTGTGGTTGGAGCGCAGTGGCTCGTTGGAAATTGGGATTGCTTCTCTCTCGGTACGCAGCCGGGCAGGGAGGAGCACGATATTGTTCCGGAGTGGCTCGAACCTAGATGTTTACACTCGCTGAGCTAGACAACGTGATTCCGCTGGTTCGCGCGATCGTCCCGCCGACGCCACAATATGCTTGGCCTCTGCTCAAGGCGCTGACCGGCGTGGAAATTGTAGTGAAGCACGAAAACCACACGCCCATAGGTGCCTTCAAGCTGCGCGGCGGCATTGTCTATTTTGACCGACTCAACCGCGCGCGACCGCAGGTGCAAGGGATCGTGACCGCCACGCGCGGTAACCACGGCCAATCGCTGGCTTTCGCCGGAACGCACGCCGGCATTGCTGTGACGATCGTAGTGCCGCACGGCAACTCGACGGAGAAAAACGCGGCGATGCGCGCATTCGGCGCCGAGCTCATCGAGCATGGCCGAGACTTCGACGAGGCGAAGGAGGCCGCCATACGGATCGCGACCGAGCGCGGGCTCGAATATGCACCTTCCTTTCACCGAGACTTCGTTATTGGCGTCGCAACTTACGCGCATGAGCTGTTTAGCGCGGTCGATAATCTAGACACCGTTTATGTACCGATCGGACTAGGCTCCGGCATTTGCGGAATGATCGGCACGCGCGACGCCCTTGGGCTAAAGATAAAAATTGTAGGCGTGGTGGCCGAGGCCGCGAACGCCTATCTTCGGTCATTCACTGCGGGCCGCGGGGTGGTGACCAACTCCGCATTGACATTCGCCGATGGAATGGCGGTGCGCGTGCCCGATCCGACAGCCCTCGAAGTTATTCGCAAGGGCGCGGAACGAATTGTCCAGGTGTCGGAGGACGAAATCGCCGAGGCGATTAGGAGCATCTACAGTGCGACCCACAACTGCGCCGAGGGCGCCGGTGCCGCAGGCGTTGGCAGCACTGACCAAGGAGCACGGTCGGCTGCAAGGGCGACGTGCAGCCGTCATCCTAACTGGACAGAACATCGATCGCACATGGATGCAGACCGTGCTGGCGGGAGGAACGCCCAAAGTTTGCTGACGGATCCTTTGCAGTCGAACGGGACAGGTCCCCTTGCCTACTGCAAGGCTAGCGCCCGGTCTCACGGAGCGGATCTTCCCGGCCTTCATTCAATCTCGCACTTGGCGCCAAGCATCTCTCCCGCTGCCGCAGCGAGAAATCCCCGGCCAGCCCATACCGTCCGGTCAAATTCGCTATGATGGTTTGCGCTCAACCATCCTCTAAGCCCCGGCGTTCATAATCACAGAGTTATTAAGAGCGCACTGATAAACGGACAGGTAAGCCCGCGGCCCAGCCCTACTTGTTGCGCCATTTTCGGCTTCCGCGGAGCCAAGTCGAAAGTTAGGTAATCACTTCCGAGTAACGTGAGGCGTACCATGTCGATAATTATCCTGCGGCGCGTCAAGGCCGGACCCGCCTATGCGGCTCTACTGACAGTACTTGCCGGCTGCATGATCTTCCCTGTAGAGACTGCAAATGCTCAATTCCTCTTTGGGCCTCAAGACAGATTGCGATGGAGCGATGACACTCTGAGATGGAGCGATCACACTCCGCCCAGATACAAGCACCAATACAGAACAAAAACCAAATCAGCGAAAGAAGCCCAGCCCCAAGATCCTCCAAAGGGCCCGCTCCAGATCATCATCTCAATCGAAGACCAGCGGATCTCGCTTTACGACAACGGGGAGCTGATCGCGCGCTCTTCAGTATCGACGGGCGTTCCCGGTCATCCGACGCCGCTCGGCGTATTCAGCGTGATCAGCAAGCAACGATGGCATCGTTCAAATATTTACAGTGCTGCCCCAATGCCTTACATGCAGCGCATCACCTGGTCAGGAATAGCCCTGCATGCGGGTGTCTTGCCGGGGTATCCGGCATCACATGGTTGCATCCGCTTGACAGATAGCTTTGCCACTCGACTCTGGCATCTCACAAAGCGCGGCACGCGCGTCATCATTGCGCGGGATGATGTTCGACCGTTCGAGATAACCGATCCGCACCTTTTTGTATCGAAGTCGACCGTGTCGGGTTCGCCGGAATCTCAGGTTGCCACCGCAGCAGCTGGCGGCATTACAGCTGCGGCGACGGACACACCGTTAATATCGGATGTCGGGGCGCAAGAAGCCACCAGCCTTCAAGTCCCAAAGTCGAACGCCGGCGGGACCGCACTGCAAAAGCAAGGCCCAATCTCCGTCTTCGTGAGCCGCAAATTGGGCAAGCTCTTGGTGCGACAGGACTTCACGCCGTTATTCGACGTACCGGTCAAGATCCAAAATCCGGAGGAGCCGCTGGGAACACATGTGTTTACCGCAATGGCATTCCAAAACGAGGGGCGGCTATTCGCTGGACCGTCGTTTCGATGCCTGAGGAATTTCTCCGCAGTTCGAGGGCGCCACGAAAGAGCGCGAAGCGCCGTGGAACGAACGATCGCGACCGCTCCAGCGGTGCCGTCGACCGATAAAGCCTAACGCTGCCCTCAACCGCATCGAAATACCGCAGGATGCGGTTGAGCGGATCTCTGGACTTAATAACGCCGGCCTCTTCGCTCATTGTATCCGACCGCGGCATGAGCGATGAGACGGGAAGCGACACGGATTTCATCGTGGAGATGCGCTGAGCCGAACTCAAATCGAGAGGGATCGATGTGTCGCACGACTGATGGATCAGCGACGACGTTCCGTCGAAGAAGAAGCGCAGATCCGTTAACGGCATATAGCGAAGCGGCGGTGACAATCCGATCGGGAATGCTAGGTTTGACGAAAAACTAAAGGGGAAGGGCCCGACCATTTATTTTTCGGATGTTGGCAAAGATCGAGCTTGCGTTGCTGCCCTCGGTCAAGGCGTGACTGCGCACGCCAGGAACCAATCGCGTTCGCACGCCCTCGTGGTGGCTGCTCGCCTCGGCAATGCTCGCCCTCGGCATCGCCGAAGCGTCTTCCACGCCACGGCACAAACACGTTCCACCGCAGCGGAGCAAAGCCGCCAAGGCGGAACATCACAAGCGCGGGTCGGCGCCTGAGACGAAGCGCTCGGAGCGCACGGTCGGTCCGAGAATTCCTCTACCGAGTGATCAATCGACTGCAGCGACGCTGCAGTTGTCACCTGACCTTGCCGCGACGAAGCAAGCGATCGCACTGGTTCGGCAACGCAGATTTGCTGACGCGACAACGCTCGCCGCATCGATCAGCGACCGAGTAGCGCAGAAGGTCGTTGAATGGGCACTCTTGCGCAATTCCGACGGCACAGCCGGGTTTGACCGCTACGCCGTCTTCATCCAGGCAAATCCAGAATGGCCGAGCATCCCCCTGTTACGTAAGCGCGCAGAGGCACGGTTGTGGAACGAGCGGCGCGATCCGGCCACCGTGCGCCGCTTTATCGGCGGGCACCCCGTTAGCGCACCTGGCCGGCTCGCACTCGCGCGTGTGCTATTAAGAGAGGGCGATCATGAGGGCGCCGCGCGCGATGTAGTTCGCATGGTATGGCGCTCGGCGGAAATGTCGGCCGAGCTGGAAACCAGCATGGTCGACGCTTTCCCGCCGCTGACCATACCGTGCGGATGGACCGGCAGATCGGCGCCAAGGACTTTGGAGCAGCGATGCGCGCTGCCAAGCGGCCCCGGTCCCGCTCAAGTCGCGATCGTCAAAACTTGCGATGCCGCTGCGGCAAACTCCGCCAAAAGTGGGCGCTGCTCGAAGTTACTAAAAAGGAAGCACGCTCGGACTTGGGTTATGCGCTCTGCGTCTTCACAGGCTGCTGGCGCGCAATGAACTCGCAGCGGCGGCCAAGGTGGTTTCTGAGATCCGCGCTTGGGGATCTGGCAGGACACCGATGAATGGTGGCGCGAGGTTCGCCTGTTGGCCCGAGACTCATTGACCGCGACGATACGCAGACCGCGTACCGCGTGGTGCGTGACACCGCCGTTCCGGCCAATCGCTATTATCGCGCCGAGAATACCACTTCATGGCCGGCTGGATCGCCCTCCGCTTTCTCAAGATCCGGCCGCTGCGCAAAAGCATTTCACCACGTCGATGAAGGCTCTGCCGATCCGGTGTGTTGGCGCGTGCTGCCACAATGGCGCGGGCGGGCGGCCGAAAGCGGCGACCGGCTCGAGGACATGCACGCACAGTACGCGACAGCTGCCCGCTATCCACCGCCTATTACGGCCAACTGGCGCGGGCCCGACTTGGCCTGAGTGAGATTGCGCTGCGTCCGCACCACCACAGTCGGTGGACAGGCTCAAATTGATCTGCTGCACGCTGCCGACATTCTTTTATTCAATTGGTGAGTTCGATCTTGCGTTGTCGTTCGCCACCGATCTTGCTGAAACGAAGCAGCGATGTTGCAACGCTTAATGCGCGGCTGGCTCGCTGCGCGCTACAACGATGCTCAGGCGATGCTGGCCATCGGCAAGACCGCACTCGCAAGAGGTCTGCCGACCGAACAATATGCCTTTCCAGAGATTGGGGCGCCGTCCTATCGTTCGATCGCTCCCTCAATCGATAAATGCATCGTCTATTCGATTGTGCGCACCGAGAGCGCCTTTGATCAGCGCGACCGATCGCCGGCTAATGCGGTCGGGCTAATGCAGGTTACGCCTGAAGCCGGCCGCGATACCGCAAAGCGTTTCGGCGTCGCCTACGATTGGAAACGCCTCATGTCCGACCCCGTTTACAATATGCAAATGGGGGCCTGCCGAGATCAGCGCTCTGTTCAAGGAATACACTGGTTCCTACATCATGACGTTTGCTGGGCTACAACGCAGGCCGCGGTCGCGTACAGCAATGGGTGGCGCAACACGGCGATCCGCGCAATCCCAAGATCGATGCCGTCGACTGGGTCGAGCGCATCCCGTTGGCCGGAGACACGCAACTACGTGCAGCGCGTCATGGAGAACCTACAGGTGTACCGCGCGCGCTTCGGCAACCAGCATCACGACGGCCGAGCCCAATTTACACCGAGCGGCGACGATCGAGTGACGCGCCATGGGGTTCCCGGAAATACATGCCGCGGGCGGGTGGGACGCGGACATGCCCACACTGACCAATTTCCGCCGGGCCGCATTATGGCCTACGTTAAAACGACACGCCGCAGAATTTTCCGACCCGTGGACGAGCAATCTGCGCGCTATCGCCCACAGCCCGTCTCCCACGTGGTCAGTCAAACGTGATTATAATATATAATCTCGAGCACAGGACTTCCCCGTCGGACTCAGAGGTGCAAACCGTTTTTGGAGAGGCACTTCGATGCAGCAGTAAAGGCGACCACCACTTCAATCTGTCCTGGCTATGCAGGGTCCGATTAATTGTTCGGTTTGAGGAGCACGATGAACAAACTGCTGCTACCGACCTCGTTGGTCGGTTCGTATGCGCAGCCAGACTGGCTGATCGACCGCCAGAAGACTAGCCGATCGGCTTCCCGCCCCGCGTCCGCGCGCGCGAGCTGTGGCGGAGTCGCGCCGGAGTTTATCGAAGAGGCGCAGGACGACGCCACAACGATCGCCATCCGCGATCAGGAGCGTGCCGGCCTCGATATCATCACAGACGGCGAGCAGCGCCGCGAAAGCTACTCGAACCGGTTCGCTACTGCGCTAGAGAGGCGTTGACATCGACAATCCAGGCACCGCGCTCGACCGCTCCGGCCATCCCAATCCGGTGCCGCGGATCGTTGGCAAGATCCGGCGCAAACAGCCCGTCCAGGTTCGCGACCTGCAGTTTCTGCGTGCCAACACCGATCGCACCATCAAAATTACCGTACCTGGCCCGTTCACCATGTCCCAGCAGGCGCAGAACGATTTTTACAAAGACGACCAGGAGATGGTGCTCGACTATGCGGCGGCGGTGAACGCCGAAATCAAGGACCTATTCGCCGCCGGCGCCGATATCGTGCAGATCGACGAACCCTACATGCAGGCGCGGCCGGAGAAAGCGCGCAAGTACGGGTTGCGAGGCCTCGAAGCGTGCTCTCGACGGCGTCAAGGGCACGACTGCAATCCACATCTGCTTCGGCTACGCCGCCATCATCCACGTGCGGCCGAGCGGCTATTCGTTTCTGCCTGAATTGGCAGAGTCACCTGTGCAACAGGTATCAATCGAGACTGCACAGTCCAATCTCGACTGCTCAATTCTGGAAAAACTGTCGGGAAAGACAATCATCCTCGGTACTCTCGACCTTTCGGATATAGCTATCGAGACGCCCGAGACAGTCGCTGCGCGCATCCGCCGAGCGCTGCCCTATGTGCCTGCCGAGCGCATCGTCGTGGCTCCCGATTGCGGTTTGAAGTATCTCCCGCGCCATATTGCGTTCGGAAAAATGCGGGCGATGGTAGAAGGCGCCGAGATTGGTGCGGCAAGAGCTGAAGGGGAGATGAGGCTTCTTGGATCACCAACTTGCTCTGATAAGCTACAGCGCCGCTTGTGTGTACCGAAAACCTCGGCGCACGCCACTGATGGGTGCCTCTACCGAAAAATTCCATCCGGCCTGGATTGGCGTCACCGTATCAGCAGACATTGGTTCCTCTCACAATAAATTTGGAAATGGGAGCTGAATACCGCCAGCTGACAGGCGATTCATTAGAAAATATAGAAAGACGGTTGTGGCGCTGTCTATCGGGGCGGGGACAATAATGAAGGTCGTCATACTTGCCGGACTCAGTGTACTTCATCTCACTGCCGGTGGAAGCTGGACAACGTCATCGCCAAAATACTTCGCCAATGGTCACGTGTGACAACGATGGACACTGCACTACTTTCAATGCGAGTGCACCGGTGCCGCGCCTTCGTGGCAAGATCGATTAAAGATCCACGACAAGACGATAGACGCCGCCACGACGCCTGCGGGTCCTGACACCGCTACGGCTCGCTGCCGCTGGCACGGCCATCGCAACGGCGACTCCGACTCATGCCACTTCTGGCACTGCCACGGACACAACAAGTCTGGCTGCTCTGAAGCCACAACAACCCCGACGATGGCTGTTGCAGTTCCTGATGTCACTCCCACCGAGCCGGCGTCCGTTCCTCTTCCGAAGCCGCGAGCGGCGGTGCTTGGCGCCAATGGCAACGCAGCCGGCATTATTGCTGCTGGCCGCGACGCCTGCTGCTGCTGGCACTGCCATCGCAACGGCGACTCCTGCCACTTCTGACGCTGCCGACGGACACAACGACCCTGGCTGCTCCTGAGACTATTACGACCCCGACGACTGTTGCAGTTCCTGATACTGTCACTATCACCGAGCCGGCGCCTCGTTCCTCTTCCGAAGCCGCGGTCGGCGGCGCTCGGCGTCAATGGCGACGCAGCCGGCATTATCATTTCTTCCAAGACAGGGGCCCGCACTCGTGTGGGCGTTGCTTACGCCGCGCGCTTTCAGGCATATATCGATGATCTCAGAAAAGAACTACGGCGCGCGAATACTTTTTTATGGGCGGCCTTCGCCCCGGTGGTCGATGTTCGATTTTTGGCGAACATCCATGCGTGAAAAGGCGTTGGACGTATGCCAGCTTCGACGTGGCGTGGTTGATCCGCGCTGCAATCTGCCGGGTCATATCGCCCTCGGCCGGATCGCTGCTTCGCACGGCCTTTTCGAGGGCGGACGTTGGTGCAATCCGGATTACGGTCACGCGCAGGTTGATGTTACAGCTCCCGCCTGTGGCGATCCGCCCCTTCTTATGGTGCGGCAAATGGATCCGCAGCGGTAACACGGACGCGAATCGCTACAACACCAAACGACGAAATGTGCAGCCAGGCCCCTACGACTTAGTTGACTGTCCGAAGGGGTGGTGCACCGACGCTGATGCGAAGATCAACAAGGACCAGCGCCAGAGATCATTTGGAATGAAGTCTGCGTTGAGGCATTGTCTTCGTCTCCGAGCCAGTTGTAGGACTTTGGTCAGGAACGCTATTGTTGCTGCTGACCAGAACGACCGGCTGCTGCGCTGTCCTTACAGAGTTTGCTGAATCCTTCGCGCGCGGGTTCCGCGGTGGCAGAGGGATTTGGTCCGGTCCGTTCCAGGCGAACAAACCGGCGGCCTCCTGGCACGGTGCCGGCCGCGGCAGCTTCACCGGCGGGCTGCCGGTTTGGGCGACGGTCCACGTCTCCGCCGGCCAGCCGGTGATCGTCTTGACGTAGTGTTGCGTCTCCTGCGGCAGCTTGCCTTTTTGGCGAGCCAATCTTCGACGCGCTTCGGGCCCGCATTGTAGGCAGCGGCGGCGAGGCCAAGATTGCCGAACTTCTTGGACAGATCGCGCAGCAGGCGCGCCGACTCCGGTATCGCTTGCAGCGGATCGAACGGATTGTCGAGGCCCCTTTCGGCGGCGGTCTCCGGCATAAATTGTGCGATGCCTAGCGCGCCGGCTGAACTAATGGCGTGGGGTCTGAAACTGCTTTCCTGATACAACAGGCGAATGAAGAAAGGCGCAGGCAAATCGTTGCTGCGCGCCGCCCCGGTAAGCGTCGCAGATTTCCTCCGGCGAGCGGTAGATGATTGGTTTCAGAAGTAGACCAAGCGGGGCCAGTGGCAGTGCGAGGGCTGCATATGTGTCGCCGAGCGCTGGATCTGCGCCAATGTTTTCCGATCGTTCGCCCAACACTCTCTGTGGTTCGCCCAATACTTTATTTGTTGCGCTACTGGTGAAGTTGTCCGGCGGCAGTGTTGGATCAGGTCCGGTCGCGCTTGACCATGTCATCAGACAAGAGGCAGGCATGAACGAGCAGTTGCCGCATTTCCTCGAGTCCTTGGATTTCGCCAGGCCAGCATCAAAGGGGTCGGCCCGCAGCGGTCTTCCAACAAAAGTACTCGAAGGGGCGTCGAGGCCGAGAGCATACGCTTTGTTAAGGTTAACGGCGCTGCGGCTGCGCGGAAGCCGCAAGTGTTGCGGAAGAGTGAGAATGATCTCGCGCGGCCGATTTGACAGCGTCTTCCGCCAAGGGACGACCATGGTGTTTGCGTTTGCACGATCGGACATGCCCCCTTCGCTCGACAGGGCTTGGTGCCGCTCCGGGCTTCGCTGGTCTGGTTTGCCGCAAAAGCTGAACGACGGGCGCTGCGTGGGGAGCATTAACCCTAACCAAAGCTTTCCGTTTGCGCCCGTTTGGCGTACCTATTAAGTCGAGACCGCACCGCCGGTCAGGGCAGGACGGCTCGATAACGGGACGGGGAATGCATATTCGGGGTCTGGTTCTCGGCGCCGCCGCATTGGCGCTCAGCATAACATCGGCGACCGCGATGATGCGGATCGCCGACGATCGCGGCGGTCAGATCGGTCGCTATCTGCAAGCCTTGGCAACAGTGCGCTCATCGGGTGAGCGCGTCGTCGTTGATGGAAATTGCTTGTCGGCATGCACACTGGTGCTGGGTCTGGTCCCGCGTGAACGGATCTGCGCCACGCACCGAGCGCGTTTCGGCTTTCACGCAGCCTGGATGCCGGACCGCGACGGAAGGCCCGTGACAAGCACATCCGGCACCCAGGCCCTCTGGAATATCTATCCGGCTTCGGTTCGACAATGGATTAGCCGGCACGGTGGCCTGTCGCGCGAGATGATCTTCATGCAAGGCCAGGACCTCAACGGCATCGTGGCAAGTTGCGATCGCAACGGGCGAGACCAGGTGCGGTCAGCGCGCCGGCTCACGCCGAATCCGGTGCGCTATGAATCCGCAAGCGCCTCCAGCGATCGCCGCTGACGCCAAGAGGCCCACCCGAGGCGAATTCTTTGCATGTGGGGCGTATTACAATAAGACGCGTACGCATCTGGCTTTAGATAAAAACGCCACGGACGGTCCAACGGTTCGGTAGGATCGCCACTATTCCCATCCTGACCCGGACTGCATCACCAATATGTCCGGATGTGATTACTCGGAAGGGCGCGATCTCCCCTGGATCACTATGGCAAAATGGTTACGCGGAACGTCTGACCGGCACCTTGCGCCGCGAGTGCCTGGACCGATTGGTCATACTTCGGCGAGGTGCACCTGCGCCGAGTTCAGTTCTACGTATGCGGCATATTACAATCAAACGCGCACGCACCTGGCACTACAGAAAGATGCGCCTTTGCAACGTGCTGTTCGACGATGTGACGCCATTGTCGCTATTCCGATTTTGGCTGGCTGCATCACCAATACGCCCGGATATGATTTTTGGAAAGGACAGTCCTGTGAATGACATGGAAGTACTCAAAGAAACAGACTTCAATTTTCTGGGCCCGAAGAAAGCAGGAAAAGTTCGAGATATCTATGATCGGGGTGACAAGCTCATTTTGATAACGACAGACAGGCATTCATCGTTTGACCGCATCATCGCGCACGTTCCCTGGAAGGGTCAGGTACTCAATCAAGTGAGCGACTGGTGGTTTGATAAGACCAGAGACATTATCGGTAATCACGTGCTCGCAACTCCCGATCCGAATGTGACGGTCGCAAAAAAATTTAGGACGGTACCGGTCGAGGCAGTAATGCGCGGTTATCTCACAGGCGTTACCGACACTTCGATTTGGACACGATATTCGGCGGGAAGCGCGACTTTGGCGGACTTGTTCTGCCTGACGGGATGAAGAAAAATCAGCGATTGCCGAGTCCAATATTCGACCCGACCACGAAGGAAGATACGCACGACCGTGCGTTGACCCCGAGCGAGATGATAGCCGAGGGCTTCATTACCGCAGAGCTTTTGAGCGACTAAGGGAAACTGCGCGCGCGATTTTCGCGCGCGGTCAGGAGGTAGCAGCACGCCAAGGGCTCATTCTTGTGGATACGAAATACGAATTTGGCATGGACGAGAACGATGAGCTTGTACTTATCGACGAAATTCACACGCCTGACTCATCCCGATTTTGGCAGCTTGCGTCCTATGAGGAGCGTTTCAAAAAGGTGAGGAGCCGCAGTATTTCGATAAAGAGTTCCTGCGTCTATGGTTTAAGGAGCACTGCGATCCGTACAAAGATGAGAAGCTGCCCGATGCGCCGGTGGAATTGGTAGAAGAACTGTCGCGCCGCTACATTCAGATGTACGAACAGATAACTGGAGAGAAATTCGTGTGCGGCGAAAAGCCGATTGGGCAGCGTATTGAACGCAATCTCAAACGGTATGCCTTTTAAAACGAGAACGGTAAATTCGCCAAACTTGGGTCGTGCTCTTACGCTCCAGGGATTTGCTGCGGCAATAGCTGTCCTTTCCGAAAATTCCAGCGGCCTAGATTCCCTGTTCTTGCATTCAAATTTCCATCTAAAGCCGGTCACGCAAAAAGTCCTGGTGCGGTTTATGGGTATTTCCTTGATTGGCTGCAGCGGTATGGATACGGGCACGAACATAGGAGCCTGGTGCGTCCTCGATCGGCTGCAATGATCCACCGGGCTCGCGTGCTTTGACCGAACCGCCGGCATGCCGCGATACCCATTCCTCCCACGCCGGCCACCAGGAGGTCTGAACCAGGTTCGCGGTTTCGAACCATTCAGTCGGGCTCTTGGGAAGGTTTGGGTTTTGCCAGTGGCCATACTTACTGCCAGGTGGGCTGATGATGCCAGCGATGTGGCCAGAATCGGCGAGCACGAACTTAATTGGCCCTTTGTATAGTTGGGTCGCAGCATAGGTCGACTGCCATGGTGCGATATGGTCCTCCCGCGTCGACAATAAGAAGGTGGGCGTCTTGATCTCGCGCGAGATCGATCGCAACCCCGGCAAGCTTGATCCCTCCCGGAATTGCAAGCCGGTTCTCGTGATACATGTTACGCAAATAGAAGCTGTGCATCGCAGCCGGCATGCGCGTGGAATCAGCGTTCCAATAGAGGAAATCGAACGGGATCGGCTGCTTTCCGAGGAGATAGTTGCTTATAACGAAACTCCATATTAAATCGTTGGCGCGCAGCATATTGAAGGCTAAAGCCATATCGTGCGCTTCGAGATATCCGCGACTTTGCATGCGCTCCTCGAGTACTGCCAGCTGTTCCTCATCAATAAATACCGCCACGTCGCCGACATCGGTGAAATCGACAAGGGTCACGAGGTATGTCGCTGTCTGGATCCGATCGTCGTTCTGGGCCGATAAATATCCAAGCGTGGCAGCGAGGAGCGTGCCTCCAAGGCAATAGCCGATAGCGTTCACCTCGTGCTCGCCGGTCGCAACCCCGATAACGTCGAGTGCGGCAAGCGGGCCTTCGCGCATGTAATCCTCGAAGCCCTTATGTGCGAGACGCTCATCTGGATTGACCCAGGAAATCACGAACACCGTATGGCCCTGATCCACAACCCACTTAATAAAAGACCTCTCAGGCCTTAGGTCGAGCACATAGAACTTGTTGATCCAGGGCGGCACGATGATGAGAGGTCGCCGCTTAACCTCAACGGTCGAGGGAGCATACTGGATCAGCTGCATCAGCTCATTCTGGAAGATGACCTTGCCGGGTGTCGTGGCTACGTTCTCACCGAGACGAAAGGCCTCCAGATCGGTCATATTGATCGCAAGTTGTCCGCGACCGCGTTCGAGGTCATCCAGCAGATTTGTCAGACCTCTGAGAAGATTCTCGCCGCCGGTCTCGATCGTCGTTTGCAATACCTCCGGGTTGGTCGCAAGAAAATTTGAAGGAGCCATGGCATCCACGAACTGTCTTGTATAGAAGTCCACTTTGTGTGCCGTTTTCGGATTGAGACCATCGACGCGATTTACCGTCGACAGGATTGCCTCCGCGTAAACCAAATAGCTTTGCTTGATATAGTCGAAGAGGACGTTTTCGGTCCAAGCCGGGTGTTGAAAGCGCCGATCGGTTGCGACGGGGCGCTGGTTAGATTTGCTGGTAAGACCAAATAAACGTTCTGTCGTGCCCTGCAAGAGTTTCACATGTTCCTGCCACAGCTCTAGCTGCATCTGCGCAATCGACATCGGATCAGCAATCATCTTGGCGGTTAGATTAAGGAAGGCCCGCCCTATTCCGGCTGGATCGCCCAGTCCGGCTAGGTCGGGGCGACGTGTGAGAAAATCGATCATTAATCGCTGACTGCGCACCGCGATCCCCGCCAGGCTCACCGAGAGCTGAATGGGATCCATGACTTTCTTTGGCAAAATCGAATAATTGGTCACGGGCCACCGAGTCGTGAGGATGGCGGTGCAATCGAACGAAGCGTCTGAGCCAAGCTTCGCACTTAGTTAGTATGCCTGGATTGGCGCGTCGTGCCAAGCAACGCCGTGAAATTGCCGCGCGGGCGAGGGTGCTCTGTCTTCGATAGTGCAGTGCAGCGTGGTGCCGCGCTGCTGGCAGTTAATCTGAGCACCATTGTCGACCAATCCCATTTTGGCCGGACCGCACCACGAATACGTGCGGATATAATTTTCGGAGGTGTTCTATGCCCCCGAGCTGGCTCAAGGATTCGGACTCAGCGGAACGCTTGGCCTTGGAGGCTTTTCCAATGGCGAAGCACAAAAAGCGGGTTTTGCTTTCCCGCACTATAACACCTCGCGCCTGTTCATTCGGCAGACGTTTGGCTTCGGCGGTGAGCAGGAGACCATCGAGGAGGACCAAACCCATTTTGGCGGCAAGGTCGACGTCTCGCGTTTGAATTTTACGGTCGGACGGGTTTTCCTTCCCGATTTCATCGACAACAATGCCTACGCAGACGAACCTCGCACCGGGTTTTTGAACTGGGCGATCTGGGCAGCGGGAGCGTTCGATTTTCCAGCCGATCAACCTGGCTATAGCTGGGGCGCATTTGCGGAACTCAATCAAAAAGACTGGGCCGTTCGCGCGGGCTATCTGCTGATGCCGAAGGTGTCCAACTCCAACTACTTCGATCCGGATGTTTTTGGCCGCGGTGAATATCTGCTGGAAACCGAATTGCGTTATTCGCTCCTGTCGCACCCCGGAAAGCTTCGTCTGATCGGTTGGGTCAATTCGGCGTATTCCGGCAGCTATGCGGAAACGCTGGCCAATCCGGCGCTCGATCTAGACATCAGCCAGACTCGTCAAGGTCGGATCAAGTATGGCGCCGTCGCTAATTTCGAGCAGTCACTTTCCGATGAGTTTGGTCTCTTCTCCCGTTTAAGCTGGAACAACGGAAAGACAGAAATCATGTCCTTCACTGATATCGATGCAAGCGCCTCATTCGGCGGCGTCCTAAAGGGGAACAGCTGGGGTCGTCCGAGCGACAGCATTGGCCTCGCCGGAGCGATCAACGCATTGTCCGCCGACCATCGCGCGTTCATTGCGGCGGGCGGTCTGGGAATTCTCATCGGCGACGGTGCGCTCAACTATCAAACGGAAAGAATTTAGGAGACCTATTATTCGCTCGCGGTCCTGAAAAAGACCACACTCACCTTTGACTATCAGTTCATCGTAAACCCCGCCTACAATGCGGATCGCGGGCCAGTTTCGATTTTTTCTGCGCGGCTGCATTCTGACTTTTAGTTCTCACGGGCCAGAATTCGCAACCATGAATGCATGTGGATCGCGGTCGCAGATGTCCGCTTTCGGAGGTAAAGCGGATATTAGCCAAGGCTTCGATTACTCGCCAAAAAATTAAACTGGATTCAGCGCGGCCCTTTCGACCCGAATTGGTCGCACGCGGAGAAGTGGAGATCGCCGTGCGCCCAGCCAAGCAGTCGCATCACGCTGAGTTTGCTTCCCGCCAATCCCGAAAATCTTTACCATTCACACCAGTTCTGGATTCATGCGGAATCCTCAAAGGAGCACACGATGACACGCAAAAATTTGGGGCCGAGGGTCGATCGCCGAAAATTTTGAAGGGTGTCGCGGTTGCTGGCGCAGCCGGCACGGTTAACCCGCAGTTCGCGAGCGCTACAACAGCGGCAGAGGCCGCTCCCGCGCACCTGCCATCCGCGCTGCCGCCGACCGCGCACGCGATCGCTGCCGAGAGTGGAACGTTGCAAGTGGAAGTATCGCGTATTGGCGGCATCGCTGGCTCCGACTTCATGGTCGACGTTATCAAGACGCTCGACATCAAATACTTGCCGGCGAACTGCGCCTCGAGCTACCGCGCGCATCCACGAGTCGCTGATCAACTACGGCGGCAACAAGATGCCGGAGTTCCTCACCTGCACGCACGAGGAGTCCGCGGTCGGCATGGCGCACGGCTACTTCAAGGTCACCGGCAAGCCGCTGATGACGCTGTGCCACGGCACCGTCGGCCTGCAGCACGCCACGATGGGCATCTACAACGCGTGGTGCGACCGCGTGCCGGTGATCGTCGTCGGCGGCAACGACCTTGACGCTGCCCATCGGCCGCCTGGCGTGCCGACCTTCCACTCCGCGCAGGACATCAACGCGCTGGTGCGCGACTTCACCAAGTGGGACGACACGCCGGTTTCGCTGCAGCACTTCGCGCAGTCGTTCGTGCGCGCCTACAAGATCGCCATGACCCCGCCCTACGGCCCAGTCATGATCGCGCTTGACGCCGGTCTCCAGCAGCAGCCGATCCAGCAACAATGGCGAGGAAGCTCTACGTTCCACGCTATACGCCGACCTCGCCTCCGCAGGGCGAGACTGGCGCGGTGAAGGAGGCGGCCCGTCTCCTCGCCAACGCGCAGAATCCGGTGATTGTCGTCGATCGTGCGGCGCGCACCGACGAATGGTGTCGAGGCTGCTGGTGCAACTGGCCGAAGCACTGCAGGCGCGGGTCATTGATCATGGGCGGCCGAATGAATTTCCCGAAGACCCATCACCTTGGCGCGCGCCGTAACTGCGGTCAACAACGCCGACGTCATCATTGGCATGGAGGTCTCAGACTTCTGGGGCGTACGGTGAACTCCTATATCGACAACGGCACGAGCACGGCATCGGCATAAACCGGTCCAAGCATCAGGTCGGATACTAAGCTCATCAGCATCAGTTCTGTCGAGCTGAACACCAAGGCGAACTATCAGGACTTCCAGCGCTTCCAGTCGGTCGACGTGTCGATGGCGGCCGACGCGGAAGCTACCCTTCCAGCGCTGATCGAAGCGGTGAAGTCAGCGATCCTGAACGATCACAAGGCCGAAATTGAGCGGCGGGGCGAGGCCGCCAAGAAGGCGCGGGCTGAGGGCCGGGCCCGGACTCTGCAGTTGGCCGCGCTCGCGCTGGGACGCAAGCCCGATTAGCACCGCGCGCCTCGTGCATGGAAACGTAGGGCGCAGATCAAGAACCTCGATTGGTCGCTTGTTTCATCGTCCGGCAACGTCAGCAACTGGCCCAACCGGCTGTGGCCGATAGAGAAGTACCATCATTGGCTCGGCGGGTCAGGCGGCTATGGCGTTGGCTATGGCGCTCCGGCCTCGATTGGCGCGGCGCTCGCCAACCGCGATCTCGGTCGGTTCTCGGTCAGCATTCAGTCGGACGGTGACCTGATGTACGCACCGGGCGTGCTCTGGACCGCTGCGAAGCACAAAATCCCACTTCTCGCCGTGATGCATAACAACCGCGGCTACCACCAGGAGCTCATGCATGTGCAGCGACTCTCCAGCTTCCGCAATCGAGTGGCAAATCTGGGCAACGATATGGGGCCGATTGGCACCAGCATCATGAATCCGGACATCGAGTACCACAAGTTCGCGGAGTCGATGGGCTGGTGGGCGAAGGGACCGATCAAGGATCCCGCGGAACTCGAACCTGCGATCAAGGAAGCGGTGGCGGTGGTGAAGTCCGGCCAACCGGCTCTCGTCAATGTTTGGACCCAACCGCGCTAACCCCCGGGGCACCGTCATGCGTCACCTGATGTTTCGTGCCGCGCTGGCCGTTCTTGCGGCCAGCGCAGCCTTCGGCGACGGTGCCGCACTTGCGGCATCCGCCGCGCAAGGCAAGGTCGCCTTTATGAAGTACGGCTGTTGGCAATGCCACGGTACGCAGGGCCACGGGTCGGTCGCTAGCAATGGTAAGGTGCTGGCGCCTGATCCGCTACCGTATGAGTCGTTCTCAGCATTCGTGCGCTCGACCAACGGCGCGATGCCGCCCTACAGCGAACATGTCTTGCCGAACGACGACCTCGCCGACATTCATGCGTACCTGTCGTCGATCCCAAAGCCGAACGACCACACAAGCATTCCCCTGCTTAGTCAGTAGTTCAATCTTGGTGTGAGCCGCTCCGATGTGCCTTGAAATGCACGCGGCACGCCGGTTCAGGACGGTCAGTTCACGCCCGACAGGCGTTTTCTGTCGCGAACTATTTCCGGCGGCTTTTTTGCATCGCCGGATACGATGCCATATTGTATGATCTCTACAGTCTTTCGGGATTTTCCCTATGCTTGATACGTCGGATACGGCGAAACGCTCCCATCGCTCAGCCGCCGGTCCGCCGCTCGACTTTCAGCATCATCTTCGCTTACTCGAAGAGCGCGGTCTCCTTACTCGCATTGACAGGGTGATAGACAAGGACAGCGAGTTGCACCCGCTGGTGCGCTGGCAATTCCAGGGTGGGCTTGCAGAGGAGCAGCGTCGCGCCTTTTTATTTACAAACGTCGTCGACGGCTCCGGAAGGCGTTATGACATTCCGGTTGCCGTTGGCGCTCTTGGAGCTTCTCCGGCAATCTACGCCGTCGGTATGGGCAAGCCTGTCGATGACATCGGCGATGCTTGGACGCGGGCCATCGCTGCGCCAATTCCGCCAGTCGTTGTCTCGACCGGTGCATGCCAGGAAGTTGTGACCAGAGGATCTGATCTACTACGACCGGGCGAAGGCCTTGCCAGGCTGCCGATCCCGGTATCGACCCCGGGATCTGATCCCGCTCCCACCTCACCGCGACGCTCTGCGTCACGCGCGATCCTGAAAGTGGAGTGCAGAACATGGGCACCTATCGAGGCGCCCTGAAAGCCCAAGACCGTCTCGGCGTACGCATGTCGTCGCGGCCAGGCGGCGCGGGCGGCTACCTGCATTGGCGAAAATATCAAAAACGAAAAGAACCGATGCCTTGTGCCATCGTCATCGGCTGCGCGCCCGTGGTTCTTTACTGGACCACAGAAGCTTCCCGTCGACCAGGATGAGATGGCCGTGGCGGGAGGACTTGCCGGCGGTCCGATCTGTATTGTCAAGGCAGTAACCGTCGACCTTGTACGTCCCGGCTGACGCCGAGATCGTGATCGAGGGCTTGATTGACAGCGAGTGGCTCGAGCCGGAAGGGCCGTTTGGCGAAAGCCACGGCCACGTGGCGTTGGAAGATTTCAATATGTCGATGAAGGTGACCGCGATCACGCGCAAGCGTGCTCCGGTCTTTGTTTCGATCATCAGCCAAGTCACGCCGAGCGAATCGAGCGTTATCAAAAAAGTGGCGTTCGAACCGATGTTCCTCGCTCATCTGCGCGATCAGCTGGGAATCCGCGGAATAAAGCGGCTCACGATGCACGAGCCCTTTACGAATTTGCGCAAGGTCATCTTCCTGCAATTTGCACGAGACACGGCGCGAACCGAAGTGTGGCGCGGACTCCAGGGTGCAGCATCGCTGCGCGCGGATTGCGGGAAAATCTGCATTGCCGTTAGCGAGGACATTGATCCCGCCAATACCGATGCGATTTTCTGGTCACTCGCCTACCGCTCAAACCCCGGCGAGGATGTTCAAATCCTGACCCACCACTCCGCCGGACATGGACCTAAATCGGACGCGCGTGAAGACGCAACAATTCTAATCGACGCCACGCTCAAGCACGATATGCCGCCCCTCGCGTTACCACGGCGCGAGTTCATGGAACGCGCGCGAACGATCTGGAACGAGCTGGGGCTGCCGGTAATTTCGCCCCAGTCGCCTTGGCATGGCTACTCGTTGGGAGACTGGGACGAGCGCTATGATGTTTACGCCCGCCGAGCGGTCGAGGGTCGATGGGCGGAAAGCGGCGAAGAAACCATAGAGCGTCGCCGCGAGGGTCTGATACCGGAAACGCCGGTGCGCAGCATCGAATAAGCTTGCGAAGAAAATCGTGAAGGCGATTGCTGATCTAGTGTCATGACCCGATTGAGGCCCTTTGCCGTTCTCATCGCTGCTCTCTTGCTTTTCACGCGGTCGGTCCCGGCGGCGGACGATAGCTATCCGACGCGCCCGATCCACCTGATTCTCGGATTTGCGCGCGGGCTCGAGCGGCGACGTTGCCGCCCGCATCGTCAGCAACAAGCTCGCAGAATTGCTCAAGCAAACGGTAATTGTGGAAAATCGCCCAGGCGCCAGCAGCATGGTGGCGACTGACTATGTCGCGCGCAGCCCCAAGGACGGTTACACGCTTCTGTTTGCCACGATAGCGGTTACGATCAACGCGACACTGATGCCCGGCAAGGGTCCCAATATTGAAAGGGACATGGTGCCAATTGTGCTCGTCGGCTCGATCCCGAACATCCTCGTTGTTCATCCAAGTCTCAATGTCAAGGATGTGAGAGAGCTCATCGTGCTCGCCAAACAGAAGCCAGATGAGTTGCTCTACGGTGCATCCGGCCTCGGCAGCGGCCCGCATCTGGCGGCTGAGCTTGTTCAAACAGATGGCGGGAGTAAAGATGACCGGCGTGTTGTACCCCGGCAGCGGACAAACCGTTATCGACCTTATTTCGGGCCGTATCCAGGTGATGTTCTCACCGGCGTCGACGGTGCTGGGATTCATCAAGGATGGGCGTGTCAAGGCGCTGGCGACAAGCGAAGCCGAACGATCACGGGTTGCTCCCGACCTGCCAACGATCTGCTGAAGCTGCACTGCCCGGCTACGCCACCGGCGTTTGGTTCGGCATCCTCGGCCCCGGCCGGAATGCCGGCAGCGGCTATTGAAAAGATTTCCGGGGCAACCAATAGCAGCATTGAAGGATCCGGAAGTGTTCAAACAACTTGAGACGTCAGGGTCTGAACGCGCTGGGCGGCAGCCCCGACGACTTTGCACCGATTCATCAAAGAGCGAACACTGCGGTGGGCGAGCGTCATTCGCGCGATGGATGCCGCCAAGGAAAAAAAGACGGTGGAGCAGAGCGCATGATCGCGTGCGCACTGTGGTCATGATCTTTCCCGCCGAGCGGCCTCGATGAGACACCGGAGCGGCGGCTTTGGACAACGATGCGTTAGTGGCCACGGCGACAGCACTGATTGACATTGTGGGCGATGGTATCCCACGATGGGCGTCTGCGCTCTCTGAAGTGCACCGTGCATGGGCAAACAACATCGCCTGTCTCGATCTGCTCCGCCTCAATCTCCATGGCTTTCGACGCGCGCACGGACGCTTGCCGTGTCGCGGGATCCAGCTTTCATCTCCTGGCGTACGCTGCGCAACGGACGGACGACCATGTCCTGCCAGTGGGCGACAAGTGCTAGGTCGCTCGCTTCAATATCGCTGCGATTCAGAGCGATCGCCTGCGTGCCAATCCACGCACAGAAAAGTAGCGACAGTTGACGTTTACGCTCATGGATTTCCTGCAACTCCGAGGCACTCGTTGGGCGACACCTTCCTGGTCATAAACCCTGAGTGAAAAGCGCCAAAAATCGTTGTCTGGCTTGCAGTAGACGCTCGATCGTCACACGGCCCTTGTTCGACCAACGCTTTCACTCGCTGCTTACGAATGGTCCGACCGCTCGCGGCTCTTTCAGCCGCTCGCGTCCGCCGCTCCAACGGCGGATCTTGCCGACATCGATGTCGAAGAGGTCAAGGACACGCGCAAGGGTATGATCCACCATTTCGTCGATAGACTTCGGCAAAGCGTAAAAAGCCGGAACCGGCGGATAGACGATTGCGCCGGCTTCGGTCACGCTCGCCATGTTGCGAATATGCCCGATGTGGAGGGGCGTTTCGCGCAACATGAGCACCAGGCGCCTGCGCTCCTTCAAGGCAACGTCGCCCGCACGCGAAATCAGGTTCGCCGTGTTCCCGGTCGCGATTTCAGCCATGGTTTTGATTGAACAAGGAGCGATTACCATGCCGCGCGTCGCGAAGTGATCCACTGGCGCAGGCCGCACCGACATCGTTGTTGGAGTGCACGACCGTGGCCAGGCGCTCTGACATCTGCGAGTTTGAGACTGGTCTCGTAAGCGAGCGTCATCTGCGCCGCGCGAGAGACGATCAAGATGTGTTTTGATGTTGCAGGCGCGCAGCAGTTCCAGCAGCCTTACTCCGTAGATCGACTCCCGACGCGCCGGTAATGCCGACGACGAGCGGGGGATCGGATGTTTTGACGGGCATATGTTTCATGCGTTGCACATACTGCAAATGATGGCATTTGAACACGCCAGGATGAGTATTTCCCATGGCCGCGCATGCAGCAAGACACCTAGCGGCCCGCAAAAAGTTGGATTTCGGGCCGGTTTGCGGTCAACTGCACGCCCTTTCCATGCCTTCGATCTGCAAGCCGATGACGAGCAAAAGCACCAACTTCCGCTTCATCGGCCAACCGATCCCGCGAACTGAAGACGCCCGTTTGCTGACTGGCCGAGGCCAATTCAGCGATGACTTCGGCTTTCCCGGTCAGACCTATGCGGCGATGGTCTCGATCACCGCATGCGCATGCGCGCATCGTTCGCGATCGATACCGCCGCCGCCAAAAAGATGCCGGGCGTCATCGGAGTGTTTACCGGTTCGGATTGCTTTGCCGATGGTCTCGGATCCAATCCCGCACGATCCACTTCCGAAGACGAAATACGACATGAAGTTGCGCGGTCCTGGCAGCAGTGAAATCTTTCTTCGGGCCGCATCTGCTTCTGCCGACCGACAAAGCACGGCATGTCGGTGAGGCAGTTGCGATGGTTGTCGCTGAAACGCTGGCGCAAGCCCTCGACGCCGCGGAAGCAGTGGCCATCGAGTACGACGTGTTGCCTTGCGTAACGCTTGCGGAAGAAGCCATGCAGCCTGGCGCACCTGCGGTATGGGACGAGGTTCGCGACAACATTCTAGTCGACACACATTTCGGAAATACCGCCGAGACCGATCGCGTATTGGCGCAAGCCCCGCACGTCGTTTCAATCGACCACCATATCGGCCGTGTGACCGGAGTGCCTATGGAGCCGCGTACGGCCGTGGCTCAATACGACAAGGCCGTCGGCCGCTACACGATTTACGCCGGCAGCGGCGGAGCGGTGCGGCAAAAGCGCGAGCTCGCCGACAGTGCTGGGGGTCGATCCCGATAAAATCCGGGTGCTGTCTTTCGACGTCGGTGGAAACTTTCGGTACGCGCAATCGCGTCTATGTCGAATTCGGTCTCGTTCTGTGGGCGGCGCGCAAGCTCGACCGCCCGGTCAAATATCACGGCTACTACGGTCGGAATGCTTTCGTCAGCGACTACCAGGGCCGCGACCTCGTTGCGAAGTTCGAGCTCGCTCTGGATGAACGCGGCCGTTTCCTGGCGTTGCGCGCGACCAATATCAGCAATGCCGGCGCGCGCTGCGTCTCGCTGTCGCCGCTGAGCAAGGGCGCCGGATTGATCACCGGCAGCTACGATATTCCTGTCGCCATCGCTGCGCGCCGTTTCGGTCTTCACCAATACCGTTCCGACCCAGGCCTACCGCAGCTCCGGCCGCCCGGAGGTCACCTTCGCGCATCGAGCGGCTGATCGACATCGCGGCCAGGAAGCTCGGCATCGACCGCATCGCGCTGCGCCGACGCAATCTGGTGCGGCCGAAAGCCGATGCCCTATCGCAACGCCGTCGGCATGCTCTACGACAGCGGGCGCTACGAGGAGAACATGGACCTCGCGATGCGGCTCGCCGACTGGGACGGCTTCAAGCCGCGCAGGCGCGAGGCAGCGCAAGCGCGGCAAGCTTCTCGGCCTCGGGCTCGCGAACTACGTTGAGTCCTCGATCGGTGCGCCCAAGGAGCAAGCGCGGCATCAACGGTTGCGTCCCGACGGCCACGTCGACGTCGTCATCGGCACGCAGCCGGCCGGCCAAGGCCACGAGACCAGCTTTGCGCAGGTGATCTCTGACCTGATCGCCGTGCCGGTCGAGACCGTGCAGCATCATCCTTGGCGACACCGACGTCGTGAAGGTCGGCGGCGGCATCGCATTCCGGCCGCTCCATGCGCCACGCCGCGACCGTGTTTTCCTGGCGGCAAGCGACCTGATCGCGAAAGGCAAGCGTGCCGCAGCGGTGATATTCGGCACGACGCCGGACCGGGTCGATTTCAACGACGGGCGGTTTGCCGCGCGCGACACCAATCGCAGCTTCGATTTTCTCGAGCTGGCGAAGGAAATGACGCTGCCACAAGATGCCGGACGACCTGTCCGACGGGCTTGTCAGTCGTGACCGACAACGAGATGCATGATCCGGTGTTCCCGAACGGCTGCGCGATTTGCGAAATCGAGATCGATCCGGAAAGTTGCGGTCTCACGCTCGTGCGCTACACCTCGGTCGACGACGTCGGGCGCTGCATCAATCCGCTCATTGTCGATGGCCAGACTCATGGGGCAATCGTGCAGGGCGTCGGCCAGGCCCTGTGGGAGCAGTGCGTCGTCGACCCGGTCCGGCCAGCCGCTGTGCGGATCGCTCATGGATTACGGAATGCCGCGCTCCGACCGCGTTGCCGTCATTTCGTCACGCGAGATCGTCGAAGTCCTCTCGCCGACCAATCCACTCGGCATCAAGGCCGGCGGCGAAGGCGGCACCACGGCGGCGCCGGCGGTGATCGTCAGCGCGGTCGCCGATGCGCTTGCCCTTACGGCATTGACGACATCAGGATGCCGGTGACGCCTTATCGCATCTGGCAGGCCATCAAGGGCAGAAAAAATGCAACTTCGAACCCAATGGAAGCGAAGATGACCAGTCTCAATGAATGGTTTCTGCTCTCGTTGCCCTGCTCGACGCGTCGTCGCCCCAGCAGGCGGTACGCGCAAGGCATCACGGGCAGGACGGTCAAGATTGTTGTTCCTTATGCGGCAGGCGGCACCGGTGACGTGGCCTTGCCCGGGTTATCGGCCAGGCGATAACGGAGAAGAACGGACAGTCGATCGTTGTCGAGGACCGGCCAGGCGCAAGCTCGATTAGTCGGCACCGAGGTTGCGGCGCGCGCGGCGCCTGACGGCACGACAATCTTGCTCGTTGAGAACCCTTTTATCCTGAGCTCGATCCTGTTTCCCGGCCATTACGATGCTCATAACCGGTTTCGAGCCTGCTTCTGTTATGTCGCGGCGACTCCGGCGGTGCTTCGCCGTAAGCAGCAAATCCGATATCCACACGCTGTCCGATTTCATCAAGTTGGCGAGATCGAAGCCCGGCGCGGCGTCGTACGGCGGCACCGGGGCCGGCATCGATCGCTCACATCGCCGGCGAGCTTCTCAAGCGCGATGCCAAGGTCGATATAACTTACGTGCCATACCCTGGTTCGCCGCCAGCGATGAATGCGACGCTCGCCGGCACGATCACCGCCGTAATGGCGAACTATTCCGATCTCAAGGGGCAGATCGACGCCGGCGCATTGCGGCCGATTGCCGTCGCCCGCGAAAAAGAACCGAAGGCGCTTCCGCAGGTTCCGACGCTGGCGGAAAGTGGATTCAACGATCTCGATGCCGCAATGTGGTTCGGCTTTGTCGCCCCGCCAAGACGCCAAAGGAAACTTTGGGGCAGCTTTCGCAATACATATCGGACGCGGTGAAGACGCGGAGGCGTCGCCGATCAGGCTCAAGAGCCAGGGAATGTTCATCAATCTTTTCTGCGGCGCGGAGTTTGGCAATCTTTCTGGCCGATCAGAAACCTAATACACAGACGTTTCACGCGCGAGTTCGACATCAAACCATAGCTGGCGGCGAGCGCTTTTTCCGCGACATATTATCGTCGGCGCGCATGCTCCGCGTTCTTCCGATCAATAGGGCGCAGGGCCCGCTAAGCTTATCTACACGAATCGGTTTTCCTGGCTCCCGAGAGGAGACGAATCGTCGGGGCTTAGGAAAGCCGTTTTTGAGATGCTGCCCCTGGCAGAGCGGCCGCTTTCCAAGCTTCCAGTGCATCGAGGGCTTTTCTTTTGGTGAGCGCCAATTCTTAGCTTGTCCGCTATTGGCACTTAGCGGACATCCCCGGTTGCACCGCACATGTCCGCTTTCGGAGGTGGAGCGGACATCGCGCGCCGCCTGGTGACCCGCTAATGTATACCGAAGTTTGACTGCAAGAGCGGCGTTAATGGCGTGGCGTTGCCGTACGCCCGCGCACACGCCGGTGCGAATGCGCCGATAGCATATGTCTGGCTTTCGAACGTTGCACGATTTGCAGCGCGGGCTTGTGTGATTGCGCCACGCAGAAGCTGTCGACGGCATCCACCACTGCCGCGCTGATCAGTTGCTGCCGTTCGGGCGATGCCATCACCAATTCCTCGTCCCGGTTCGCGATCGAGCCTGCTTCAAGCAAGACAGCCGGCATTTGGCGTTTTCTTCAGCACGAACAGCGTGCGTCGTAGCGGTAGACGCCAGCATCGGCGTCTCAAGAGCGTGCGCTGTCAGCGGCCCATGAACTTCTCGGTGTAATGCGGTGTGTATTGCAAGCCTCGCGCCTTCAACTCGTTGGCCCACATGCTGCCGAACAGAAGGCCGTCCTTGGGATCGAGATTGTCGTCGAGACGAAGATCGAATGGCCGTTGAACCGGTCGCTGAATGTTTTCGCCTTGCCGCTGTAATCCCATTTTTCCAGAAAACGATCGGGCACACGGCGAAATCGCCGAAGCGATATTGGAAACTTGTTCGATTTCTTGGAGAGCCAAATTAGCAACCCACGCAATAACAATGCTCCAAATATGGAGAAAGCCATGATTGAGTGGAGTGAAGATCTCGAGCGGGCCTCGAAAGCATTTTCGCATCTCGTACAATGAAACTGGTTTAGGAGCACGCCCAACGCAGAAGACCGCCGGGTTTTGCGTCCGACTGTATCCCTCTAACTCTGCGATTCCGCTGCGGGCTGGTGTTCAACCTTTTAAGAAATCCAATGCCGTTCAGGCCGTGCACTCGTGGCGAGATCGGCCAACTCCCGTGGGGACAGCGCAGGGCAACTGGAAGGCTGGCGGTGCTCCACACTTATCAAGTGGCGGGCCTGTGCGTGAACGTCTCCTGCACCGCCTGTTCGGGCAACGCATTCTACCCGCACACGGCGCGAGCGAATCCAGCTTCGCGAGCACACATAACTGGTTGCCGTGCGCTACGTCCGCTCGGCTCTTGAAAGCGGACATTGGGCTTCCGCGCGCCTGGCAGTGTCCGCTTTCGGGCCAAAAAGAAGACATCGCCAATATCTGCGTGATGTCCGTCCGATTCTCGAAAAGCGGAAAAAGGACGATACTGCGCTAACGCAGGTGGCAAGCGACTAGCTGCCCAGGGTTCACCTCGCGCAAGATCGGGTGTCTCCGCTCGGCACCGCTCGACCGCGTAGGGACAGCGGGTATGGAAATGACAGCCGCGCGGCGGATTAATTGGGCTCGGCACGTCCCCTTGCAACACGCGCTTCTGCAGCCTCTTCACGCGCGGGTCGGGGACCGGCACCGACAGCAAAAGTTGCTCGGTGTAGGGATGTAAGGACCGCGTGAACAGTGTGCGCTTATCGGTGTATTCGACGATGCGACCGAGGTACATCACCGCGATGTGATCGCTGATGTGCTCAACAACGGCGAGATTGTGGGAAATAAACAGGTACGCAAGGCCGAACTCGCGCTGCAAATCGATCATTAAATTGAGCACCTGCGCCTGGATTGACACGTCGAGCGCAGAGACCGGTTCGTCCCCGACGATCAGCCGCGGCTGCAACGGCGAGCGCGTGCAATGCCGATTCGCTGGCGCTGACCGCCGGAGAACTGGTGAGGGTAATTATCCATTTGCGCGCGGCGCAGACCCACTCGCTCGAATAGCCCCGCGACTTTCTGCCTGACCGCCGCACCGCCCGCGATGCCGTGCACTCGCAGGGGCTCGGCCACGATATCCCCCGCCGACATGCGCGGATCGAGCGAGGAAAAGGGATCCTGAAAATGATCTGCATCTGGCGGCGGTAGGGCCGCAATTCTGCTTTGGCCAAGCGTGTGATGTCGGTGCCGCCAATCCAGATGCTGCCGGCGGTGGGCTCGATCAGCCGCAGCGCTGTGCGTCCGACCGTCGACTTGCCGCAGCCGGATTCGCCAACCAGACCGAGGGTCTCACCCCGTCTGATCGTAAAGCTGACGCCGTCGACCGCGAACACAGTGCCCCCCGCCCGCTGTAGAAATCCTTTCCGAATCGGAAAATGCTTCTTGAGGTCGCGCACCTCGAGCACGGCTGCAGTTGGCTCAGGCACGGCCATCTCCATAAAGCTCGCGCGAACGCCAGCAGGCGGCCCAATGACCTGGCCGCTTTTCCTCGTAATCGGGATAACGGTTGCGGCAACGGTCCTCGGCATGGGCACAGCGCGGCGCGAACACGCAGCCACCGGGGAGATTATTCAGCGCCGGCACCATGCCGGGAATTTCCTGGAGCCTATCCGAATTGCACTTGGTCTCGCCCCGCATGAGGGGAAGTCGCGGAATCGAAGCCATCAGTCCGTGCGTATAAGGATGCTGCGGCCGGGCGAATAGCTCCTCGACCGGTGCCTCCTCGACCTTGCGGCCGGCATACATCACGAAGACGCGCTGCGCCATCTCCGCCACCACGCCGAGATCGTGGGTGATGAGGATTACCGCGGTGCCGAGCTTGCGCTGCAGGTCGAGGATGAGTTCGAGGATCTGCGCCTGAATGGTGACATCCAGCGCAGTTGTCGGCTCGTCGGCGATCAGCACCTTGGGATTGCAGGCGAGCGCCATGGCGATCATGGCGCGCTGGCGCATGCCGCCGGAGAGTTGGTGCGGATATTCTTTCGCCCTTTGTTCAGGCTCAGGGATGCGCGTAATACGCAGCATCTCGATCGCCTTCGTCCAAGCCTGCGCCCGGCTGACCTTCTCATGGAGCAGCACAGCTTCCGCGATCTGACTGCCGATGGTGAGCACTGGATTGAGCGAGGTCATCGGCTCCTGGAAGACCATCGCGATGTCTTTTGCCGCGCACAGCGCGCATTGCCTCCTCGTCGAGCGCCAGCAAATCGGTGCCGGCGAGCTTGACCGAGCCGCCTGCGATACGGCCGGGCGGATCAGGAACGAGACGCATGAGTGACAGTGCGGTGATGCTCTTGCCGCAGCCGGATTCACCGACGATGGCGAGCGTCTCCGTGCGATGCGAGCGAGAAGCTCACGCCGTCGACCGCCTTAACCACGCCTTGGCGCAGATCGAAATAGGTACGCAAGTCATCGACCACGAGCAGCGGCTCGCCCGCTGCCTCCGCTTCTATCGCCGAACGCTCGGTGGCACCGCTCATCATCAGTCACGTAGCCGCGGATCGAGGATGTCGCGCAGCGCATCTCCGAACAAATTGGTGCCGAACACCGCAAGACTGATGGCGATGCCGGGAAAAATCACCAGCCAGGGCGCGACACGCACATATTCCGCGGCCGATTCTGACAACATGCGGCCCCAAGACGGGTGCGGTTCCGGCACGCCCAGACCGAGGAAGGAGAGCGATGCTTCGGTCAGGATCGCGGCGCCGAGTTGCGCGGTCGCGATCACGATCAGGGGCGCCACTGTATTGGGCAGCACGTGGCGCACCGCAATGCGAAATTCACTCATGCCGACGGCACGCGCGGCCTCGACGAATGGCTGCTCGCGTAGCGTGAGCGCGTTGGAGCGGATGACGCGCGCGGTGTAGGGAATGAGCGGGATGGCAATGGCAACGATAGTGTTGTCGAGCGCTGGTCCGAGCGCCGCGGCCATGACCAGTGCCAACACGAGCAGCGGTACCGCCTGCAAGACGTCGACCAAGCGCTGTATGATGAGGTCGACCCAGCCGCCGATATAGCCGGAGGTCAGCCCCAGCGCGACGCCGAATACACTGCCGAGCAAGGTCGAGCCGAGGCCGACCGCGAGTGAGATGCGAGCGCCATAGACGATGCGGCTATAGATGTCGCGCCCCATGGCATCGGCGCCAAGCGGATGGCCGTGTCCCGGCGGCAGTAGCGAGATCGCCGAATTGGTGGTGGTCGGGCCATAGACCGTGATGAGGTCGGCGAATACCGCGGCGAAGACGAACAACAGCATGATGACGAGCGCCGACCACGCCGAGCGGATGCGAGGCGGCGTGGTGGAGGATCTTTGACCATATGCCTTCGGCGCGGTCGATGTTCGCCGCCGGAGTCGGGAGGATTTCGATGCTTGCCATGGGTCAGCTCGCGTATCGGATGCGGGGGTCGAGCACCGCGTAGAGCAGGTCGATGAGGAAATTGATCGACACTGCGACCACGGCGATGAACATCACAAGGTTCTGGACGATCGGGTAGTCGCGCCAGCGGATCGCCTCTACGAGAAACCGCGCAACGCCAGGAATGTTGAACACCGTCTCGGTGACGATTAGCCCGCCCATCAGGAAGGCCGCCTCGATGCCGATCACAGTTACGACCGGCAGCAGCGCATTGCGCAGCGCATGATGATAGTTGACGTTCTGCTCGGACGCGCCCTTAGCGCGCGCAGTGCGGATGTAATCCTGTCGCAGCACTTCCAGCATTGACGAGCGCGTTAACCGCATCACCAGCGCGGAAGAGCGGAAGCCAACCGCCGCCGCTGGCACGCTGTAGAGCGCGAGCGTATTCCAGAACCCTTGCGGGGATCTGTATAGATCGGGATGGTGCCGAACCAGGCGACGAACGCCATCAAAACCAGCAGTCCGAGCCAGAAGGAAGGCATCGAAAGCCCGCTGAGACTGATCACCCGCAAAATGTAATCGAGGCTCGAATTCTGCTTGACCGCGCTCAAAACGCCGAGCGGCACCCCGAACAAGACCGCAAAGCACAGTGCGAGCCCGGCAAGCTTGGCGGTGATCGGAATGCGCGGCAGAATTTCCTGGATTGCCGGCTTTTCCGAGACGTAAGAGTAGCCGAGATCACCGCGCGCGAGACCACCCACCCACTGCACATATTGCACGGCGATCGGTCTATCGAGGCCGAGCTCTTTTTCGAGCTTTGCCTTCTCGGCGACATCGATCATTCCGGCCGCATTGAAAACGATGTCGGCGATGTTGCCGGGCACCAGCCGCAACATTGTGAAAATCAGCACGGATATCCCGAACAGCGTCAGGAGCATCAAAAAAAGCGCCTGATCAGATAAGTCCCCAGTCTCGCCTCCCATCGTTAAAGGGGAGTGGTACGCGCCGCCCACGATAGCGCGCACCACATTTCGCCGAGCCTATTTGTCCATCCAGAGGTCCTCGTAGCGGTAGCCGTTATAGGCGCTGTTGTTCATGATTGTCATGTTCTTCACGTAGGGCTTCAAGCAGGTCCCGGAGCGTGCGTGCATGAGGATCGGACGCGCCACGTCCTCCTGCAGTTTCTTGTCGATGTCCCACACCATCTTCTTGCGCTTCTCGACGTCGCTCTCGACCGACTGCTTGTCGAACAGCGCTTCGAGCTCCTTGTTGCAGTAGTGCGTGTAGTTGCGCTCGGAGTCGCAGCCATAGTTCTCGTAGAAGGCCTGGTCTGGGTCGTCGATGCCATTGCCGGTCAGGTTGAGACCGACGGAATAGTCGTTGCGCGCGATCTTGGCGAACCACTGGCTTGATCTGACCGGATCGAGCTCCGCGTCGATATAGATCGTCTTGAGCTGGTCGATCAGCACGACCGCCGGATCGCGGTAGGTCGCGAGATTACGCGTGGATACTTTGATTTTGAGCGGGTTGTTCGGCCCATAGCCGAGCTTGGTCATGATCGCGCGGGCTTGTTCGCGATCTTTGTTGATGTCGCTGTAGCCGGGAATCGTTTTGAGCAGCTCGGGCGGCATGCCCCAGACGCCTTCGGGAGGCGGCAGCATCGTGCCGCCGACATCACCTTGCCCCTGGTAGATGATGTCGATCATCGACTTGCGGTCGATCGCCAACGCCATTGCCTTGCGCAGCTCGATGTTGTTGAACGGCGGAGTTTCTCGATTGATGATGAGATTGGTGCTGACGTTGATCGGTCCAATCTCGCAGATCGCGCTCGGGTCCTGCTTCTTGATGTCGGAAATAAGCGCCTTCGTCATTTCGGTCGGGAAGGTCATGTCGACTTTGCCAGCGACGAAGGCAAGCACCGCGGTTGCGCGGCTCGAAATGATGGTGAACTCGATGCCGTCCAGATATGGCAGGCCTTTTTCCAATAATTCTCGTTCTTCGCCAGCTTGATCGACTCCGTTCTGTTTGAACTCGACAAATTTGAACGGGCCGGTACCGATCGGATGTGTGCGCATTTGCGCGGCTGTCACGTGGCACGCATACATCGGCGAATAGCCGGAGGCGAGCATGGCGAGCAACGAGGGCTGCGGCCGCTTGAGATGCAATGTCACCTCGTAGTCACCGTTGGTGGTGACCTCGGAAATATTGCTGAACAGATCCTTGCGCGGATTCTGCGGAACTTGTCTTGCGCCTTGCCTTGCAGAAGATCGAAGGTGCACTTCACGTCCTTGGCGGTGAACGGCTTGCCGTCGTGCCAGGTCACGCCCTGGCGTAGCTTGAAGATGAGCGAGAGACTATCCTTGCTCCACTCCCAACTCGTTGCCAATTCGGGCGTGATGGTCCCCATACTGTTCTGCGGCTTGTGCTGGTCGTAGACGACCAAATTGTTGAAGAGCGGCATGGCCGGGACGTTGACCGTAAATGTCGCCTCCTCGTGGATAGAGAGGCTGGGCGGCGTCTCGCGGTGATAGATCTTCAGGATGCCGCCATGCTTGGGTTCGGCAGCTTGTGCAATCGTGAACGCGGCAACGGCTAATGTGACGGCGGCCAATGCTGTGACCTTCGCTGCCATGAAAATCCTCCCAAGGTGCCGCGCCGTTCGGGCTTTTGGCCGTCGGTGCTGTTGATTGTTTGACGGTCACGCTAGCCGGTGTGTTTTTCCTGATCAACCGCTCAGGACGGTTTGCTCAAGAACAGCGCATATGCGGCCAGCTTGCCATTGCTGCCGCTTGGCCCCACCATGGCCCAATGAAATGGCCGCAAGCCCGAACGCGGGCCGGGAACGGGTAAAAGTAGCGATCGTGACAAGCGAGAGCGACCATATCGTCGCCGGGGTGGCGGCGCGAATTTTTGCAGACTTCGCCGATCCTCAGACCATCAACCGGGACAACCGGCGGTGCTTGGAAGGCGCCGTTTTGGCAGGCGCTTTCCGATGCTGGCCTCCCGCTCGCTTGGGTTCCAGAACAATTGGGTGGTTCGGGCGCGAGTCTTGCTGATGGCTTCGCCGTGCTCGGCGCCGCCGGACGCTTTGCTGTCGCTGTACCACTTGCCGAGACCATGATAGCCGGCTGGCTGCTGGCGCGCGCCGGATTAGGAGCGACGGATGGCGCCATGACGATCGCTCCTGCCAGACCGCTCGACCGCATCGTCCTCAGCAAAGATGGCACACTCAACGGACGCGTGCTCGGTGTTCCCTTTGCTTCCGATGCGCGACACATCGCTGTGCTTGCCGAAGGCGAGGCGGGCGCTGTCGTTGCGCTGGTAGCGACCAAGGATTGCCGGATCGATGAAGGAAAAACTCCGGCAGGCGACGCGTCAAATGTTGTGATCTTCGATCGCGTGAAGCCCCTGCGTCAGCTCGCGCGCGCCGGCCGGCTTCGACCCCGCGGCTTTGATGCTAATGGGGTCGGTCACCCGTAGCGTGCAGACCGCTGGCGCTTTGGAAGCTATCTTGTCGCTCAGCGTCGCTTACGCCAACGAGCGGGTCGCCTTCGAACGACCGATTGGCAAATTCCAAGCGGTGCAGCAGAACCTCGCGCGGCTCGCCGGCGAAGTGGCAGCGGCGCTTGCCGTGTCCGGCTCTGCCGCCGACACGCTCGCACAGGGCAGCGCCTTCGATGACGCGACGTTCCTTGAAGCAGTCTCGGCAAAGATCCGCTGCGCCGAAGCCGCAACCGAAAGCGCAGGTATCGCGCATCAAGTCTTCGGCGCCATCGGTTTTACCAAGGAGCACGTGCTGCATCGCTTCACCCTGCGCTTGCTGGCGTGGCGCGACGACTTCGGCAACGAAAGCTATTGGGCGGCTGAGCTTGGAAGGTACGTTGCCCGGCAGGGCGCTGACGAATTTTGGCCGTTGGTTGCATCACGATGAGCACCAATTTGCAGTTCGATCAAATCCGGCTTCCGCCCGAATGCGAGACCCTGCGGCAAGACGTGCGAGCTTTCCTCGCGGATGAGATCGCCAACGGTACCTTCGACCCGCACAGGCCTGGCCAGGGCGACTCACACGACCGTGCGTTCAGCAAACGCATCGGCGCTAAAGGCTGGATTGGCATGACGTGGCCGAAAAATACGGCGGCCACGAACGTAGTTTCCTCGAACGCTACGTTGTGACGGAAGAATTTCGCGTCGCGAACGCGCCTGTTCGGCTGCATTTTGTGGCGGACCGTCAGAGCGGTCCTATTTTGCTCAAATATGCACCCGAGCACATCAAGGCCGACATTCTGCCGCGTATCTGCCGCGGTGAATTGTGCTTCGTTATCGGCATGAGTGAGCCCGGCTCCGGCTCTGACCTGTTTGCTGCCAGGACCAAGGCGACGAAAGTCGAGAAAGGCTGGCGTATCAATGGCTCAAAGATCTGGACTAGCAACGCGCATGTCGCCGACTACATGCTCGGACTCTTTAGGACATCGTCCCAACCAAAGAGAATCGCCGCCACGGTCTCACTCAGTTTTTGGTGGACATGAAGACGCCGGGCATCACGGTCAATCCGATCTATCAGATGACCGGGCAGCATGATTTCAACGAAGTGGTGTTCGACGACGCCTTCGTTCCCGACGATCACGTGATGGGCGAGATTGACGGCGCCTGGAAGCAGGCCACCAGCGAGCTCGCCTATGAGCGCAGCGGACCGGAACGCTTTCTCGAGACCTTCTACGTGATGCTTGAACTGATCCGCGCGCTCGGCCCCGAACCCGATATGCGCAGCGCCGAAGGGCTGGGCCGCCTGGTGGCGCAGCTCCACGCCTTGCGTCGCATGTCGGTCTCCGTCGCCGGCATGCTGCAAGCAGGCAAGGAGCCGGTGGTGGAGGGCTCGATCGTCAAAGACCTCGGTACTATCTGGGAGCAGAAATTGCCGCACCGCGTGCGCGAGCTCACCGCCTTTCTGCGCCCGAAATTGGCAACCGCGCGACGCTGGAGGAGCAGCTCGCCTTTGCCACCACCGTCGCGCCCAAACTGACAATCCAAGGCGGCACCACCGAAATCCTGCGCGGCATCATCGCGCGCGGATTGGGACTCAGGTAACGCGCCGTGCCCGATATTGGAAAAATGCTGTGGCCGAAATCGGTCGCCGTCGTTGGTGCCTCCTCCGATGTCCAGGGATTGCGCGGGCGTATTCTCGAAATCGTTTTGAGCCATCCCTTCCCCGGCAAGGTCTATCCCGTTAGTCGCAGCGCGACTGAGGTTCAGGGACTGAAAGCCCATCCATCAGTTGAAGCCCTGCCCGAATCTGCCGATCTCGCGGTTCTGATCATCCCGGCGCAATACACGCCGGCAGAGCTTGAGCGCTGCGGGCGGGCTGGCATCAAAGCGGCCGTCATCCTTTCGTCCGGTTTTGCCGAGGAAGGCGAGATCGGCATGCGCATGCAAAGCGAAATCGCCGCAATCGCGCGCCGCTACGATATGGCAGTGAGCGGTCCAAATACGGAAGGTTTCGCCAATATCGCCGGAGCGTTCTGCCCCACCTTCAGCCCGGCAATGGACAAAAATGCCGGTCCGATCAATCCGGCGCGCGCGCTCGGCGACGGCCAGGTGTCGGTGATTTCGCAGAGTGGCGGCCTGGGCTTTGCCCTTTTCGACCGCGCCCGCCCGCGCAACCTTGCCTTCCGCCACATAGTCACCACCGGCAACGAAGCCGCGCTCGAAGTCTTCGACTTTGTCGATTACATGCTCGATGAAGGTAAGACCGACGTTTTTCTACTGCTGCTGGAGGACGTGAAATCGCCGGAAAAGTTCAAACGCGTGGCCGCGAGGGCGCTGCGCGCTGGTAAGCCGATTATCGTCGGCAAGATCGGCCAGTCGGAGGCAGGCTCCCGCGCAGTCGCTTCGCACACCGCGGCGCTCGCCGGCTCGCAGACCGCCTATCGCGCCATGTTCGACCGCTACGGATTGATCGAGGCGCGCGAGCTCGACGATATGATTGACCTTGCGGTCGGCTTCCTTGCCTGCGGCGACCGCTTGCCGGCGGGCAACCGCATCGGCATCTGTACCTCGTCGGGCGGCGCCGGCGTCTGGATGGCAGATGCCTGCGCTATGGCGGGGTTGGAGATCCCGGTACTCGACGACGCCACGCGCAAATCAATTGACGCCCACATTCCCTCCTACGGCACCTCACAGAACCCAGTCGATTCCACAGCGCAAGGCGTGCACAAAATGGGCTACGCCACGTTTGCGCGGTTGGTCGCGCAATCTTCACTCATCGATGGCGTCGTGGTGGCGGTGACCGCGCGACGGTCTGCATTCCTTGAAGGCGATTTGCCAAAGCTCAAGGACCTCAAAAGAATTCTCGCAAGCCGGTGTTCATGTGGACCTATACGCTGCCGGCCGACCGTAGCGTCGAGATCCTCAATGAGGCCGGCTATCCGCTGTTCACCGGCGCGTTCGGCTGCGCGCGCACAATGCGCGCCTTGGCCGACTACCGCGCTTTGCGCGAGCAGACATTGAAGAAACCGCAAGCCGCGCCCGCACCGCATCCGGGCCGCGCCAAGGTCCACGCAGCGCTCGCTGCGGCAGGGGGCACGGTGCTGAGTGAATGGCGTGCACGTCCACTGCTCGACGCTTACGGCATTGGCGGCAATGGGGGCACGCTTGCGCGCTCCGTTGCGGAGGCGGAAGCGGCCGACCAAGACCATTGGCCACCCGGTCGCGCTGAAAGTCCAGTCCCCCGATATTCCACATAAGACGGAGGCTGGCGCCGTAGCACTAAATATCGGCGTTGACGGCGCGCGCGCTGCCTATGAGCGCGTGCTTGCGAATGCCGTTCGCTATGCACCCACGGCACGGATCGAGGGCGTGCTGGTACAGGCCATGGCGCCCGCCGGGCGCGAAGTGATCCTTGGCGTCAACCGCGATCAACGGTGGGGCCCGCTGCTCATGGTCGGCCTCGGGGGCGTTCTGGTCGAGGCCATCCGCGATGTGGTGCTCGCGCCAGTGCCGCTTGATCGCGATGCGGCGCTCGCGCTGCTCGGCCGCCTCACAGGCGCAGCCCTTCTCGGACCCTATCGCGGCATGCCGGCGGCCGACACAGGGGCGCTGGCCGATCTCATGGTGAAGCTTTCGCAATTCGCATTCGATCACGCCGAAGACATCGCCGAAGTCGATCTCAATCCGGTGATCGTGCACAGCGACGGCAACGGCGTCACCGTGGTGGATGCCTTGATTGTCAAGCGCACCGCGCACGAGGCAGAGCGGCACACGGCGGCCGAGTAAAGGACATATGCCATGAGTGATATCGGCATCGAAAAAACCGGCCACGTTGCTTTGGTCGAGATCAGGCGGCCGCCGAACAACTTCTTCGATATCCCGTTGATCAAGGACATTGCCGGCGCTTTCGAGAGCTTCGACGAAGACAGCAACATCCGCGCCATCGTATTGGCGGCGCAAGGCAAAGCGTTCTGTGCGGGGGCCAATTTCGGCGACGGCTCGACGCTCGACGCGCAGGGCCGCCGCTCTAACGAGCCGGGGCCGGGTGTCGCGCCACTGTATATCGAGGGCAACCGCCTGTTCCGCACCAAAAAGCCGATCATCGCAGCAGTACACGGCGCTGCTGTTGGCGGCGGCCTCGGGCTTGCGATGGTGGCCGACTTCCGCGTGACTTGTCCGGAGGCGCGCTTCTGCGCCAATTTCACGCGCCTCGGGTTTCATCCCGGCTTCGGGCTGACCGTCACGCTGCCGGCGGTGATCGGCGAAACCAAAGCTGCGCTGATGTTCTATACCAGCCGTCGCGTGCCGGGCGACGAGGCGTACGCGATGGGCCTTGCCGACGTGTTGGTCCGGCAAGATCAAGTGCGCGATGCCGCGATCAAGCTCGCCGCCGAGATCGGCGAGAATTCACCGCTCGGACTAATTGCCACGCGCATGACCATGCGCGGCGGCATCGCGGACCGCGTGCGCGAGGCAACCGACCATGAGCTCGAAGAGCAGACGCGCTTGCGCAAGACAGACGATTTCAGGGAAGGCGTGAAATCAGTGTCCGGAACGGCGCGTACCCGATTTCAAGGGACGGTGAGCGACGCGTGCACATTGCATGCACGGACTTGCAAGATGTACCGGCGTCATTCGGCCGCCTGGCTGTGTCGGGGGACGCATGGTTTCAAGACCGTCCACCGCGGTGGCGGAGACCGTCGTGCGCACCATGAGACGCGCCTCGTGCGCGGGCCACGGCCGCCCGCGATGCATGGTCGCTCTGTTGTCCCACATTACGACGTCGCCGCTGCGCCAGCTGTGTACGTAGCTCGCCCCGGGCGCTGTCGCGGCCTCCATTAATTCGTTGAGCAGTTTTTTCCCGCCGTCGATTCCATGCCCTCGATTGCATAGGCATGCGAGGCGAGATAGAGGGCGCTGCGGCCATTGACCGGGTTCTTCCACACCATACGCCAGCATTGCGGGGAAGGGCCGCGCGCTCTTCGGGGCTTGCGAGGTCTGGGGCGATTTGGCCGCGGGAATGCGCATAGTCGTGCCAAGCAAAGGAATTCTCGAGCTTCTGGCGCAATCCGCCTCAAGTCGCTCAAAGGCGACACGGGTCGATACGAATTCGGTTTCGCCACCGCGGGCCGGAATTATGCGCGCCGAAAGCACCGACGTTAGTGCTGGCACTTTTTTAAACGAGCTATCTGTATGCCAGAGCTGATTAGCCCTATTGCGCAGCGCAAGTCGGTGATCGGCCGGCACGACCTTCCCATCCTCGCCGATCGTGCTGAGGATCACGAAATGGGTACCGGTGCCCTGAGAACCGACTTTCGTTACTTCAGGCGGACCGAAGCAGCGCGAGAAGGTGAGTTGGGACTCATCGTCCACCTCCTGACCGCGAAAGACGAGAATCGAATGTTCCTCAAAAGCCCCGCGCACCGCAGAATAGGCGGCGCCATCCGATGCAATCTCCGCAATCTTCACGCCGCGCAACTCCACGGCGAACCCTGGACCCAGCGGTATGATATCCATCGGCATCACTCGCCGCCTTTTTCTTGCTCAACTTTCCCGCAAATCCAACTCGCTGGCAAGCAACCCAAATCCGAGACCCGGAATTGGTTCGCTTTGGGTCAGAAGCAGGCATCCGTTAGCATGGCCCCATGACCGCTTCGGCTTAACGCGGCCGAGCAGAAAACAGTTTATGTACCGTGCGAAACCTTGCTGCCAAAGGACGAAAAGCTGACTTCTTGGTATTGCCTTGAGAATGTGGATACAACATCGCGGAGCAGCGACGCGTCATTCCACGCTGCGCCGTCTTCAAGGAGTCGTTCGCATGATCGATAAGATCGCCGGCCTCGTGAACGCCGACACCAAGCTTGTCCGCCGCGGCCGGTTTGTGAACACCACGTTCATGATCGCCATCGACGACTCGTACACCCTGCTGCGCGTGGAGGAAGGCAGGGTGACCAAAGTGACGCCCGGCCCATTCATCACGCCAGACTACAGCTTCTGTCTGCGCGCCTCACGCAATGTCTGGGAAAAATTCTGGGAGCCGCTGCCACCGCTCGGCTACACAGACATCTTCGCGCTGGTGAAACAGAAACTCATGCGAGTGGAGGGTGATCTGCATCCGTTCATGACCAACCTGCTTTATTTCAAGGACGTGATCGCGGCGCCGCGCCAGAGAGGCCAAGCGATGAGTCCGCGCTTCGAGCCGATCTCCGGCCGCTATCTGCACCTTGAGCTGCTCGGCAAGCCACATCGCGTCTATGTCGAAGAAGCCGGACAAGGCATCCCGCTATTGTGTCTGCACACGGCCGGGTCCGACACGCGCCAGTTCCGCGGCTTGATGAACGATCAGCGCATAACCGCGAATTTCCGCGTCGTCGCTTTCGATATGCCCTGGCACGGCAAATCTTCGCCGCCGGCAGGCTGGCAGGAAGCCGAATATCAGCTCACCTCGAGCGACTATATGCGCATGATCCTCGAGGTCGCCGACGCGCTCGAGCTTGACAATCCGGTCGCCATGGGTTGCTCAATCGGAGGGCGCATCGTACTGCACCTTGCGCATGAGCATCCCGAGCGGTTCCGCGCCTTGATAGGTCTTGAGTCCGCCGCGCACACTGATGCTTATTACGATCTGTCGTGGCTCGACCGCCCCGACGTGCATGGCGGGATGGTCTGCGCCGGCGTTATTTCCGGTCTAGTGGCACCGGTCGCACCCACCGTACACCGGTGGGAAACGCTCTGGCACTACATGCAAAGTGGCCCGGGCGTGTTCAAGGGCGACCTCAACTTCTACATGATCGACGGGGACATTCGCGATCGTGTCGACAAGATCGACATTAAGCGCTGTCCGCTCTTCCTGCTCACCGGTGAATACGACTATTCCTGCACCAGCGAAGGCACCCTTGACGTCGCCAGGCGCACAGGCGCGTCCGCCACCATCATGCAGGGTCTCGGACATTTCCCAATGAGCGAGGACCCAGAAAAGTTCATCTCCTACCTGCTGCCAGTGCTGGATAAAATCCGTGTGCTGTGAGCGACAGGGTGCGGCCTCACGCGGGGCCGAGCTGGTGCCAGCGGCAGGCGTGCCGCGTCCACCAAATGATTTGGCGGCCACAATAGGAGAGCCGGCGCATGACCGACAATACGGTTCTGTATGAAGTTTCGAAGGGTGTCGCACGCATTATCCTAAATAGACCTGCGGTAAACGCGCTCAATCTCGAGATGATAAAGGGCGTTGTCGCAGCGTTCGAAACTGCCGGGAAGGATGAAAGCGTCCGTGCAGTCGTCTTGGCGAGTGCCGTTTCCAAAGCGTTTTCGGCTGGACTCGATCTCAACATCCTGCTCGGCAAATCCGAGCAAAAAAGTCCGCGGACTCGTTCAGGAGCTTTACGTCCGGCTTCACGACGCCCAGTACAATCTGGGCAAAGCCTTCCATCGCGGCCATTGGAGGCGCGGCGCGTGGCGGTGGAATGACGATGGCCATCTCATGCGATGTCATCCTGGCGGGACAAAGCGCGACGTTTGGATACCCGGAGATTGATGTCGGCGTTATTCCCGCGATACATTTCATCCACCTTCCTCGCATCGTTGGTCGCCATCGTGCATTCGAACTGTTGTTCTCCGGCCGTAGCTTCGGCTCCGAAGAAGCGTATCGCCTCGGGCTTGTCAGCAGGATCGTGCCCGACGAGGAGCTGGCTTCCCACACGCAAGCCTTGGCCGAAACATTCGCCGCAAAATCGGCAATTGTGATGAACCTTGGCCGCTCTGCATTCATGCGGCAAAACGACCTCGACTACCGCCGCAGCATCGCTAACGCGGTCGAGGATTTCTGCAACGTCGCTATGACCGATGCCGCTCAAGATAAGCTCCAGGCGTTCGTGGACAGGCGCCGCGCCGACCGCTGATGCTCACCGAGCGACCTCGCGCGATTGGTGCTGACCCAGAGCGATGGATAGGCAGGCACGTCTGGCCTTGCCGCTGAGAGCAAATAGACTTCGCCCGCAGGTAAGCTGGGCAATTCGAAGTGCCGGATTTGTGGTACGTGGAAGAACACAATGGCGTAAACTTCGCAGTGGGAAGTTGCTGCTAAGAGCAAAAGCTCGGCAGTGCTATCAGCGCGCCTCTGCGATTTGATTTTCGCGCTTGGGCGCGCACGCCGGCTTACTCCCAAGAGCGACATTGTGGCGCGTCAGTACCGGTGGCACTTCGTATCGAGGCGGAGACGGCCTCCTTCGAATTATGGAGCCAAGTTATTGATCTCGACCGGTGATCAACCAAACGAATTTTCGGTACGCCACAATGCAACAACACTATGCACGCCCGATCGAGCGCTTCGGAGACATTGTCGCACATGCAATCTTGGGCGGATTGCATCACCGGTACGTACCGATCTGATTTTGGAAGCGACAACGCCCCTCTCTTTACTCGACGATCAGGGCCTCGCGCAGTTCTACGATGCGGTCGTGCGCCCCGCCTTCAAGGACAATACGCCGGGCGCGGGCATCGCAGTGAAGCGTTTGACCCAAAGCCGCCATTCGTGCCGGCGACAAATCAGTTGGTAGCAGGTTTGATTGGGCCCCGCACGAGTAAGGTGGCGCCGTGTAATCGCAACCGATATCGCTTTGTCGCAGAGAATATGTCTAACTGCACTGATCCAATGCCAAGCAAACGTCTCGTGAGGCCTTCTTGAGTTCATCGAGACCGACGGTCGCAGTATTGGCGACGATGAATACCAAGGGCAAAGAAGCCCGTTTCGTCGCTGACGTACTGGCACGCGCGCGGCGCGACGCCGTGGATCGTCGATTTATCCTTGAAATCACACGACGCCGACGATGCCGATCTGGCGGCGCGCAGACGTCGCAGCCGCGGCAGGCGCATCTTGGCAAGCGCTGCAACGAACGCTCGCGCCAGGAAGCCGCCGCGGTGATGATCGAGGGCGGCGCCAAGATGCTGCTCGACAAATTCGTCAAGGGTGAAGTTTCAGGCGCAATCGGGCTCTGGCGGGGCGAACGGGACCAATCTCGTCTGTTCGATCCTTCGGGCATTGCCCTACCTGGTGCCCAAGGTGATGATCAGTACGGTCGCCGGAACCGCGGCCGTACAGTGGTACGTCGCCGAGAGCGACATCGCAATGTACCCCTCGATCGGCGACGTTTCGCTCAACCGCATCACCAAATCGGTCATGGAAAACGCCGCGATGGCGGTGGCCGCGGCCGTCAATAACCGTGCGGCGATACGAAAAACCAGGACAAAAAACGCCGCTGGTCGCGGTCTCGTCATTCGGCGGCACGGCCGCTTGTGTCGAACGCGTGACCGAGCGGCTCGAATCTCTGGGCTACGAAGTCATTCTGTTTCACGCATCGGGCGTCGGCGGCAAATCGCTCGAACGTCTGGCGGCGTCGGGCGAACTCATGGGCGTTGTCGATGTCACCACGCACGAGCTGGCCGATCTGGTCGTCGACGGTGTATATTCCGCCGGCAATGCGCGATTGACCAGCGCGGGAGCGGCTGGCTTGCCGCAAGTGATCGTGCCCGGTGCAATCGACCACGCTAACTTCTGGGCAGACCATGTGCCCGAGCGTTACCAAGCCCGCGAATTTTTCCGCTATAACGCGCAGAACCTGCTGATGCGAACGAACGCTGAGGAATTCGAAAAACTGGGCTACGAAATTGCCACGCGGCTCAATGCCGCCAAAGGGCCTGTGCGCATTCTCGTGCCGCTGAATGGCTTCAGCGAGCATACCAAGCGCCGCGCGACCGATCTTGCCGGCAACGACAAGGGCCCGTGGAGGCGTTCCGAAGAATATCAACTGTTCATGGATACCCTGAAATCTCACCTGAAGGGCGCGCGCGGTCGAAGAACATGCGCTGCACGTCAACGACATCATCTTTGCCGATGCCTGCGTGGACGCCTTCATTGAAATCGCAAAGGCTTGACGCGGCAAAGATGGCAATGCAGTCCAAACTCCCGCGCCTCGAAATTCCCGTCAAACATCACCAAACCGACGTGCTGATCGTTGGCGGCGGCGCGGCCGGCACCATGGCTGCATTCGAATGCGCGCAAGCCGGCGTCGGCGTCATCCAGGTGACAGGGGCGCGCCACCAGCGGAACGACTACGGTGGCGCGTGGAGGTTTCGCCGCCGCCATGGGCGCGGACGACAGCCCAGAGCTTCATCTCCAGGACATCCTCAGTCACGACGGCGAGCTCATCGATCCCGCGCTCGCGCGCGTGTGGGTCCACGATATTGTCGATGTGGTGCACGATCTCCAATCCTGGGGCGCGGATTTCATCCGCGGCACGGATGGTCAACTCGACCTCAAGGCGTTTCCCAGTCACTCCAGAAACCGGGCTTGTCATCACTACGACACCACCGGCAACATGATCACCAAGGTGCTGTCGAAGAAGCTGCGCGCCGACGTCACGCATCGAGAAACATTCGATCACGGCCGTCGTCGACCTCATCAAACGGGATGGCCGCGTAGTCGGCGCCTGGGGCGTGGACTATCATAACAGCGCGCTCGTGATCTACCATGCGCAGCAAATCATCCCTGTGCACCGGCGGCGGCAGCGGACTGTTCTACGTCAACGACAACCCGCCGCAGGTGACGGGCGACGGCTACGTGCTCGGTTTCCGCGCCGGCGTGCCGTTGCTCGGTATCGAGATGATCGACTTTCAGGCGATGTGCTGTTCGCCCAAGGAATTGTTCGGCTTTGCTCCGCATCCCACCGGCTTCATCAACGCCGGTGCGGTGTTTCGAAATCGCGAAGGCGAGGAATTTCTCAAGCGTTATTTCCCGGATACGGCGGAACAATCGACCCGCTCCGAAGTGATCCTCGCCATGGCCAAGGAAATTCACGCCGGACGCGCGACCTCAACTGGCGGGATTTTCATGGATGCCACCAAAGTCCCCATGGATGTCATCCAGAAACAGATTCCGCACGTGTACAAGACCTGCCTGCACCGACAGCATCGACATCAGCAAAACGCCGTTGGAGGTGGCGCCGGGAAGCCATACGTGGCTCGGCGGCCTCAAGATTGACGTCGATGGTAAGACGCCGCTCGATGGCCTGTTCGCCGCCGGCGAAACGGCCGGCGGCATTCATGGCGGCAACCGCATTGGCGGTTCGGCCTTGTCGGCTTCGCTGGTCTATGGCCGTCGCGCCGGCAGAAAGGCGGCGGCGCTCGTCAAAGAAGCGCGGATAAATTTACCCGGGCCGGACGACGACGCCATTCCGCAATCCGAACAGGCCTGGCTTGCCGGTCTTAATGAGCCGCGACCGAGGTCCCTTGCAATCGGATCGTACGCATGAGTTGCCGCCAACTGGCGCACAACAAGCTCGGCCCCATCCGAGAAGGGCGAACGCTGCGTGAGGCGCTTGCCGGAGTATGAGCGCATCGAGCGCGAAGACCTGCCGGCCATGCGGCTCGACGATAAGGCGCGTAACTCGGACAAGGTGCGGGGCGAGGAGCTGGAGAGCGCGCTGTCGGTGCGCAATCTCGCGCTGCTGGGACGCATCCTCGCCATCGCCAGTCTCAATCGCACCGAAAGCCGCGGCGCACACTTTCGACTCGATTATCCGAACACCGATGATCAGCGACTGGCGCTTGGTCACACGCCTGCAACTGGGTGCGAACGGTGAAATTGAATTTCACACCGATCCGGTAAAGGCACTGGCTCCATCAAGCTACGCGCTGCGAGAGCGTGGCTGCAAAATAGCACTAGAAATGGCGCCACGGCGGGAGTTTTCCTCTTCAACGAAAGCAATCGAGCTTCGGCGCTGGCCACAAGGTCGAAAGGCCATATGCTGGCCGATCGGAAGCCTGTCATCGGTCACATCAGCGGGTAATATCTGAAACGCGCAGGCCGATCCTCACAGGGTCGCGCATGAGCGGGAGGACAGCATGGCGGGCAGGTTTGTTCGTGCAAGCATCGTTGCGCGTCTGCGGGCGGAACGTGAAGCGGGGCGTGCCATCTATGATGCGTTGTGCGGGTCAGGCATCACCGCCAAAATGGCGGCACGCGGCGGCGCCGACCTCGTCACGACCCATTGCCTGGCCTATTTCCGCATGCAGGGCCTGAGTTCGATGGCGGGCTATCTACCGATCTGCGACGCCAATGCGCTGACGCTGGACCTTGGCGAGCGCTCGCTGATCAATGTTGTGCGCGAGAGCCCGCTTATCGCCGGCCTGCTTTGCGTCGATCCGACGCGCGATATGAAGTGCTTCCTTGGTCGTGTGGCGGCAGCCGGCTACGACGGCGTGATGAATTGCCCAACCGTGGCGCTGATCGACGGCAAGTTCCGCAGCGATCTGGAAGAGACTGGCATGGGCTTTGCGCGCGAGGTCGCAACGCTGGGGAGGCCGCGCGAATGGGGCTGTTCACCAAGGCATTCTGTACTTCGGCAGCGGAGGCGGTGGCGATGGCGGAAGCCGGCATCGACAATATTATCGTGCATTTCGGCAACAGTTCTGGTGGCACCGTCGGATCGCAGACCGTGATGAACCGCGACGCAGCGGTGATGCGCGCGGCAGCGGTTCTCGATGCGCTGGCGGGCAAATATGCCGACCGCATCGTCACTTGTCATGGCGGCGCCATCGAGACGCCAGAGGACTTCGCGGACTTTCTCAAAGTCGAGCCGCGGCTCGACGGCTATGTCGGCGGCTCGTCGGCGGAGCGCTTCCCGATCGAGACATCGGTCACGGCGGCCGCTCGCGCGTTCAAGGCCGTCAAGCTGGCGATAGCGCACTAAGTGGCGGACCCGCCGACCGTCGCGGTCCTCGCAGAGGACGGGACCATTAAGGTCATAAAGGCATAGCAATTGCCTTGGAATTAAGTCACGAGCAAAAAATAGTTGCACGCTCTGGCGTGACTGCAACGCCTCGCGAGCTCCGCATTCAACTAGACACCTAGTGCAGCCGGAATTCGCCGTCCACCGCCTTGAGCTCGGCCGGTTTGATCAGCTTGCAGTGCGCCACGCGCACCGAATGCAGCGGGCCCTCTAGCTTCTCCTGCCAGAAAGTCAGGAAGCGGTGCAGCTCGGGAAATTCGGGAAACAGATCGTAGTTCTGCCAAACATAAGACTGCAGCAGCCAGCGATGATCGGGACGCCGATACAGAATGTGCGCGGTCGTCAGGCCGTAGCCACGGACCTGGTTGCGGAAATCTTCTGAAACCATCGCGTGCCCCGTTTCTGATTCGAACACAATTTTCCAGTCCCGGCGGTAAGCATGCAATGCAATCTTGCGAGCCTGCCAACAGCCCCGGCGGCGGCCCTGCGCGCGCCGCATCGGCTAACCCGGCGGGCACCCACGCAGTTCTCGGCGCATGGCTATTAACCATTGAGCACCAAGGACTTCCGGGGCTCTTGGCACTCGCTTTAATTGAGTGCTAAAAATTTCTCGATGCCCCTTGCCGGCAAGAAAATCCGCCACCCATGTGGCGGCAAGGTGCTGGCAGGGGGACCAGCCAGCTACCAAAACACCTAGATCGTCCAATAATTTAGGAGGACTGCCATGAAGTTCCGTCCGCTTCACGACCGCGTCGTCGTCAAGCGCATCGATGCCGAGGAAAAGACCGCCGGCGGCATCATCATTCCCGACACCGCCAAAGAGAAGCCCTCGCAGGGCGAAATCATCGCCGTCGGCCCGGGCGGCCGCGACGAGAGCGGCAAGCTGATCCCGATCGATCTGAAGGTCGGCGACACCGTGCTGTTCGGCAAATGGTCGGGCACCGAAGTGAAGATCGACGGCCAGGATCTCCTGATCATGAAGGAGTCCGACATCATGGGCGTGATCGAAGGCGGCGCGCCGCCAAGAAGAAGGCCGCCTAAGGCTGCCGATCCGAAATCTAGATCAGAGGAACACGAACAATGGCTGCTAAAGACGTCAAATTTTCTGTCGATGCCCGCGACCGCATGCTGCGCGGCATCGACATCCTCAACAATGCGGTGAAGGTGACGCTCGGCCCGAAGGGCCGCAACGTCGTGCTCGACAAGTCATTCGGCGCGCCGCGCATCACCAAGGACGGTGTGACGGTGGCAAAGGAAATCGAGCTGGCCGACAAGTTCGAGAACATGGGCGCACAGATGGTGCGCGAAGTCGCGTCCAAGACCTCGGACGTCGCCGGCGACGGCACCACCACCGCGACCGTGCTGGCCGCAGCGATCGTGCAGTGAAGGCTCGAAGGCGGTGGCCGCCGGCATGAACCCGATGGACCTCAAGCGCGGCGTCGACCTCGCCGTCGAGGCCATCGTCGAGGACCTCAAGAAGAACTCCAAGAAGGTCACCTCGAACGAAGAGATCGCCCAGGTCGGCACCATTTCCGCCAACGGCGACCGCGAGATCGGCGACTTCCTCGCCAAGGCCATGCAGAAGGTCGGCAACGAGGGCGTGATCACGGTCGAAGAGGCAAAGTCGCTCGAGACCGAGCTCGACGTGGTCGAGGGCATGCAGTTCGATCGCGGCTACATCTCCCCTACTTCATCACCAATGCCGACAAGATGCGGGCGGAGATGGAGGACCCCTACATCCTCATCTACGAAAAGAAGCTGTCGGGCCTGCAGGAACTGCTGCCGCTGCTCGAGTCGGTGGTGCAGGCCGGCAAGCCGCTGCTCATCGTGGCTGAGGACGTCGAGGGCGAGGCGCTTGCCACGCTCGTCGTCAACAAGCTGCGCGGCGGCCTCAAGGTCGCGGCGGTGAAGGCGCCGGGCTTCGGCGATCGCCGCAAGGCCATGCTGCAGGACATCGCCGTCCTGACCGGCGGCCAGGCGATCAGTGAAGATCTCGGCATCAAGCTCGAGAACGTCACGATCAACATGCTCGGCCGCGCCAAGAAGGTGATGATCGACAAGGAGAACACCACGATCGTTCAACGGCGCCGGCAAGAAGGCCGACATCGAGGCGCGCGTCAACCAGATCAAGGCGCAGATCGAGGAGACCACCTCCGACTACGACCGCGAGAAGCTGCAGGAGCGGCTGGCCAAGCTCGCCGGCGGCGTTGCGGTGATCCGCGTCGGTGGCGCCACCGAGACCGAGGTGAAGGAGCGCAAGGATCGCGTCGATGACGCGATGCATGCGACCCGCGCCGCGGTCGAGGAAGGCATCCTGCCGGGCGGCGGTGTCGCCCTGCTGCGTTCGGTCGAGGCGCTCAAGCGCCTCAAGACCGAGAACGAGGACCAGAAGCACGGCGTCGAGATCGTGCGCAAGGCGATCCAGACGCCGGCCCGCCAGATCGCGATCAATGCCGGCGCCGACGGCTCGGTCGTGGTCGGCAAGATCATGGACAAGGACCAGTATTCCTACGGCTTCGACGCACAGACGGGCGAGTACGGCAACCTGGTGACCAAGGGCATCATCGACCCGACCAAGGTCGTGCGCTGCGCGCTGCAGGGCGCGGCCTCGGTCGCCGGCCTGCTGATCACCACCGAGGCCATGGTCGCCGAAGTGCCAGAAGGAGACCGCCTCGGCAATGCCGGGCGGCGGTACGGGCGGGATGGACTACTAATCCATCAACTCTCCGGCGAAAAGAGGTCCGGGAAACTCCCGGGCCTTTTTTGTTTTTGTTGCGCAAGATGTTCTGTCGCGCCTCGTAGGTGGCTTTAGGCAGCGTTCCGCAACACAAAGCTCGACGATGCGGAGAACGCGGCACTCGAAAAACTGCGCGCGCATCCATCGTTCGTCGCGCTGAAGAAGCAGAAGGACGAGGAGTTCTCGGCTGGCACCGCGATCGGCCAGCGCGCCGCGCTCTAGGCTGGCTTTAGACGCGTTTGGCGGCGTCGGATAAGATGTCCTCGATCAGCCGCTGCACGTGCAGGCCTAAACGCACCGTGTTCGATGGCTCGCGCTTTTGCTCGATGGCGTTGAGCATTTCGCTAATCACAGCTTTGTGCGGGCCGTGATCGAAGGCCATCGGATCTGCGCCGCCGCCACCGGACTGTGCGGAGCCGACTATCTCCGTCGCGCCGCTCGCGCGGTTGATGGTGAGCTGGAACGTCTCCAGCACTGCGGAGCCTTTTGTTCCGGCGAGCTCGATGCGCTCCGGGTAACCGGGCCGTGCGACGGTGGTCGCATCGATTGCGCCTATCGCACCGTTCTTAAAACGGATCGCGGCGGCGGCGATGTCCTCGGTGTCGATCGCGCGCAGCGGCGACGTCATGGCAAAGCCGGCGACATCCCGGTGCGGCCCGACGAGGTGGACCAGCAGATCGAGCGTGTGAATCGCTTGCGTGAGCAACACGCCACCGCCGTCGCGGGCCTTGGTCCCGCGTCCCGCAGACTTGAAATAAGCGTCGTCGCGCCACCAGCGAATAGACGCGCTTGCCGAGATGATCGGTCAAGCTCGCCGGCGTCGAGAATGGACTTCAACCGAAGCGACGCCGGACGAAACCTGTGTTGCAGGCAGACTGAGCAACGCACACCGGCAGCCTCGATGGCTTTCGCCAATGCTTCGCCGCGGCTCACCGTCACTTCGACCGGCTTCTCAACGATGATGTGTTTGCCGGCCTTGGCGACGGCTTCGGCGACCGGAAGATGCGTGCCGGGTGTTGTGAGGAATCAGGATTAGATCGAGATCGGGCCGCGTGAGCAGCTGGCGTCCTGTGTGTCGAACACTGGAACTTTCCATTGCTCAGCAAAGGCGCGGCGCCGTTCGGGCGAAGGCGCGAAACCGCCGACGATCTTCGCGCGGCCCGCAGCCTCGAGCTCACGCAGGGATGTCATGTGCGGTTTGGTTGCCATGCCCAAACCGATGATTCCGACGCCTATCGTCATTCGGCTCTCCTCGTCGCAACGTGCGAAATTTCTTCTTCAGTTAAAGCCGTACGCGTTGGCCGTCATCGCTTGACAGCCAGCGTCGCTCCCGTGATGCTGCCTTTACAAATAAATGACAAACGCGCCAAGCGCGGGAATTCCCATGGGAGGGAAGAATGCAGATTTCACGCAATCTGTTAGTGCGTCTGCTTGCGGCCACGGTGATGGCTGTGGGTGTCTCGGTGCTCTCGCCCGGCACAACGCGCGCCGAGCCGATCACGCTCTCGATCATAGACACGGGCGGCGATCTTGCTTCGACCGAGGTCATCATACGCAATTACGCCAAGGCCAATCCTGACAAGGTCAAGGACATCAAGATTCAGCGCGCGCCGGCACCTGAACTGCCAGCCAAGATCAAGGCGCAACAGGATGCGGGGCGCCTCGACATCAACCTCGTTCTGACTGGACAGGACGGCGGTTCGCTGCTCGCCGCCAACAAGCAGATCATCCAGATTCCGAACTACAAGACCGAATTCCCGCGCGACATCCTCACCGACGCCGGCAAGGCGCTCTACGACGAAGGCGGCGGCTATCTGATCCCATCGGTTGGAAATGCCGGCGGTCCGGTGTTCATCTACAACCCGTCGAAAGTGCCCAACCCGCCGAAGACCGCGGCCGATCTGCTCGCTTGGGCGAAGGCCAACCCCGGCAAGTTCATGTACGCGCGCCCGGCGAATAGCGGGCCGGGCCGTTCGATCCTCCAGGGCATGTCGTTCATCCTCAACGACTCCAAGCCGATGGATCCCGAAAAGGGGTGGGAAAAGGGCTGGGACTTCCTGAAAGAGCTCGGCAAGTCGGTCGAATATTATCCAACAGGCACAGCCATCACGCTCAAGGAATTCGCGCAGGGCCAGCGCTGGATGATCGCGGGCATCATGGAATGGGACATGAAGCCGCGCGCTCAGAGCGTGATCCCGCCTGATTCAAAGATTGCGATCCTCGAGAACACAACCTTCGTGGTCGACGGCCACTATTGGGCCATCCCGACCGGCGTGCCGAAGGAGCAGGTCGATGTCATCCTCGATCTCATGAAGTTCATGTGGAAGCCGGAGCAGCAGGTGCTGACCTGGACCGCCTTCATCGGCCCTGTCGTGAAATCGGCAACGATCGCGTCAGCGCCGAAGAACATCCAGGACGACGTCAAGGAATTCTGGCGCCCCGAATACGATCAGGTCGGCACCAAGTGGAAAGTATCGTCGCCGCTCGGCGTCACCGCGCTGAGCTACGCGATGGACCGCTGGGACCGCGAAATCGGCGCCGATCAGGTCAAGAAGTAACAGTGCGCCACACACATCGTGCGAGGGCCCGCTTCGGGCGGGCTCCGTCACGTTGGACAGGCGGCGGGGGACATGGCCGATTCCATCAACAAGCTGCGCGTGGATATCACTAAGCGGTACGGCGGCAAGACCGTGCTCGATCACCTGTCACTGGAGATCCGCGGCGGAGAGTTTGTGACGTTCCTCGGGCCGAGTGGATGCGGCAAGTCCACCGCGCTTGGCATCATTGCCGGCCTCGTGCTGCCGACCGAAGGCGAAATCTGGCTCGACGATCAACGCATCGACGATCTCCTGCCGGAAAAGCGCGGCTTCGGCATGGTGTTCCAGAACTATGCGTTGTTTCCGCATTTGACCGTCTTCGAAAATGTCGCATTCGGCCTGTCGCTGCAGCGTAAGCCTGCCGCAGAGATCAAGGAGCGGGTCGGGACGATGCTCGGCCTGGTGCGGCTGTCCGGTTACGAAGAGCGCTATCCCGGGCAATTATCTGGCGGTCAGCAACAGCGTGTGGCGATCGCACGCGCGCTCGTTTTGCATCCGCGTCTGATGCTGTTCGATGAGCCCTTGTCGAACCTCGATGCCAAATTGCGCGTCGAGATGCGCGCCGAGATCAAGCAGCTGCATACGCGACTGGGCCTGACTTCAATTTACGTCACGCACGATCAGGCCGAAGCGTTGTCCCTGTCCGACCGCATCGTCGTTCTGCGTGATGGCCTCTTGATGCAGGTCGGAACGCCACAAGAGATCCACGACCGTCCGGCCAATGTGTTCGTCGCCGACTTCATGGGGTTTCGCAATTTCTTCGATGTTGAGCTTGGCGAAGGCGCCGGCGGCTACATAGAGGGCGTCGCCAAGGGCCGGCGGTTGCGCGCCCGCGCCAATGGGTTCGCCAGCTCCGGCAACGCTGTCATGGCTATTAGGCCTGACGATATTCGTGTCGGCGCCGCGCCGGACGGCCAAAACGTACTGCGGGGCAAAGTCGAACTCGTCGAATATCTCGGCCGCGAGCTTGAGGCCGCCCTTATGGCGGAGGGCCAGACGCGGGTCTGGGTACGCACAACGGAAAAGCTCGCGCTGGGCGATACCGTCGATGTGACTCTGCCGCCCGACAAACTTGTTGTTCTGCCGCGGGAATAAGCGTCATGGCTTTGGCCCGCACCGACAGCCGCAGTGAACTCGATCTTCTCGCGATCGTCTGCCTCTTGCCCTCGCTGCTCTACGTCATCGTGATGTTCGTCTATCCGTTTCTCTACGGGGTCTATGCCAGCCTGCAGCCGCTCAAAGGCGAGGCCTGGAGCATCAAGAACTACGTCTCGTTCTTCACCGATCCGTACCAATACACCACGATCAAGACGACATTCGCGCTTGCGCTTCCGAACAGCGTCGTCGTTGTCCTACTTGCGCTTTTTTGCCTACGGCATGCGGCGCGGCATCTGGATGGAACGCACCATCACCACCATCCTCGTTCTGCCGATTTCGCTCGGCGTCATCTTCCTGTCCGAAGGCATTCTCGGCTTTTACGGCACGAATGGCTGGCTGAACCAGATGCTGCTCGGCGCCGACATTATCAAGGGAGCCGCTCGAGCTCACGCATAATTTCATCGGCGTCATTCTTTCGCTGTTCATGCAGAACTTCCCGTTCTGCTTCCTCATGCTGCTCGGTTACATCTCTGGAATCGATCCGAGCCTTGAGAACTCTGCACGAATGCTGGGGGCGGGGCCATGGACGATATTCCGGCGCGTCATGTTGCCTTTGATCGCGCCGGGGCTTGCGATCGCCTTTGCGCTCGTTTTCGTCATGAGCTTTGCGGTATTTCCGTCCGCCGTGATGGTGGGGCAGCCGGCCGGCTCGACGCGGACTATCTCGATTGCTGCATATCAGCAGGCGTTTGAGCTTTACGACATGTCCTATGCGTCCGCTGTCGCCGTCATCATGGGCCTGTGCCAGTTGGCAGCGCTCATTATCATCATACTGGTCCGTCGCCGCATGACGATTGCGACGACCATGGGCGTCGGTAAGCGGTAGGGGCAACCAATGCGTGGCCGCACCTGGAAGCTCGTCATCTACATCTTCTTGGTGGGGTTCATTCTCAACCTTGCCGGTATCGTCAGCCACGTCGTGGTGAGCGCGTTCGCCAAGCGCTGGTTCGGCAAGCCACTGCCGCCGGCCTTCACAACCGACTGGTTCACCTATGCCTGGACGAATTTCGAGTTGGGGCAGGTGCTGTTCATCACGCTGTTTATCGCGCTGGCGGTCGTGTTCATCGCGCTCGCGATCGGATTCCCTGCCGCCTACATTCTGGCGCGGCGTGACTTCCGCGCCAAACCGATTCTGCTGCTGCTGTATTTCTTGCCACTGCTCATTCCACAAATGACTTACGGCATTCCGCTCGCAACAACGCTGTACAAATTCGGAGTCGGTGGAACGGTATTGGGTGTCATCCTTGCCGTCCTGGTGCCGATGGTGCCGCTCGCGGTCTTCATCCTGTTGCCCTTCTTCGAGCAGATCAGTCTCAATCTCGAATGGAGCGCGTCGATGCTCGGCGCGAGCCGGCTGCAGATATTCCGCCGCGTGCTGCTGCCTCTGATGGTGCCCGGCATTCTCACCGCCGGGCTTCTGGTGCTTGTGAATACCATCTCCAATTTCGAGCTCGCCTTCCTGCTCTCCGGCGGCGGCTCACAAACGCTCGTTGTCGCGCTCTACTACAACGTGTTCGCCGGCGGTGTCCGGCCGGTCTATTCGATCGACGCGATGGCCGTCATCTACATGGTTATGGTGATGTCGGTGCTTCTGGTGGCGCTGCGGTTCGTGCGGCCGACCCAGATGGTGTTCCGGCTCGACCAGACGAGGCGCTAAGCCGCGGTTTGTCCGTTAATGGACCCAAAGCGGACATACGCTCTTATAAAGTATACTGCTGCATTCAAGGGCTCTACCGCCATTGTGGGACGCAACAATGCGGTCCATGTTTCCAAGAGCTTAAGTAAATGCGGGGTGTGAGAATAATTACTGTCGCAGCACTATCGCAACAGGCGCGGCTATGTAGCCCCATGAGTTGTAATGTCCGTTAAGGGCCAAGCGTTCGCCGCTTGGAATGTCCGCTTTTAGGGTAAAGCGGACATTGGCTGGTGCACTGCAAATGTCCGCCACTGACCTCAAAGCGGACATCAACCGGAGTGGTCCGGTTTATCGACCTCCATTAGCGATCCACGGAACTGACGCGCGTGAAGCGAATTGAAGTTCAGTAGGTCGTAGGGAGGAAACAACAAGGCCACTGTTAAAACTCCGGCGGTCTTAGGCGGCCGGTCGCGGGCGGCCGCACTATTGCGCCCTGGTGCAATGGTACCCGCGCAATTGCAAGCGACTCACTTAGCCATTTGCCGGTGCGGACTCCTGCGCGCGAGAGATAAATGAGCACTGCAACGTTCGTAGTCATGATCGCAACATTCTATGTCGGCGGCTCCGCACCAATGGAGGGCGGGAAATATCTGGCGAACGGGCAAATATACGACAACAAAGGAATATGTAGCGGCTCATAGAACTCTGCCGTTCGGCACCATCCTCCATGTCTGCCTTCGCCGCCGGTGTGGCACTGTGGTGGTGAAAGATCGCGGACCGTTTTTGCCCAAGATGGACATCGAGCGGCGTATTGACTTGTCATACGCCGCAGCAGGCCCCTCGATATGCTCCATGATGGAAGACAGAGGGTGCGTGTGAGCGTTCCGATGCCAAAGCCTCGACCCGACATCGAACTATGGGAAACGCAGCCCGATCCAGGTTTATTTGCGGAACGTTAGCGCCGACCGCAGTCGCGCGCCACGTCGAGTGGAACTGGCGTGCCTAAAGCGCATTGAAATTCAGCCGGTCGTCTAGGGAGGAAACGTCAAGAGCGCCTTAGGGAAGCTTTTGTCGGCGCAGTAGCGCGGACGACCGGTACTTCCAACGCCCGGCTGGCCCTCAATTGATCGCAACACACTCGTTGATCGCACCCTTTGGCCCTTGCCCACCCACGCTGTTTTCAGTTTACTGATTGCGGACAAGCTTTAGGCTTCGTTTCCTCGGTTATACGAGGCCGAAGAGTTTGTCTGCTCTCGGCATACTAGAGCAGTGCCGGGGCCCAATTAACGGTCTCCGCCGCTCAAAACGGTGCTGATTGCTCTAAGCAGCAATGGGCTACAACGCACGCAACGACGAAATCCGCGACAACGTCACGCGGATGCGACGCGAGTGGGAAGCACAGAGGAACGCGCTAGCGACCGTGCGCCGATTCAACGCAACGCTTTCCGCCAAAGGCTATGTGTGGTTCTGGCCGAAGATTGCCGCCGCCCTCACATCAAAACATCACTGGCTCGTTATCAACTGCGACAGTTGCGGCACTGTGGTGGACCTGGACTTGCGCGTTAAGCCGCGTGATCCCGAAGCTTCCATTCGTGTGGCGCTGCGTGATGTGCAATGCCCGCGCTGCAATGGCCATGGCCGCCCGCGCATTATCGCGTTGGCGCGGCATGCCTCCGACTTGAATGCTGGGGGTGCATTTTCCCGCGCAAATCTGGCAACCGTGATCTGCAACTTTAGTGACCCTCATCACAGTCTGACGCGAGGCGGCCATCCCAAAGTCCGTACTTGAAAATGGATACACGAATGGCTCCGGGCCGCCGTGTGATCAACAAGAACACAAGAAATTTCTCGCCATCAGACGATGCGCTGATCTTGGAGCAACCGGTCACTGGCATCGGCCTCAAGACACTGGCAACAATGCTGCGTACCAGCCAAGAGAGGCGTCATGCGTCGGGCTGACGAACTCGGCGTTTCGCTGGCCATCAGTGATGATTATGACGAGGCTGTCGACACGCGAGCGCTCCGTTGCAGCGATGGACTCGTCGACCCGCTACTGGAACGGCTGAAGCAGGTGCACGGCGACCGGAAGTAAACGAGCCGAAATGATTCAGTTTGATGGCCCGGACTTGTACCGCCGCGAGTCGAACGCTGGACGCACTCCGATTTAGTAGGCGCGACGTTTCCGGGTCTGCCTTTGCTCCGCGTATCCAGCGACGTAGTACGGGCTCTGATTGCAGAAGCCACGATTGCCCGCCAAAATATTGCCTCTGCGGTAGCAATCGTCGAACGAGCTATACTGGCAGTCCCAATATACACTACCTGTGCCTACGTCGATCACCGCGCACCACGGAGCCGCGGCGCGCCTGCGTGTCCTGGGCTGAAGCTTACCGATGCAAGAGCGGCGGCAGCCACCAAAATCGTGCGCATCATCATTTTCAACCTCCATGCAGGGGTTAGTAATAATAACACCAAGGAGGCTGTCGCTATTTCAATATGTCGTGTCCGCCTAAGCTTGCCATAGGGATGAGGTCGTCAGGCCGAGCTTGCAGACAAGGTCGCCGTACTTAGGTCTCAGGCAAAGGCGGCCGCTTGGATCCAACATACTTCATGCACTCATCCCATTGCTGGGTGCCGGGAACGAAGCCGTATTGTCGGCAGGCAAAGATACCCCGGTCGGCGTCCGTATCAGGTGTCTGCTCGACTGTGTCAGGAATGCCAAGCAGTATCTTGGTCTCGCGCTCATTGGTGCAGCAAGACAAAAGCAATGCCAGACCGACAACGGCAAGGTTTCTTTTCCCGCGTCCCAAAAAGCTAGCAAAACAAGGTTTCCACGTTTGCTGCAATTATAGCACCTTCGGCAATTGCGGGCACTGTCGCACCACATGGATCGTTCATGTTGTGCCAATCAACTTTATAATCCGCAATTCTTTGAGAGAGCGTTTTTGGCTTCCCCTGCGGCGCCCTGAACTCATTCGCGAACGCTTCAGCCAATCTTCGGATCAGCGAAGCACCACCGAATGATATCGCGGCCATTCTCATCGCGCCGCCCAGTTGAATTGATGGCCCGTATGCCGTGGCGGGCGTGAAAGTCGAACATGGCGTCTAGTGTTCTGCCGAAGCCGCCCTCAGGCACGATCATTTCGACAATGTGCGGAAACTCTCTTTCGATTGCTTTGGGGCTGGCGCGGCCTTTGTAGCGGGTCATGTGTCGGCTTCGGGTCTTGCATCACAAAAGTTGTAGCACCATCGAGACAAACACCACCGCGATTATCGCCACAACCACAAGCCTCGGGTGTTCCATGGCGCTTTCCAAAAATCCGGGGCGATGGTTTTGATCGTTCTGCATTTCGATGGGCCTGGACGATATGGCGCGTAGGGTGTCCCGATCAAAAACGTCCCGTCAATCGCTCGCGTTAGCCGCTGGCGCTTTCGGATTTTTGACTTTGATCCAGGTTTTCGACGGGAAGTCTCATCTTCGTCACCGAACCTGTTTCGGATTGCAATGTAGGTGCACAGAGCCAAACCGACGAGGAAGAACACTAACAGCGGCGCTTGATCGAAAACCACTGCCAAAATAATCCCGACGGGCGGCAATCGCAGCCGCAGCCCAGACATCCCAGGGAATTACTGTGAGTATGGCACGCCCCCTTTTTCCTCGGCGGGCGCGTTTATCGGCAACATGCTGGCGATATGGGTGATGTGGCCCGATTACTTCAACTATGATTGACGCCTGATCTTGGGTGGCGGCGGCTCGTAAGCTCGGTTCACGAACTCATTGCGCTCGGCTTGTTTAGCCAGACGTAAATACTGCCTCGCCAAGTTGTCGTATTCATGCCGAGCCCTTTCGTCATATTCATTTTCATTTCGGGACCTTGCGTGAAATTCGGCTGCTCGTCAGGTAGTGATCCCACATACTCATTCGGGATCCCTATGTCTCTTGACGTACTCCGCCCCTGACCCGGAACGCAAAGTCCAGCGAAATGGTTCCGGACTAGACCAAAGAAAAGGGCTGCCCGGGGAAAGGCAGCCCTGCCAAGATGCCGCCAGCTTCGGGGATAGGGGACGGGGGCTGACGGCTCATCCCGCAAACGCATCGAATGCAATAACGTTCCGGTAGCTATTGCCGCAGGCCGATCTTACTCATCGCGTGGTTCTATTTTTGGCCCGGCGCTCGTTCAAATGCCGCCTCCTCAAAGCATTTCCCTGGCTCCACCATGCTGAACATCATGCTCATCCTCGCTTGGATTGTTGCTTTTGGCTTGGCGATGTATCTCGCTACGCGTGCCGTAAAGTTTCGCCTCACGGGGCCGACAGCAGAGAAAAGCTCGAGCGCAGGAAACTCCGGGATTTTACGAGACATCACCGCTTTGACGAGAGACAACAGCGTTGGGTGCGTAAGGATGATGGGGTGGTGCTGGTCGATGAGGTCATTGAGGATCGTCGGCTGAACCTAGTGGTTCTGGGGTTGCTCGCTTTTGTCCTGTGGGAAGGCTATTGGATTTGGGGAAATTGCCCAGCGATATTTCGAAACCAATCGCTTGCAATTGCCATATGTGTTTTTATTTTTCATTTTGGTCGTTATCCCGCTGGCCGTGTACTTGTTCATTCGACGGAGAATCCGGCGGTCAGCGCGCCGGTGCCGTTGGCAGCCTCCCACACATCTCTCACGCTAAAACTGCAAATCCTAAAACGGTTGCTTCACGAAGCGTGCCAACACGCTGATTAAGATAAGAGCGCTAGTTAAGCGCCACCGCGCCAGCCTGGAGCGGCTGCGTGACGACCTGCTCGATTGCTTGAAAGCTAACCACCAGTTGATGCGGTGGCCCTATGTACCGCACCTTAAAAACATCGCATCGCCTCGTTCGCGCCTGCTGCGTAGCCGTGATTATAGACCGAGGGCGGCTGCTCCCGCGCGGTGATCGTCCAACCAAACCACGGTGCCTCCGGGTGGCGCAATAATGTGGCCGACTATTGGCCCGATCCACGGGCTTAGGCGATTGACACCCGCGGGTATTTCGGCACCAGTGGCGTTGTGGGTGAGAACAGCTGCTACTGTCATTTAGCATGTTTGTTCTCTTAGCTTCCTGACCAGTGCTCACGCGCAGGGGTTTTCCAGTGCCCACTCCCCCGGCAGCAAACAAGTGGGCGGCGGTGTTGCTGACAAAAGCCAGTGCCCCGATGGTTCTATGGCGGGCTGAATACTGGCTGCAAACAACAAAATAGCCACAAACTTCGCCGGCCACCTGCCAGGCACCCGCTGCGGTACCGGATATTGTCTGACAGGAACGAAGTGTTCCCGAAGCGGCCTATGCATAGCGAGTGATGCTGTCGATTGCGGAACACATGCTGCGTTTGGAGAGCGTTGCGCCCTAATGATTGTTCGTCCGGGAGCGGCTTGCTCAACCGCAACCATCGCAGCGGGCTTGAATTTACTTTGCCAGGTTGTAGGAAAGAACTCCCCCGTGGGTTCGCAGATCCCGAATACCGGCGATCAATCCTTGAGTTCATCGGTTCAGCAACGATATGCGCAACCGATTTTTGGTTTATGAGACCGAGCGCATGTCAATCGATCCTTATGTTGGAAAACCAGGCGACGCTGAAGCCTTCTCCGCCTTCATTTGACGGCACCAATCTGATCGGTCGAATTTCGACAACGGTTAGCCTCCGGCTCCCGCCGCAGGCACGTCACCACAGGCCGCCTCCCGGCACCTATAGTAGTGGTTTATGGAAGTTGGAACGCGCAGTAACAGTGAAGTTGGGGATTACTTGTATTTCAAGAACGGTAAAATTTTCAACAACCGCACTGGCGAGTTTCAATAGCAGGCAAAGCGGAGGACTTTGTGATAGTTCGGGCATTCGTTTGCAGTACCTTCATTTGTGCGCTCGCATTCGATTGCAGAGCAGACATTATATGCATCCACCCGGTGCCTCTTACAATCAAGGAGCTTGTGGACAAGCAGAAAGCCAATCTCATTTCTGAGGAAAGTTCTGAAACTGAATATTGATTATCTCACGCGCAAGTACTGCGCGTCGGCAACCATTGAAAATCTCACCTGCCGTATCGAGTGTTCTCCTCGAGCATCTGGCTGTGGTGGAAATGAAGTCTGGCAATCGACTAGGTAGAGCTGGTGTGCCGACATCGTGCAACACCGCGTCCATTCAAACTATGCCATCGCCCGTGGCCCACGTGCTCCGGGATCAAAACCTGTAGCTGCGGCTGGTGATGGAGGCCAGATGAGCTTGTTGTTGCGTTAAGTACAAACTACGAATTGGAATATCGCAAGCAAATGCTGCTACAGCGTGTCAAACCCATGTTTTTGGCAACGCAATCATCCTGCTCAGGTTGGCGTAAGCGACTGGTGCAAGCTCTAACGTCACAAGCTTTTTGTTTTTGATACTGCCATTTGCCTTTTCACGACTCGTTGCGCCACCGCGCGCCTCAGCCTGAGCGGTTGCGCGACGGCCTTGCTCGACTGCTTGAGGGCTAAGTCCAGGGCGGCCGGGATTTTATGGACCTTACCTTTGGACCTTAAAACTCAAAAATACAAGACGGCAGCACGCGCTAGTATTGAGTGCGGTAGCTTTGAAAACTGCTTTTGAAAATATTGGGCCTAAATGATACGGCGCAGTATTCGACGTCACACCATCGCGCGACTTTCAGACCGGTGCCTTAAACCACTCAACCACCCTTCCGTGCCTGTCAGATAAGGCTTTCCGAAATATGTGTCATCTCGGAAAGCGCCGTTTGCAAACATTTTGCTAACGAATTTTCTTCGCCGCACGCTGCTTCTCGAGCTCGCCGATATTGGCGCATTTACCTGTGTCGCTGCTTCGCCCTGCATCCCCAGCAATACGTGAGAGTAAGGTCGAAGCGTAATCCCGACCTTGCTGTGGCCCAGGCGCTCGCTGGCGACTTTGGGGTGGATGCCGGCAGCCAGCATATGGGTGGCATGGCTGTGCCGCAAATCGTGGAAGCGGACGCGCTTCAATCACACGCCCTGACGAAGGCGGCAAAAGCACGCGTTGACTTCATCCGATGGTCTGACCGTTTCCCAAAAACCGCGGCGCGCAACTGCCAGCCTTCGTCAGAGACATCGAAGCAGACCAAACTTTGCAATGATGCAGTCTCCGCGTTTAGGGTCCCCGGCACGACCGACAAGGGGCACTCGCTCGGGTGCCGGAGACAGACGAATAACAATTGGTGGCTCTTTTTCGGGCGATCACTGAACCCGTCAGACCTGCGCCGATGATCACAAATTTCATTTTCATCCGTTTGCGGTCAAATCTTGTACAGGGCAGCAATCTCACGAGGTCAGCGGGGTGTTTGGGGAGAGAGCGGGAGGCCCTGGGCCGAAGTGGTCGCACCGAAGGATTTTAGCGGACAGGGGAACACGGCGTAGAATTTTTGGCCCTTAAGGACGCTTGGCCGCAGGCCCAACCTAGAGACTGTGCCCGATGGAACTCTGCTCGGGAATGTCCCGCAATTTCAGCGAGATATCTATCGCACGACCCGTAAGGGATCGGTAATCAACGGGCGATATAAAATTGCGGGGATTGTCATAAAGTTTTCGCATGGACGGGTCGAACAAACGACGGTGGTTTCGTGTGTCACCGAGGGGCTTGGTCCCTCGGGTCGGACGCATTTTGCTTGGGCCGAAAACGACACCAATCGATTGCCACATTGTCGATCTATCGGCCGGCGGCGCGTGTCTTGAATTGCCAAGGGCTTGCGATTTGCCGAAGCGGTTCGAATTTATGCACGGCAGCACGCGCCGATTTTGTACTCTTGCCTGGTCGCGCGGTTTTCGCATCGGCATCAGCTACGAGGGGACATCGCAAAGGTCGTCTGTCGCTGGTGGCCTAAGCCGTCCTAAGAGCGGCGCAAGCCTGCTTTCTCGCGATCGCTAGACCGACCCTCGACGCACTTGCATGTGGATTCTGCTTTGTTTATTCCCGCCAGGCGCACTCGGGCGCTGCCGGGAGCGCATCGGAACTAACCGTTTACCACTCGTGCGTACCGGCTGTTTCCATCGGCCTCGCGACAGAGTATTCTCGGGGCATCCGATCGGGGACGGACGCGGGATGGATCGCTTCGGGGCATACAACAATATTCGTCTTGTCCAAGTCGCGCGGTTCTCCGCTCTCGGCCTGACTTGCCTTGCGCTGGCCAACTGCTCGAATGGCCAGATGGCCGGCAAGATCGATCCGCGCTACGGCGTTGCCGCAAGCGCGCGTGTTGTTGAACCAGGCCAGCCCGTTCCAAAGGGTGGCGGTGTCTATCGCATCGGCAAACCCTACGCTGTCGCCGGCCGCGTCTATGTTCCCGAGGAGAACACCAATTACAGCGCGGAGGGCATGGCCTCCTGGTATGGCGATGACTTCCATGGCCGCTACACCGCCAACGGCGAGATTTTCGATATGAATTCGATCTCGGCCGCACATCCGACGCTGCCGTTGCCGTCGTATGTCCGCGTAACAAATATCTCCAACCGCCGATCGATCGTGGTTCGCGTCAACGATCGCGGGCCTTATGCGCGCGAGCGCCTCATCGACGTGTCTGTAAAGACGGCGGAGCTTCTCGGCTTCTATGGCCACGGCGTCACGCGGGTGAAGGTCGAGTATGTCGGCCGCGCTCCGCTCGAAGGGTCGGACGACCGCAAACTGATCGCAACGCTGCGTGAAGGCAGCCCAGCTATTGCCCCCATCCAGGTGACTTCGAGCAGGCCGTTTGCACCCAGCCTCGTTTGACAGCCGAACGTCCCGGATTTTCGCCGCGACCGGGATCCCGTCGCCACCGGATCGACCTTACCGGCTCGGTGAGGACGCACGCGATCCATCCGCGGTCGTGACTCCGACGACGGAACTTGCGGCCGCCACGCGCCCGCGAATCAGCGCTGCCGAAGCGCCGTACCGTTCCACCGAATCCGTCGCACCACCGGTTTCGGCCTATGGGCCGACCCGCTATGATAGCGGTACCGGCTTCATGAATGGGCGCGGCCTTTACTGAGCCGCAATTGGTGCCCAGAGGTCCGCGGGCTTGCGGCCTAACCTCTCAACGTTGCCGGTGGAAGAGCTTCGGTGATGCCAATGCGGGATTTCGCGTTCGGACGCTGGTTCACGGCAATTGCCGTGACGGCGAGCCTGTGCACGGCCGTCGTTGCGGCCCCCACGGCAAAGCATGCGCCGGCGCCGGCGAGCGCAAAAGAAGGACGCGCCGAAGAAGGACCCACAGAAAAAAGACGAGCCGAATATCAGCGCCCCGCACGCCATTCTCATTGATGGTGAAAACGGAGGGGTGCTCTTTGAACGCGATGCCGATCGTCTGATTTTCCCGGCCAGCCTCGCCAAGCTGATGACCGCGGAATATGTCTTCAACGAGATCAAGGAAGGGCAGCAATACGTAACTGAACGAAGTACAA
>ERZ1370068.1762-contig-11698_pt1 | contig 103493 bp, 155 predicted proteins | sample MGYA00561227_ERZ1370068 | MGnify/ENA primary metagenome ERZ1370068 (study PRJEB38410, sample SAMEA6850437) | metagenome | study: Metagenomic assessment of the ecological functions of the soil: analysis of the soil microbiota associated with the...
GATACTTCGTTCAGTTACGTATTGCTCCGATCGGCGCGAGGTCATTCGCCTTCCCTGGCGGTCGCGGCCCAGCAGCATGATCTGCTGATGTCGTCCGGCGGCGTGTCGTCGGGCGAAGAGGACCACGTGAAGGCCGCGGTCGAGGCCCTCGGCCGCCTGCATTTCTGGCGCCTGGCGATCAAGCCCGGCCGCCCCATCGCCATGGGCCAGGTCGACGCCGACGGCCGGCGGGTGCCGTTCATCGGCCTGCCCGGCAATCCCGTGGCGGCCATGGTCACCTTCCTGCGCCTCGCCCGCCCGCTGATCCTGCGGATGATGGGCGCCCGCGACCTGGCGCCCACCTTCTTCCGCGTGCGCGCCGACTTCGACCACAAGAAGAAGCGCGACCGCCGCGAGTGGGTGCGGGCGCGCCTGACCACCGACGCGGCCGGAGCGCTCGTCGCCCACAAGTTTCCGCGCGACGGCGCCGGCATCCTGTCTTCGCTCGTGCAGTCCGATGGCCTGGTGGAGCTGCCGGAGGACATCACGCAGCTCGCCGCCGGCAGCATGGTCGATTTCCTGCCCTTCAGCGAGCTGCGGTGAGCGCCGGCTGCGGCCGTCGAAATGGAAAACCCCGCTCAACCCTTGTCAGGAGGGAGCGGGGTTTCGATCGGCATGGGTCTGTGACCCAGCGCCCGGCACTGGGGCCGAGCTTTCAATCAGATGTAGTATCTGTGACTGTGAGATAGTGGCCCGGTGGAGTCATGTTGTTTACACACCCTCCTCGGCCAATGTGGCAACAGATGGGGTCATATTGCGGCACCTCCTCTGTTGTTACCGATATTTGAAACATGCGCTCGCAGGCGCTAAAGGTCAAGCAGACTGATCGTCGATGAGGATATTGGTGCATTGATGAAAGATACTTTATTTCGCTTGGCTGAAGGGCAAGGTCGGCATCGGCGAGGAGGCGGTGACTCCGCCGGCCGATATCGCGACCGTCGGCGCGCCTGCTCGACTGGCTGTCGACGCGCGGGCCCAAGCACGCCGCCGCCCTCGCCAACCGCTCGATCGTGCCGCGTCGCCGTGAACCAGGAATATGCCGGCCTCGACCACCCGTGAAGACCGGCGACGAAGTGGCGCTCTTCCCGCCGGTGACGGGCGGCTGAGCTCGCATGATCAAGGTCCAGCGCGAAGATTTCGATATCGGCGCCGAGCTGGCGGCGCTGACCGCAGGCCGGACCGATGTCGGCGGCGTCGCCAGCTTCGTCGGGCTGGTGCGCGATATGGCCGGCGGCGCGACGGTCGGCGCCATGACGCTCGAGCACTATCCCGGCATGACCGAGAGAAGCTGGCGGAGATCGAGGCCGAGGCGCAGCGCCGCTGGCCGCTGCAGGCCAGCCTCATCATCCACCGCTACGGCCGGCTCGAACCGGGCGACCGCATCGTGCTGGTCGCCACCGCCTCGCCGCACCGCCAGGCCGCGCTCGAATCCTGCGCCTTCCTGATCGACTGGCTGAAGACCAAGGCGCCGTTCTGGAAGCTCGAGGAGACCGCCGCCGGCCCGCAATGGGTCGAGGCCCGCGACAGCGACGATGACGCCGCCGCGCGCTGGGGCACGCCGCGCCGCGTCGCGGAATAGCCGTCAGAGTCCCGCAGCGATCGGCCGCGGCAGGCGGACTCGCTCGCGAGGCCCGTCAGGCGCATGCTGAGGTCCCAGAGACGGCGGCGCGCTGCCGCATCGTAGGCCTGCGCGTTGGCGCGCGCCTCGCGCTGGCCGTCGAAATAGAGGCCGGTCTTTCCTTCCAGTTCCGGCGACGTCGCGAGTTGCGAGGATCGCGTCCGCGCCGTCCTCCACGCGGCTGCATCGGCGCATAGCCGCCTCGATCACCATGTTCGTGTTCATGAAGGTGGCCGGATGCAGGCAGTTGACGGTGACGCCCTCGTCCTTCAGTTGCTCCGCGAGATCGATGGTGAACATCACCTGCGCCAGCTTGCTCTGCCGGTAGGCCGCGCGTGCCCTCGTAGCCGCGCGTCACCATCACGTCGTCGAAGTCGATCGGATGTTGCCCGGCCGAAGACACGTTGCACGATCCGCGCCGGCGCGCTGCGCCAGGCGTCGGCAACAGCAGCTGCGGTGAGCAGAAAAGCCCGACAGGTAGTTGACGGCGAAGCGCAGGCTCGTGGCCGTCGCGGCTGACCTCACGGCGCATCGCGTCGCGCGGCCCGAAGCCGATGCCGGCATTGTTGATGAGGCAGATCGAAGCGCTTCATGCCGTGCCGGAGACCATCTCGGCCAGGCCGCGCACCTCGATGCAGCGACGCCAGGTCCGCCAGATGGAACTCGAGCCTGTCGCTGCCGGTCGCCGCGCAGATCTCCGCCAGCGACAGCGCTGGCCCTTCTCCCGGCTGCGGCCATGCGGCAGCACATGCGCGCCGGCCTGCGCCAGACGCTGCGCCACCAGCTTGCCGACTCCATCGGTGGAGCCGGTGATCAGGCACGGTCTTGCCCGCAGGATTCATCGGCAGCTCTCCGGCGCGACGGCGTCTCCGCGCCCCTATCGCCATCGTGGGGTCGGCGCGCGCTCTCCGTCAATGCGCGTTCGCGGGCACTGCTTGTGGATTCCATGCCGATGGGCCCGGTTTCCTTCTCCCGCCGCCCTGCTATGCTCGCCGGCGGCAGGATATCAGAAACTCGCTCTCTCTGGGGCGACCATGTCGGATACCGAACTCTGCTATCTGAGCGCCGCCGAGGCGCGGCCGCTCAGGCGCGCCGGCTCTCGCCGGTCGAGTTGATGCAGGCCGTCATTGCGCGCGCGCCCAGCGGGTCGAGGGCGAGATCAACGCCTTCCCGATACGAGCACTACGGCCGCGGGACATGGCGTCCAGGTCGGGAGCCGCCGGTCGGAGCAGGCGGCTGGACGGACGGCCGGCTCCTGCGCCCGCTCGAAGGCGGCCTGCCGACCGCCAGTACAAGGACGAGGCCCGACATCGAGGCGCGAGCCGCGTCACCTTCGGCTCCCGCCTCATCGGTGACAAGGATTTCGTCGCCGACCGAGACCCAACCGCTGCGCAGCGGCCATCGTCAGGGCCGGCGCCATGGACGCTGCGCTCGGCAGCGCCGAGGTCGCCATGCGCGCCGCTACACCGCCACTCGCGGTTTGTGGGGCGTAACGCGCACGCCTGGATCTCGGCTATTCCTGCGGCGGCTCGTCCGGCGGCTCGGGCGCCAGCCTGGCCGCCGGCACGACGACGATCGGGCAGCGCGCTCCCGGATTTCCGGCGGCTGCATCTCGGATCCCCGCCGCCATGCTGCGAGAACGTGGTCGGCCCAAGCCGCCGTTCGGCACCGCAATCCGGATGCGCCGCCCTGCCAGCCTCGACCAGTACTGCCATGTCGGCCCGATGGCGCGCAAGCGTGGCCGATTGCGCGTGGCTGGCGAGCACCATCGCCTGGAGCCGCGCCAGCGTCCGGCGCTGCGCATCCGACCACGAGTCGCTCGGCGACTATCAAGGGCGCAACGCGATCGCCTGCAAATCAGCCCGCGCAATACGACATCGAGCCGGACGTGGTGAACAGCGCGCTGGCCCCGTGCGGGCCGATGTCTTCCGCGCCCCGCCAGCGCCGTGCTGGCGAGGAGGTCGATGCCGCGGCCGGAAGCGCCTGGAGCTGAACCGCTCGGCATTCCTGGCCAGGCCAGCGCGCCGGCTGGCACCATCGTCGGCCCGCGAGTGGCGACGCCGCACACAGAAGCACCGCAAGAGTCATGTGGCGCGGACACCTCGATTTCGCCATTTGGTCGAAGACCTCGCGCAAGGAGGACTTCCATGTAGGGTCCTGGAGGTCGAGACCGCCCTGACGAGTCGCTCGGCGCCCGGCTCCAGAAATACGCATCCTGCTCTGCCACGACGCTGCCGCTGCCGGCCACCAGGCCGGCGGTCCTATGCGAAGCGCAAGCTGCGTCAACGACAACCGCAGCCATCGATCAATTACTGGCTGATGACCATCTGCTTCAACGTCATGAGCCGCTGCCCGGTGAGCATGCCCTCGGGCCTGGCCAGCCGACGGCGTGCCGACCGGCCTCTGCATCGTCTGGCCGCACCTGCCGACGTGCAGCATCAGGCGGCTCATTCCGCGCCGCCGCCGCGTTCCGGGTCGCGCCCGGGTGCAGCTTGCGAGCGTCAGTGATCATTCGCGAGTGTCGCGGCCGGCAGCCGCGGCCGCCCGACGGTTACCAGCTCTTAACCAATTCGCCGCATGATCGCGGGCCATTGGGGCAATCTGGCCCGCATCGATGTCATCCGACACTCGGCCGCGGTACGACGCCGGCCGGCGCTAACGCCGCCGTCGCCTCGAGCGCATCTACGAGGCGCTCGCCGCTGTGAGCGACGTCCTGTCGATGGCCGTCGCGCTCTATTTCGGCGGCATGTCGTTCGGCATCCTCGGCGACTTCATCGAGAGCGCAACGAGGTCTGGGCCGAACGCCAGTACGCCATCACCGACTTGCAGCGGACGGCGACCTTCCTGATCGCGCCCGGCAACGACGTCTTCAGACCAACGACGCCGGACGAAAGCGCGCGATCCGCGACCGCGCGCTGGCGGACTCGACGCCACGCTCAAGCAGTTCGAGGTCAACCTGACCGGCCTGGTGCCCGCCGACTTCGCCGACCAGATGGTCGACGCCTTCGCCATGCTCGAGAACGAAGCGGGAGATGCTGGTCAAGACCTCCGACAAGGTGTTCGAGGGCCGTCGCCGCCGGCCGCATCGACGACGCCCGCATGGCGATGGTGGCGATGGATCAGCGGCTGTTCCGAGCTGACCGCCGTGTTCAGCGAGTTCAACCGCATCTTCCACGAGATCCAGCGCTTACCGAGTTCTCCGCGCTGGGGAGAGCTATGCCCGCGCGCAGTCGAGCGCTACCGCTACATGTTCGCGGGGCTGGTGTTTCCTGATCACCGAAGCGGGCGCCATCCTCTACGGCGCCGCCTGCCGCAGATCGCGAGCCACGGGATCAGGTCATGACGGCCGGTGACGATTTCTTAACAATTACTGCTTAGCCTTCATAAATCCGGATTTTGTGTCCAAGCCGCGCCGCAGCTGGCAGCGCCACTCGCGTGGGGCGGTCTCGCTGATGAGGGACAGTGAATTGGCCGGGTATATGGTCCACGTGGTCGGGACGATCGGCGTTGGGACGCGATCAGCAGTTTCTGACCGAACCTTAGCGACTCGGGTCGCCGGTTTGCCGCTCGGCGATTGGACGCCACGAAATTCTCACTGTGATTTGTGGAATTGTCGTCATCGATCGGCGGCGTTGGGTACTGATCCATCGAAGTATCAGCGCAACGCCAGAGGCGGGCATTCGCGGTCGTAACTCGCGTCAGGTCGACGCTTTTGGCGGGGGATCAAGCGCTACGCCGATGCGGTGGTACGCGGTCGCGACCTTCGTGACCGCGTCGGATCAGCCTATCAGTCGGTGGGAGTTTCTTCGCTTCGCGGAGCACCGCAGCTCCATCGCTATTCCGGCTTTTTCTGCCTTGGCCTGGGTACCGCGAGTGGCGCAGCTTCGATCCTGGCAGGCCTTCGAAGGCCAGGCGTGCAGCGGGATGTGGTCTGTTTGGCCTCACCATCCAGGAAACGAGTACCGATGGGTGCGCTGACGACGGCCGCCAAACCTGGCTCAGTCATCTGCCGATCGCCTACCTGGTGCCGGTCGGAAACGGCAACGAAGAGGCCCACGAGCTACGACCTGGGTTCCGAGCCGCGCTACCGGCGCGCCCTCGACGCGGCCGGCGATTCCCGGCCGACTGCTCGCACGGCGCGATCCGCTGCGTCTTCCCCGCACGCACCAGACCGGCACAGCGGTGTGGCTGGTCGCTTCCCCTCTACCGCCCCGCAACAGCGATACCTCCGGACCTGCTGGAGCGGCGGCGCGCTGATCGGATTTTGCGATCGGCGTCCTGCCGGCGCTATCGACGCGTTCGTGAGGGACGTGCTGGCCACGGCTGATTCCGCGGGCCTGATCTCTGTCCGTCACCCGATGCGACCGGAGCGACAAAAGACCGATCTGTATGGATCCGGGCGGCGGCGCCGACGACCGATGAAGGCGGCACGCGCGGCCTCACGATAACCAAGGAGCTTGAAGCAGCGCCTGGGCGTCGCTGGTCAGCTGGTTTTGCGGCGTCGCGCGCGAGGCATGGCTGGCGGCCGGTCGATCTCCCTGCCCCTGGAGCGTGGCCCTGGTCGCGTGTCCTTGCTGACCGGCCTGCTGGCGCAACATCTCACCCATTCGGTCGTGCGCCGTCGCACCATCAGAGCGTGTCGTGCGTCAGCGCACGACGGGCTGTCGGATCCGCAACGCGGCGCTGCACACGGAGGTCGCCCAGCGCAGCAGACGGAAGTGGCGCTGCGCGCGGCCAGGGCAGGCGGGATCGGCCAACCGGGCGAAATCAGAGTTCCTCGCCGCGGTCAGCCACGAACTGCGGACGCCGCTCGAAGCGCCATCATCGGATTCTCCCGCGCTCCTGTCCGGCAGATCCGGCTTCAAGCCGAGCGCGGACAAGTCGCTTTTGGCTTGCCGTCGACATCCATCGCAGCGGCACGCACCTCCTGTCGCTGATAAACGACATTCTGGATCTGTCGAAGGCCGAGGTCGGCGCGCGTCGATATCAACGATGCGCTCCGTCAATCTCGAGGATGTCATCGTCTGGCAGCACTGCGATCGTCCGTGCCCGCGCCGATGCGGCAGGCATCGAGCTGGTGGCCAACATCCCGCCGATCTGCCCCAGCTTCTATGCGGACGAGCGCAAGCTCAATCAGGTCTTGCTGAACCTCCTCGAACGCAATCAGAGTTCACGCCCGATGGCGGCACGGTCGCGGTCGCCGCCACCACAAATGATGACGGCGATCTGACGATCAGCATTGCTCGATACAGGCATCGGAATTGCCGCCGCGCGACATCGAACGGGTGTTCGAACCTTCGTCCAATTGGATTCATCGCTGCGCACGCAAGTACTGAGGGTACCGAGGCTCGGCCTGGCGCTGTCGCGGCGCTGGGTGCACCTGCATGGCGGCAGCACTGGTTCTCATGGAGACGAACACCGGGCGCGGCCTGGCCGGCCGCAGATGCGGTTTCCCAAAGAGCGCGTGCGCGCGAGGACAAGGCAAGGAGTCGAAGAAGGATGCGCGCAGCCGACCGTGCCCCAGCACGGAAGAACCATGCGCCGGCTATGGTGATGGGAACGCCGATGTCTCCCGCACTGACGCAGTTTGACCAGAACGCCATCGTTCGGACCTCGCGCCCCGCGAACCCGTCAGCGCTTATGCCGGTCTGCGCTGCCGCTGTCGCCACTACTCCTGCTCATATCCGGCTGCTCTCACGTACCGGACAAGGCCGCGACACCGCCCAACCGTCAGCCTCGGCGGCATCTCCGCCGAAGCCCGTTCCAGCGGCCCGGCCCGCAGATCCCGAAGTGCCGAGCCGCGCAGGACTATCTCGCCCGCCTCGGTTACTACGGCGGTCCGATCGACGGCATTAATGGCCCGAAGACGCGCGCGGCCGTCGCGCAACTACCAGACGGACAGTGGATTGCCGCCGGACGGCAAAGTATCACGCGACCTCGATAGCGCGGCTCGGCAGGTGCGCCGTCCACGCCGGCGCAGCGTGACAAGGTCGACCGCGTGGCCGGACCATTCTATGAGCCCGGCGACGCCTACGTATACACGGACGGCCAGGTTGAGACTGTCCTGTCGACGAGTGAGAGCCGTGTGACGTGGCGCGACGCCAAGGGTGAGCAGTGGTCGGCCGATTTCGATTTTACCGTGCCGACCCGCCGATCAGATCCGGAAGCGGACGTCGCCTCGCTACAATCCTTTACATGGCCGCTCCGCGTTGGCGCTAGGGCCTCCTATACGGTGAAAACGGCGGCCAGCGATCACGTGGGCCATTGGCAATGCGTCGTGGAAGGCCGTGAGCAAACCGCGGTCGTTGCCGGCACGTTCGACAGCTACAAGATCGTATGCCGACAGGGCGACGATCCGCTCGGTACAGCGGCATCGCGTACATGGTACTACGCGCCGGCCATCGGCCACTATGTTCGTTACGTCGACAATGCAGCCAACGACGGACGATCGCGAGACCTGGTTGCCGTGTCTCCTGGCGAGATGGGCTGGCCGCCTGAGGCAAGAACCGGCCTCGAATGGGCCGTATCACACGCTCTAGACGCACAGCCCGGCGGACAGGCTGTGCCCTGGCAGAGCAGTGCCGTGGCAGCGCGTTTCGTCATCGAGCCCGGCTCCGAGGTCGATGTCGGTCAGTCCGGTGAATGCCGCAGGTTCAAACAGACAAGGATCGCCGCAGACACCACGAAACGCGTCTATCCGGGTGTAGCGTGTCGCGTTCAGAGCCGCTGGCGTCCCCTCGGATCGGCCGCAGAGTCGTAGCGCCGCCCGCCGCTGCTCAGCTCGGCTGTCGGACCGTCGCGTCGTAATCCGCCATCATGTGCCGGGTGATCGGCCCGACCTGGAAATTGTAGGGCCCGATCTCGCCGACCGGCGTCACCTCCGCCGCCGTGCCCGTGATGAAGACCTCATCGGTCTTGGCCAGCTCGTCCGGCATGATCGCGCGCTCGATCACCTCGATGCCGCGCTTCTTCGCCAGCTCGATCGCGGTCTTCCGCGTGATGCCGTCGAGGAAGCAGTCGGGCTTGGGCGTATGCAGCTTGCCGTTCTGCGCCAGGAAGACGTTGGCGCCGGTCGCCTCGGCGATCTGGCCGCGCCAGTCCAGCATCAGCGCATCGGCATAGCCTTCGTTCTCGGCCGCGTGCTTGGAGAGCGTGCAGATCATGTAGAGCCCGGCCGCCTTGCTCGAGGTCGGCGCCGTCTCCGGCGACGGCCGCTTCCATTTCGAGAAGGTCATGCGGATGCCCTTGGTCTTGGTCTCCGGCGCGAAGTAGGCCGGCCACTCCCAGGTGGCGATCGCCAGATGGATGGCGTTCTTCTGCGCCGACACGCCCATCATCTCGCTGCCGCGCCAGGCCACCGGACGGATGTAGCAGTTGGTGAGCTTGTTGGCCGCCATCGCCGCCTTCTTGGCGGCATCGATCTCGGCCACGCCGTAGGGAATCTTGAAGCCCAGGATTTCGGCCGACCGGTGCAGTCGCTCGCTGTGCGCGGTCGACTTGAAGATGCGGCCCTCATAGGCGCGCTCGCCCTCGAACACGCAGGAGGCATAGTGCAGGCCGTGGGTGAGGACATGGACCTTGGCGTCGCGCCAGGGCACCAGCTTGCCGTCGAACCAGATGACGCCGTCGCGATCGTCGAAGGGCAACACGCTCATGGGAGAGCCTTTCGGGTCAGAGGGTCCGTTTGCTCTTGCCATGGGTATCCAGAATCGGCAGAATATGTCAACATGGCTGACATAAAATCTCCCGCAAATCCGTTATTCCTGCGCGAGGAGGACCTGCGCCAGGGCATCGAGCTGCTGTTCTACGCCTACCGCGACTTCACCACCGAGGCCGATGCCATGCTGCTGCAGTACGGCTTCGGCCGCGCTCATCACCGCGTCATCTATTTCGTCGGCCGCAATCCCGGCATGCCCGTCGCGGCGCTGCTCGACATCCTCAACATCACCAAGCAGAGCCTGTCGCGCGTGCTCGGCCAGCTCGTGCGCCAGGGCTTCATCACCCAGCGCCCGGGACCGCGCGACCGCCGCCAGCGCCTGCTGGAGCTGACGCCGCAAGGCGCCGAGCTGGAGCGGCGCCTGACCGAGGCCCAGCGCGCCCTCGTCGCCCGCGCCTACCGCGCCGCCGGCGCCGACGCCGTCGACGGCTTCCGCAAGGTCCTGCTCGGTCTCATCAAGGATCAGGACCGCACGAAGTTCCAGCGCCCGGCGGCGAGCGCGCGGCGATAGTAGTAGAGTGAACCGCAGAAACACAGAGACGCGGCCATGAACCAACCACCGCCGCTCCGCGTTGGCGACTTCGCGCCCACGACGATCCTGCAGGACCAGCGCGGCGAGGCCATGGCGTTCCATCATCAGCAGGTGGCCGGCCATGCGGTCGCCGTCCTGCTGTGCCGAGATGCACGGGCGACGGACGTGCTGCTGCCGATGCGCGAGCGGCATGCAGAATTCGCCGCCGCGGATGCGCGCGTCGTCGCCGTGGTTGGGGTCGACATCGCCGCGAACCGAACGCTCGTCGGACTCAGCCGCTGCCGTTCTCCATCCTGACCGATCCCCGCGGCGAGGTGCTCGGCCGCTTCGGCGCCGCGGCGGTCGCCGTGCTCGACCGCAATCAGCGCGTGGCCGGCCTGTTCGCGGCCGCCGACGGCGATCGACGAGGCGTTGGCGCTGTGCCGCCGGCTGAACGACGACGACACGGCGGCGCCCGCCCTGCCCCACGCTCCCGTGCTGCAGGTGCCCGGCATCTTCGAGCCGGAGCTGTGCCGGCGCCTCATCGAGTATTGGCAAAGCGGCGACAAGCGCGCCAACGAGGTCACCCGCGGCACGCCCGGCCAGGCCGACTACGCCGCCCGCAGCGACGGCGTCGTCAAGCGCCGCACCGATGTGCTCATCCCCGAGGACACGAATCCTACGAACCTGGCCATCCGCGATCGCCTGCTGGCGCGGCTGGTGCCCGAGGTCTTCAAGGCCTTCCAGTTCCGCGTGCGCTCCTACGAGATCGCGCGCATCGGCTGCTACGACGCCGGCGACGGCGGCTGGTTCCGCCCGCATCGCGACGACGCCGGCGATCCCGCCAAGCCGCGCCGCTTCGCGCTCAGCGTCAACCTCAACGACGATTTCGAGGGCGGCGGCCTGTGCTTCCCCGAATATGGCCGGCGCTTCTACCGCCCGCCCGCGGGCGGCGGCGTCGCCTTCTCCTGCAACCTGCTGCACGAGGCGCAGCCGGTGACGCGCGGCCGGCGCTTCGGCCTTTTCACCTTCCTGCGCTAGGAATCGACGCCGCACACATGATCCGTGCAAAAGCTGTGGCACGTGCGGCACAATAATATCACATCGCGAAATATTGCCTGATTTCAGGCGATTCAGAGCCACCGCGCTCGCGCTGCGAGCCATTTCCGTGGCGCCTCTTTCGCTCGCGATCCCTGGGCCTCACATACGAAGGCAGTCGAAAAGCATTCGTCCGCAGCTGCGACGAAGGAGGTAAGACATGTTGAAACAACTTCTGCTCACGACGGCGCTCGCTGCCCTCGTAGCGGCGCCGGTCGTCGCGCAAGACACGACGAATCAATCCGGCCAGAGCCCGACCGTGCAGACGCCGCCCGCCGGCACCGACGGCACAGGATCAGGCCGCGCCGGCCATGCCATCCGCCACCACGGCGGCCGAGCGGCAGGTGACGCCGCCGCCGGCCGACGCGATGATGTCGACGCAAGGCGCCACGGACATGCGTGCCGACAAGCTGATCGGGACTTCCGTCTACAACACGGAGGGCCAGTCCGGTGGGCTCGGTGCAGGACATCGTCTTCGACAAGGACGGCAAGATCGTCGGCGTCGTGCTGAAGGTCGGCGGCATCCTCGGCATCGGCGGCAAATCCGTTGGCATCAAATGGACCGAGGTCAGGTGACGCCGCAGCAGGACGCCGTCAAGGTCAACTACACGGAAGATCAGTTGAAGGTCGCGCCCGACTTCAAGACTCAGGAGTCGATCTCGGCCGAACAGCCGCAGCAGCCGTTGGCGCCAGCATCTCCGACGTCCACGCAGTAGCGGTACTCGGCCCGGCACCCGCCCGCAAGGGCGGGTGCCGCCATTCGCTTCTCGCTTGGGCGCTGCCGATGAGGCGCGGCAGCGCCGCAAGCGTTTTCCCGCCACGACGTTCTGGAAGACGCGCGCCCGCTTGACAGGCGTTCGCGCGCGCTTCGACAATCGATCCGGAAGTATCGCAGCAACGATCGGGAGGTAACGCCATGTCCGGGAATCTGAAGCTACGTGCCGCCGCCATCGTCTTATCCGCCGCCCTCTGCTCTGCCGGTCTCGCCGGCGGGGCCGCCGCCGACGAGACCATCACGCTGGTCGAGCGCGCCGCCAGCGACACCGTCACCGACCTCGGCGCGAAAGGCGACAGCGCCGGCGACATCCTGACCTTCGCCAACGAGATCTATGACAAGGCCAACGCCAAGAAGGCCGGCTCCGACAACGGCTGGTGTGCGCGCACCGTCGTCGGCAAGGCCTGGGAATGCATCTGGACGACGACGCCTCGCCGAGGGCCAGATCACGGTCGAAGGGCCGTTCTACGATACCGCCGATTCCGAGCTCGCGATCACCGGCGGCACCGGCGAGTATGCCGAAGCCAGCGGCTCCCTGGCGCTGCACGCCCGCAACGACAAGGGCACCGAGTACGACTTCGTCTTCAAGCTGAAGTAGCGGCGGACCGGCGCCTTACTTCGTCAGCGTGATCTTCACGCTGCGGTCCTGCTGGTTGTCCTCGAACAGCTTCAGCCAGTCGCCGTAGGTCTCGCCCTTGCCGACCACGGTGATGTACTTGGCGAGGACGCCCTCCCGCTCGAGGGCGGCGGCCACCACCTCGGCGCGCTTCACCGAGAGCGCGAAGTTGGCCTTCTCGTTGCCCTGCTTGTCGGCGCTGCCCAGGAGGCAGACGGTGCGGATGTACATCGCCTTCACCCGCTCCGCGACCTCCTTGATCTCCTTCTTGGCGGCGTCGTCGGTCTTGGTGCTGCCGACGGCGAAATAGACGTAGGACGGACCGGGCACGCCCGGCGACTGCGCCCGGCATTCCCCGGCGGCGCGCGCGCTCGCGCCCGCGAACGACAACACGGCGGCGGCCGCGGCGGCGGCGAACAGCAGGCGCAGAGCCTTCATGAGCGCTCCCCCAAGTCGACCCAAGACCTGCCAAGACTACGCTCGGCCGGCCCGGCCGGCAATCGCCGCGCTGGAGCGCCCCGCGCGGCCGGCGCTATAATCGCCGCAATGACCGTCGACATTTCCGCCGAGCCGCCCCACATCCTCGTCGTCGACGACGACAAGCGCCTGCGCGAGCTGCTGCGGAAATATCTCACCGAGCAGGGCTTCCGCGTCACCGTCGCGACCGACGCCGTCGACGCGCGCCGCAAGCTCGACGGCCTCGCCTTCGATCTCCTCGTGCTCGACATCATGATGCCCGGCGAAAGCGGCCTCGAACTGACGCGCTCGCTCCGCCAGAAGGACGGCGTGCCCATCCTGCTGCTCACCGCCATGGGCGAGCCGGAGGACCGCATCGCCGGCCTCGAGACCGGCGCCGACGACTATCTGGCCAAGCCCTTCGAGCCGCGCGAGCTCGTCTTGCGCATCCGCACCATCCTGCGGCGCGTGCCGCAGGATGCATCGCCGCCGCCGCGAGCTGCGCTTCGGCGCCTTCAGCTTCGATCTCGACCGCCGCACCTTGCGCCGCGGCAGCCAGGAGGTCCGCCTCACCGGCGGCGAGGCCGAGTTGCTGGCGGCACTCGCCGCCGCGCCCGGCCAGGCGCTCTCGCGCGAGGCCCTGGGCCTGCAGTCCCGCCTCGGCCAGGGCGCCGACGGGCCGCCCGATCCCGCCGGCGGCAGCCGCATGGTCGACGTGCAGATGACGCGCCTGCGCCGCAAGATCGAGGCCGATCCGCGCTTCCCCGCTACCTCCAGACCGTCCGCGGCCGCGGCTACATGCTGCAGCCGGATTGAAGCGTAATTGAACCGCAGAGGCACAAGGACGGAGAGATGTGGGCGATCTTCCGATCGCCCCTACGAGATGTTCTCTGCGTCTCTGCGGTGAATCCTCTCAGCTGAACCGAACGGGTTGATCCACCATGGCCCTCGCCCTCGCCAACGACGTTCCCATGATCTGGCTGCGGCGCGGTCCTGCCGCGCTCGCTCCTGGGCCGCTCGATCATGATCATCGTGACGCCGCTGCTGCTGCTGCAGGTCGTGACCACCTCGGTGTTCTACGAGACCCACTGGGATATCGTGACCAAGCGGCTCGCCCGCGGCGTCGCCGGCGACATCGCCACCGTCATCGCCCTCATGCCGGCCGATGGCGACCTGGCGGCGCCGCGACCGCCTGTTCCGCATCGCCCGCGCAACCATGCTGCTCGACATCGACTTCGTGCCGCAGGCACGACTTGCCGGTGCTCCCCGGCGTGGTGCGCGCCACCCTGGTCGATCGCAATCTCACCTCGGCGCTGCAGGAGTTCGTGAACCGCCCGTTCCTCACGGATACGCGCTCGCTGGAGACGGCCAGTCGAGATCCACGTCCAGCTCGGCGACGGGGTGCTCCAGGTGGTCGCCCCGCGCCGCCGTCTCTTCACCTCGACCACCTATCTCGTCATCCTCTGGATGGTCGGCAGCTCGCTCGCCCTGTTCGCCATCGCGGTCCTGTTCATGCGCAACCAGGTGCGGCCGATCCGCCAGCTGGCCGGCGCCGCCGAGGCCTTCGGCAAGGGCCGCGACAGCGCCGCCTTCCGCATCGTCGGCGCCAGCGAGGTGCGCCAGGCCGCCGCCGCCTTCAACCAGATGCGCGACCGCATCCGCCGCCAGATCGCCCAGCGCACGGAGATGCTGGCCGGCGTCTGCACGACCTGCGCACGCCCCTGACGCGCATGAAGCTGGCGCTCGCCATGCTCGGCGACGGCGCCGAGACCGCCGACCTCAAGGCCGACGTGGCCGAGATGGAGAAGATGCTCGGCGGCTATCTCGCCTTCGCCCGCGGCGAGGGCCGCGAGCCGCCCGCCGAGATCGATCTCCGGGAGCTGCTGGGGAAGTCGTCAGCGCCGCCGCCCGCGAGGGCGCCGACATCCGGCTCGCCGCCGGCCCCGAGCTGGCGATGACGCTGCGCCCGGAGGCCATGCGCCGCTGCCTCGCCAACCTGATCGGCAACGCCCAGCGCCACGCCCGCACGATCGCGGTGGCCGCCACCGCCCTCGACGACGGCGTCGAGATCACCATCGACGACGACGGCCCGGGCATCCCGGCCGACAAGCGCGAGGACGTCTTCCGCCCGTTCGTGCGCCTCGATCCCTCGCGCAACTCCGAGACCGGCGGCATCGGCCTCGGCCTCACCATTGCCCGCGACGTCGCCCGCAGCCACGGCGGCGACCTCGAGCTGCTGGGTCGCCGCAAGGCGGCCTGCGAGCGCGCCTGTGGCTGCCGGTTTAGAGGGCGGGGAGGTCTAGCGACGGTGCCGTCGGCGCCGCGTCGTTTTCACGGCAAGTGGCGGACGGCGTTCGCGACGTCTGCCATGTTGGCATAGGGCCCGGACGGAAGCCGCTGCAACGCCTCCACCACCGCAGGGTCGGCAGCATTGTCTTCGGCGTGCGCGACTAGGCCCTCCTTCTGGAACGGGAAAGTCCAGTCCCTTCAGGCATTGCGCGATTTTGGCCGGCGAAGGTGCGCTCTGTCCCATGATTGTCTCCTCCATGCATGCCGGGACGGTTCGATGCGGGCGCTTCCCGCACGCTCGCAAAATCTCGAACCCATGCGAGATCGAGACGTTCCCTGAGTTCGGCGGGAACGGCCGACCCGCGCCCCGCGGTCATTACCGCCCGGCTCAAGCGCGAGAGCGGTGGTCGAGGCCTGCGACGATTCGTCTCACACATGTCATCGAAATCATACGCAAATATCGTGCCGGATGAACGCACTGTCCGGGAGGCAAAGAGGACGCTCGCTCATGCTCGACCGCCGCAGTTTTCTCGAAGGTCGCGCTGGCCGCGCCGGCCTTCGCGGCCATGCCCGCCAACGCGCGCATGCCGGGCTTGCGCCTCGGCGCGCCGCAACCCTTCTCCTATGACGGACTGAAGGTGCAGGCCCAGGCGCTGGCGGCCGCGCCCTATAGTCCGCCGCCCCGACCCGATCCGAAGATCGTCGCCGCCATCGACTACGACGCCTACGGCCGGCTGAAATGCAAGCCGGAATACGCGCTCTACGGCGACGGCGAGGCCGGGGCCTATCCGATCACCTTCATGCATGTCGGAAACTACTTTCCGAAGACCGTGCGGATGTACGCCGTCGAGGCGGGCGACCAGGCCCGCGAGATCCTCTGTGACCCCGATTATTTTCGCGATTCACGCCGATAGCGTCGCCGCCCGCCTGCCCGCCGACCCCTCCCCCCTCGCCGGCTTCTGGCTGCGCGCAGGCCAAGGCCAGCGCCGAGGATTGGCGTCACGCCGAGCCCTGGGTCACCTTTCTCGGCGCCTCCTACTTCCGCGCCAAGGGTGAGCTCGGCCAGAGTCGGATTGTCCGCCCGGGGCATCGCCCTCACTCCCGGCGGCAGCGCGCCGGAGGAATTCCCCGACTTCACCGCCTTCTGGTTCACGCGCCGACGCCGTCGGCGACGGCCTTGTCACCGTCTACGCGCCCTGCTCGATGGCCCCAGCCTGACTGGCGCCTATCGCTTCCTCATGCAGAGGACGAAGGGCGTCGTCATGGAAGATCGAGAAGACGCTCTTCCTGCGCCAGCCGGTGGACCGCCTCGGTCTCGCCCGCTCACGACGATGTATTGGTATTCCGAGACGGTGAAGCCGGCGGCCGTCGATTGGCGACCCGGGTGCACGATTCCGACGGGCTGGCGATGTGGACCGGCGCCGGCGAGCGCATCTGGCGGCCGCTCAGCAACGTCGCGCACATAACGGTCTCCAGCTTCTTCGACCAGCGCCCGCGCGGCTTCGGCCTGCTGCAGCGCGACCGCCAGTTCGATCACTATCTCGACGGCGTGCGCTACGACCGGCGGCCCTCCGCCTGGGTCGAGCCGCTCGGCGACTGGGGCCAGGAGCGCCGTCGAGCTCGTGGAGATGCCGACCGACGACGAGATCGACGACAACGTCGTCGCCTACTGGTGCCCCGCCAAGCCGACCCAGGCCGGCGACCGCATCGCGCTCAGCTACCGCCTGCATTGGCTGGCCGACCGAGCCCTACCCGACCCCGCTCGGCCGCTGCACTGCCACCCGCCTCGGCCGCGGCGGACAGCCCGGCCAGCCGCGCCCCGGCGGCGTACGCAAGTTCATGGTCGAGTTCCTGGGCGGCCCGCTCGCCGGGCTGCCGTTCGGCGTCAAGCCCGAGCCCGTTCTGTGGTCCTCCGCGGAAAATTTTCCTATGTCTATACCGAGGCCGTGCCCGACGACGTCCCCGGCCACTGGCGCGCCCAGTTCGACCTCACGGTCGACGGCCACGACCCCGTGGAAATCCGCCTCTTCCTGCGGGCGAACGATCAGGTCCTCACGGAGACCTGGCTCTACCAGTACCACCCCTTCCCCACTGACGCCCGCCCGGTGGGGTTTGATCAGGGGGTTTTGAGACGCGCCCGGAAGGGAGCTTCCCCCTCCCTTGCGGGATCAAGGGGAGGGAGCTGCGCGCGTCAGCGCGCCAAGAATCCGGACCGCGCCAGCCATGCGTTGGCGTGCTACCGGCGCCGTCATCTGCCGAATCCTCGGCGGCGACGAGCTGTTGCAGCCGCCACAGATTGCGGTCGCGGATGCCGAGAAGCTCTTCCAGCCGGACACGGTTTGAAATAGATAGTCCGCGCCGGAACCGATGTGTCCGCAGGCGCGCGCGAGAATCTGCGCGACGCGAGCCAGGGGAAGCTTCACGTTGTAGTCGAGTCCGGTCGGGGCCTGCCCAGAACGTCAGGGCCTGCACGCTTGCCCTCGTTCCGTTTCCACCGTGATCCAGCGCACGGTTCGCATCTCCTCTTCGCCCGCCGATCTCGCGACGCAGCAACCGGCCGATGTTGCTCGACATGATCCCCGTCCGGCAGCCGATAGATGACGCCGTCACAGCGACCGCCGCGTTCAGGCCCATCATCAGGCCGGGCTGCTGCGGCGAGCCGCGCCAGCGCGTCAGCTCAGGCAGAACGCGCGATGCCAGCCGAAGGCTGTCGCCCGCCGATGCTCGACGGCGACGAAGGCGGGCTTCCAGATCAACGATCCGTAGGCAAATATCCACAAAGGCGCCCGGCGACTTCCGCTCCAGGAGCGTCGCCGCCGCGGCCTCGTATTCTTCCTCCGTGAAGGTGCTATACCCGTCCTCGGGGCCGGGATCGGGCTCGATCCTCTCGCATCTCGCCACCAACTCGCGCCGTGAGGGCCATCGAATTATTCATCGTGCGCCCAGCGGCTAGCGCCGGTCGAAATACCAGGCGGTGCCGCTGTCCGCCATGCTCGCCGTGAGCCCGAACGACCAGTCGCTTGGACCGAGGACGGGCGGCAGACCCTCATTGCTCGAATTCCCGCCAAACGCGATCGTCGGCTCGCGCGACAGCGAATTCCGGATCAGCTTGCGCCACCTTGCCTAACCATCCCTTGCATTGTCCGTCTCCCTCGTTTGCGCCCGCAATCGGCGTCGACGGGGAGATTGGACGGCCGCCGTAAAGCGGCCCGGTGCCGCATCGTAAAATCGCCCGCGCTCCGGACCACTCGGCGGTACCCGCCAGCGTAAAAAGCGGGTAAAATCGACGGCGGCGAGGCTGGGGCTCGCCGGCGGGAGGATGTTTCCTTGGTCGCGTGCAGGCTGACCCTGTTGGGGGGCTTTGCCCTGGAATCCGGGGACGGCGAGGCGCTGACCCTGCCGACCCGCAAGGACAGGCTGCTGCTCGCCTATCTGCGCGCTGTCGGCCGGAAAGCCGCAGACCCGCGACCGCCTTGCCGGCCTGCTGTGGGGCGATCGCGCCGAGACGCAGGCGCGCGACAGCCTGAAGCAGGCGCTGGCCGGGATCCGTCAGGCGTTCCGGCAAGCGGGCCTCGATCCCGTGCACGCCGACCGCGACTCGGTGACGCTGCTGCCGGACGGCATCGCGGTCGACGCCGTCGACTTTGCGCGCCTGGCGGCGGAGGCGGGTGCCTGCGGCAGGTCTGCCGCCCTGTACCGCGGCGACCTCCTGGACGGCATCGATGGCGTGACCGCCGAGTTCGAGGAATGGCTGCGCCCCGAGCGCCAGCGTCTCGGCGCTCTCGCCGCGCGCGTCGTGGAGGAACTCGCTCTCCCCGGCGCCCCGCCGCGGCCGCTGACGAGGCGATCCGGCTCGGCCAACAGCCTGCTCGCTCGCGACCGCCTGTGCGAACCGATCTATCGCGCCCTCATGCAGGTGCATGCGCGCCGCGGCGAGCGAACTGAGGCCTTGAAGCTCTACGCGGCCTGCCGCGATGCACTGAAGCAGGATCTCGGCGTGGCGCCGGACGCCCGGACCGAGGAACTCTACCGCGACATCCTCACCGATCGCCCTTCCGTGCCCTCACCCGCGTCCGCGGTCGAGCGCGCGCCTGATCCGCCCGTCGATTGCGGTCCTGCCCTTCGGCAATCTCAGCGGCGACGCCGACCTCGGCCATCTCTGCGACGGCATCTCCGAAGACATCATCACCGGCCTCGGCCGCTTTCGCCTGTTGTTCGTGATCGATCGCCATTCGTCGTCGGCCGTATCGCAGCAGACGGCGGACGTCGCCGAGATCGGGCGGCGGCTCGGCGTCGGCTATCTCGTACAGGGCAGTCTGAAGCGCCTCGGCGACGGCGTGCGCATCACCGTGCGGCTGATCGACGCCGGCAGCCGCGCGCAGCTCTGGGGCGAGGCCTATGACAGCCCGCTGTCCGACATCCTCGCCGTTCCCGACAAGGTCACGGGGGCGATCGTGTCGACGCTGCATGGCCGCGTCAGAGTTCGCTCCTCGAGCAGATCCGGCGCAAGCCGACATTGGCGGCCTATGAGTGCGTCCTGCGCGGCATCAAGCACCTGCGCGGCTATGGCCCCGACGACAACAGGCGCGCGGCCGAGCTGTTTCAGCAGGCGATCGATCTCGATCCGGATTACGCGCTGGCGTATGTGTATCGGGCGTTCGCGGAGGTCACGCTGCACGGGTATGGTGATTCACCCCTGCCATTCTCAAGGACGCCTTGTCGATGGCTACGCACGCCATCGAACTCGACAATGACGACGGGCGCTGTCACTGGATGCTCGCGCTGATCTACGTGTATGAGGACCTCGATCGCGCCGAGCACCATCATCGCCGCGCCATCGCCCTCAATCCGAACGACGCCAACGCCATCGCATCATTGGCTGCGTTGCTGACTTTCCTTGGCAGCCCCGAGGAAGGCATCGACCGCCTTCGCGAGGCGATGCGCCTCAATCCATACCATCCAGACTGGTACTGGAGCGACCTCAGCTTGGCGTTGTATGCGACGCGCCGTTACGACGAGGCTATCGAAGCGTTGCAGCAGATGGCGCAGCTCGGTCATTGGCAGTGGGCGCGTCTGGCCGCCTGCTATGCACAACTCAATCGGATGGATGAAGCCGCAACTGCGGCGGCAGGAGTCCACCGGCTGCGGCCGGGCTTCTCGACGACAAACATCCGGTTGCCATACCGAAATCCGGCCGATGCCGAGCATGTACTGGACGGGAATGCGCAAGGCGGGATTGGTCTAGTCGTGCTTCCGCTGTCTCCTGCGTGAAAGGCGGGTATGATCGACGGCTGGCGGATCTGACCGCGGGACAGCGGAGTGATCCGGTCCGCGGTGCCTGCTGGGGGCTTTGCCCTGGAGATCGGCGAGGCGGCAAGGAAGCTGACCCTGCCGACCCGCAAGGACAGGCTGCTGCTCGCCTATCTGGCGCTGTCGGCCGGACAGCCGCAGGCGCGTGATCGCCTCGCCGGCCTGCTGTGGGGCGATCGCGCCGAGACGCAGGCGCGCGACAGCCTGAAGCAGGCGCTGGCAGGGATCCGTCAGGCGTTCCGGCAAGTCGGCCTCGATCCCGTGCACTCCGGACCGCGAGTCCGTGACGTTCGGGCTGGACGGCATCGAGGTCGACGCCGTCGAGTTTGCGCGGCTAGCGACGGCGTGCGACGGACGTGCAGGCGCCGCCGCGACATGTACCGTGGCGACCTTCTGGACGGCATCGACGGCGTGACCGCCGAGTTCGAAGAATGGCTGCACCCCGAGCGCGAGCGCCTCGGCGACCTCGCCGTACGCGTGCTGGAGCAGCTGCGCTCTCGCGCCGCTTCCGAATGAGGCGTCGCCGACGAGGCGATCCGGCTCGGCCGCTGCCTGCTCGCCCGCGACCGCCTGCGCGAGCCGGTCTATCGCGCCCTCATGCGCCTCCATGCGCTGCAAGGGCGAGCGCACCGAGGCGCTGAAGCTCTATGCGGCCTGCCGCGACGCCCTGAAGCAGGATCTCGGCGTGGCGCCGGACTGCCAGGACCGAGGAGCTCTACCGCGACATCCTCACCGATCGCCTGGCCCAACCGTCTGCGACCGCTGCCGAGACCGGACCGAACGCCCGACCGGCCGTCGATCGCCGTACTGCCCTTCAGCAATCTCAGCGGCGATCCGAGCTCGGCCATCTTCTGCGACGGCATCACCGAAGACACCATCACCGGCCTCGGCCGCTTTCGTCTCTTGTTCGTCATCGACCGTCATTCGTCATCGGCCGTATCGCAGCAGATATCCGACGTTGCGGAGATCGGACGTCGCCTCGGCGTCGCCTATCTCGTGCAGGGCAGCCTGCAGCGGCTCGGCGAGCACGTGCGCATCACCGTGCGGCTCGTCGATGCCGGACAGCCGGGCACAAGCTTTGGGGCGAGGCCTACGACGGTGCCTTGTCCGAAATCCTGGCCGTTCCCGACAAGGTCACGGGCGCCATCGTCTCGACGCTGCACAACCGCGTCGAGAGCTCCCTGTCTGGAGCAGAGCCGGCGCAAGCCGACGCTGGCGGCCTATGAATGCGTCCTGCGCGGCATCAAGCACCTGCGGGGCTATGGCCCCGATGACAACAGGCGCGCCGTCGAGTTGTTTCAGCAGGCGATGGATCTCGATCCGGACTACGCCCTCGCCCGCGCCTACCGCGCCCTCGCTGACGTGATACTCGCACGACTACAGGATGCGCCCGGACGGATGTCTTCGCGCAAGCGCTGTCGCTTGGCCGCGACCGCGGTCGACCTCGACGACGATGACAGCCGCTGTCATTGGATCCTGGGGGCCATTCACTGCTATCGCGGCGATTTGACGCATGACCGAGCGACACTATCAGCGGGCGATCGCCCTCAACCCGAACGACGCCAACGCCATCGCCAGCGTCGGCGGGCTGCTCGCCAATCTCGGACGCTCGGAAGAAGGCATCGACCGCATCCGCGAGGCCATGCGCCTCAACCCCTATCATCCAGATTGGTATTGGGCTCAGCTCGGGATGGCGCTGTATATCGGCGCGACGGTACGCCGATAGCGCCGAAGTCCTACGGCCACAGTGACGCGTCCAGGACTATTGGATATTGTGCGGCTCTCGCCGCCTGCCTGGCGCAGATGGGCCGGATGGACGAGGCCGCAGCCGCGGCGGCCGAAGCGCGCCAGCTACGGCCGGATTTCTCACTGGCGAAGCTTCGGCTGCCCCGGTGGAATGCCGCCGATGCCAAGCACATCATCGAAGGTATGTGCAAGGCCGAGTTGACGGACTGACGACCGCGCTCGCTTCGCCGGCGCGCGACGATCGAATGCGATCTCATGCGTTGGCGCCTGCGGCGAAGGTCTGACGCCGCCTCAGCGACTGCGCGGATTCCGGAGCAAACAACAGCCAGCGGCGCCGGGCTGCCAGGTCTCGATGTCCAGTTGGAATCCGGCCGCCTCCATCGCCCCGCGATCGGCTTCGGCGGCGACGCTGCAGAGCAGGGCGATTTCGGCATCCGGCAGGCCGGCGGCCTGCCAAGCCTGCTTGAGGGGGCAAGCGCATCATCTGCGTGTCGATGCCTGACGGATCGCAGCGATGCACCGCCGGCTCGAACATGCGGCCGCCGTCGGGCGCATGCACGAAGTCCCGTGCCAAGCCGGTCGAAATCGGCGGGCGCGTGGGCGCGCCAGTCCCTAGCCGAGATACCGGCCCCAGTCGCGCAGGGCTTCGCGCATCGCCGCGACCGCGGTATCGTGGCCGAGATATCGTTCGAGTACGCGAAGCAAAGCGAGATAGAGATGCCCCCGCGCTTCGTTGGCCTCTTGCAGGGCGGTTTGCAGATCGGCGGCGTCGGCGCTCATCGACCACTCCTCTGCTCCGGAATCGCGACGCGCGCGACCCGAGCGACCACGCGGTCCTTGACTCTGCAGGATAAGTTGCTACTTTGTTCTATACACTCTCGCCCGACCCGTCAACACTGGCGGGTGTGGCGGGTCGATCTTTGACATCGTGGATCTGTTCAAACCTGACCGGCGGCGTGACCTTGCCGTCGCGGTCGGTCGCGGCTGCCTGCCATCGCCCAGCTCGCCGGGTGGTCGGCTGGTTACGCAGAACCGCATAGGGTTGTTTCGCGAATCCGCACGTTGTCGGCACTCCCTCAAGCGGATGAGGGCATGTGCCGCTGCAGGCCGCCGTACGGACGTGCGGCTGTCTCCCGCTGGACATGGGGTCCATCGCTCGAATCGTTTGCGGCCGCGCCCCGTCCTGCGACAGTCTGAGCCTCCGCCGTCCACCGGGAGCGCCCCATGAAGACCGTCACCCTGCCCTCGGGCGAAGCCGTGCCCGCCCTCGGCCAAGGCACCTGGCAGATGGCCGGCGACCGCGGCCGGCGCGCCGGGGAGATCGCCAGCGCTGCGCCTCGGCCTCGATCTCGGCCTCACGCTGATCGACACCGCCGAGATGTATGGCGAGGGCGCGGCCGAGGAACTCGTCGGCGAGGCCATCGCCGGCCGGCGCGACGAGATCTTTCTGGTCAGCAAGGTCTATCCGCACAACGCCTCGCGCAAGGGCGCGATCGCCGCCTGCGAGCGCAGCCTGAAGCGGCCTGAGACCGACCGCCTCGACCTCTACCTGCTGCACTGGCGCGGCAGCATCCCGCTGGCGGAGACCGTCGGAGGCCTTCGCGGCCCTGCAGCAGGCCGGCAAGATCCGCCACTGCGGCGTCAGCAACCTCGACGCCGGCGACATGGAGGAGCTGTGGGCGTGCCCAGGCGGCGCGGCGGTCGCCACCAACCAGGTGCTCTACAACCTGGTCGCGCCGCAGTGCCGAGCGGGAGCTGCTGCCCTGGTGCCGCCGGCAGCGCGTGCCGCTCATGGCCTACTCGCCGATCGAGCAGTCGCGGCTGGCGCGCAACGCCGAAGCTCACGAGTTCGCCGGCCGCCACGGCCTGACGCCGACCCAGGCCGCGCTCGCCTGGCTGCTGGCGAAGGACGACGTGATCGGTCATCCCCAAGACCGGTCGCCCGCGACCGCCTGCGGGAGAACATGGCCGCCCTCGAGCGGCCGACCATGAGCGCCGCCCAAGCGGCCGAGCTCGACCGCCTGTTTCCGCCACCCAAGGGGCCGCAGGCATTGGAGATGATATGACCGAGCGGGTATACTGGCGGACGAGCCCGATTCGACCGTCGCTGACGGAGGTGACCCCGTGATTCCGCGCGCCACCCTGCTGTTCCTGCCCGCCGTGCTGCTGCTGGCTTGCCAGTCTCCGTCGCAAGGTCCAGACCACAGCCAGCCCGGGCAGATGCAGCCGAGCGCGGGCACCGTCGACGCCGGCCCTGCCGACGAACGCCCAGCCCGCGAGCCCCGCCGCGGCCGAGCCGACGCGGCCCAACTTCGTAGCCTTGGCGCGACGCCTTCAAGACCGAGGCCCTGGCGGCCGGCGTCTCCGCCGCCACCTTCGACCGCGCCTTCGACGGCGTCCTGCCCAACTTCGACATCCTGGCCAGGACGACGTACAGCCGGAATACACCAAGCCGATCTGGGCCTACCTCGATACCGCCGTCTCGCCCGAGCATGTCGCCACCGGCCGCCAGCAGCTGGCCGACAACAAGGCGGCGCTCCGCAAGGCCACGAAGCCCTACGGCGTCGCCCCGCAGATCGTGGTCGCGATCTGGGGCCTGGAGAGCGCCTACGGCGTGAACACCGGCGGCTACAACGTGATCGAGGCGCTCGCCACCATGGCCTACGGCAGCGGTCGGCCGGACGTGCTTCCGCCAGAACCTGATCGACGCGCTGCCTGATCCTCGAGCACGGCGACATCACGCCGGCGGACATGCAGGGCTCCTGGGCCGGCGCCATGGGGCGGACCAGTTCATGCCCGCCGCCTTCCGCCAGTATGCGGTCGACGGCGACGGCGACGGCAAGCGCGACATCTGGCGCAGCCTGCCCGACGTGTTCGCCTCGACCGCGAGCTTCCTCGCCGCCCACGGCTGGAAGCCCGGTGAGCCTGGGGTGCCGAGGTCCGGCTGCCAGCCCAAGTTCGACTGGGAGCTGGCCGAGATCGACGTGACGAAGACCGTGACCGAATGGCGCAAAGCTCGGCGTCAAGCGCATCGACGGCAAGGCCCTGCCCAAGGTCGACGCGACGGCCTCCGATCATCGCCCCGGCCGGCCATCGCGGCCCGACCTTCATCGTGTTCGACAACTTCCGCACCATCCTCGACTACAACAACTCGCTCAGCTACGCCCTCGCCGTGGCGCATCTGGCGGACGTCATCACCGGGCAAGCCGGAATTCGTGGCGCAATGGCCGCGCGAGGGCCGCCGCTCTCCGCGCACCGACAAGCAGGACCTGCAGAACCTGCTGGCGGGCGCGGCCTCGATCCCGGCGACAATGACGGCGTCATCGGCCAGGGCCAGGTCGCCATCCGCCAGTTCCAGCGGCAGATCGGCGAGGTGCCCGACGGCTTTCCTACGCTGGCCCTGCTGACCAGACTGCGCGCGATGACTTCGTCCTAGTGGGTTAGTAGAGCCGGCCGCCGTTCGGCACCGGCTTATCCGGCGCGATCATCACGCACCTCGCCGGCGGCGTCGGGAATCCAGCACCAGCACCTGGACATGAACTTGCCGATCTGCTTCTTCGGGAAATTGACGACCGCCGCCACCTGCCGCCCGACCAGCTTCGTCGGACTTGTAGTGGGTGACGATCTGGGCCGATGACCGGCGCTGCCCGATCGCCGAGGCCGAAATCGATCGTCAACTTGAACGCCGGGCGACGCGCCTCCGGAAACGGCTCGACGCCTATGATCGTGCCGACGCGTATGTCAAGCCTTGCGAAAGTCGTCGCAGCCGATGGTTCGGCGCCGGCGCCGCTTCGTCGCCGCTCTTGTCTGCCACTGCTGCCCCCTCGTCTGATCGGCGCCGGACGCTATCCCAGCGCTGGCGTCGCCCATCAATGGGGCGCACCAAAAGCAAAGGGCCGTTCCGCCTTGCGGCGGAGCGGCCAGCCTGCACCATCCTTCGGTCGGAGTTGACCGAAGCTTGCTTCTTCGTTGGCAGATCTTCGGCTGCAGCGCCGTGCTGGACCTCGTCGAAGTTGTCGACGGCGCGCTTGCTGATGACCGACACGGCCACTCGTCGCTCGCCTTCTGCACCAGGCCCGAGAAGCTCGCGCAGCATTGGCGAGGGCCGGACTCGAACGCGGTCTTGGCGAGCTCGGTCTGCTTCGGGAGCTTGTCCTCGGCGCTGCCGGCAGCGGTGAACTCCTTGGAGACGCTCGACAGCTCCTCGGTGGCCTGCGCGGACCAGCTCGGCGTGACGGCGCAGCGCCTGGCCTGGGTGCCCTCGACGGCGATGCGGTTGGCGGCCGTAGAAGGCCTCCACGTTCTTGCGCTGCGAGGCGATGGCGGCCTCGAAATCAAACGTCGGCGCCTTGCCGTTCACGAACAGCTTGCCGAAATCGGCGGCGGCCTTGTTGAAGTCGCCATAGAACTTCGTGAAATCAGGGAACCTTGAAAGCCTCGGTATCGAACATCAGGTTGGTGGCCTTGGCCATGGGGCGGAACTCCCCTCTCAGGATGGGGTTGCGGTAGAAATGCTGCACTGCACAACGATGAAGCTTAACCATGTGGGCATGCTGCACCCTGCGTCAAGGACTTTTGCAGTGCGGCAATTTATGGTTAACAATTCTTTAGCCCGTGCTCTCCGCCGGGCGCGCCCGCCGGTCGAGCCGCCGCGCCCAGCCCTCGGCACCGCCGCAACCGGGCATCCGGAGCGGCCATGGTGCGGGACCTTGTCGCTGCTGTCGTCGCCAGAACCAGTCGCGCATGGTGCGCCGGAGTAGATCGCGCCCACAGCCCCTTGGTCCTGAGCGCGCCCGCGAGGCCGGAGGACGGGACTCCGCCGCCTCCAGCATGAGCGCCATCGAGCGCGCGAGCTAGTCCCATCCGCACAGCGCGGCCAGCGGGTCGCAGCCGGGCGTCGCGGGCCACGGCCGACGGGCCGTCCCGGTACGGCGCCAGGGCGTGGAACCGCTTCATGATCAGGTCGAACAGGCGGTCGCGCGTGGGACTCGTCGGTACCGAAGTCGCCAGGCCGGCCAGCGCCTTGGCGATCGACGTGCCGGCTCAGCGCGATCGGGATCTGCGCGGTCTTCGAGGTAGGTCGCGTAGAGGTCGGCGAGCGGCCAGCTTCGCCGCCGCGGCGATGTCGGCAGCGCCAGGCCGGCCCAGCCGCGCTCCGCCGCCAGCCGGAGCGCCCCCTCGATCACATGCCTGGCCGGATCGGCCGGTTTGGTTTTCAGCCCTTCTTCGCCATGAGTCAGCTCCTGTTCGCGCCGACCCACTATGCAGACCCTGCGCTGTAAGTGGGAGCGGCCGAAGCCGCGAAGAAGGGCCGCGGCTATCTGTTCGCGGTGACCCGCCCGCCGCGGTCATGGCGACGAGCGCCTGCGGGGTGAGGCGGAAGACCGGAGTTGGGCGTGCCGGCGGCGTGAGATCTCGGCATCGGCACGAGCGGGTCTTCGTCGGTAGAGCGTCACGGGCTTCTCGGTATGGCCGACCGGCGCCACCCGCCGATGGCAGAAGCCGGTCTTGGCGTCGCGCACGAACGCCGCGTCGGCCTTGGCGATGCGGTCGCCGAGCATCGGCGGCAGCCAACTTCTCGTCCACCCGATTGGCGCCGCTGGCAGATCACCGGCACCCGCCCGGTTCATGCCGACGGCGCGGAAGACCACCGATTTCGCGATCTGGGCCACGGTGCAGCCGATGGCGGCGGCAGCCGCCTCGGCAGGTGCGCGTCGTCTCGCTGAATTCCTTGATGTCCGGCACATGAGGCCCAGGCCGTGGCAGGGCCTGGCGCACGCGTTCCGCGCTGGTGCCAGAACGTCGGGCATGGCGACGACCTAGCCGGCCAGTTCGCCGCAGAGCGGGCGCGTCGCCGCCACCCGGTCGCTTTCTCGTCATCAGCGGCTGCCAGCCATCCGCCGCCATCAGGATCTTCAACGCCTCGGAGCGTCGTGCCGGCGGGGCTGGAGAGTGACGTTCTGGCGCAGGACGGACGCCGGCTCCGAGCGACGAGGCGCGCCAGTTCGCCGGCGCCCGATATACGGTGACGCGGGCCAGGCGCATGGCCAGGTCGGGCAGGCAGGCCCGGCGGCCGCGCCCGCCTCGGCCAGGCATTCGATGAGGAGGAATACATAGAGCGGGGCCGCCGCCGCTCACCGCCGTCACCGCATCGAGCAGCCCTTCGTCCTCGACCATGCCAGCTCTCGCCTACTGCGGCCAGCAATTCGTCGCAGAGCGCGCGCTGGAGCCGCACTGACGCATGGCAGTTGGGACAAGCCGACGGTGATGCCGCGCCCGACCGCCGCCGGCGTGTTCGGCGTACTGCGGACGATCGGCGCCTGGGCCCCAGATGGCGCTCGAAGTACGCAATGGTGCGGCCGGCAGCGATGGACAGGAAAACCGTGCTCGTCCCGGCAAAGCGCCGATAGGCGGGAACCGCGACATCCGACATCTGCGGCTTCACGGCGACCACGACGACCGCCGGCTTCAGGTCCGCAGGCAGCTTGGCTGCGTCATCCAGGATCTGGACGCCTTGTGCCGCCAAGTCGGCGACGGGCGCCGGAGTTCGGTTCGATGACCGTGACGTCGCCCGGCCGCACGCCGCGCTGGAGCCAGCCGCGCAGCATGGCCCCGCCCATCTTGCCGCAGCCGACGAGCAGCAGATGCCCACTGATTGTCATGAAACCTCAGGCCTCGCGGTAGCGGTCTCCAGCATGGCCGCTGCCAATGCCTCTTCCGGAGTCTTACCGCCCCACAGCACGAACTGAAGGCCGGGAAGAAGCGCTCGCATTCGCTGAAGGCTGATATCGACCACGTATCCTCGAACTGTTCGGCCGAGACGTGGCCCGTCCCGCGCACGCAGGAGCGTGTGGCGAAACATCGGCACACCAGTTCCTCCGCGCAGAGGTCGAAGCTGAGCTTCGAGCCAGAGCTTCTCTCGTTGATGAGCGCCAGCGAGTGACCGAGCGCCTGCCCCGCTTGTTCGGGGGGTATGCGCACGTCGAACAGGCAGGAGAAGTAGACCGCGGCCGAGATCCTCCTGCCACACGAAATACAACCGATAGTCGCACCAGCTGCCGGTCAGCTCGACGACGATCTCGGCGTCGGTCGAATTTTGCGGTCGAAGCGCCAATCGTTGGCGCTTCGACGCACCACCGACGCCGAGATGGTGGTCAGGCTGACCGGCAGCGACAAATCGTGGCGGAGGACTGAGCGGTCTGCCTGATGTTGCCTTCTTTGAACCTTTGGGCCGGCACCTATCTGCTGGCGCTATCAACAGGCTCTGGCTCGGCTGTCGACCTGTGCGCGGAGCTGTGCCGATGTTTCGCCGCATCTCGTGCTCGGCCGAGAACGATTCGGACGTGGTCGATGTCGCCTTCGGCCAGCGCGGCGGCGCTCGGTTTGGGTGGCACGTGAACGGTAAGGCTGGCGGGCGGCGGCGGCCATGCTGGGACTCGCAATCTGCTGCTCGTCGGCTGCGGCAAGCGGTGCTGGCGGGCGACGTCACGTCATCGAACTGGCGCGACGTCGCGAATCTGACGCAGCCAGCTGCCGCGAGGCCACAACAACGGCGGTCGTCCTGGTCGCCGTGAAATACAGGTAATCAACGCGATTACTATCGGCGCCGACAGTGCCGTTTTTCTGTCTGCGCCGGCCGCACGATCGCATATCGATCTGGGGGCGGGCGATCGATCGTCGCGGCATACCAGGCTGCGCCGGCGGCGATCAGCGCGTCGCAAAATAAACGTGCTACGGCAATACGACGAATTGCTGATTCGCGATCGACAGGCTGCGGAAGGACGAGAACCTTCAATGTTGGCGGTGGCGGCGGCGACCCCATGTATTCCTGTTAATCCCGATGCAACGGGCGGGCGCCGCGGACTGCCGCTGGCGTTATGTCGTAATCGAGCGCCGGTAGTGGCGATCTGTCGCTCGGTCCCTGCGCGGTACCAGCCTGCTGGCGTTGAAGCGGATGGTGCAACTGGCCGCTGATGACGAAAAGCGATCGCGGCGGCGAACGCGCCCGACAGCCGGCAGATCATCGCCGTAAGCCAGTGCCGTTCGCACCAGCGCGGTGCGTGCGCCGGGCCCCTGAGCGCTAGCCCCTCATGCCGGAATATCAAATTCAGCGAGACGACGCATGGGCGGCATCGGCGTCGCGAAATCTGTGTCGCGTCAGCATGAACCGGGCGGTGGCAATGATGGCGGCGTATCAGAGTGGACACGGTTGCCGCCGCAGCTCGTTACGTCGCCAGGCCGGCGCGACGTTCGTGCGCGACAGAACGGCTTCGCGCCGTCGTGACGACCCGTGTCGACCACCGGCCTGACTGCCGTAATGAACTCGGCTTTGCCGCCCAGCTCGATCTTCACCTCGCCCCGAACTTTCGTCGCCATGGTGACAACGCTGGCCCCACTGCCTGCGCGCGTTCGAAACACTCCGTACGCAGGGGATCGTGCTGAATCAGTCGAGCGGCGAAACCATGACCGATCCCGGCTTGAAGCATCGATGAAGTGGCGCTCGCGGAGGCATAGCGGGTTGTCACTACCGTAACCGCTCGCCGACTCTACGCGTCTACCCACGCCGCGATCCTGACACTGAGCCGGCGTCGTCATGGTGGCCGACACCGGAGGCCCGACCATTTGATCATGAAGCGATTTCGGCGCTGTAACAAGCCTATCGGCAGTGGCCCCTGTTTTACCGGCGCGAAAAGGTTGAAACGGAGCGCGATCTGGCGACCGCGCGCGACTGGACAAGCGTTCAGTCGCGACAGTCATATCAACCTCTGGCTCTTACGACGCGGCGAATGACTGACCAACCGCCGCGTAACTGCACGCAAAAAAGTCGCGACTGATGCAGCATGCCCATATTAGCTCGTCGTTGTGCGTGCGGCTGATTACGAGAGTTTTATGGCGACTTCAGCAGGGCGACGCCACCAAACGGCTATTCGTGAACGGCGAAGACCGACGAGACGCCATCGCCTCGGCGCAGAGCGACGGGCCTGCGGCTGCCAACTACATTGCCGACGTGGCACCCAGGCTCGGGCCAGCAGTCGCGAATCGAGGAGCGTCGACGTCTCCAGAGTTCTGCGCCGTATGAGCAGACCGGCTCGCCAAGACCGTTCGTCGCCACTGCTTTCGCGAGCTCGAGGCTTGGTGCAGAAGACGGCGACGGGCCGTGTCGGTCATCAATGGCGTCGTCGTACAGCCTGATCAAGACGGCGCTTTGCAGCTGAAGATGTAGAAAGTAAGCGTGGTCAGCTCACCGAGAAAGAGACGGCATGGAGCCGATTCCGCCGCAGGGCGGAACGACCGCTGCTTTAGTGCGTATGTGGGGCGACATAGCGCGATGGCGTCTCCGCCGATGAACGAAGGGCAGCAACGGCTATGTTTCGCAGGTCGGCATACGCGATCATGGGCGTCATTGCCAGGCGCGTCGCCCGGCTGACGATCATTTCGACGCGTCAGGCAGCGCCGGTAGATCGATCGCCACTACCGACAACCTGATCGGGGCGGCGGGTGACGGCGATCGTCAATTTTCGAAGCCAGATCGGCAAGTTGTCGAGTGCTGGTCGCTCGAATACCCCGACGCCGGCGAGTCGTCGCGCCCGTGTGATGCCGATGACAGCCAGCTACCATTGCGCCAGAACAAGTCATCGCGATCTGGTCGGCAGAACCAGCGTCGGTAATTTCTGAAAAGCGCAATTCGGCGATGGCGACGGGCCGATGACCGTCGTGTCGCCGGGATCAGACCGCGCGGCCGGAATTCTGCAGGTCCTGTCGGTGCGCGAGGAGAGCGGCAATATCGCGGCCGCCGCATTCCGGCTTGCCCGGCGATCCGCCAGATGCGCCACGGCGAGGCAGTAGCGAGCAGTGTGGTGCGAGATGTCGAACGATGAAGATCTGGGCCGATGGCCGGCAGGCGTGTTGCGTCGCGTCGGGCCTTGCCGTCGATAAGCCGGCTTGCCATTCGATGCGATGTCGTCGTCGATCTCGACGATCTGACAATATCGGCACCAGAACTCGTAGAAACTGGCGATGAACGCGAAAAGCGAACGCGTCGACGAGCTGCGCCGAATGTCGCTTGCCGTCGCCGTCGCCGTCGAGCAACGTAATGGGTCTGCCCCCATGGCGCACCGGCGGAAACCATATCCGCCGGCGTGATGTGCCGTGTGTGAGGAGGGGCGTCGTCTGGCGAGGAACGATCGCTGACAACTCGCGTGAACTTTATGGTGGCTCGGCCTCGATCGCGTTGTAACCGCCGGCTGCCATGGAGACTCAGCCACGTCTGCGGGCGGCTGCCGTAATTTCGTGACTGCAGGCGCGCTATTATCCGGCGGCGCTGGCGGCCGGTGTGCGTGTTGCCCGGCTGCCCTCATGGCCGAGATGTCGAGTTGAAGGCGCGGCGGGAACCGCCAGAACTGATCTTAGTGTCGCGCCAGGCGTGGGCGTTCGTCGGCAGGGCAGCGTCGACGACCTTTATCCGGCTGCATCCGGGAACGTGTGTGGAAGATGCTGAGCCAGCTGGCTATGCGGCTCCGGGCGATGGCGGGTGCGCCGATCGGCGATGATCAGTCGTTTGCCGTCTCTGCTCAGATCATCTCGTCTGACGCTGAACGGCGAGCTGGCGGTCGGCTCGGCCAACAGACCGCATCGCTGGCATGAAGGGCGCCTCTCGCTGGTGATCGCGTGAGCCAGTCATCATCACCAACCAGCTGACAACGTCGATGACGTTCGTGGCTCCGCGAGCTGGCGTGCGCCGGCCAGATCGACGGATATACCAGGCGACAACCTCCGATTGTAAAAGCTGGTCGATAACGTGTTGCCATACCTGTGACTCCCAGAAACCTGTCGCCGGCGTCGAGACCGCTGACATGTAGTGGCGGATCTTGCACCGGCAGCTACAGGCGACGAGGCCTCGATGGTCTCCGCCAGCGTGCTGCCGCGCCAATATCAGCGGGTAGGATCAGACGTGTCCCGAACTGCGCTCGAACGACGATCTGCCTGGCACGGGCGTTGTGAGGATAGTTGCTGCTGACCAGGAAAGATCTCGTCAGCAGCCGTGCTCAGCGTAGTCTCGGCGCACTCGCTATCGGCGGCCGATCGAGGCGAAACGGTAACGTCTCGGCGCGCCGGCGCGATGCCGGCCGCATCTGCCGGAATTGCCCGACTGGCGGCGGCGTGGGTGACGATCTTCATGGGGGCGCCGTGGTGGCGACTCATTCCGCGGACGGCGCGATGCCGCCAGCATTCTGATCAGATCACGTTATTTCTGATTTTGCGTAACCAGCCACCCGCTCCGACGAACGACGCAAGGTGAAAATTCCGTCGTCGTATGTTTACGATATCGACACCATAACCCACCGGTGAACGGATCGGGCGACAGCCATATGGGGCAACATCGTCGAGTGGTGTGTATTCAGATGTGATCCGCCGTTTCAGAACGGAAAGTGGTCGATGGCTGTGCCGCCGTCTGGGGCCTGCAGGCCCGACGAGCGGGGGCATGCCAGTAAACTCTCTGCAATCCTGCTGATGCGGCGATGCGCGGCCCTCAATCTCGGCGGCACACCATGCCGACGTTCATACGGCGGCGCAGGATTTCGTTCGGAGCGCTGGCGCCATGTTCCAGCGGCGCATCTTACTTCCTCAGGCATCGACACGCAGACTGATGACTTTGCCTCTCAGGCTGAACGCGTAGCAAACCGATCGCGGGGCCATGTTTGGCCCTTCAACTGGACATCGGACCTGTGTTATCTGATCCTGGGCCACTGGGCAGCGATGGATCTGCCAAACGGCGGCGTCGTCTGGTACACTGATGCTGAACATCGACTTTCCTGACAGTCAGCGTGTCGTAGCCGTCGTCTTCCCGCCGACGCTGACGTCGTTCGCAGAACCCGCTGTCAACGTCGCTCGTGACGCGATAAGATGGCTCGGTATTTGAAGATAATGGTGGCGATATCGTCAGTAATAAATAATTTTGGTCGAAACGCCGCGTGTCGAAATGTTCAGAACATCGTCATAATTGGAGTATCCGCGTCGGCGAAGCAGTGGCGCGAAACGTCGGTCAGATTATGCCGCTGGCGCTCGGCACTGTATCGGGCCTGTTTGCGATATGATGCGCGCGGTGCCGCCGGCATCGACTGTGGGCTGCCTGAAATGTTTGCGGGTATGAGATCGAAGGTGATGACGCTGATTTTTATGGTGATGAAGCGGGCCTGTTCCTGCGCGGCTATCACCAACCGCGATAATCCGCGGTGCTCGCCGACTACTGCGGCTGCCAAAATGGCGACACCGAAAATCATGGCGTCGTCTACTGGATCGTAACGATGACGAATGGCAGTCGATGATGGCGGCATGCCTCTGTTTCGATAAAGTGTTAGTCAGTCTGCCGGTGCTGAAAGTGCAATCTGATCGACGGCGGGCGACGTTCGGAGGTAGTCAGGCGGAAGCGATCCGCGATAAACTGGCATCCGGCACCGCGCCAGGCCGCGGCAGGCCGGCGCCTCGCCGCTGAACGTGGGCTGAGCGATGAACGGAAGCGCCCGGCGGCGATTCTTCGGGCGTCCGCGGCGACTGGTGCCTCATTGCTGCGCGGCAGGCGCATCAGAACCTGACAGCCGTTCACGCCGTCGATCTGTAAAGTCGCCGCGTGCCAGTGGCGACACTGTTGCGCCACAGCGAACCATCATCGATGCGTCGTCTGTTTCATGTCCGGCGCACGCGGTCGTTTGAAACTATGCGAACTATCGCGCCACTGTATCGCCGCGATCGCCATAACGAACAATGACGTCAGCCGACAGCAGATCAGGCGAACAACAACCTGTGCCGGAGTCGACGGTGGCCAGGCGGCCCCCAGCAGGTCAGCCTGCGACAAGGTCGTCTCGCGTCCGCCTGAGTCAGAATCGCGCCGGCGTGTTGCTGCGTGGAGCGATGCCTTTATTTTTCTGTCCGGCACGCTAGCAACATTCTCGCTAGTGGAAGAAACCGGTCGCGTGTTGCAACTCTGCCAGCGAATTCCTGACCATCCATCTGGATTATGTCACTGCAATGACCGAGCCGCGCCATCGCCTGGCGCTCGATCGCTCTCGTAACCAACATTTTTGTCTTTCTGGTAACTGCCGACTGGTCATCCCGTACCGTCTGAACTGTGTTATGATTGGAAAATCTGCTCAGAAGAGCGATCGTCTACTCCTCGAAGGTTGCGCGGAAATCGACGGCATGCGATGATGATAACGTGAAATGTTCGGTCGGCGATGGCGCGGCGATGATGCTCGGCGCGTCGGCGATCGTGTGCATCAGATCGTCGCGGCGTCCAGTGACAGCTCCATCAATAATATCGGTTGACGCTCGCTGTCGCTGCATCGATCGAAGCGCAGGGGAATGATCGCCATGCCCGTGCAACGTGACTTCGCGAACGCCGATCTGCGCCGGCGCAATCCGGTCAGCTGCACGGCGCTCGTTGCGCCTAATGTCTGCGTCGATCGCGTCTGCCAGTTATCTCGGCGTTCTCAGCAGGGCGAAACTCGACGCGTATGGAAGGCATCGTGAAATTTGGACGCGGCGATGTCGACTTCGCCTGACTGCGAGCGTAATCGGTGCCGCAGAGCACCGAACTTTGTACAGTGACCGTACCGAAGGCGTCGTGATCTGCATCGCGGAAGGCGACCCGATGACGATGACGGTCGATCACGGGCAACGGCCAGCGGCGAACCGGCGATGTCTTCGCATTAATATCGTGGCCCGGGTGGAGTCGTGCTGAGATTTGCTGAAGGGCACGCGCCGCCTCGATGGCCGATCAGCTCGTTATCTGTTGTGTCAGAAAGCGATGGAAAGATCGCGATAGAAGTCTCGGTCCCGAAGCATCGGCGCCACGCCGATCTCGCTTCCAAAGCACGTGAAACTTCGAGACACCAGTTAGCTCGCCGCGACTGCGCATCTTTCGCGATTCGCGCACGAGCTCATAGCGGCAACAGCCGAGCAGTCACCGTCCTTTGAGAGCACCGGAAGGGCTGAATATCGCGACAGCTGAAGAACTGGATGCTGGCGCTCGGGGCGCAGCCATTCCTCGAACTCGGCCAGGTCACGCCATCGATACATGTCAGAGTCAGCAGCGCGGTACGGGGCCGGCAACCTGCTGCGGGCGCCCCGCCTCCGCCATGGGGCGCGCAGAGTCGTGGCTCGCGACCGACTCCCGGTCGGCCCGCGCAGTGACAGCTGCCGGAACGCCTGACAGCCGGCGAGCGCCTAGCTCGCGCGCTGGCTCTGGCACGCGATCTACGTAACGGCTGGCCATCAACAAATCTGATGTACTTCGTTCAGTTACGTATTGCTATCTCGTAGCGCTCTTCCTTGCCCCAGCGGATGCCTTCCGGACGCGTTCTCCGGCCTCGCTCTGGCCGGCGATCAGGTTGATGCAGATGCGCCCGCCCGGAGAGGCTGGTCGAAGGCCGCGATCATCTTGGCCAGCAGCACGGGATTGACATAGGAGAGGCCGCGCCGCCGCCAGCATGCGGATCGACTTGGAACGCGCCACCATCATGGCGCTCGAGATCCAGGCCTCCCAGCAGGCGGTCTGCACCGGCACCAGCATGTATTCGAAGCCTGCCGCCTCGGCGCGCCTCGACGACGCGGTCCGAACAACGACAGCGACGGCGCCACCTGCGCGCTCGCCAGGCCATAGGCCGTGGTATCGCCCGCGGTCGGCAGGAACCAGCCGAATTCCAGTCTGCGCATGCTCGCTGCATTGTCCTCGACTGTCGGTGGCAGCTCAGCGCAATTGGCGCTGATCGCGCCGCTCGCGACATCGGCACGATCCGCGCTTTGGCCCGCGTCGGGCCTCGTGGGAGAGCACTGATGCTTGCAGCACGGCAAGCGTCCGACAATCGCATCGCGGCACGGCATGGTGGCCGCCGCCCATCCATTGGCCGCCGCGGCCGGAGCGCGCGTGCTGGGCAATGGCGGCAACGCCTTCGACGCCGCGGCAGCGACGGCGGCGACGCTGAACGTGGTCGAACCCCTACATGTCGGGCCTCGCCGGCCAGGGCATGGCGACCTGCTACATCGCCAGCGAAAAGCGCGTGCGCTCGCTCAATTTCATATCCCGCATTCCGCGCAAGTTTCCGTTGGAGAAGCTCAGCGACCGCGCGCAGGTCCTGCGCGGGCCGATCGCCGTCGGATCGCCGGGCAATCTCGCCGGCTGGTGCGAGATGGTCGGCGCCTACGGCACCAGGAAGCTGCCCGAGCTGTTCGCGCCGGCAATCGGCATCGCGCGCGACGGTTTTGGCCTGATCGAATTCAACGTCGAGGAGATCGGCGGCGTCACGCCGGAGCTGCGCGGCCAGGCCAAGCTCTATCCCGAATGGTCGCGCACCTATCTCGAGGGCATCGGTGGCGGCCGGCCGGCGCTGGGCGCGGTGCTGAAGCAGCCCGACCTCGCCAAGACGCTGGAGGCACTGGCGGCCGAGGGGCCTGGCCTGATGTATGGCGGCGCGTTGGGCAGAAGGTGATCGAGCGGCTCGTCGAGATTGGGCGGCTGCCTCACCATGGACGACCTGATGGATACCAAAGGCGCAGTGGATCGATCCGGTGTCGGCCAGCTATCGCGGCCGCACGATCCATGTGCCACCGCCGCCCTGCGAGGCGTTCCAGTATCTGCTGACCTTGCGCATCCTCGAAGGCTTCGATCTCGGCCAGCTTGCCGCGCAACGGCACCGATCACATCGACACCGTGCTGCGCGCCATCCGCGTCGCGGCGGGCGTGCGCATCGCCAATGGCGTGCCGTCCCAGCAGAAGCTGGCCGAGCTGCTGTCGGACGGCCATGTCGAGAGCCTGCGGGCGCGCGTGCGCGACGGCAAGCCGGTCGACGGGCCGACCGAGCAGTGGACGGCGCCGGCTTCCGAAGGCCACACCACGTCGTTCTCGATCGCCGACAAGCACGGCAACATGGTGTGCGTGACGCAGAGTCTCGGCAGCGCGTGTTCGGCTCGGGCGTGGTCGTGCCCGGCACCGGAGTCTGCCTCAACAATTTCCTCTACTGGGCCGACGTGAACCCCGAGAGCCCCAACCGGGTGAAGCAGGGCGATCCGATGGCCGTCTGCGTCGCGCCCTCGATCGTCACCAGGACGACAGGCCGGTGCTGGCGCTGGGCACGCCCGGCAGCTACGGCATCCTGCAGACCCAGGTGCAGGCGATGGTGCAGTACGTCGATTTCGGCCTGCCGCTGCAGCAGGCGATCGAGGCGCCGCGCGCGCGGCTGAACGACGGCCGGCGCCGTGCTGCTGGAATCGCGCGTCGACTCGAGCGTGCGCGACGAGCTGCGCGCGCGCGGACACGATCTCATGAGCGGGCCGGAATGGACCATGAAGGTGGGCGGCATGCAGGGCGTGGCGCTCGATGCCTCCGGCACCTTCACCGGCGGCTGCGACCCGCGGCGCGACGGCTCCGTCGTGCCGGCTAGCTACTTGTGAGGCCGCGACGGCTCGGAGATCTCGGCGATCGCCTCGCCGACTTCCTTGAGGTTCGCGGCGCGCGGCTCGGTGGCGATGTCGCCCAGGGACACGATGCCGACCAGGTTCTTCGTCCTGTCGAGCACTGCCAGGCGACGGATCTGCAGCGCCTTCATGCGGGCCAGCACTTCCTCGGCGTCCTCGTCCTCAAAGGCGTAAGAAATGTCCTCGGTCATGCAGTCGCGGACCAGCATCTCGACCGGCGACCGGCCGGCGTCGCCACGCCGCGCACCGACGATGTCGCGGTCGGTGATGGCGCCGACCAGCCGGCGGCCGGCGCAGACCGGCAGGGAGCCGACGTCCATCGCCTCCATGGCCTCCGCGGCCTTCTGCAGCGAGGCATCCGGGGCGATCGTCTCCACGTCGCGTGTCATGACATCGCAAACTTGCATACAGGGATAATGCGCCGGCATCCCAACGGTTGCGTCCCGACGGGCTCGCCCTGCACCGTCGAGGCCTGCACCGTCGCAGGAATGTGAGCTGCACCCTTGACCCCTACCCACGGTTGAATTACAGAATGGACTCTACCCAACCTTTGGATGTCTCTTGCAAAGGGGTAGCGCACCATGATCCCAGTTGATGCCCAGACCATGCTTGAAGTCGCCCCCGCTTCTCGGGCGAAAAAGCCGCCAGACAGGCGGCCATCGTCGCCGCGGTCGGCGCAGTCTTGCGGCCGACCCTGGAGCAGTTCGCCATCGACAACCGGCTTCGGATCGCGCACTTCCTCGGCCAGACCTGTCAGAATCGGCTGGCTTCCGCACGACCGAGGAGTTCGCCAGCGGCGATGACTATGAGGGTCGCGAGGATCTGGGCAATACGCAGCCCGGCGACGGGCGGCGCTACAAGGGGCGCGGTCTGATCCAGCTCACGGGCCGGGCGAACTACCGCCGTGTCGGCGATGTGCTGGGGCTTCCCTCGAACAAAACCCGATGCTTGCCCTCGAGCCGGTGTTGTCGCTGCGCATCGCTTGCGAATACTGGAAGAGCCATAACATCAATGCCGCCTGCGATGCCGACAACCTCGAAAAGGTCACCAGGTTGGTCAATGGCGGCACCACTGGCATCGACGACCGGCGCATCTTCGCACGACCAAGGCCAAGAACGCGATCGCGCGCCTCGAGGGCGTGCAGCTCTCCGGCGCGCAGCTCTCAGGCGCCCAGCCCGCGTCCACCCTGCCCGTCCTGCATCGGGGCTCGACGGGCGACGCGGTCGTCGATCTCCAGCAGCGGCTTCGCAAGGCAGGCTTCGCTGCCCTCGCCATCGACGGCGATTTCGGCCCCGGCACCGAGGTTGCGGTCACCCGCTTCCAGTCCGATCACAACCTGACGGCGGATGGTATTGTCGGCAGCCAGACCTGGGCGGCGCTTCCGGCTGCCTAGCACGCCGCCGACTCTGCGCGCGGGGCGGCCCCGAGGTCTGGGGGCCCTTACTCCGCAGCCCGGCTGAGCGCCTCCACGACCCGCGTCTGCGAGCGGACATGAGGCGCAAAGCGGCCCCAGCCGCGCATGGCGGTGAATTCCTGGGTTTCCACGGCGGCGGGCGAGTCGAGCTCGTAGACCGTGGTGTAGAGCTTGGTCCGGGTGCGCTTTGACTGGCCGCGGTCGCTTTCGGAGATCTCGCCCGAACTGAGCGTAACGCCGGCCGGCCCGCACGCCGGGACAGGCCAGCGCGTCGGGCAGGTGCACGTCGTCGTACCAGCGGTTCCAGTCGGCCTCGACCGAGGCATCGACCTCGGCGGTCACGATCAGCAGGCAATTCGGCAGCGTGGTCATTCGGCATTCCTCTTGCACGGGGGCGTCCGGCACGATGGAATGCCCGCCGACGAGAATGTTCAAGAGGGATGGTTCATGCGCAAACTGATTTGGCTGGCCAGCCGCGGCCGTCGCGATCGCCGGCGCAGGCGCTGCCGCGGCGCAGGAGACGCCGCGCAAGGGCGGCACGATCCGCATGACGGCGCCCTACGCCGCGAGCTTCGGCAGCCTCGACCCGCACACCACGCCGCGCGCCACGGACGATATCGTCGGCAAGGCGCTGCAGCCGCACGCTCTACAACTGGGACTTCGGCCAACAACAAGCTGGTGCTCGAGCTCGCCAAGTCGGTGACGCCGTCGGAAGACGGCCTCACCTACACCTACAAGCTGCGCGACGACGCCTATTTCCATAACGGCCGCAAGATGACGGCCGACGACATCATCTGGTCGTTCACGCGCATCATGGACGGCAGCAAGGGCTATCCGCCGGCGCGCTACGTGCGCATCATCAAGGGCGCGATCGAGGTCGAGAAGGGCCAGGCCAAGGAGATCTCGGGCCTGAAGAAGATCGACGACTTCACGCTCGAGATGACGCTGCACCGACACAGGTCGATCCGGCCTACTATTTCTTCGCCGGCTCGACCGCCATCCTGCCCAGGGAAGAGGTCGAGAAGGGCAACTTCGCCGCCAACCCGGTGGGCCTGGGACCGTTCAAGTTCAAGGAGCACATTCCCGGCTCGCGCGTCGTGGCCGAGCGCTGGGAGAAGTTCTACAAGCCCGGCAAGCCCTACGCCGACCAGCGTCGAGGTGCTGATCATGGCCGAGGCCGCCGCGCGCGACGTGGCGTTCCGCAACAAGGAGATCGACACCTCGATCCTGGGCCCCGCGCAGTACGTCGCCTATCGCGCCGATCCCGAGCTCTCCAAGGGCATCCTCGAAGTGGCCGAGATGTTCACGCGCGCCGTGACCTTCAACCACAGCCACAAGCCGTTCGCAGGACAAGCGGGTGCGCCGAGGCCTTCAACCACGCCATCGACACCGACCTGATCATCAAGCGGCTGGTCAAGGACAAGGCCTATCGCGCCGTGAGCTGGCTGCCGCTTTCCTCGCCGGCCTTCGACAAGAGCGTAAAGCCCTATGCCTTCGATCCCGACAAGGCCAAGAAGCTGCTGGTCGAGGCGGGCTATCCCGACGGCTTCGAGTTCGAGCTGACGACCAGCCAGAACGAGAGCTGGGGCCTGCCGATCGTCGAGGCGATCATCCCCATGCTCGCCAAGGTCGGCATCAAGGTGAAGCCCAAGCTGGTCGAGGTCACGGTGCTGACCGACATCGCCATGAAGGGCGAGCACCAGGCCTATATCGGCTCGAACCTGACCGGCCCGGATCTGCTCGCCACCTTGCGCTGCTACTACTCCAAGACGCCGCGCACGGCCTGCAACTACACCGGCTACAACAATCCGGCGTTCGACAAGCTGCTCGGACGACGCCGCAGCCAGCCTCGATCCGGCCAAGCGCAACGACCTGCTTGCGCCAGGCCAACAACCTGATCTACGACGAAGCGCCGGTGTGGTTCTTCAACTACAACAAGGCGGTGCTGGCCTATCAGCCGTGGATCCACGGCCTGCAGGCCAACCCGACCGAGATCACGCACCAGTACGTCGAGGACATCTGGGTCGACGCCAAGTCGCCGGCGAAGTGATCGCTACTCAGCAACTCATGTTCCTCTCCCCGCCAGGGGAGAGGCTGGTGAAGGAAGGCCAACGACGTGTGCATCACCCCTCACCCGTCCTCTCCCCTAGCGGGGAGAGGAGTATGACTCGATTGAAAGCGCGCACGTTGACCTGATGCTGCTTGTTCTCGCTCGTCGCCTCGGCAACGTCGTCCCGACCCTGCTGGCTGTCATCGCGCTGATCTTCCTGCTGTTCAGCGTCCTGCCGGGAAGCTTCATCTCGGGCATGAACGAGGACGGCCGCTCGCCGATCGATCCGGCCGTCATGGAGCGCATGCGCAAGGAGATGGGGCTCGACGATCCCCTCTACGAGCGCTTCGCCAAGTACGTCGCCAACGTCGCCACCGGCGACCTCGGCATCTCGTTTCGCACGCGCGAGCCGGTGACCAAGCTGATCGGCGTCCGCGTCTGGCCGTCGCTGAAGCTGGTGCTTCGCCGCCATGGCCTTCGCCATCACGGTCGGCGTGACCCTGGGCTTCCTCGCAGCCCTTCGGCCCGGCAGCCTGATCGACACGATGTCGATGGTCGGCGCCATCTCGGGCCTCAGCCTCTCGCAGTTCTGGTTCGGCCTGATGCTGATGTACCTGTTCGCGCTTGCAGCTCAACTGGCTGCCGAGCTTCGGCTACGGCGACGGCGGCCTGCGCAACCTCATCCTGCCCGCGGTCGCGCTCGGCGTCGGCCCGATGGCGCTGCTGGCGCGCACCACGCGCGCCGCCGTGCTCGACGTTCTCAATGCCGACTTCGTGCGCACCGCGCGCAGCAAGGGCATGAGCGAGCGCCTCGTCGTCAAATGGCACGTGCTGCGCAATGCGCTGGTGCTGGTCATCACCATCGTCGGCCTGCAGTTCGGCTCGCTGATGGGCCAGGCGGTGGTGGTCGAGAAGCTGTTCGCCTGGCCGGGCGTCGGATCGCTGATGGTCGATTCGGTGTTCCAGCGCGACATGCCGGCGGTCAGGGCTGCATCCTGATGATCGTGCTGTTCTTTCTCTTCATCAACACGCTGGTCGACATCGCCTACGTCGTGATCGATCCGCGCATCCGCTACGGCTGAGGCCGGCCGATGAAGTGGGGTTCCAACACCTGGGTGGGCGGCAGCCTGGTCGCCGTGGCGCTCGGCGTGGCGGTCTTCGCGCCGTGGATCGCGCTCACCGATCCGGTGATGGACGCCAACCTGATGAACGCCGAGCTGCCGCCGAGCTGGGAGTTCCCCTTCGGCACCGACGCGCAGGGCCGCGACATCTATCTCCCGCATCGTCTACGGCGCGCGCATCTCGCTCACCGTCGGCGTCGTCAGCCAGACCTGCAACAGCCTGATCGGCGTCACGCTCGGCCTCACCGCCGGCTACTGGGGCGGCTGGTGGGACGATCTGGTGAGCGGCCTCACCAACCTGATGCTGGCGATCCCCTCGCTGGTCTTCGCGCTGGCCATCATGGCGATCCTCGGGCCCGGGCTGGTGAGTCTGGTGATCGCGCTGGGTCTCACCAGCTGGTCCTATTCCTGCCGCATCGCCCGCGCCCAGGTGCTGTCGCTCAAGAGCCAGGGCTACGTCCAGGCGGCGCGCATCCTGGGTTACGGCGACCTGCGCATCATGTTCACGCAGGTTCTTCCCAACATCCTGGGGCCGCTGATCGTGATCGCCACGCTCGGCATGGGCGGCGCCATCCTGGCCGAGGCCGCGCTGTCTTTCCTGGGCCTCGGCATCCGTCCGCCTTTCCCGAGCTGGGGCAGCATGCTGTCCGAGGCGCGCGACCAGATCAGGGCGGCGCCGTGGCTGTCGGTATTCCCCGGCCTCGCCATCTTCTTCACCGTGCTGGGGCTCAACCTTCTGGGCGACGGCATCCGCGACATTTTCGATCCGCAGTCGACGACGCGCCGCGCATGAGCACGCCCTCCTCCAGGTCGACGATCTGCACATCGCCCTCGCCGGCGAAGACACGACCTACAACGCCGTCGAAAACGTCTCCTTCGAGATCGGCCGCGGCGAGGCGTTCGGGCTGGTCGGCGAGATCGGGCTGCGGCAAGAGCATCACGGCGCTCGCCGTCATGGGCCTGCTGCGCCGGCCGTTGTCGCTGGGCGGCGGCCGGATCGTGCTCGACGGGCAGGAAATCCAGGACGCGGCGGCGGCCGAGATGCGCCGCGCTGCGCGGCAAGCGCATCGCCATGATCTTCCAGGAGCCGATGACGGCGCTCAATCCATTGTCGCCGGTCGGCCGCCAGATCGCCGAGATGTTCGTGCTGCACGAGGGCGCCGTCGTGGAACGAGGCGATGGACCGCGCCGAGGAGGCGCTGCGCCAGGTCCGCGTGCCCTCGCCCGAGCGGCGCATCAAGGACTATCCGCACCAGCTCTCGGGCGGCATGCGCCAGCGGGTCATGATCGCCATTGCGCTGGCCTGCGGCCCCGACCTTCTGATCGCCGACGAGCCGACCACGGCGCTCGACGTCACGGTGCAGGCCGAGATCATCGACCTGATGGCCGAGCTGTGCGCCGCCAAGGGCACGGCCATCCTGATGATCAGCCACGATCTCGGCCTGGTCGCCAACATGTGCCGTCGCGTGGCGGTGATGTATGCCGGCCGCATCGTCGAAAGCCAGGTCGCCGAGGCGATCTTCGCCACGCCGCGCCATCCCTACACAAAGGGCCTGGTCGATTCGCTGCCGCCGGCTGGGCGAGCGTTCCCGGCGTGGCCGCCAGCGCCTGCGCGAGATCTCCGGCGTCGTGCCGTCGATCGCGACCTACCCGCAGGGCTGCCGCTTCAATCCGCGCTGCCCGGCGGTGACGGACATCTGCCGGACTCGACCGCGCCCGAGATCACGACCTCTGCCGGCCGACGGCCTGGTGCGGTGCCACCACCATGGCTGAGCAGCTGCTCGAAGCTGGACGACCTCGCGGTCCACTTCACCGTCGGCGGCGCGCTGAAAGGCGGCGTCAAGACGCTGAAGGCGGTCGACGGCGTCAGCCTCGACGTGAAGCCGGGCGAGTGCCTGGGCCTGGTGGGCGAGATCGGGTTGCGGCAAGTCCACCCTGGCGCTGGCCATCATGGGCCTGATCCCGCCGACGCGCGGCCGCATCGCCTGAACGGCCACGAGCTTTCCGGCCGCGAGCGCATGGAGACGGCGCGCACGGTGCAGATGGTCTTCCAGGATCCCTATGCCTCGCTCAATCCGCGCCAGACCGTGCGCCGCACCCTGGCCGATCCGCTGCGCCTGCACGGCGTCACCGACAAGGCCGAGGTCGAGCAGCGCGTCATGGACATGATGGCCAAGGTCGGCTTGCGGCCCGACCATGCCGACCGCTATCCGCACGAATTCTCCGGCGGCCAGCGCCAGCGCATCGGCATCGCCCGCGCCCTGATCCTGAAGCCCAAGCTGGTGATCTGCGACGAGCCGGTGTCGGCGCTCGACGTCTCGATCCGCGCCCAGATCATCAACCTGCTGCTCGATCTCAAGGACGAGATGGGGCTCGCCTACATCATGATCAGCCACGATCTCGGCGTCGTCGAGCATGTGAGCGACCGGGTCGGCGGTGATGTATCTCGGCCGCATCGTCGAGCAGGGCGGCTGGCGGGAGATCTTCGAGGACCCGCGCCATCCCTATACGCGCGCGCTGATCGCGGCGATCCCCGACCCGTTCCATCTCGTTGCCGTCGACGGCCAAAGCCAAGGCCAAGGGCGAGATCGCCAGCGCGCTCAACCCGCCGCCGGGCTGCCACTTCAATCCGCGCTGCCCGATGAAGGCCGACCGCTGCGTGAGCGAGGTGCCGTTGCTCGAAGCCGTCGCCGCGGGGCATCGCGCGGCTTGTCATTTCCGGGATCGCGTGAATTGATGGGACCGTAAGGTCCCATGAAAACCACCGACGTCGACCGCATCACCGACTGGATCGTCCGCCGCGGCCTGGAAGGTGCGGAGGAAACCGATCTGCTGCGCGAATTCTGCGAAAGGTGCAACGCGGCCGAGCTTCCCATCGCGCGCGCGCTCGCCATCATCGACACGCTGCATCCGGTGCACGAAGGTACCGTCTTCCGCTGGCGCAATGACGACGTGGAGGAGAAGGCCGTCACCGAGTACGGCCGCACCACCGAGGGCGCCGCGGCCGAGTCATGGCAGCGCAGCCCGTTCTATCACCTGCTGCAGACCGGCGGCGAGGAACTGCGCCGGCGCATCGGCTTCGGCGAGCCGGCCGACTTCACCATCATCCAGGAAATGAAGGATCTGGGTCACACCGACTACATCATCTTCGTCCATCGCTTTGCCAGCGGCGCCACCATCGGCGAGATGGACTGCGTCTACTCCGCCTGGTCGACGCTCGGCCCCGAGGGTTTCAGCGAGGCCAACATGGCGCGCCCTGCGCCGCCTCGTGCCGGCGCTGGGCCTTGCCATCAAAGAGCGCGGCGCTCGCCAAGGTCGCCGACAACGCTGGTCGAGGTCTATCTCGGGCGCGACGCCGGCCGGCGCGTGCTCGAGGGCCGCATCCAGCGCGGCGTCGCCGACCGCATCGAGGCGGCGCTGTGGTTCTCCGACCTGCGCAGCTTCACCACCATCACCGACACCGCCTCGCCGGGCGAGATCATCCCGCTCCTGAACGACTATGCCGAGGCGCGTCATCACGCGCGATCCACGAGGCCGGCGGCGACGTGCTGAAGCTGATCGGCGACGGCACCCTGGCGCTGTTCCGCGGCGACGATCCCGTCCGAGGCCTGCCGCCGAGCGCTCAAGGCCGAGGAGATCATGCGCGCGCGCGGTCAGGGACCTGAACGAAAAGCGCCGGGCCGAGGAACGACCGATCACCTCGGTCTATGTCGGGCTGCATATCGGCGAGGTGTTTTACGGCAATATCGGCAGCGTCGACCGGCTCGACTTCACGGTCGTGGGGCCGGCCGTCAACGAGACCAGCCGCATCGCCTCGATGTGCCGCTCGGTCGACCGGCCGGTGCTGATCTCCTCGACCTTCGCCGACGCCCTGCCGGCGGCCGAGCGCGCGCACCTGGTGTCGGTCGGCCGCTTCGCCCTGCGCGGCGTCGGCCACGCCAAGGAGCTCTTCACGCTCGATCCGCAGACCATATTATAGCGTCAGTGGCACGCCGCAGGCACGTCACGGCGCGTAAGATTGCCTGCCCAAAGCGCCATCAAGCGACGCGCACAAACCTCGTCAGCGGACCGATTTGCGCCAATCGACTTGCATCGGCTGCCCGACCCGCCTACGATGACGCCCATAAACGAAGCCGTTCAACGAGGCGGCAGTCCTGGGAGGACACAGCAATGGTCAAAGACCAAGCGTCGTAGCGTACTCAAGCTTGCCGGCGGCTGCCGCCGTCGTTAGGCGGCATGGCGGGCATCCTGGCGACCGGCCGCACGCCGGCCTACGCCCAGCAGAAGACCGTCCATTGGTTGAAGTGGGTCGACTTCGTTCCGGCGACCGATCAGATGTTCAACAAGGAGCTGATGCCGCAGGCCGAGAAGGACCCGGGCATCAAGATGAAGCTCGAGACGGTGAACGGCAACGATCTGCAGCCGCGCATCACGCGCCGCCATCCAGTCGGGCGCCGGTCCCGACCTGATCATGTCGTTCAACAGCTACACCCATCTCTATGCCAACAGCGTCGTCGACATGAGCGCGCTGGCCGACGAAGTCGGCAAGCGCGAGGGCGGGCTCTTCCCTATGCCAAAGCCATCTGCAGCGACGGCAAGATGTTCATGGGCATGCCGTGGGCGGTGATCGGCGGCATGATCGCCTACCGCAAGTCGTGGTTCGACGAGATCGGCGTCGACCAAGTTCCCGGACACCTGGGAGACCTACCGCGAGGCCGCCAAGAAGCTGAAGGCCAAGGGCCGGCCGTTCGGCCAGACGCTCGGGCCACACGTTCGGCGACGCGCCGGGCTTCACCTATCCCTACCTGTGGTCGTGGGGCGGCAAGGAAGTCGAGGCCGACGGCAAGACCGTCGTCATCAACACCAAGGAGACGATCAGATCGGTCAAGTTCATGACCGGCCTGTGGAAGGACGGCATGGACGAGGGCGGCCTCGCCTGGGACGACACCAACAACAACCGTGCGTTCCTGTCGCAGACCATCTCGGCGACGCTGAACGGCGCTTCGATCTACATCGAGATCGCTGCGCAAGCCCGACCAGTACAAGACCGAGAAGGGCGAGTTCCTGAACAAGGACATCCTGCACGCGCCGCTGCCCAAGGGCCCGGCCGGCCAGTTCGGCTTCCATCTGCTGCAGTCGAACATGCTGATGAAGTATTCCAAGAACCAGGACGCGGCGAAGGAATTCCTGAAGTGGCTCCACGCCGAGGCCAACTACCGGAAGTTCTTCGAGATCGCAGAAGGGCTTCGCCACGCCGTGCACCGCCAAGTGGGAGAGCGACCCGCTGTGGAACGTCGATCCGGTCATGACGCCCTACAAGGTCGCGGCCAGGCTCGGCCAGGCCATCGGCAACGCCGGACCGCCCAACGCCAAGGCCCAGGAAGTGCTCTCGAAGTACATCATCACCGACATGTACGCCAAGGCCGTGCAGGGCATGCCGGCCGAGGAATCGGTGAAGTGGGCCGAGTCGGAACTGAAGAAGGTCTACGTCGGCTGAGCCTGGTCGGCGTCGCGTAGCACGCAAGGAGTGAGTGAATGGCAGTGACCGCAGTCTCGGGCGTGGACGCCCGCCCGATCCCGCGACTGCGGCGCCTGGAGGACGAGCGCTGGCTCGCCATGGCGCTGCTGCTGCCGACGGCCGTGCTGCTCGGATTGTTCATCGCCTATCCGTTCGTCGAGGGCGTGCTGCTGTCGCTGACCAGCCAGCGCGTCGGCATCCCGGCGAGTTCGTCGGCCTGCAAGAACTTCGTCAAGATCTGGAACGACAGCATCTTCCGGACCACGGTGTGGAACACGTTCTGGTACACGGGCGTCACCACGGTGTTCAAGCTGGCGCTCGGCCTGTGGCTGGCGATGCTGCTCAACCGTCACTTCAAGGGCAAGGCGCTGGTCCGCGCCTTCATCCTGCTGCCCTTCATCATCCCCACGGTGCTGTCGACCTTCGCCTGGAAGTGGATGTTCGACCCCACCTTCAGCGTCATCAACTGGACGCTGTTCCAGCTCGGCCTGATCACCACCAGCGCATCAACTGGCTGGGCGATCCCGACCTCGCCATGACCTCGATCATCATCGTCAACATCTGGCGCGGCGTGCCGTTCTTCGCCATCTCGCTGCTGGCCGGCCTGCAGACCATCAGCCCCGAGCTGAACGAGGCCGCCGCGATCGACGGCGCCCGGCCGTGGAACCGCTTCTGGTACGTCACCTGGCCGCTGCTGCTGCCGGTCACCATGGTGGTGATGCTGTTCTCGGTGATCCAGACCTTCGCCGACTTCCAGCTGGTCTACGTCATGACCGGCGGCGGACCGGCCAACGCCACGCATCTCTTCGCCACCTACGCCTACCAGCTCGGCATCGGTACGGGCCTGCTGTCGGAGGGCGCGGCGATCTCGCTCGCCATGTTCCCGTTCCTGTTCATCATCGTGGTGGTGCAGCTCCTCTACATCCGTCGAGTCGAAACCCGATGAGCTGGGAGACAAGCTGACCATGATCGAAGGTGCCGCTCTGGAGACGCTGGGTCTTCTACAACATCCCATTGATCCTCTTCGTCTTCGTCCTGCTGTTTCCCTTCTACTGGATGATCATCACGACCTTCCGGCCGGACGGCGAGCTCTACCGGCCGTGGAACGCCGTCAACTATCAGCCGTTCTGGACCAACAATCCGACGCTCGAGCACATCAAGTATCTGTTCGAGGAGACGTCGTTCGCCCGCTGGATGTTCAACACGATGTTCATCGCCCTGGCGTCGACCCTGATCTCGCTGTTCTGCGGCGTGCTGGCGGGCTATGCGCTGGCCCGGCTCAACTTTCCCTACGCCGGCAGCCTGGGCACCGTGATCTTCGTCACCTACCTGGTGCCGCAGACCCTGCTGTTCATCCCGCTGGCGCAGATCATCCGCAATTTCGAGCTCGGCGACACGCCGTGGTCGCTGATCCTGACCTATCCGACGTTCCTCATACCCGTTCTGTACCTGGCTGATGATGGGCTACTTCAAGGCCATCCCGAAGGAGCTCGAGGAGTGCGCGCGCATCGACGGCGCCTCGCGCTGGAAGGCGATGATCTACATCATCATTCCGGTGGCGGTGCCCGGCATCCTGTCGTCCGGCATCATCGCCTTCACGCTTGTCGTGGAACGAATTCATCTACGCCCTGGTCTTCCTGTCCTCGCCCGACCAGAAGACCGTGCCGGTCGGCGTCACCTCGGAGCTGATCCGCGGCGACGTGTTCTTCTGGGGGCCGCTGATGGCGGGCGCGCTGCTGGGTTCGATCCCGGTGGCGATCGTCTATTCGTTCTTCGTCGAACACTACGTTTCGGGCCTTACCGGCTCGGTCAAGGGGTAACGCGTCATGGCCGAGGTCAGCCTCCACAAGCTCAACAAGAAGTTCGACCTCAGTCATGTGGTGAAGGACGTCGACCTGCAGATCCGCGACAAGGAATTCATGGTCTTCGTCGGACCGTCAGGCTGCGGCAAGACCACGACCTTGCGCATGATCGCCGGCCTCGAAGCCGTCACCGCCGGCGAGATCCGCATCGACGACAGGGTGGTCAACGAAGTGCCGCCGATGGATCGCGACATCGCCATGGTGTTCCAGAACTACGCGCTCTATCCGCACATGAGCGTCGCCTCCAACCTGGCGTTTGGCCTGAAGATGCGGAAGTTCGAGAAGGCCGAAATCGAGAAGCGCATCAACAACGCCGCCGGCATCCTCGGCATCGAGAGCCTGCTGCAGCGCAAGCCGCGCCAGCTCTCGGGCGGCCAGCGCCAGCGCGTGGCGCTCGGCCGCGCCATCGTGCGCGACCCCAAGGTGTTCCTGTTCGACGAGCCGCTCCAGCAACCTCGACGCCAAGCTGCGCGTGCAGATGCGCGTCGAACTGAAGAAGCTGCATGAGCGGCTGGCTGTCACCTCGGTCTACGTCACCCACGACCAGGTCGAGGCCATGACGCTGGGCGACCGGGTGGTGGTGATGAAGGACGGGGTGGTCCAGCAGGTCGGCGAGCCGCTGGAGCTCTACAACACGCCCGTCCAACCGCTTCGTGGCGGGCTTCATCGGCTCGCCGGCCATGAATTTCGCCGACGTGACCCTGGTGGAAAACGGCGGCAAGCCCGTCGCCGAGGCGCCAGGGCTGCAGGATCGGGCTGCCCGATGCACTGGCCGCACGGGCCCGCGTCAAGGCCGGCCGCAAGGCCACGCTCGGCATCCGGCCGGAGGACATCCATATCGCGAGCGCCGCGGACGCGCCGCAATATTGCTTCGATGCCGCCGTCGAGGTGGTCGAGCAGCTCGGCTCGGAGATCCTGCTCGATACCCGCGTCGGGCCGGCCCTGATGGTGGCGAGCGTCGAGCCGACGCTGCGCATGCGCGCCCACGACAACCTCAAGCTGGCGCTGAAGCCCGAGCGCCTGCACCTGTTCGACGCCGAGAGCGAAGCGGCGATCTGATCGGCCGGATCTGGCTGCTACGGCTTGGGACCGACCCAGGATCTCGAGCACGTCCCACTTGGCCTTGCGCTGCTCGGCGAGCGGCTTCTTGAAGTCGTGGCCGTAGGTCGCGGTGTCGAACGAGCCGTAGGTCGGGTTGGCGATCATCAGCCACTGCTTGCCCCAGTAGGCCATGTCGGAATCGAAGGCCTTCGGCGCGATCGGCCTCGCTGGTGCGGTAGCGGTCGTCGAAGTCGCCGAAATTGTCGCCGATGTTGAGCAGGACGCGATAGTCCTTGGTCACCACGGCGCGGCGCGTGCTCTTGGCGCTGCCCCACTCCGGCTTGCTCGTTCTGCATCAGGAAGGTGTCGACGTTGCCGCCCATCGGGAAGCCGAGCTTCTCCATGTTCTCGCGCGTGTCCTTCTCGGTCGAGGCGTCGCGGTTGGTGATGTAGAAGACCTTCACGCCCTTGGAATCGGCGTATTTGGTGAACTCGACGGCGCCCGGGAATCGCCAGTCGAGACCTGCGCGGCGCAGAACTGGTTCCAGGTCTTGGTGCTGAAGGTCTGGTTGTTCTTCAGCATCCACACCTGGTAGAGCGAGTTGTCGAGCAGCGTCTCGTCGACGTCGAGCACGACCGCGGGCGGCAGGTTCTGGTAGTCGCCTTTCTGCTCGCCGGCGCCGCCGTCCAGCTCTTGTCGGCCAGCGCCTCATCGAGCCGGATCCTGGCCAGCGCGAACACCGTGAGCGCATTGCCCTGTATTCGACCGAGCGCTGCGTCCACAGCGTGCGCCAGCAGCATGTCGCTGGGCGCCACCTCCTGCGCCTGCGACGGCGCCCGTGGCGAGCGCGGCGAGCACGGTGCCGAGCACCAGGAACTTCCTTGCGATCATGGTCCGATCTCCTCAACAGCCTCTGCTTGGTCGCCTCGTCGGCGAACGACGCCTCGATCGCCGTCCGCGCGATGCGCCTGCAGGGCGGCCTCCCCGAGACCCGCCTTGTCGTACTCCGTCGCCGAGCGTGGTGTGGAAGAACGGCGGGTCGTCGGAATTGAGCGTGACGCGAACGCCCGCGTCGATCAACCGATGGAGCGGATGGGCGTTGCGGTCGGGATACAGGCCCAGTGCAATGTTGCTGCCGGGACAGACTTCGAGGACGATGCCGCGGCGCGCCAGCTCGGCCATCAGGGCGGGATCGTCGGCCGAGCGCACGCCGTGGCCGATGCGGGTCACCGGCAGGTCGTTGATCGCCGCCCACACGCTTTCCGGCCCCAGAACCTCGCCGGCATGGACGGTGCAGCCAAAGCCCTTGTCGTGGGCCAGCCGATAGGCCGGCGCGAAGTCGGCGGGCGTGAAGCTGGCCTCGTCGCCGCCCATGCCGAAGCCCACGACATAGCGGTGCGGCTCGGCCACCATGGCCTGCACCATGGCGAGCGCCCGCTCGGGCCCGAGATGGCGGATGCAGATGATGATGATGCGGCCCTCGATGCCGAAGTCGCGCCGGGCGCGGTCGATGCCGCCTTCGAGCGCCTCCGAGCCAGGCGCTGTAGGCGATGCCGAGCGCCGCCGGCCGCTCGGGCGAGCAGAACATCTCGACATAGACCGCGCCCTGGCGCGCGACGCTGGCGAGATAGGAATAGATCACGTCGCCGAAATCGCGCGCCGTGCGCAGGGTCGTGCAGACGAGGTCGTAGGCGGCGAGGAAGCTCAGGAAATCCTTCCAGACATAGTGGCCGTGCTCGCCGATCAGGCCGATCGGCACGCCCAGGCCGTTGCGCGCCGCCAGCTCGCGGGCCAGCGCCGGCGGGATCGAGCCTTCGAGATGGCAATGCAGTTCGGCCTTGGGAATCACGCGAATCCTCGCAGCGGCAGGTCCGGCCTTTGCAGCCAGTTGTCGGCCGGATACTCCGCACGCCCGTCGATCAGGTGCAAGGCATAGGCGTGGCGCGGCCGGGCCGACCGGTTGGGCGCGCTGGCATGCGGCAGCAGCCCGTGCAGCACGACCAGGGTGCCGCGCCGCGCCTCGAGCGCCACCGGCGGCGATGGCGGGCCACGGCGTCGTCGTCGAGCGTCGTCGGTCACCAGGCGATCGCCGACGCGATGGAAGCGCTGGCGCAGCGGCCCGCGATGGCCGCCCGGCAGCGCCATCAGGCAGCCATTGTCGCGGTCGGCGTCGTCGAGCGCGATCCAGAAGCCGGTCACGGTCGACGGGCCTGGTATGCAGATAGGTCGCGTCCTGGTGCCAGCCGACCTCGGCGCCGATCTGCGGCTGCTTGAAGAGGTACATCGACTGCAGCAGCAGCGGCTGCACGAAGCCCAGCGCGCGTCGCCAGCTCGGCCACGCGCGGCCGGCGCGAGATGCGGTCGAAGACGGGATCGAGGTCGTGCAGCGCATGGCCGATCTTGTTCAGCGCCAGCGGCACCGGCTGATCGGTCGCGTCCTCCTCGAAGAAGAAGCGGATGGCGCCGCCCGACTCGCGGAAATAGCGGTCGCGGGCATGGCCCTGGTCGCGCGTCGAGAAGATCGTGCGCAGCGGCCCGGATCGAAGCCTGCCACCAGCTCAGCCGCGCGCGCCTGCAGGGCATCGCAATCGGCCGGCGGCAGGAAGCCGTCCAGCACGAGGAAGCCGTCGCGCGCGGCCAGATGAGGCTGCAAGGTCGGGCGCGCTCACGGCACGATCGCGCTCCATGACGACCGGCCTGTCCGCGGTGGTGCGCGATCGCCGATGCGGATCGCGCGGCGCACCATGCGCGATCGCCGTCGTCGGCACTCGCCGTCGCTGGCGGCATGGACGATGCAGAGCGGGCTGCCGGCGCGGATCTGGGCGCCGACATCGATCGACGTCGCTCAGGCCGACCGAGGCGTCGATCGCGTCGTCGGCATGGCTGCGGCCTCCGCCCAGCGCCACCACGGCGATGCCGACCTCGCGGGCATTCATGCCGACGACATGGCCCGATCGCTCGGCAGTGCAGGGCTTTATGACCGGCGCGTGCGAGAGATAGCGCGCGCTATGCTCGAGAAAGTCGTCCGGCCCGCCGAGCGCCGACACCATGCGGCGCGAAGACTTCTGCCGCGCGCCCGTCGGCCAGCGCCGCCTCGGCACGCGCCCGGCCGGCGGCGGCGCTGGGCGCCAGGCCGCCCAGCGCGATCATCTCGCCCGCCAGCGCCATCGTGACCTCGTGCAGGCGCGGCTCGCGCGTGCCCTCGCCCTTCAGGTACTCCACGGCCTCGACGACTTCCAGCGCGTTGCCGACATTGCGGCCCAGCACGCGGTCCATGTCGGTGATCAGCGCGACGGTGGGCAGGCTCGCGTCTGGTTGGCGACGGCGACCAGGCTCTGCGCCAGGTCGCGCGCCATCTCCTCGGTGTCGCAGAACGCGCCCGAGCCGCACTTCACGTCCATCACCAGCCCGTCGAGGCCCTCGGCGACCTTCTTGCGACAGGATCGAGCTCACGATCAGCGGGATGGACTCGACGCGTGGCCGTCACGTCGCGCATGGCATAGAGCCGGCGGTCGGCCGGCGCCAGATCGTCGGTCTGGCCGATGATGGCGCAGCCGACCTCGCGCACGACCTTGCGGAAGGTGGCGATGTCGGGCTGGGTCTCGTAGCCCGAGATGGCCGAGAGCTTGTCGAGCGTGCCGCCGGTATGGCCGAGCCCGCGGCCGGAGATCATGGGCACGAAGGCGCCGCAGGCCGCCACGATCGGCGCCAGCATCAGGCTCACCTTGTCGCCGACACCGCCGCTCGAATGCTTGTCGATCACCGGTCCGGGCAGCGCCAGGCTCGTCCATTCGAGCTGGTGCCTGAGCGCGACGAGGCCGAGCGTGAGGGCCACCCGCTCCGGCCGTCGGTCATGCCGCGGAAGAACACCGCCATGGCGAAGGCCGCGACCTGGCCCTCGCTCAGCCTGCCGTCATGGATGCCGCGCACGATGAAGGCGATCTCCTCGGCCGAAAGTTCGCCGCCGTCGCGCTTCTTGCGGATGATCTCCTGCGGCAGCATGGCAGCTCAGGCATAGTGCTCGAGGAACAGCCGCAGAAGCCGCCGCACATTGCCCGACGCCGCGCTGCGCCACCGGCGATCGTCTGTTCGTGGCCGAGCTTGCCGGGCACCAGCCCCGCGGCGTAAGTTGGTCATCAGCGACAACCGCCACCACCTTCATGCCGGCATGGCGGGCGAGGATCGGTCTCCGGCGCGGTCGACATGCCGACGGCGTCGGCGCCCAGCGTGCGCGCGGCCCGGATCTCCGCCGGCGTCTCGAAGCTCGGTCCGCAGAACCAGACATAGACGCCGTCGTGACAGATGATGTTGGCCGGCGCGCGCCGCCGCCAGCAGCTGCTCGACCAGCTTGGGATCGTAGGCATCGACCATGTCGACGAAGCGATTGTCGCCCGTGGTCTCGCCGAACAGCGGATTGACGCCGGTGAAATTGATGTGGTCGGAGATCGCCATCGGCGAGCCCGGCGGCATGTCGAGCCGCAGGCTGCCCGCCGCATTGGTCTGCAACAGCGTCTCGCAGCCGAGCGCCGCCATGGCGCGGATGGCGCCCTTCATCTCGTCGGCGCGGCCGTGCTCGTAGTAGTGCGCGCGACCCTGCAGCACGGCGACCGGCGTCGGACCGACATGGCCCAGCACGAGCTGGCCGGCGTGGCTGCCGACGCTGGTCTGCGGGAAGCCCGGCAGCTCGCGCATAGGGGATGGTGGCGATGGCCTTGACCTCCTCGGCGAAGCCGCCCAGGCCCGGAGCCCAGCACGACGGCCACCTTCGGCCGGAAGCCCGGAGCGCGCGCGGCGATCACCTCGTTCATGGCTTGGCGAGATGGTGCGGGCCGAAGGACATCGGCAGCAGCTGGCCCAGGGTCACGGTGCGGTGCAGGCCGTCGGGGCCGCAGAGATGGATCGGCAGATCGTCCGACGCGAACTCGCGCAGCTTCTGGCGGCAGCCGCCGCAGGGCGTGATGACTCCGGGGCCGGGTCCGATGACGACGCATTCGAGGATGCGCTTGTGGCCGGCCGACACCAGGGCGGCGATGGCCGAGGCCTCGGCGCACAGGCCCTGCGGGTAGGCCGACGTTCTCGACGTTGCAGCCGCCATGGATCGACGCCGTCCTCGCCGCGCACCGCCGCGCCGACATGGAACTTCGAATAGGGCGCATGGGCGCGCAGCATCATCCGGCGCGCGACATGCAGCAGGTCGTCCATCAATGCTCCTTTCGTAAGGTACGCCGGCCGCCTTGGGCGCGACGGCGCGGCCGATGAAGCCGGCCAACAAGAACACGGTGAGAAGATAGGGCAAAGCCTGGATCAGTTGCACCGGCACTTCGCCCACGCCCGGCAGCCGCACGCCCTGCAGGCGGATGGCGATGGCATCGAGCAGACCGAAGATCAGGCAGGCGCCGAAGGCCGGAAACGGCCGCCACTTGCCGAAGATGATGGCGGCCAGCGCGATAAAACCCCGGCCCGCCGTCATGTCGCGGCTGAAACCGGCATTCTGGGCGATCGAGAGATAGGCGCCGGCCAGGCCGGTCAACAGGCCGCACAGCAGCACGGCGCGGTAGCGCAGCCAGGCCACCGAGATGCCGGCGGCATCGACGGCCAGCGGCATCTCGCCGACGGCGCGCAGCCGCAGCCCAAAGCGCGTGCGCTCGATGATCCACCAGGTGAGCGGCACCGAGGCGAGCGCGGCATAGACCAGGATGTTGTCGCCGGCGCCGGGAAGAAGAGCGGCAGCAGGCGCTGGTCGCTCTCCAGCGCCGGCGTCTGGCCGCCGCGCGCGAACCACGCGGCGCCCAGCACGACGGTGAGACCCGGCCGCCAGGATGTTGATGGCGACGCCGCTCACCACCTGGTTGCCGCGCCAGGTGATGCAGGCAAAGCCATGCAGCAGCGCCATCGCCTCGGCGGCGAGGATGGCGGCAGCCACGCCCAGCCAGGCCGAGCCGGTGACCGCGGATGTCGCGGCGGCGAAGAAGGCGGCCATCAGCATCTTGCCTTCGAGGCCGACATCGACGATGCCGCTCTTCTCCGAGAACAGCCCGCCCATGGCGCACAGCACCAGCGGCGTGGCCACCCGCAAAGTCGCGGCGACCATCAGGAAGGCGAAGGAGAAGCACCTCGTCCATCGTCGAGCCCGCTGAGCGCCAGCAGCGATTGCAGCCAGGGCCGCGGCAGATGGGCGAGCGCGCCGGAGAACAGGATGATCAGGCCCTGGATCACCACCACCATCTCGCGGGTGATGGTCGGGATCTCGAAGGCGAGCTCGGCGCCGCCCTGCTGCAGGGCGCCGAACAGCAGGGCTGCCAGCACGATGCCCAGCGGATGACTGCGGCCCATCAGGGCGACGGCGATGCCGGCGAAGCCGTAGCCCGCCGGAAAGTCGAGCACGATGCGCTGGTGCACGCCCATCAGCTCGTTGACGCCCACGAAGCCCGCCAGCGCGCCCGACGAGGCACATGGCGAGCATGGTCATGCGCCTGAGGCTGGTGCCGGCATAGACCGCCGCCTCGGGATTGTGGCCCATGGTCCTGCAGCGCATAGCCCCACGGCGTGTGCCACAGGAACACCCAGACGCCGACGCAGCACAACGACGCGCCAGCACGATCGAAAGATTGAGCGCCGACGGCGCCACCTGATGCCGACCGCGCCCAGCACATCGTGCATCGACGGGCAGCTTGCCCGGACGGCGCAAAGTTGCGGCTCTGCGGCGTCATCGAGCCCGGCGCGATCAGCACGTTCACCATCAGGTAGACCATCAGCGCCGAGGCGACGAAGTTGAACATGATGGTGGTGATGACGATGTGGCTGCCGCGCCAGGCCTGCAGCCAGGCCGGCACGGCGGCCCATGCCGCGCCGAACAGGCGCGGCCGCGGCGATGGCGAGCGGGATCATCAGCCACGCCGGCAGGAAGCGGTCGAGCGCCAGGATGGCCAGCCCGCAGCCCAGGCCGCCGATATAGGCCTGGCCCTCGCCGCCGATGTTGAACAGCCCGGCATGGAAGGCGACGGCGACGGCGAGACCGGTGAAGGTGAAGTTGGTGGCGTAGTAGAGCGTGTAGCCGATCGATTCGGACGAGCCGATGGCGCCCACCACCAGCAGGCGCAGCGCATGCAGCGGATCGACGCCGATGATGCGCACGATGATGCCGACCGTGACGAAGGCCAGCGCGATGTTGATCAGCGGCAGCAGCCGCGATCTCCGCCCAGGCAGGCAGCGGCCGGCGCGGCGCGCTCATGCCGCCCCTTCGACTTCGCTCAGGGCAGGCTGCGCTCCGGCCATCATCAGGCCGAGCGTGCGTTCGTCGGCGCGGCCGGCCGGCACCTCGCCGACGATCTTGCCGGCGAACATCACCAGGATGCGGTCGGCCAGCGACGAGGATCTCCGTCGAGCTCGACCGAGACCACCAGCACGGCGCAACCCTGGTCGCGCGCTCTTCACCAGCTCGCGATGGATGAACTCGATGGCGCCGATATCGACGCCGCGCGTCGGCTGGCCGACCAGCAGCACCTTGGGCTGCGCGTGCCATCTCGCGCGCCAGCACGAGCTTCTGCTGGTTGCCGCCGGAGAAACTCGACGAGCGCAGGCCGGGCGCGCGCGGCCGCACGTCGAAGCGCTCCATGAGGCGGGCGCAATAGCGCGCCGACCGCCGGACCGTCCATCAGGTAGTTGCGGCAGAAGGGTGGCTCCAGCCTGATAGCCCAGGATGGACGTCTCCGGATGCCTGGAACGCCGCCACCATGCCCTGGCGCAGGCGATCCTCCGGCACATGCGCCAAGCCGAGGTCGCGCATCTCCGCGGGGTCGCCGGGATGGCCGGCATCGATCACCCGGCCGCGACACCGTCAGCCGGCCGCCGGTCGGCGCGCGGATGCCCGACAGCACCTGCAGCAGCTCGGTCTGGCCGTTGCCCGAGACGCCGGCGATGCCGACGATCTCGCCGGCGCGCAGCTCGAGTCCGACATCGTCGAGCAGCCGCACGCCGCGCGCGTCGATCAGGGTCAGGTGCTCGGCCTGCAGCAGCACCTCGCCCGGCTGCGTCGGCGCCTTGTCGAGCTGCAGCAGCACCTTGCGGCCGACCATCAGCTCGGCCAGCTCCTCGGGGCTGGTATCCGCCGGTGCGGCGGTCGGCCACGATCTGGCCCTGGCGCATGACATAGACATGGTCGGTGGCCGCCATGATCTCGCGCAGCTTGTGGGTGATCAGCACGACCGGTGACGCCGCGCTCCTTCAGCGTCGCCAGGATGCGAAAGAGCTGGTCGGTCTCCTGCGGCGTCAGCACGGCGCTGGGCTCGTCGAGGATCAGGATGCGCGCGCCGCGGAACAGCACTTTCAGGATCTCGACCCGCTGCTGCTCGCCCACCGACAGGTCGGCCACCAGCGCATCGGGATCGACCGAAAGCCCGTACTCGCGCGCCAGCCGCGCCAGCTCGGCGCGGCGCCGCCGCCAGGCCGCCCGCCAGCAACGGCCCACCCTCGGCGCCCAGCACCAGGTTCTCCAGCACGGTGAAGGTGTCGACCAGCATGAAATGCTGGTGGACCATGCCGATGCCGTGGGCGATGGCATCGCGCGGGCTTTCCATGTGCGACCGCGCCGGCCGTCGACGCGGATCTCGCCGGCATCGGCGCGGTAGAGGCCGTAGAGGATGCTCATCAGCGTCGACTTGCCGGCGCCGTTCTCGCCGACGATGCCGGTGATCGCGCCCTTCTCGATGCGCGAGCGACACGCCGCGCACGGCATGCACGCTGCCGAACGACTTGTCGATGCCCTGAAGCTCGATCGCCGCAGCGGCTGCCATCACCGGCTTGACGTCACTTGCAGGAATTGTTGCTCATGTAGTCGTGGACGACGATCTTGCCCGACACGATGTCGGCCTTGGCGGCGTCGACCTTGGCCTTCATGTCGGGCGTGATCAGCTTCTCGTTGTCCTTGTCGAGCGCCCAGTCGACGCCGCCTTCCTTGAGGCCGAGCACCTGCGTGCCGGCCTTCCAGGTGCCGCCCTGCGCCGCCTTGAAGCTGTTGTAGGCGGCGAGATCGACGCGCTTCAGCATCGAGGTCAGCATCGTGCCGGGATGCAGGTGGTTCTGGTTGGAATCGACGCCGATGCCGAGCTTGCCGCGGTCCTTGGCGGCCTGCAGCACGCCGATGCCGGTCGAGCCGGCGGCGGCATAGACGACGTCGACGCCGCGGTCGAACTGGCCCTTGGCGAGCTCGGCGCCGCGGCCCGGATCGTTCCAGGCGGCGGGCGTGGTGCCGGTCATGTTGGCGATCAGCTCGGCCTTGGGATTGGCGTACTTGATGCCCTGCTCGAAGCCGCACTGGAAGCGGCGGATCAGCGGGATGTCCATGCCGCCGACGAAGCCGACCTTGCCGCTCTTGGAGGCCAGCGCCGCCAGCACGCCGACCAGGAACGAGCCCTCCTGCTCCTTGAACACCACCGACTGCACGTTGGGCAGGTCGACCACGCTGTCGATGATGGTGAAGTGGATGTTGGGAAATTCCTTGGCCACCTTCTCGAGCGCCACGCGCCTGCGAGAAGCCGACGGCGATGATCGGATCCTGCCCGCGTTGGGCAAATCGCCGCATGCGCCTGCTCGAACTGCGTCTCGTTGGTGGGCTCGAACTCGGCGACGGCGATCTTGGTCTCGTCCTTGAACTTCTCGGCGCCCTGGCTCACGCCCTCGTTGAAGGATTTGTCGAACTTGCCGCCGGTGGCTGTAGACGATGGCGGGCTTGATGGCGGTCTGCGCCACGGCAGGCGCGGCCAGCGCGCCGACGGCAAACAAGGCGACCAGCGGTCCGATCCAGCGATTCATGACGGCTCCCTTTATTCGTTGACGATGAGTGTGGACCCGGCCGCGCCGTCCGGGTCTAGGCGGGGAATGGCGCCGGCACGGGCGACTTTGCACGCCATGCACGCACGCTGCTACTAGGCGCCGATCGCAGGGGAAAACCATGGCCGAGTACGATCTCGTCATCCGCAACACCACCATCGCCACCGCCTGCAGACGTCGTGAAGGGCGATATCGGCATCATCGGCGGCCGCGTGGTGGCGCTGGGCGAGCGGCTGGACAAGGGCCGCAAGGAGATCGATGCCACGGGCCTGATCGCCGTGCCGGGCGGCATCGACGCCCATGTCCATTTCGACCAGGACACCGCCGACGGCTCGGTGTTCTGCGACGATTTCGAGAGCGGCAGCCGGGCGGCGGCGGCCGGCGGCACGACGACCATCATTCCCTTCGCCTACCAGAGCAACGGCCAGTCGCTGCGCGACGCGGTCAACCAGCTACCACAAGCGGGCCGAGGGCAAGTCGCTGATCGACTATGCCTTCCACGTCATCCTGTCCGATCCCAGCGAGAAGATCATGGGCCAGGATTTCCCGCGCCCTGGTCGCCGACGGCTACACCTCGTTCAAGGTCTACATGACCTACGACGACGTGAAGCTCACCGACCGCGAGATGCTCGACGCGCTCGCGGCGTCGCGGCGCGAGCAGGCGATGCTGATGATCCACGCCGAGAACTCCGACTGCATCGGCTGGCTGACCGAACGGCTCGAGCTCAAGGGCATGACGGCGGCCAAGTTCCACGCCGCGTCGCGGACCACAGCCGTGGTCAGGCGGGGGCCACCTTTGTACCATCAGCACAGTGGGAAGCTCCTCTGACGATACCAGATCTGCTTTGATCCACATCCTCAAATAGGAATATGCAGGATCAACGCTGAGTATGACTGCCATCCAACAGCCACTTACTAATATACCTGTTCCACTAAACAGGAGATTACTGGGAAGCAGGCAGGAGGAGGCTGATGTGCTCCTTCCACCACCATAAGTATTCCAGGGTATCTGGACCAGAAGGTTTCACTTATAACACTCAAAAGTTATATAAGTGGGATACCTTTGCCTTCTCAGTAGACAAATCTGGGAACAAAAGAAACTCTGAAGTTTTAGAAGCTATAAGTTCCTGGGTTAAGTACAGGAGGAAATGAGTTTCCACACTCCTTGTTGCTTCTAGGGATCAACAGGGGCATCAGCTGAGTTGTGAAGACTCCTCATCTTTGATAAGCTTTATATGGATCCAGCCTATCCACAAGAACTGTTGATCCAGCATGAGCATAGAACATGTACTTTCTGTGGGATCTAATAGGAAGAAAAAAGTGGAAACTCTACCAGTTAGATCCATATAAACACACAGTTGGAAGCTGCACCTGGCCAGCTCACGGTTATGTTTATCATGATGAAGTGGTGGGATGGATCTGGGACACATAGTCAGCCAAGCTCCTACAAGCACTTCAAACTCAAATATATCTGGGAGGCCATATAACTAATAGCTGATCAGATCTTCGATCACTGATTAAGCAGTGGATCAGATGGAGAATCCAAACGGGGCCTCGTTGGTGGCGCCAAAGCGATCTGATTCAGCGATGACCGAACTCTTTCTGACATCCTAAGCCGCCTCCTAACCGATGATTCGGACTGGGCGCAGTTATAAGAATACGGCGCCACGCGCCTCAGCTACCTGGATCAGCGCGCGATCAATCAAGTGGCCGAATTCGTATAAGCCCGATTAAGTACGACTAACTGAGCCAGCGAGTTAGAAATATTAGCTGCCGAAGTTTTCTCGACGCTGGTGCGCAGCGCGCGCGACAGCTTGTGGCTGCTCGTCGAGCCCCGCCGTCCAGCCGCCGCCGATCATGAAGGCGCCCGAGCTCATCTGCTTCAGGCGTGAGATGGCGCGCGGCATGCGCGACCAGCCGCGTCAGCGATCGGCGCTGGTCGGGTTCGGTCGACGATCATCTGCAGCGGCGCGCCGCGCACCGGAATGCGTGATGCCCGCCATGGCGGCGATCTCGGCCGCCCACGGGCCCGCGGCGTTGACGATGCGCCGGCACGCGGATCTCGCCGCGGCTGGTGGTGACGCTTCCAGCCCATGCCCTCGCGCGCGATCGCCTGCACGTTGCTGCCGCGGCGGAAGCGCGGCTGCCGAGCTCGCTGGCCCGCGCGATCACGGCATAGGTGGCGCGCAGCGGATTGATCTTGCCCTCGCCCGGGCACCATTCGGCGGCGATGGCGGCGTCGCCGACTGCCGGGCTCGAGCTGGCGCAGCTCGTTGGCGCCGATCAGCTCGGCCTCGATGCCGCGACTCTTCTCGAGCGCGATCTTGGCCTTGAGGAAGGCGACGTCGCGCTCGGTCTCGGCCAGCATCAGGCCGCCGGCGACCTTCATCTCGAGATCGCTCGCCAGTGTCGCGCTGGATCTCCTGCCACAGCGCCACCGAGGCCGGTCCCAGCGGCAGCGTGTCGGCGGCGCGATTGCCGCCGGCCGGCGCGTTCTGGCCGAAGTCGAACGACAGCAGCTGCACATGCAGGCTGCCGGCATTGGCGCCGGAGGCCTGCAGGTTCACGTCGTCGCGCTCGACCACCAGCGTTTCGATGCCCTCGCGCGCCAGCCAGTAGGCGAGGCAGGAGCCGGCGACGCCGCCGCCGATCACCAGGCGTGTCGACGGTTCACCGCGGGCAGCGGCTCGGTCCTCGCGCCGGCCGCGCCATGTCGGGCGGCACGAAGTCCTTGTGGCCGGTCCACTCCGGCCTGCTCGACCGAGAGCGCGTGGATCGGCACCGGCTTGGCCGGCGGGCGCGGCGCGAACAGGCCGAATTCGCCGACCTCGCGCGGTCGTCATGCGCGCCACGATGCCGGCGCAATAGCGGCCCTGGCAGCGGCCCATGCCGACCGCGGCACGTGCGCTTCAGCGCCGCCGGCGTAGTCGTAGCCTGCGTCCGCGATCAGCCGGCGCAGGTCGCCGGCCGTCACCTCCTCGCAGCGGCAGACGATGGCGCTGGCGTCGATCGCCTGCCGGGATCGAACGGCGGCGCCTCGAACAGTCGCCACAGCGCCGACTGGAAGCGCGCCGGCCCGGCGGCAGCGTGCGCCGCGCCGCCGTCGGGTCGGGCACCTGCAGGCCGAGATCGCCGGCGATGGCCGCGGCCGCCACCTGCGCCCTGTGCCAGCGCGGCCTGCGGCGCCGCCGAAGCGCGCGCCGTCGCCGATGGCGAAGACCTCGGCGACGCTGGTGCGGCCGTCGTCGTCGGTCATCGTCTCCATCGAGCCGCTGCCGCGCGCCACGAAGCGATGCGCGCAGCCCAGCGAGCGCGCCAGTTCCGACGACGAGGCGAAGCCGTAGCCCGAGCGCCACGATGTCGGCCTCCGATGCTGAAGATCGCCCGCCTCGACCACGCGCACGCGATCGCTCGCCCAGGAGACGCGTCACCCGATGGCGCCAATGCAGCCTGCCGGCAAGGCGGGCCGTGAGCGACGCACCCTCGAGCAGCAGCAGCGGATCGGCCGATGGCGGCCGCGCCAGCTCGCGGCAGGCTGCTGAAGCTGCGGCCGCTTGGCCGCCTCGAGCGACGGCCACGACGTTGGCGCCGCCGTCGAGCAGCTCGAGCGCGGTCTGCAAGCTGAGCGGGCCGTTGCCGGCGATGACGATGCGCTGGCCCGGCGCCACGCGATAGGACGCGCGCCAGGGTCTGCAGGCCGCCCACCGTCATCACGCCGGGCAGCGTCCAGCCCGGCACCGGCAGCCGACTGCTCGTAGGCGCCGGTCGCCAGCACCAGGCGCTTGGGCCGGAACAGCGTCGAGCGGCCGGCGACGATGGCCGCCACCTCGGTCGGCGAGAAGGCAGCCCACACCGTGGTCTCGCTGAGGATCGCGCGCGCCGGCCAGCAGCGCCGACTCGTCGCAGCACGGCGCCGTCGCGGAACTGGCGGTCGAGAGTCGGCGGAGCTCGGCTGCTGCGAGGCGCCAGCGGCTTGAAGTACTGGCCGCCGGCATGCAGCCGCTCGTCGACGACGATCACGTCGGCGCCGGCCAGGGCCAGGCGCGCGCCGCCGACAGGCCGGCCGGTCCCGCGCCGACCACCAGCACGTCGCAGGCGATCTCCTCGGCGGCGCCGGCCGGCTCTGGGCGCCTGCGGCGGTGCGACGGGCGCCGAACGCGACCTCCATGCCGGCCTGCGACCTTGGTCAGGCAAGCGCGCTGATTGGGTCGACCATCGACCGTCGACCAGGCAGTCGAAGCATACGCCCATGCCGCAGAACGGCCCGCGCGGTGCGCCCGAACGGGCCTGGCGCACGGCGACGATGTCGGCGGCGGCGAGGGCAGCGGCGATGGTCTCGCCCGGCAGCGCCTCGATCTCCGCCGCCATCGAAGCGCAGGCGGACCGGCGAGACTGGCCGCAGATCAGGGTGCTTCAGGCGCATGGCAAAAGGTTTACAATGGGCAGCAGAGGTATGACATGAAGAAGTTTCGCGGCACCTACACCGTCCTGATCACGCCCTTCACCGCCGACGGCGGCAAGGTCGACGAAGCGGCGCTCAGACGCCTGGTCGATTTCCAGATCGAGGAAGGCATCCACGGCCTGATCCCGCTCGGCAGCACCGGCGAGTTCCTGAGCGTGACGCCCGACGAGCGCCGCCAGATCGTCGAGATCGTGATCAAGCAGGCGGCCGGCCGCGTGCCGGTGCTGATCGGCACGGGCGCGGAATGGACCGACGAGGTGGTGCGCACCGAGCCGCGAGGCCGAGCAGATGGGCGCCGACGGCGTCATGATCATCCCGCCCTTCTACAGCGTGCCGACCGACGACGAGCTCTTCGCAGCACTACAAGAAGGTGTCGGACGCGATCTCGATTCCGATCATGGTCTACAACAACCCGGCGACGGCCAATGTCGACATGCAGCCGGAGCTGATCGCGCGCCTCGCCCGCATCCCCAACTGCAAGTACGTCAAGGATCGACCCTCGACCCGACGCGCGGTGCGCGACATCATCCGGCTGGCCGGCGACAGCGCATGACGGTGTTCGCGGGCGTGCTGGGCTACGAGTCGTTCTGGCTCGGCGCCGAGGGCTGGGTGGCGGTGTGCTCCAACGTGATCCCGCGCTGGTCGGCGCGAGCTGTTCGAGCTGGTCGCCGACAAGCGCGACATGGACGCAGCGCTCGCGCTCTACAACAAGATGACGCCGCTGCTGTGGTGGGTCGGCGGCCCGCGCTACGTCTCGGGCACCAAGGCCTGCCTTCGAGATGATGGGCATGCCGATGGGCCCGCCGCGCGCGCCGCGCCTGCCGCTGCCCGAGGCACAGCGGCCCGGCGCTGCGCGAGGTGCTGCGGCAGATCGGTGTGCTGGCCGAGGAGAAGACCCGCCTCAGCGCCGCGCGATAGTCCCGTTTCGGTACCGAGATCCCAAAACGGGGTCTGCAGATCCGCGCCCCTCGGGACGGCTCCGATATCGATGAAATAAGGGTTTAGCCCCGAGATCCCAAATTCCTAGGGGCCTAGCCCGGGAAATCTGGGACTCCGGGCTCTCAATGGTCGTCCCGCGCCAATTGACTGGTCGGCGGCGGCGCCGTAGGCCTTGCCGTAATAGGCCTCGATGCGGCGCTGCACGAAATCCCAGCAGGTGGTCATCACCAGGTAGATGATGGCCACGACCATGAAGATCTTCGAGCACCTGGAACTTCTGCTGCATCAGGATCTGGCCGCGCCGCAGCACCTCCTCCATCGAGATCACCGAGGCGATCGACGTGGTCTTCAAGAGCCCGTTCACCGAATTGCCGAGCGGCGGATGATGACGCGCAGCGCCTGCGGCAGCACGACCAGGCGGAAGATCTGAGAACGGCTTCAGCCCCAGCGCGCGGGCGGCCTCGGTCTGCCCCTTGGCGACGATCAGGATGCCGCCGCGCAGGATCTCCGACAGATAGGCGGCCTCGTTCAGCGCCAGCCCGATCACCGCCGATTCGAGCACGCGTGAAGCGCACCAGCCCGAGCTGCGGCAGGCCGGTATAGATGATGATGAGCTGAACGAGCAGCGGCGTGCCGCGGAAGATCCAGACATAGCCCTGGGCCGTCCGCGACACCGCCTTGTGCTTGCTGAGCCGCATCACCGCCAGCACAAGCCGAGCAGGCCGCCGAAGCACGAGCGTGCTGACGGTCAGCCCGATCGTCCACAGCGCGCCTTCGAGAAGATAGAGATTGGTGAAGTAGCTCCAGAAGCCTTCCCAGTTCCAGACCTTCATGCCGTACCCTATGCGGGGCCGGGCCCGCTGATCGCGAAGGGCGGATCGGTCTTGAGCACGCCGTACTGGTCGAGCAGCTTGTCGTAGTAGCCGTCCTTGCTTGCAGGTCGTTCAGCGCGCCGACCGACCGCCAGCGCCAGCGTCTTGTTGGCGAAGGCGAAGCAGGCGGTCTGCGGGAACACGCCGCGAGATGGCGCGGGTGAAATCGCCGCGGTGTCTGCATGAACATCGCCGTGGCGTCGATGCTAGGTGGCGGCGTCCGACTGGCCGGCCTTCAGCGCCTGGAAGGCCTCGGCGAAGTTGTTGAAGGTCAGCACGGTGACCGGCTTGAGGCCCTTCTTGGCCACCATGTCGGCGACCTCGCGGGTGCGCCGCTCCTCGATGCCGCCCAGCTCGACGGAGATGCGCCGGCCGGCGAGATCGTCGACCGTCTTCAGTCCGAGCGGATTGCCCTTGGCGGCGAGGAAGCTGATGGCCGCCTGCTCATAGGGCACCATGTACATCAGCTTGGACCGCTCCTCGGTGAAGAAGATGCCGGTGTTGATCATGTCCCAGCGCTTGGCGGCGAGGCCCGGGATCATGGTGGCGAACTCGGTGCGGATGTATTCCGGCGTCAGGCCCAGCCGCTTGCAGCATTCGTTGGCGAGCTCGACGCGCATGCCCTTGCAGCTCGCCCTTGTCGTCGACGATACTGCAGCGGCGGCAGGGTCGGGATTGATCGACATCACGAGCGTGCCGGCCTTGATGATGTTGGGCGGCGCGAGCTTGGCCTGGGCGCGCACTGCGCAACGGCGCGACGGACGAGCGCGAGACGCAGCGCCGGCCTTCAGCAGGCCGCGACGGCGAACCGATCATGAATTGTGCATGTGATCTCCCTTCCCGGTTCCCCAACCGGGCATGCAATTCTGACGCCGAACGGCGGCCCTGTCAGCCGCCTCCCGCAGGCTTGGCCACCTTGGCATGCCCTTCGAACTGCGGCAGGTCGTCGGTGATGGTGAACCAGGGCGCCTTCGAGCCGACGAAGATGTGCCGTGTCGGGCGGATGGCTCGGATCGTCGACCAGGGTGCCCATGGCGACGTGGACGAAGGCGCCGTCGCGCACCACCGAATAGAGCAGCGAGCCGCACGCCCGGCAGTGGGTGTCGTTGGCCTTGTCGTCGCCGCAAACCAGGAGCCGATCGCCGCCTTGGGTGACGCGCAGCTTGCCGCGCTCGATGCCGGCGAACGGCTTGAAGGCCGAGCCGGTCGTGCGCCGGCAGTTCGAGCAGTGGCAGTTCATGGCGTAGAGGAACTGATCCGGCACGGCGTAGCGGACCGCGCCGCAAAAGCACTTGCCGGCAAGCGCGCGGACGCCTGCCTTGTCGCGGTCCGTCATCAGCCGGGCGCGACGAAGCCGTAGCGCACATGCGAGGATCGCGGCCCCGGCGCTCGTAGTCGGACTTGATGGCTGGCGAAGCGGTCGTCGCGCCACGCCGCCTTCTTGACGTCGTAGCGATACATCTTGGCCGAGTTGCTCGCCGAAGATGGCGCTGCTTCACAGGACCGTCGGCCGGGCCAAGCTCGGCGAAACCGTGTTTCTTGCGCATCTCCTCCGGGATCTCGAGCCGTCGCAGCCCCTCGATCTGCCATTGCGGCGCACCGGTCCAGACGGCGTCGGTGCCCCATACGACGTGGTCCGCGCCCATGCCCTTGACCAGCATGCCCATCAGCGCGCGCGCACAGCCGTGGCTCGACCACCGTGGTCTGGGCGAAGATCTGGCCCAGATCGCGCATAGACGTTGCTGACGCCGAACTTGCCGGGAATGTCGGCCAGGTCGCTGGTCCATTCGACCCGGCCGGTCTTCTCGAACTGCTCGTAGCCGCCTTGCGACGCGCCAGGAGCGCCGGTCCAGCGAAAGGCCGCGTGATAGATCACGAAGCGGATGCTGCGGCCAGTCCTTGGCCGCCTTGCCGACATCGTCGACGCCGGCGTAGGGCGTGAGGTTGGGCCAGCGCTGCGCCGTCGACGGCGGATAGAGGCCCTTGTGCACGCAGACGATGTCGTGGCCCGCCTTCACAAGCTTCTCGTAGAAGGGATAGACCAGCTTCTCGTCGTCCATGCGCCAGGGATGGGTCGACAGATCCTTGTTGGTGTTGTCGCCGACGGTGTAGCCCTTCCACGAATCGGGCTTGAGCGTTGACGATGGCGCGATCGACCTCGTCCATCCAGCCCGGATAGCCCGGCGTGAAGATGGCGTGCGAGAGACAGCGGCGTGAGCCCGCCGCCGTTGTTCACCCGCGTGCGCGCGTCGAGCTTCATGTCGTTGGTCAGGAACCAGTCGCGCGGATCTTCCGACGGCGAGCCCGAGATCAGCGCCACCTTGGTGTCGCTGTCGAGATAGACCTCCTTGAACCAGTTGGGGTACTTGAGGTCGTCAGAGCGTCTGCGGCTTGCCGGCCAGCTCGGGGTTCCAGCCGGCCTTGCCAACGGCTTCCCGCGGCCGCGCACGAAGCCTTCCAGGCGCGTGTCATCGCGCAGGAAGTGGGTGTGCACGTCCATGATGAACTGGTCCTTCAGCCCGTCGGCGCGCGCCTGCGGCGAGCTCGACGCTCTTGGCCTCGGCCGGCGCGGCGCCATAGAGCGGGCCGTAGACCTCGTTCATGGCGACGAACGCCGTCGCCATGCCGGCCGCGGTCTGAAAGAAGCGGCGGCGCGACAGGCCGTTCTTCGCCGCCATATTCGTCGGCCAGCGCATTCATGCGGGCCTCGACCTGCTTCTGCCGCGCAGTCTGCGGAATGGGCAGGAACTCGTCGCTCGACACGACCTGCACCGGCACCGGCGTTGCGCTGGCGGCCAGCTCGGCCGGGCGCAAGCTCTTGCAGTTCCTCGTCGCTCAACATGCCCATGATCGACCTCCAATCTCAACGGAAGCGCGGCATCACCTTGGTCCAGAACTTCTCGATCGACTTCATCAGGACGGGATGCGGCACCAGGCTGTTGTAAGTGTAGCAGAACACCCAGTCGACCGGCTGTCGCTTTTGCTGGGTTTCCATGGCCTTGAGCACGGTGTCGACCGTGCCGACATAGGCGTAGCCCGTGGCGATCACCTCCTCCGAGCGTCGGGAAACGGCCGGTCTCGGGGTCCTGCATGCCGCGACGGAAGCCGAACGGCTCGAACCAGGCGCGGCCGGAGAACTGGCCGAGATCGCGCCACAGCGCCATCGCCTCCTCGTCGCTGTCGGCGATGATGACATCGCGCAGCACGCCGACGCCCTGGCCCTTGGGCTTGCCGGAGACCTCGGCATAGACGCTGTAGAGCTTGTCCTCGTAGACCGGCATGCATGGGCGGCAGGATCGGCGTCACGCCCTCCTTGGCGCAGAAGCGGACGGTGTTCTCCGAGCTGGCGAAGGGCTGGAACAGCGGCGGATGCGGCTTCTGCAACGGCTTCGGCACCACGCCGACCGACGTCAGGATGCCATTCTCCACGCCCTTGCCCCACTTGGCGGTGGTGTCGAGCGTCCACGGCGTCGGGCCCGGCCGGCACCTTCCAGAACTTGCCGTCGAAGGTCAGCATCTCCTCGGTCCAGCATTTCTTGACGATGCGGAAGTTCTCCTCGAAGGCGAGCGCGGTTGGCGTTGTCGATCTCGTCGTGCTGGTTGGGCAGCGCGCCGTGGATGCCGTGCGTCTGCTGCGCCATGACGTCGACCCAGCGGCGCTGGTAGCCGCGGGCGAAGCCGCGCGTTGGCGCGCCCGCCGGTCATGTGATCGAGCATGGCGATGTCCTCGGCGACGCGGATCGGGTTGGACGCCGGCAGCACGATGCCGAGCTGGCCGACGCGGATGCGCTTGGTCTGCATCGCGAAGTAGAGGTCGAGCAGCACCGGGTTGTTGGAGAGCTCGAAGCCCTCGATGTGGAAGTGATGCTCGGTGAAAGCTGACCGAATCGTAGCCGAACTCGTCGCCGAGCTTGATCTGCTCGGTGAGCTCTCGCAGCATGCGCTGGTAGAAATCGCGGATTCATGCCCGCCATGCCGGCCTCGATCTCGGCGCGGCTGCCGATGGTGGGCAAGTAGAACAGCGAGGCCTTCATCACTTCTCTCTTCGGAGCGTGGCGGCGATGCCGGGGACATGGTTCAGGAGCGAGCGCGTCAGCCCGCCATCGACGATGAGCGCCTGGCCCGTGATGTGGCTCGCCTGCGGGGCCGAGCAGGAAGCGCGATACGCATCGGCGATGTCGCCCGGCTTGGCGACGCGGCCGAGCGGCACCAGCTTGGCGCGGCCGCGCGCCAATTTGGGCTGGCTGTAGATCGCCGCGGTCATCGAGGTATGGACGAAGCCCGGGCACACCGAATTGGCGCGGATGCCGTCTTCCGCCCATTCCATCGCCATCATCTCGGTCAGCATGATCAGCGCGGCCTGGCCGGGCTGTAGGCGCCGGTCGGCAGCTGCGGCATGACGCCCGCCACCGAGGCCAGCATGACGATGCTGCCCTTGCTCTCTTGAGATGCGGTGCGCCGCCTGGCGAGCAGCCAGTTGGCGCGCAGGTCGATGTCGAAGATGCGGTCCCAGGTGGCGACGTCGAGATCGACCAGCCTCGCCGGCGCAGTGATGCCGGCATTGCCGACGATGGCGTCGATGCCGCCCATCGCCTTGACCGCGGCGGCGATCACCCGTGCCGGCTCATTGGGCCGGGCCATGTCGGCCCGCAGCGTCTTCACCTTGCAGCCCGCAGGTGCGCAGGTTCGCGCGCCAGCGCGTCCAGTTCGTCGAGATAGGCGATGTCGCAGAGGGTGAGCGCCTCGCAGCCGTCGGCCGCGAGCTTCAACGCCGTGGCGCGGCCGATGCCGCGGCTTGCGCCGGTGATGACGACCCGCATCGCTTCCACCTTCGTCAGGGAGGATGGTGGCACGGTTCCGGGCTTGGGGTCGATGGGCAGCAGCGTGTGCGAGGCCGAGCAGGTTTTCGTAGAGCGACGCCGCCTGCAGCAACGCCGCCTCGCCGCGCGGCTTGCCGACCAGTTGCAAGCCCGACCGGGCGTGCCGTACTGGTCGAAGCCGCAGGGCACGGCGATGGCAGGGCAGGCCCGTCACGGTGATCACCGAGTTGACCGTCGAGCCCGCCATGTAGTTCTCGAGCTTCTTGCCGCCGATGGTCGCGGGTGCGCGCAGGTTGACGTCGAACGCCGCCGTCGGCGCGCCGGGCGTCACCAGCAGGTCGTATTTCTGGAAGAACTCGACCATGCGGCGGAACAGGGCTGGCGCGTTCGCGCTCGGCCCAGCGCGAGCGTCGCTCGGCGTCTGCGCCGAGGCCGCGCTCGGTGTTCCAGACGATGTCGGGCTTGATCTTGTCGCGATGCTGCTGCAGCTGCAGCTCGCGATCGACGACGAATTGCTGGCTGCGCAGGCTGCCAGGAACGCCTCGTCGACCGGCGCCGAAATCGGGCGACGCCTCCTCGACGATGCAGCCCAGCTCCTCGAAGCGGCGCGCCGCCTTGGCTGCAGATCTCGCGGATATCGCGGTCGACGCTGCAGCTTGCCGTTGAAGTCGATGCGTGAAGGCGACGCGCTTGGGCATCACCGGTTGCGCGACCGCGGCGCTGAACGACACGGCCGGCGCATCGAAGGTCATGGGATCGTGCGGGCAGAAGCCCGGCCATGGTGTCGAGGAACAGCGCGAGGTCGGGCGACGGTGCGCGCCATCGGGCCCTGCACCGATTGCGGCGAGATAGAGATTGTTCCGAGGTGCCGCGCGTCACGCGGCCGGGCGAAGGCCGCGATGCCGACGACCGAGCAGTAGGTGCCCGGCCGGCGCAGCGAGCCGCCATGGTCGGAGCCGTGCGCCAGCCAGACCTCGCCGGTCGCCACCGACACCGCGCCGCCGCCGGTCGAGCCGCCGCAGGTGAGCGAGGTGTTCCAGGGGTTGCGCGTGCGGCCGAACACCTCGTTGAAGGTGCTGCCGCCGGCGCCGAATTCCGGCGTGTTGGACTTGGCGACCACGATGCCGCCCTTGCGCTCGATGCGCTCGACCACGGGTGCGATCTGGTCGGCACGTGGTTGGCGAAGATCGGCGAGCCGTAGGTCGTGCGCACGCCGGCGACGTCGGTGAGGTCCTTGATCGACACCGGAAGGCCGGCGAGCCAGCCTGCTTCGCCGGAGGCTTCGCAGGCTGCGCCGCCCGCCATGATGCCGCTTGGCGTGGTCGCGCGCGCGGTCGAGGCAGAGCGTCGGCAGCGCGTTCACCGCGGGCTCGACCTCGGCGATGCGCGCTGGCCGAAGCCTCGATCGAGGTCGAGCGGGCGAGATCTCGCGCTTCTTGAGCCGCGCCACCGCCTCGACGGCGGTCATTTGCCAAAGATCGGTCATGGAATCACCTTCCGGGGCAGGCTGAGCGCGGTCCTGTCGCGGACGCTGCCAAAAATAGAGCGCGCCTAACAGCATCAGGTTCAACGAGATTGAAGGCCAGCGCCACCTGGAAGGCCGAGCGATAGGACAGCGTGGCGTCGAAGATAGCGCCGCCCATCCAGCCGCCGACCGCCATGCCGGCCATGGCGAACAGCATGACCACGCCCAGCCGCCAGCCGGCGATGGCCGGGACCGTAGAGATGGCGCAGGATCAGGGCATAGCCCTGGACGATGGCGATGTAGGGAATGCCGTGGATCACCGAGAGCGTGTAGATGCCCGACGAGGCTCTCGACGAACACGAAGCCCAACAGCGAGGCGATCTGGATGACTGCGCACAGCAGGCTGACCCGGATCGGCCCGATATAGTCGGAGAGCCGGCCCATGGCGAAGGTCGCGGCCACGGCCGTCAGCAGGATCAGCGAGATCGCCTCCGGAGCCGCGCGCGCGGCGAAAGGCCGAGGTCGCCGCAGAAGGCCACCATGTGCACGAAGGGCATGGCCATCGGCGGCACAGCAGCAGAAGGCCGCGGCCGACAGCAGCACCATGATCGAGGGCGACGACATCGGCAAGCGCCGACATGTCCTCGGCCGCCTGCCGGGCCTTGCTGCGCGCGATGCGGCGACGGGCCGCACGTAGAAGGCGCAGAGGAACAGCAGCGTGCCTGCGGTGACGCCGTAGATCACCAGCGTCTGGCGCCAGCCGACATCGGGCAGCAGCCAGCGATAGATCTGCGGCCAGACGAAGCCCGAGATCGCCGGGCCCGACCGAGATGATCGACACCGCCGGTGCTGCGGCGTCGTCGAACCAGCCCTGGATGTTGTTCATGGCCGGCGTGAAGGTGGCGGAATTGCCGAGGAAGCCGAGCGGGATGGCGTAGCCGGCATAGAGCGCGAGCTCGCCGCCGCTGCTCGCCAGCCAGCCGCCGGCCGAAGATCGGACACGCCGGCGATCAGCAGCGGCACGCGCGGGCTGGTGCGATCGGCCAGCCAGCCCATCGAACACGCCGCCGACGCCCATGGCGAAGAAGCCCAGCATGTAGGCCATCGACGGCACGGCGCGCCGGTCGCCGAACTCGGCGGCGATCTCGCTTCAGCGCCGACGACCGGCAGGTAGATCGCGCCGCCGCCCAAGCCGATGCAGAACATCGACACGGATGGCGAGCCGCCAGGCATAGGCGCTGTCGACGCCGGGACGATCGACGGCGATGGTCATGGGTCATTCGCGCGCCAGCGCGGCCTCGGCCGCCGCCTCGGCGTCGAGTGCCTGGTCGTCATCCATGGTCACCGGTGACCTTGCGCAGCTTGCCGGTGAAGGCGAAGGGCGCCTCGTAGTGCGACACCGGGCTGCCGCGGTCGCGGCCGATATCGAGGCCCGACCACGGAGATGAAGGCGATGAAGCCGAGCTGCGTCCGCAAGCCGCCCGCGGGCTCGCCGTCGATCAGCAGCGTGGCGATGTTCTGGCCCTTGTCGCGCGCGCATGCGCAGGCCGAGCCGGCGGTTGCCGGCCGGCACCGGCGCGGTCGGACACCGCGATATGGTGCACGCCGCCGATATTCATGTCGTAGGTCAGCCGGTTGTCCTTGATGTAGAGCGCGTAGCCGCAGGTCATGTCGCCATGGGCGATCAGCACGCCCTCGGTGGTGGCGCCGTCGATCCGCGCATCGGCCTCGATCGTGTAGGTGCGGCTGCGGACGTCGGGCGCCACGTCGGTCGGCACGTGGCCGACGCCGGCATGGAACACGAACCGCTTGCGCGAGCCGTGGAAGCGCTTGGCATTGTCGGCGAAGCGCGGCGCGAAGCGGTCGTCGAGCGGCAGCACTTGGTGCGCCTCGGCCTGCCGCCACCATTCCTCGATCATCGCCTTGAGCCGCTCGAGGCTCGCTTGCCGGCGAGGTCGTCGGTCTCGCTGAAGTCGCGGTCGAGATGGAACAGCTCCCATTGGTCCTGGGCGAAGTGCGTGCCTGCCGGATGGAACGCAGACGCCTTCCAGCCGCCCTGCACCAGGCCGCGATGGCCGAACATCTCGAAATACTGCGGCGTCGACTTCGCCGGCGCCTTGGCGTCCGCTGAGGCTCGCTGGCGAAGCTCGGTGCCCTCGAGCGGCATCTGCTCGACGCCGTTGATCGCCTCGGGCGGCTTCGCACCACGACATCGAGCATCGTCGGCACGAAGATCGCTGGCGTGGCAGAACTGGTGGCTGCAGCTCGCCGCGCGGCGGCGATGCCCTGGGCCAGGAGATCACCAGCGGATCGCGGATGCCGCCGCCATGCGTGTTCTGCTTGTAGCGGCGCAGCGGCGTGTTGGCGGCCATCGCCCAGCCCAGCGGGAAGTTGGAATGCGTGTCGGGCCCGCCGATATCGTCGATGCGCGCGATCTTCTCCTCGATCGGCTCGCGGCGCAGATTGTAGGGGCCCATGGCGTTGACCATGCCGAACGGCCCGCCCTCCTGGCTGGCGCCGTTGTCGGACATGACCACGATCAGCGTGTCGTCGAGCTGGCCCGACTCGTTCGAGGAACGCCATCAGCCGCGCCGAGATGCTGGTCGGCGTGTTCGAGCATGCGCGCGCATAAGCCGCCTGCAGGCGCGTGTAGAACCGGCGCTCGCCGTCAGGCAAGCTCGGCCCACGGCCGCACATCGTCGTTGCGCGGCGGCAGGCGCGTGTCCTTGCGGCACGATGCCCGTGCTCTTTCTGCCGCGCGATGCGCCGCGTCGCGCTCGACGTCCCAGCCATGGGCGAACAGCGCGTCGTACTTGCTGGATCAGGTCGAACGGCGCCTGGTGCGGCGCATGGCAGGCGCCGAGCGCCACCCAGGTGAGCCACGGCAGATCTCGGCATTGTCGGCGACGTGATCGGCGATGATAGCGGATCGACTGGTCGACCAGATCGGCCGTCAGGTGATAGCCGGTGGCGAAGTTGCCGGGCGGATCGACCGGCGTGTTGTCGCGCACCAGCTCGGGCGCGTACTGGTCGGTCTCGGCATCCAGGAAGCCATAGAAGCGGTCGAAGCCGCGGCCGAGCGGCCAGCCGTCGAACGGGCCGGTGGCGCCCGATTTCGGTGAGCGGCGTCACATGCCATTTGCCCAGCATGTAGTTGCGATAGCCGTGCGGGCGCAGCATTTCGGCCAGCGTGCCGGCCTCGCGCGCGATCTTGCCGCGATAGCCGGGATAGCCCAGATCGAAGTTGGCGAGGCAGCCGACGCCGACCGAATGATGGTTGCGGCCGGTCAGCAGGGCCGCGCGCGTGGTCGAAGCACATCGCGGTGGTATGGAAGCCGGTGTAGCGCAGGCCTGCGGCCGGCGATGGCGTCGATGGTGGGCGTGGCGATCGGCGAGCCGTAGCAGCCGAAATCGGAGAAGCCGACATCGTCGAACAGCACGACCAGGATGTTGGGGGCGCCTTTCGGCCGCTTGGGCGCATCCGGCCAGTACGGCTGGGACTCGCCCACCGTCTTGCCGATCTTGGCCGCCATGTCGTCTTCCTCCCGTTGCAACCTTTGTCCGACACTTGCCGGTCGTGATCAACCTTGTCGCGAATTCATGGCGCAGGCTAGGGAAAGTCATGGCTCAGTTCACTTCCGACGGGCTTCACGCTCGCCTATGACGAATTCGGTCCCAGGGACGCAAAGAAGGCGATCGTGCTGGTGCACGGTTTCTCGTCCAACAAGTACGAGAACTGGAAGCGCATGGGCTGGTACGACGCCATCGCCGGCAAGGGCCTGCGCGGCTTCGCGCTCGACTGCCGCGGCCATGGCGAGAGCGCCAAGCCGCACGAACCCGACAAGTACGACCGCCATCGCGATGGCGCGCGACGTCTTCGCCTTGCTCGACCATGCCGGCGTCGAGCGCGCCCATCTGCTGGGCTTCTCGATGGGCGCGCACATCGCGCTCGTCGCGGCGATGACGGAAGGCGGCCGCATCGACCACCTCGTCGTGGCGGGCGTGGGCGGCCGGATCTTCGAGCCGCCCAGGGATCCCGACGGCATGGCGAAGGCGATGGAAGCGGCCTCGCCCGCCGATATCGCCGACCCGATGCTGAAGAGCTTCCGTCACTTCGCCGACGAGCAGAAGGAGGATCGCCTCGCGCTCGCCGCCTGCTCGCGCGCGCCCGCGAGCCGCGATCACCAAGGACACGCTGTTCGCGGTCCGCCGACCCACCCTCGTGATCGCCGGCGCGCGCGACGAGCTGGCCGGGCCGCCGCAGGGCCTGGCTGCGGCAATCGCCGGCGCCAAGGCGGTGACGCTGCCGGGCTGCGATCACTTCTCGATGATCGCGCACGGCCTGTTCAAGGCGAGTGTGTTCGACTTCTTCGACGGCTGGCTGGAATAGATGGCCAAGGTTCCGTTCAAGCGAATCCAGCGAGCGCGCCGCCAGACGCAAGGGCGGGACCGAAGGTGCTGGCGAGCCTGATGCCCGGCAAGCCCAACAACAAGGCGCTGGCCAAGCTGGGCGACGATCGCGTGCTGTCGGAGATGGCAGCCCGTGTCTTCTCGGCCGGCTTCGTCTGGGACGTGATCGACAAGAAGTGGCCCGGCTTCGAGGAGGCCTTCCTCGAGTTCAATCCCAAGCGGCTGCTGTTCCAGCCGGCCGAGTTCTGGGAGAAGCTCGCGTCGGACAAGCGCATCGTGCGCAACCCGCAGAAGATCAGGTCGGTGCGCGAGAACGCGAAGTTCGTGAGCGATATCGCCGGCGAACACGGCAGCTTCGGCAAGTTCCTGGCCGACTGGCCGGCCGACGACCAGGTCGGGCTGATGGAAGTGCTGGGCAAGCGCGGCTCGCGGCTGGGCGGCTTCAGCGGCCAATACCTGCTGCGCTTCCTGGGCTGGGACGCCTTCGTGCTGTCGGGCGACGTGCTGCTCTGCCTGCGCGACTCCGGCGTGCCGATCGGAGCCAGGCACCTCGAAGAAGGACCTGCGCGCGGCGCAGGCGCAGTTCAACGCCTGGGCCAAGGAAAGCGGGCTGCCGATCACCCACATCTCGCGCACTTGCGCGCTGTCGATCGGCGAGAACTACGACGTGGCGCGGCTGAAAAAGGTCATGCAGCTATGACCGACATCCTGCTGATCAATCCCAACACCACCCAGTCGATCACCGATCTCGTGCTGAGGACCGCCAGGCGCTTCGCCGCGAAGGGCACCAGACTGCGCGCCGTCGTCCGGCGCTTTCGGGCCGCGCTACATCGCCTCGCGCGTGGGCTATGCCATCGCCGGCCACGCCGCGGTCGACGCGCTGGCCAACGACCGCGGCCGAAAGGACGCCGTCGTGCTGGCCTGCTTCGGCGATCCGGGATTGGCGGCGCTCAAGGAGATCGCCCAGGTGCCGGTGGTCGGCATGGCCGATGCCTCGATCCTTCAAGCCTGCGCGCTGGGCGAGCGCTTCTCCATCGTCACCGGCGGCGCGCGCTGGAGGGCGATGCTGCAAGCGTTCGTCGCGGCCCACGGGCTCGGCGCGCGGCTCGCCTCGGTGCGTACCGTGGCGCCGACCGGCGCCGACATCGCGCGCAATCCGAAGGCCGCGATGGCGCTTGCTCGCCAAGGGCTGCGCGGCTTGCGTGACGGAGGACGGCGCCGACGTGGTGATCCTGGGCGGCGCGGGACTGGCGGGCCTCGCCGCCAAGCTCAAGTCGGCGGTCGACGTGCCGCTGCTCGACGGGCTCGCCTGTGCGCTGTCGATGGCGGAAAGCCTGGCCAGGCAGAAACCCGCAGGCCTCGAGCCGCCGGCCGGCGCCAGTGGAAAGCGTCGGCCTGTCGAAGGGGCTCGCAAAGCTCATTGGCTCGCCCTAGGGTCGGCGCCATGCGGTTGGTTAGTTTTCGCCATGCGGACGCGCGCAAATTCGGCGCGGTGGTGGACGGCGGCATTGTCGACCTGTCGCGGCGCCTCGGCGGGCGCTGGCAGGGCCTGCGCGAGGTCATCGCCGCCAAGGCGCTGCCCGAGCTCGCCGCGGCGGCCAAGGGACAGCGCGCCGACCTCAAGCTCGACGAGGTCGAGCTGCTGCCCACCATTCCCGATCCCGACAAGATCCTGTGCATCGGGCTCAACTATGCGAGCCATGTCGGCGAGGTCGGCCGCCAGACTGCCGACCGTGCCCAGCGTCTTCTCCCGCCTGCACAACACGCTGGTGCGCCACGGCGGCGACATCGTGCGACCCAACGCCTCGACCAACTTCGACTTCGAGGGCGAGCTGGCGATCGTGATCGGCGAGCGCTGCCGGCACGTGCCGCGGGCGCAGGCGCTGCAGGTGATCGCGGGCTACACCTGCTTCCTCGATGTCAGCGTGCGCGACTTCCAGAAGCATTCCGTCACCGCCGGCAAGAATTTTCCGGCGACCGGCCCGCTCGGGCCGTGGATGGTCACGACCGACGTCATCCCCGACCCGCAGCGGCTCGAGCTGACGACGCGGCTCAACGGCAGCGTGGTGCAGCACGACACCACCGATCACATGATCTTCGACGTCGCCACCATCATCGAGTATCTCTCGACGGTGACCTGGCTGGAGCCGGGCGACATCATCGCCACCGGCACGCCCGACGGCGTCGGCCTCGGCCGCAAGCCGCCGCTATGGATGAAGCGCGGCGACAGGCTCGAGGTCGAGATCTCCGGCATCGGGACCTGGCGCGTCAATGTCGTCGACGAGTGAACCGCTGGCCGCACCGGCGCCAGCGGCCGTCGGCGCGCGATGCCAAGGTGATCGCGCTGATCGCCGCGGCGCATTTCACCAGCCACGTCCATCTGATGCTGCTGCCGCCGATCTTCGGCCTGGTGACGCGAGGCCTTCGGCGTCGAGCTACATCGAGATCGGCGCTGGCGCTCACCGCCTACAATGTCGCCTCGGCGCTGCTGCAGACGCCGGCGGGCTTCCTGGTCGACCGCATCGGGCCGCGCGCCATGCTGACCGGCGGCCTGCTGCTGGCGCGGCGGCGCTCTGCGATCGCGGCCCTGCTGCCGGGCTACATGGCTGTTCGTGGTCGGCCTACGCGCTTCCTGGGCCTCGCCAACACCGTCTATCACCCTGCCGACTATTCCATCCTGGCCGCCACCATCGACGCCAAGCGCATCGGCAAGGCGTTCTCGATCCACAATTTCTCGGGCTATCTCGGCATCGGCGTGACGCCCGCCATGGTGCTCGCATCTGCGGCGCTGTGGGGCTGGCAGGGCGCCTTCCTGCTGCGCGGCGGCGCTGGCGATCGCCGCGGCGCTGCTGCTGATCGTGGCCGGCGGCGTCCTGCCGCGCACGCCTCGCGCGGCTGCAGTCCGCCCAAGCGACGCGCCAAACAGCGACATCAAGCGTCGGCCTCGACCTGCTGCTGAGCGCTGCCGGTGCTGCGCAACCTCCTGTTCTTCGTCTGCATCGCCATGGCCAATGGCGGCATCCAGACCTTTTCGGTCGTGGCGCTGGGCGTGCTGCACGGCACGCCGGCCGCGGTCGGCCAACGTCGGCCTGTCGGGCTTCCTGCTGATGAGCGCCGCCGGCGTCCTGCTGGGCGGCATCATCGCCGACCGCACGCCGCATCATGAGCGCGTCGCCGCGGTGGGCTTCGCCTGCACCTCGACCATGGCCGATCCTGATGGGCTGGGTCGACATGCCGGCCGCGCTGCTGATCTTCGTGATGTCGCTCGGCGGCCTGCTGAACGGCATGATCCAGCCGTCGCGCGACATGATGGTGCGCGCCGTCACGCCGCCCGGCTCGTTCGGCAAGGTGTTCGGCTTCGTCATCGACCGGCTTCAACCTCGGCGGCATGGTGGCGCCGCTGCTCTATGGCTGGCTGATGGACCGCGGCCAGCCGCGCATGATCTTCGCCATCGTCGTGCTGTTCATTCTCCTGCGCGCTGGTGACCGCCATCACCCGCCGCAAACCGCAGGGCTCTGCCGCATGGACGCGCTGACTCCCACCGACATCCCGGACAAGGCCGCCGCACTGGCCCGCCGCTACGGCGCCCACGCCGTGCCGCCGGCCGGCCCGTGGAACGAGACGATCGCCACCATGCTCGATCACCGCTCGGTGCGCGGCTACAAGCCCGATCCGGTGCCGGCCGGCACGCTCGAGACGCTGATGGCGGCGGCGCAATCGGCAGCGACCAGCTCCAACATGCAGTGGTGGTCGGCCATCGCCATCAGCGATCCGGCCACAAGGAAGGTGCTGGCCGAGATCGCCGGCAACCAGAAGCACATCGAGGAGTGCCCGCTCTACATCGCCTGGGTGGCCGACATGTCGCGCAACGCGCGCATCTCGGACGAGCAGAAGATGGACTTCGAATGCATGCCCTGGCTCGAGACCTTCATGGTGGCCTGCATCGATGCGGCCCTGGCCGCCCAGAACGCCGTGGTCGCCGCCCAGTCGATCGGGCTCAGCACGGTCTATATCGGCGCCATGCGCAACGATCCGGTGCGGGTGGCGCGAGCTGCTCGGCCTGCCGCCAAGGGCCTTCGTGGTGTTTGGCCTCTGCGTCGGCTATGCCACCGAACAGGCCGCAGGGCGAGGTCAAGCCGCGCCTGCCGCAGGCGACCATCCTGCACCACGAGCGCTACGACGCGGCCAGCGAGGTCGCCGAACGCCGCGCCTACGATGCGGAGATGGACAAATTCTCCAACCGGCCATGAGCTGCAGGCCGCGACCTGGACGCAACGCGTGCTCAATCGCCTGGGGCCCATCAAGTCGATGAACGGCCGAGAGCGAATGCGGGCGGCGCTGGCCAGCCTGGGCTTCGAGATCCGCTGAATCGCCAAGCCCGCCCGCGGCCTGTGCCGGGAAAGGTCGGCTTTCCCGTGGCACTGCCCTGATTTCGGCGCAAATGTCCGGCGCCAGCCGACACGCAACCTCGTCTGCGGCTCGCACGTTCTTTCGTGGCCACTCCCGCCAAATGGCGGCGGGCAGCATCAGCATTCCGGAAAGGACAATTCGCATGACTTTCACACCGTCATTCGCCTCCTCGGCCGCTCGTTCGCAGTCGCGTCCGTCATGAGCGCGGCGCTGATGATGGGCATGCTCGCCCCGGCCGCGGCCCAGACTCCCACGAACAAGCCGCCGGCAGCAGCCGCCGCCACCTCGCAGCAAGCCCGAGACGGTCGAGCAGCGCATCACCACGCTCAAGACCGCGCTCAAGATCACGCCCGACCAGGAGAAGAAGTGGGACGCCGTCGCCACCGCGATGCGCGACAACGCCAGCAGCGATGGACAAGCTGGTCAGTGAGAAGAAGGGCCAAGATGCCGCCAAGATGAACGCCGTCGACGATCTCAAGACCTACCAGGCCTTCAGCCAGGCCCATCTCGATGGGCTGAAGAACCTGATCTCGGCCTTCTCGTCGCTCTACGACACCATGACGCCGGAGCAGAAGGCGAACGCCGACAAGGTGTTCGACAGCTACGGCCCGACCAAGTCGCCCAAGCAGGGGTTAGGAGGTAGCCTCATGGTAAAGCGCATCGCATTGACGGCGACCCTGGCGCTCGTCGCCCTGGGCGCCCTCGCCGCTCCGGCCAGCGCGCTGGTGGGGCGACGGCCGCTGGCAGGAGGATACGCGCTGGCACAGCAACGACCGCTATTACGGCTACTATTACCGCACGCCGCCGGTGGTCTATACCCGGCCGTACAACTACTACTATGCCCCGCCGGTGGTTTATGGCGCCGAGCCGGGCCTTCAACTTCACCATCCGCGTTCCCTAAGCGGATGACATGAAGACGAAACGGCGGGCCGCGAGGCCCGCCGTTCTCTTTGCCTCAGCCGTGCGGCACCAACACCTGGCGCACGGTGGCCACGTCCTGCAGGCGGTCGAAACCTTCGTTCAGCTCGTCAGAAGCCGATGCGCTGGCTCATCATGCGGTCGACCGGCAGCTTGCCCTGCTGGTAGAGCGCGATGAAGCGCGGGATGTCGCGCACCGGCACGCAGCTTCCCATGTAGGAGCCCTTGATGGTCTTCTCCTCGCTGACCAGCACGCTCTGCTTGAAGGAGAAGTCGGCGGCGATCGGCGACAGGCCCGCCGTCACCGTGGTGCCGCCCCAGCGCGTCACCAGATAGGCCGTCTCCATCGCCTTGATGGTGCCGGCGAGGTCGAAGGCATAGTCGACGCCGCCGTTGGTGAGGTCGCGCACCTGCTTCACGTGATCGGCGTCCTTGGCGTTCACCGTGTCGGTGGCGCCGAGCTGGCGGGCGAGGCCGAGCTTGTCGTCGGACAGGTCGATGGCGACGATGCGGTCCGGCGCCGGCCAGCACCGCGCCGAGCAGGCCGCTCAGGCCCACGCCGCCCAGGCCGACGATCGGCCACCGAGCTGCCCGGCCGGACCTGCGCGGTGTTGACCACGGCGCCGACGCCGGTCACGACGGCGCAGCCGAACAGGGCGGCGATGTCGAGCGGCAGGGTCTTGTCGATCACCACCGACCGAGCCGCGATCGACCACGGCATACTCGGCGTAGCAGGAGACGCCCGACTGATGGTTCACCGGCTTGCCGTCGTGATGCAGGCGATGGTGGCCGGACAGCAGCTGGCCCGCGCGCGCGCGGCGTCGACCGAGCGCTCGCAGATATAGGGCCGGCCCTCGAGGCAGCGCCGGCAGCGGCCGCAGCTCACGTTGAAGGTGAAGCAGACATGGTCGCCCGCCTTCACGTCGTGCACGCCGGCACCCACTTCGACGATCTCGCCCGCGCCCTCGTGGCCCAGCACGATCGGCACCGGCCGCGGCCGGTCGCCGTTGATCAGCGAGAGGTCGGAATGGCAGAGCCCGCCGCCGCCCACCTTGACCAGCACCTCGCCCTCGCCCGGCGGATCGAGATCGAGCTCGAGCGACATGGATGGGCTTGGACTTGGCGAACGGCCGCGGCGCGCCGCAGACCGTGAGAACGGCCGGCTTTCATCTTCATCGCTATATTCCTCCCGCAACAGACACCGAGTCGTTGGGCCGCGCTCGCGCGGCCTTAAGCGATCCCTCCATCGACCCGTACCACCGAACCCGTGGTGAAGCTCGATTTGCGGCGAGGCGAGATAGAGCGCGGCCGTCACGATCTCCTCCGGCCGGCCGCTGCGCTTGAGCGCCGCCGTCGGGTTGCGCTTGTGCTTCCTCCGCTCCAGGCCTTGAGACATCGGTGAGGAAGCGGCCGGGCGAGATGGTGTTGACCCGCACCTTGGGGCCGTACTCGAAGGCGAAGGCCTCGGTGAGGGCGTTGAGCGCCGCCTTGGCGCCGGCATAGGGCGCGATCTGCGGCCGCGGCCGGAGCGCGCCGGCGCTCGAGATGTTGATGATCGACCCGCCCTCGCCCGCCGCCATGCGGCTGCCGACCAGCGACATCAGGCGGAACGGACCCTTGAAGTTCAGCGACACGATGCGGTCGAAGAGCTGCTCGCGCGTCTCGAGCGACGACGGCGCCAGCGGCGAGGAGCCGGCGTTGTTGACCAGGATGTCGACCTTGCCGAAGGCCGCGTGGGCAGCGTCGACCAGCCCGTCGAGCTCGTGCCAGTTGGCGACGTTGCAGGCATGGGTCGCGGCCTTGCGGCCCAGCGCCTTGCACCTCGGCCGCGACCTTCTCGCAGGCCTCCAGCTTGCGGCTGGTGATGAAGACGTCGGCACCGTGGGCCGGCGAAGGCCTTGCACCATCTGGTAGCCCAGGCCGCGGCTGCCACCGGTCACGAGGGCAACCTTGCCGGTGAGATCGAAGTAGGTCGGGTCATGGCACGACTCAAGACGTTTGACGCTGGCATGTCACTTGCTAAGTGTATTGTGGAGCGAAATCTCGCGAAGGTCGTCATGAGCATCCACGTCGCGCTGCATCATCGGACGACCTACAGCTACGACCGGCCGGTGACGCTGGCGCCGCAGATCGTGCGCCTGCGTCCGGCGCCGCACTAGCCGCACGCCGATCCTGCGCCTACGCGCTGCGAGGTCGAGCCGAAGCGACCACTTCATCAACTGGCAGCAGGATCCGCAGGGCAACCACCTCGCCCGCCTGGTGTTCCCGAGAAGACCGCCAGTCTCGAGGTCGACGGTCGATCTCGTCGCCGACATGGCGGTCATCAACCCGTTCGACTTCTTCCTCGAGCCCGAGGCCGAGACCGTGCCCGTTCGCCTACGATCCGTCGCTGCGCCGAGGAGATCGCGCCGTTTCGCAAGCTCGAGCCGCCGTGGTCCGCTGCTCGCAGGCGTGGCTGGCCAGCGTCGACCGCATCGGCAAGCCGCGCACCGATCGACTTCCTCGTCGGCCTGAACGCGCGCCTGCAGAAGGAGATCGGCTACATCGTGCGCCTCGAGCCCGGCGTGCAGACCTGCGAGCAGACGCTCGAGCTCGCCAAGGGCTCGTGCCGCGACACCGGCTGGCTGCTGGTGCAGCATCCTGCGCCATCTCGGCTTCGCCGCGCGCTTCGTCTCGGGCTACCTGATCCAGCTCGTGCCCGACGAGAAGCCGCTCGACGGGCCCGAGGGTCCGACGCACGACTTCACCGACCTGCACGCCTGGTGCGAGGTCTATCTGCCGGGCGCCGGCTGGATCGGGCTCGATCCGACCTCGGGCCTGCTCGACCGGCGAAGGCCACATTCCGCTCGCCTGCACGCCCGAGCCGTCGAGCGCCGCGCCGATCGAGGGCGCGGTCGAGAACGAGCGAGGTCGAGTTCTCGCTACGACATGACGGTGACGCGCGTCAGCGAGACGCCGCGCGCCACCAAGCCCTACACCGACGCGCAGTGGCAGGCGCTGCTCGGGCGTCGGCGCAGGCGATCGAGCGCGACATCGCCAGCGCCGACCTCGGCTCACCATGGGCGGCGAGCCGACCTTCGTGTCGATCGACGACATGGACGGCGCGGAGTGGAACACGCTGGCGCTCGGCCCGGACGAAGCGGCGGCTGGCCGGGCGTGCTGTTCCGCAGGCTCGCCGACCGCTTCGCGCAAGGGCGCCGTTGCTGCATTTCGGCCAGGGCAAGTGGTATCCCGGCGAGCAGCTGCCGCGCTGGGCGCTCGGCTGCTACTGGCGCAAGGACGGCGAGCCGATCTGGCGCGACCCGGCATCTGACCGCGCTCGAGTCCAAGCCGGCCGGCGCCACGCCCGAGATGCGCGCCAGCGCTTTGCCGCTGGCCTTCGCCGAGCGCCTGCAGCTCGACCCCGGCTATCTGTTCCAGGCCTTCGAGGACACCTGGTACTACCTGTGGCGCGAGCGGCGCGCTGCCGAGCAACGTCGCGGTCGACCACTGCCAAGGTGAAGGACGCGCTGGAGCGCGAGCGGCTGGCGCGCGTCTTCGAGCAGGGGCTCGAGAGCCCGGTCGGCACCGTGCTGCCGATCATGCGCGAGCTTATCAAACGGCCGCGGCCGCTGGAAGAGCGGGCCGTGGTTCCTGCGCTCGGAGAAGCTGCTACCTGATCCCCGGCGATTCGGCGCTGGGCTACCGCCTGCCGCTCGATTCTGCTGCCGTGGGCGGCGCCGGCGGACACCGGCTTCATCGCCGAGCCCGATCCGATGATCGCCCATCCCGACCTGCCGCCGCTCGACGCCTTCCGCCGCGCGCCGATGCTGCGCCGCCAGGAACCGAGCGCACGACCGCCGACCAACGGCGCAAGCGACGAGGACCGCCCGCCGCGAGGCCTGGAAGCGCGCGCTGGCGCCCGATCTCGGGCCGCGGCCCGGCGTCGGCTCGTCGGCCGGCGGCGATCGTGCGCACGCGCCATTTCCTTCGAGCCGCGCGACGGCCACCTGTACGTCTTCATGCCGCCGGTCGAGCGCACCGAGGACTATCTCGACCTCGTCGCCGCGGTCGAGGACACCGCCGAGGAACTCGGCCAGCCGGTCTTCATCGAGGGCTATCCGCCGCCCGGCGGCGATCCGCGGCTGCTGCAATTTCAGCGTCACGCCCGATCCCGGCGTGATCGAGGTCAACATCCATCCCTCGGCCGAGCTGGCGCGAGCTCGTCGACAAGACCGAGATCGTCTACGAGGAGGCGCGCACACACGCGGCTGGGCGCGCAGAAATTCATGATCGACGGCCGCCACACCGGCACCGGCGGCGGCAACCACGTCGTGCTGGGCGGACCGTCGGCGCCGGACTCGCCGCTCGCTGCGCCGGCCCGACCTGCTGAAAAGCCTGCTCGGCTACTGGCTCAACCATCCGTCGCTCTCGTATCTGTTCTCCGGCCTGTTCATCGGCCCGACCAGCCAGCATCCGCGCATCGACGAGGCGCGCAACGACGCGCTGCACGAGCTCGAGATCGCCTTCCGCCAGATCGCGCCGCGGACGCGCAGACGCCGCCCTGGCTGGTCGACCGCATCTTCCGCAACCTCCTGGTCGACGCCACCGGCAACACGCATCGCACCGAGTTCTGCATCGACAAGCTGTTCACGCCCGACAGCGCCGCCGGCCGGCGCGGCCTGCTCGAGCTGCGCGCCTTCGAGATGCCGCCGCACTGCGCGCATGAGCGTCGCCCAGCAGGCGCTGCTGCGCGCGCCTGGTCGCCGCCTTCTGGCAGCGGCCCTACGAGCGCGGCTGAGCCGCTGGGGCACGCGGCTGCACGACGATTTCATGCTGCCGCACTTCGTCTGGCAGGACTTCACCGACGTGCTCGACGATCTCGCTGTCGCGCCGGCTACCGCTTCGAGCCCGAGTGGTTCGCGCCGCATTTCGAGTTCCGCTTCCCGCGGATCGGCGACGATCGCCCAGCGCGGCATCGAGCTCGAGCTGCGCCAGGCGCTCGAGCCGTGGCACGTGCTGGGCGAGGAGCCGGGCGGCGGCGGCACGGTGCGCTACGTCGACTCCTCGGTCGAGCGCCTGCAGGTCAAGGTCGAGGGGCTGAACGACGCGCGCCACGTCATCGCCTGCAACGGCTGGCGCCTGCCGCTGCACGCCACGGGCACCGCCGGCGAATATGTCGCGGGCGTGCGCTATCGCGCCTGGCAGCCGGCCGAACTGCGCTGCATCCCGACCATCGGCGTGCATGCGCCGCTCACCTTCGACATCCACGACAGCTGGAGCGGCCGCTCGCTCGGCGGCTGCACCTACCACGTCGCCCATCCCGGCGGCCGCAGCTACGACCGCGTGCCGGTCAACGCCAACGAGGCCGAGGCCCGCCGCCGCGCCCGCTTCTTCCCGATCGGCCACACCGGCGGCGCGGCCGCCGAACCGCGGCCGATCGACAATCCCGAGCATCCGCTGACGCTGGATCTGCGGCGGGCGTCAGCATGAGCCGCCATAGACCCCGCCGCGGCAGCCATGCGATTCAACAGCCTTCGTAGGTTCCTTCCATCCAGCAGGCCCATGGAGTCGTTGCGCGGCCTTTCTTCCTCGCCGGCAAGCGCCTACGACGAGCTGGTCACCGGCCAGAAGTCGATCCGCTACCACTGGCAGGGCATTCTGAGCGTCATCCGCGCGCTGCCGGGCGGGGCTGAGCGAGCGCGTGGAAAGCGCGCGCCGCCAGCTCGAGGAATCGGGCGCCACCGTCAACCTGCTCGACGACCGCGGCACGCCCGGCTGGACGTTCGACCCGCTGCCCTTCGTGATCGCGCCCGACGAATGGGCAGCAGCTCGAGAGCGGGCCTGATCCAGCGCGCCCGCCTGCTCGATGCCATGCTGGCCGATCTCTACGGCCCGCAGACGCTGCTGACCGAGCGGCTCGCTGCCGCCGATGCTGGTCCACGCCAACCGCCATTTCCTGCGGCGCCTGCCAGGTCACCGACGGCGCGCGCGCCGACCGCGCCATCTCGGCCAGTACGCGGTCGACCTGGTGCGCGCTGGGCGACGGCCGCTGGCACGTGCTGGCCGACCACACCGAGGTGCCGTCGGGCATCGGCTGTGCGCTGGAGATGCGCCGCGTGCTGGCGCGCAGCCTGCCCGAGGCGTTCCGCTCGATCCCGGTGCGGCATCTCCGGCCGTTCGTCGACCGCTGGCACGATTCGCTGCCGCGCATGGCGCCGCCGACGTGGCGCAGCCCAACATGGCGGTGCTGACGCCGGGCTCGCTGTCGGCGACCTATTTCGAGCACGTCTATCTCGCGCGCACGCTCGGCGTGCCGCTGGTCGAGGGCGGCGATCTGGTGGCGCGCGACGGCGAGGTGCTCGATCAAGACGCTGGCCGGGCTGCGGCCGGTGCACATGCTGCTGCGCCGCCTCGACAGCGCCTTCGCCGATCCGCTGGAGCTGCGCGCCGACTCCGCGCTCGGCGTCACCGGCCTGGTCGAGGCCACGCGCAGCGGCAGGATCGCGCTCGCCAATGCGCTGGGCTCGGGCCTCGTCGAGACGCCGGCGCTGATGCCGTTCCTCGAGCGGCTCAGCGAGCGCCTGCTCGGCCAGCCGCTCGAGCTGCCGTCGCTCGACGTGTGGTGGCTGGGCGAGCCGGCGGCCTACGCCTTCGCCATGGCCAACCTCGATCTCGATGATCGTGCGGCCCTGCCTCGGCCAGGACCGCGAGCCGATCGTGGTCGGCATGCTGGAGCCGCCGAGCGCACAGGCGCTGCGAGCAACGCACTCGCCGCCCAGCCCGGCCAGTTCGTGGCGCAGTATCCCGTGACGCCCTCGCTCAGCCCCAAGTGGGACGGCGACGAGCCTCGCGCCGTGCCGCCGTGGTGCTGCGCTGCTTCGTGATCGCCGATGGCGACGGCTATCGCGTGCTGCCGGGCGGCCTGGCGCGCGAGCCGACGGGCGACACCGCGCTGCGCTCGCTCGGCCGGCTGCAACGGCACGCTGAAGGACGTCTGGGTGCTGGCCGAGGACGCCGCCGACGTGCAGCTCCCGTCCAGCCGGCGCTTCCACCAGCTCGCCGTCGAGCGCGGCGGCGCCGACCTGCAAAGCCGCGTCGCCGACAACCTCTACTGGCTCGGCCGCTACATCGAGCGGCTCGACAACGATGCCGCGCCTGCTGCGCACCACCGTCACGCGGGTCGCGCAGGGCGTGATCGGCGCCGCGCGATGCGATCGAGCTGCGCCTGCTCGGCCGCCTGATCGAGCCACGCCAACCTGATGCCGACCTCGGCCGGCGCTCGTCGGCGCCCGAGAGTGCCGCCTTCCAGCAGGGCCTGGCGGCCGTCGCCTCGGACGACCGCGGGCTCGCGCACGGTGCTCGACGCCATCCAGCGCCTCACCGCCACGCTGCGCGACCGCTTCTCCGCCGACATGACGACGGCCGCCGGCCCGCTGATGGCCGAGGTGCGCCAGCGCCTGCTGACGGCGCGCGGCAACCTCGATCCGCTGCTCGCCGCGCTCGACGACATCGTGCGCTTCGTCGCCACGCTCTCCGGCCTCGCCCAGGAGAACATGACGCGCGGCACCGGCTGGCTGTTCCTCGATCTCGGCCGGCGCATCGAGCGCGCGCAGTTCGTGCTCGACTCGGCGCTCGGCCCGTTCCAGCAGTCGCCGATCGACTGGGACGCCGCGATGCGGCTGGCGCTCGAGCTGTGCGACAGCACCATCACCTACCGCACGCGCTATCTCGGCCAGCTCCAGCCGGCGCCGGTGCTCGACCTGGTGGTGCTCGACGACAGCAACCCGCGCGCCTTCGCCTTCCAGCTGCGCGCCATCGAGCAGCCATCTCGAGCGGTCTGGGCCAGGCCTCGGGCGTCCGCGGTGCGACACTGCTGGAACTCGCTCGATGAGCGACCTCGAGCGCGCCGTGCAGCTAGTTCGCCGGCGAGGAGAAGGCGTGGCGCCACGAAGGGCTGGCGCTCGCCGTGCTGCGCGACGATCGCCGACGGACGCCGAACGGCGACTCGAGGAGCTGTCCGAGGCGATCACCCGCGCCTATTTCAGCCACGTGCCGGCGTCGCAGGCCGTCGGCTCGATGGCATGATGGAGGCGGCTGACATGAAGTACCTGCTGTCGCACCGCACCTCCTACACCTACGCCACGCAGCGTCGACTCGGCGCACCACATCGCCCATCTGCGCGCCCGCGCCGTTCCCGGCCAGAAGGTGACGCTCGATCAGCATCGCCACCCATCCGGCGCCGGCGCTCGCCGTGCAGCATCTCGACCATTTCGGCAACCACATCGACATCTACCGCATCGACAAGCCGCACCAGCGCTTCGACATCGAGGTGCGCGCCGCGGTCGACGTGCATTTTCCCGATCCGCCGCCGGCCGGCGCGACGCCGCCGTGGGAGGAGGTGCGCGCGGCGCTGAACGGCGACGGCTTCCCGCGCCGGTCGAGGCCAGCGAATTCGTGCTACGAATCGCCGCTGGTGCCGATCGACGAGGCGCTGCGCGCCTACGGCGCGCAGTCCTTCACGCCAGGCCGGCCGATCCTCGCGGCGGCGCGCGAGCTCACGTCAGCGCATCAAGGCCGACTTCGAATACCATCCCGGCGCCACCGACATCTCGCACGCCGCTGCACGAGGTGTTCGAGGGCAAGGCGGGCGTCTGCCAGGACTTCGCCCATGTCGATGATCGCCGCGCTGCGCGCCCATGGCCTCGCCGCACGGCTACGTCTCGGGCTACATCCGCACCGTCCACTGCCAAGGAAGAGATCGCGCTGCGCGGCGGCGACGCCAGCCACGCCTGGGTCGCGGTGTGGTGCGGCGAGCGCCGCGGGCTGGGTCCATCTCGACCCGACCAACGATCTGGTGGCGAGCCAGGACCACGTCGCCGTCGCCTGGGGCCGCGACTTCTCCGACGTGAGCCCGCTGCGCGGCGTCATCCTGGGCGGCGACGCGCACACCTACGGCGGTCGACGTGACGCTGGATCCCGACGGTGGGGTCCGCCGGAAACCGCTCGGACCTTCGCTATAGAGAAGCTGCTCGCATTCAGGGTGCTGCCATGGAAAAGCCTGTCGCCCCGACAAGCTCAATCCAGCACATGATGCGCGCCGTGCGCCATGTACTGACGAGCGGCCGTGATCCATCCACGAGCGACGACACGCGGGGCGCCGCCGCGGCACGGTCCGCCGCCGGCCGGAGCCCACAGCGTGATCCGTGCGCAGGCGCTACCGCGCGAGAACTCCTTCGTCCACTTCGCATAGTCGCGCGTCGCGCGTCACGCGCTTCATCAGCTCGGCGTCGGCCACGCCGCTGCAGCTTGCCGGGCGGCGTGCCTCGCGCAGCGCCTTCAGCGTGTCGTAGCACCGCCTTCACCGCGGCGGCGAAGGGCTGGTGGCCCTGCAGCGCGATCGCGCACGCCGGCTGCGCGAGATAGTCCGATGTCGGTGAGCTCGGGCGTCGCGCCGCCCAGGATGATCGGCAGCGTGGTCGCGGCCGAGCAGCGCGTCGAGCTCGCGCGCGCGTCCTGACGCCGACGAAGAACAGCGCATCGACGCCGACCGCCTCGTAGGCCTTGCCGCGGCGCGATGGCGTCGTCGAGGCCGGTGATCTGCGAGCGCGCTGGTGCGGCCGGCGATGGCACAGCAGCGGATCCTGCGCGGCCGGCGAGGGCCGCCTTCATCTTGCCGACGCCTCTCGGCGATCGGGATGAGCCGCGGCTTGGCCGTGCCGAACGGCGTCGGCAGCTCGGTGTCCTCGATGCTGACCGGCAGCGACGCCCGCGGTCTCCGAGTTCCTCGACGGTGCGCTTGACGTTGAGCGCATTGCCGTAGCCGTGATCGGCATCGACCATCAGCGGCAGGCTGCCGGCGCGGTTGATGCGGTAGGCCTGGCCCGCGAACTCGCTCAAGGTCAGCACGATCAGGTCGGGCGCGCCCAGCACGGTGAGCGAGGCGGTCGAGCCCGCGAACATGCCGAGCTCGAAGCCGAGATCCTCGGCGATGCGGGCCGAGATCGGATCGTAACACCGAGCCGGGATGGACGCAGCGCTCACCGTGCAGAGGACGGCGCGGAAGCGCTGTGCGGCGGTCGGTCCAGTGCATGGCAATTCCCTCTGAAGTTACCAGCGCGTTTCGACGGGCAAACCGGGCTGCTTGGCGGCCCGCCGCCCGAAGGCGTAGCGTTCTTAGCACCGGCGGATGCAGGCGCGACGTCCGCCAGAAAACGAACAGGCGCCATTCGGGAGGAAATACGCCGCATGTTCGAGGTACTCGACCGGCAGACGCGTCTGACCGGCAACCAGAAGAAGATCCTCGCCGCCGCGATCATCGGCGACGCGCTGGAATTCTTCGACTACTTCCTGATCGGCTTCGTGCTCGCCTTCCTGATCGGCCCGTGGAAGCTCACCTTCGGCCAGTCGGCCATCGTGCTGCTGTCGCTCCGGCATCGGCGCCATCATCGGCGCCTATGTCTGGGGCTGGATCGCCGACCGCATCGGCCGGCGCAAGGTGTTCATCGGCACCGTGCTCAACTTCTCGCATCGCCACCGGCCTGCTCTACTTCACGCCGGACAACGGCTGGATCTATCTCACGATCATGCGCTTCTTCGTGGGCTTCGGCGTCGGCGGCCTCTATTGCGTCGACCTGCCGCTGGTGCAGGAGTTCATGCCGACCTCCAAGCGCGGCTGGGTCGGCGGCCTGGTGACCTGCAGTCATCCCGATCGGCGTCGGCCTCGGCGCCGTGCTGGGCGCCTTCATGGGCGCCGACCGAGTGGCGGCTGCTTGTTCGCCATCGGCGTGCTGCCGTCGCTGCTGGTCGCTGCTGGTGCGCATCTGGGTGCCGGAATCGCCACGCTGGCTGGTCGCCGGCAGGGCCGCTACGAGGAGGCGCGCAAGTCGCTCGCCTGGGCGCTCGCAGGTCGACGCCGAGACCCTGCCGATGCCGACGGCGCCGACCGGCGCTCCGGTGGTCAAGACCAACTGGCTCGAGCTCTTCAAGTATCCGCGCAGCCTGCTGGTCTCGTGGCTCGGCAATGCCGGGCGCGCAAACCGGCGTCTACGGCATCGCGCTGTGGGCGCCGGCGCTGTTCGTGCTGCTGCTGAAGGTGACGCCGCAGGAAGCCGTCCAAGATGATGATCCTGCTCACCGTGTCCGGCTTCATCGGGCCGCCTCAGCTTCTCGTACTTCTCGGAGACGATCGGACGGCGCAACTGCGGGCGGCCTGCTGGGCTTCGGCGCCGGCGTCCTGATCATCCTGGCGGGCTAGCAACTACGACGCCACGCTGTTCGGCGTGTCGGCGTTCTGGCTGATCCTGGCGGCGGCGTATGTTCTTCGCCGATGGCGGTTTTGCCATTGTCGGACCCTACGCCGCCGAGGTCTGGCCGCTCGCACCTGAAGACAACCGGCATGGGCTCGGCCTATGGCTTCGGCGGCATCGGCAAGATCATCGGTCCGGCTCGGGCTTGCCATGATCGTAGGCTCCAGCAATCTACCTGAAGCCCGACGTGCCGCTGCCGCAGATCCCGACCGCCTTCCTCTATCTCGGCTGCTGGTTCCTGATGGCCGGCGTGGTCTATTATTTCTTCGGCACTCGAGACCAGGGGCAAGTCGATCGAGCAGATCGACAAGGAACTGGCCGCGGCCTGACGCGCATCCACGCTGGACGGCAGCTCGGCGAGCATAGCTTGGACACGATGATCCGCGACTTCTGCCGACCTGGCGGCGATCCGGACCGTGATCTGCACGCGCCGAGGCGTCTGGTCCGGACGTCGAGGCTGCTTCGAACGAGATCGAGAGCACGCGCCGGCTGCCGCCTGCGCTGCTCGACAAGCTGCACGAGGCGCGGCTGTTTCGCCTGCTGCTGCCGCGCTCGTCGCAACGGCGATCGAGACCGATCCCGTCACCTTCTTCCATGTCGATCGAGACCATCGCCCGCGCCGACGCCTCGACGGCCTGGTGCCTGAGCCAGGCCGGCGGCTGCGCCATGTCGGCGGCCTATCTCGACCTGCCGGTCGGCGCAGGAGATCTTCGGCAACGATCCGCGCGCCGTGCTGGCCTGGGGTCCCGGGCCCGAAGGTCAGGGCGGTCGAGGTCGAGGGCGGCTACAAGGTCACCGGCGTCTGGGCGTTCGCCTCGGGCGGCCGGCACGCCACCTGGCTCGGCGCGCACTGCCCGATCTACCAGGCCGACGGCTCGCCGCTGACTCGGCGCCGACGGCGACAGCCAGGTCGAGCGCACCATGCTGGTGCGCGCCGAGCGACGTGCAGTGGACCGACATCTGGAACACGGTCGGCCTGCGCGGCACGGCGCAGCGACCAGTTCGCGCTCGACCGATCACTTCGTGCGCGCCGACCACTCGATCACCCGCGACTTCGCATCGGAAGGAATGCCGCGAGCCCGGCCCGCTCTACCGCATGTCGGCGATGACCTGCTACGAGGTCGGCTTCGCCGGCGTGGCGCTGCGGCATCGCCCGCGGCGCCCTCGACAGCTTCATCGACGTCGGCGCGCACCAAGGTGCCGCGCGGCGCCAAGAGCCCGCTGCGCGACAGCGCCGTGGTGCAGACCAACCTGGCCCAGGCCGAGGTCAGCATCCGCGCGGCGCGCGCCTAGTCTGCTGCAGTCGCTGGCCGAGATCTGGAAGAGCCTCGCCAGCCGGCGGCAAGCTCACGGTCGACCAGCGCATCATCATCCGCATGCGCCTCGACCCACGCCATCCACAAGGCGCGCGAGGCGGTCGACTTCGCCTACAACGCCGCCGGCGCCACCGCGATCTTCGAGAGCCATCCGCTGGAGCGCCGCTTCCGCGACATCCACACCGTGACCCAGCAGTTGCAGGGCCGGCTCAGCCATTTCGAAACCGTCGGCGCCTGGATGATGGGCGCCGATGCCGATCTCACCTGCGTCTAACAGGAGAAACACCATGCCGCTTGGCGTACTGCAGCACTACACCATCGAACCCTCCGAACCTGGAGCAGCACCAAGAAGTTCTATTGCGAGGTGCTGGGACTGGAGAACGGCGACCGTCCGCCGCTCGGCTTCCCGGGCTACTGGCTCTATTCCGGCGGCGTCGCCGACCGTGCATCTGCTGGGCACGCGCAAGCCGCGCGAGGGCATCGTGGTGCGCGGCACCGAGAAGAAGTTCGAGGACACCGGCCGCTTCGACCACATCGCCTTTGCCGCGCACCGACATCGACGGCGTGCGCAAGCGCTCGCAGTCCAAGAAGGTGAAGTTCCGCGAGCAGATCATCGCCGCGCACCGGCGGCCACGCAGATTCTTCCTCTACGATCCCGACGGCGTCGGCGTGGAGCTCAACTTCCCGCCGTCGCCTGAGACGCGGCGATGATCGCTGCTCCGCTCGACATCAAGACCATCGAACCGCTGGCCGACGGCGCTGCCGTTCGGCGCAGGTCGGCGCCTATGAGCGCGTGATCGGCGTCGCGCGCGGCGAGGCTCGATCCCGAAGGCGCCCGGCAACACGGGCATCGCCCTGATCGACAAGGCGCCGCGCAACGAGCGCGGCATGGTCGAGTACGCGACCGACTTCTTCGTCCTGCGGCCCAGGATCCCGGCCAGGGCAACGGCCGCATCCTCTACGAGGTCAACAATCGCGGCCGCAAGATGCTGTTCGGCAACATCGCCGACGGTCCGCAGGGCGTGAACGATCCCAAGACGCTGGCCGACGTCGGCAACGGCTTCCGATGCGCCAGGGCTACACCATCGTCTGGTCGGGCTGGGACCCCGACGCGCCGCGCGCCAACATGGGGCTCGGCCTCACCGCGCCGGTCGCCACCGACGAACGGCAAGCCGATCGTGCCGATCGTGCGTCGAGGAGTTCGTCTCAGGCACGCGCGGCGGCGTGCTCGAGGCCTTCAAGCTCTCCTACGAGGTGGCCAGCCGACAGGAGCCGGCGCGCGCCGCTGACGGTGCGCGAGCGCGCTGACGACCGCCGCAGGAGGTGCCGCTCGAACCAGTGGACGTTCGTCGACGCGCCGCTCGATCAAGCTGACGACGGCCAAGCCCAAGCCGGGCTTCCTCTACGAATTCACCTACGAGGCGCAGCAACCCCAAGGTGCAGGGCTGGGCTTCGCCGCCACGCGCGACTTTCGTGAGCTGCCTGCGCTACGACGAGCGCGACAGGCGGTCGGCGCACCGGCCGGCCGATCACCCATGCGCTGGCGATCGGCTTCTGCGCAGGCCGGCCGCTACCTGCGCCACCACATCTGCGCGGGCTTCAATCGCGACGAGCAGGGCCGCAAGGTGTTCGACGGCATCCACAGCCATATCGCCGGCGTCGGCCGCGCTGTTCTTCAACATGCCGTTCAGCCCAGCCCGCGCGCACCAGCACCCAGCACGAGGACCACGGCTTCCCGGAGAACTGGTTTCCGTTCTCGACGGCGACGCACGACCGATCCCGCTGACCGGCAAGACCGGCCTCGCTGTTGCGCGGCGACGGCAGCGATCCGCTGCTGATCGAGACCAACACCTCGACCGAGTACTGGCAGAAGGGCGCCTCGCTGCTCACCACCGATCCGCTCGGCATGACGCGACGTGGCGCTGCCCGACAACAGCTCGCGCGTCTACATGATCGCCGGCACCCAGCATGGCGGCCGCGCCGGCGCGCACCACCGACCCCGGCCCCAACGTCAATCCGCGCAACCCGCACAATCCCATGCCGGCGGTGCGCGCGCTGCTGGTGGCGCTCGACGACGGGTGGGTGTCGGGCAGGTCGCGCCGCCGCCGAGCCGCGTGCCGACGCTGGCCGACGGCACGCTGGTCGAGCCCGACAAGACGGGCTTCCCCGCCATTCCGGGCGCGGCAGTGGTGACGGTCGACCAACCGCGTGGCGCCGCCGGGCGACTGGGTGAACCCAGCCCGCCGAGCAGCGCCTATCGCACGCTGGTCTGCACGCGTCGATGCCGACGTGGCAACGAGGTCGCGGGCATTCGCCTGCCCGACATCGCCGTGCCGCTCGCCACCTACACCGGCTGGAACGAGTACAAGCCGCCCTATCCCGACGGGCGAGATCGCCGACCGCGACGGCAGCTACCTTCGCCTTTCCGGCCGACGCGACGGGCGATCCGCGCCTGAGCGCTGAGCGCTATGCAACCGCGCCGACTACGTCGCCAAGGTGCAGGCGGTCGTCGATCGAGCTGCTGAAGGACCGCCTGCTGCTGCAGGAGGATGCCGACCGCTACCTCGAGCAGGCGCGCGCCGAGACGCGTCGCGCATAGGAGCCATGATGGCCAAGCTCGACCGCGACGGCGTGAAGATCCACTACGAGGTCCATGGCAGCGAAGGACCCGACGATCCTGCTGAGCCACGGCTACAGCTCGACCGCGCCGCATGTGGGACGGCCAGGTCGCGGCGCTCAAGGATCGCTACCAGGTGATCGTCTGGGACATGCGCGGCCATGGCGAGAGCGACTATCCGAGCGATCCGGCGCTCTATTCCGAGGCGCTGACGGTCGGCGACATGGCGTGCCCTGCTCGACGTGGTGGGCGCCGAGAAGGCGATCGTCGCCGGCCTGTCGCTGGGCGGCTACATGTCGCTCGCCTTCAACGCCAGCCATCCCGACCGGCGTGCGCGCGCTGATGCTGTTCGACACCGGCCCCGGCTTCAAGAAGGACGAGGCGCGCGCCAAGTGGAACGAGACGGCGCACAAGCGCGCCGCCGACCTCGACGCACGCGGCCTCGCGGCGCTCAACACCAGCGACGAGGTCAAGCTGACGCGCCATCGCGACGCCACGGGCCTCGCCGGCGCCGGCGCGCGGCATGCTGGCCCAGCAGAACGACCGGGTGATCCAGTCGCTCGACAAGATCGCCGTGCCGACCCTGGTGCTGGTCGGCGCCAACGACACCAACTTCCTCGCCGCCACCGACTACATGGCGGCCAAGATCAGGGATCGACCAAGGTGGTCGATTCCCGACGCGGGCCATGCGGCCAACCTGCACCAGCCCGCGCGTTTCAATCAGGCAGTCGAGGCGTTCCTCGCCAAGCTGCCGGCAGCCTAGAGGAGGCAGACCATGGGCAAGCAGAATCGCAGTCGTCGGCGTCGGCGCGTTGGGCGGCTATGTCGGCGGCAATCTCGCCCATGCCGGCGAGGACGTCGACCCTGATCGACTTCTGGCCGGAGAACATCGAGACCATCCGCAACGCGCGGGCTGGAGCTCGACGGCGTGACGCCGGAAGAGAAGTTCACGGTCAAGAACGCCAAGACCATGCATCTCACCGAGATGCAGGACGCTGTCGCGCCAGAAGCCGATCGACATCGCCTTCGTGTCGATGAAGTCCTACGACACCGAATGGGCGACGGCGCTGATCAAGCAGTACCTGGCGCCGGACGGCTACGTCGTGTCGCTGCAGAACTGCCTGAACGAGGAGACGCATCGCCGGCATGGTCGGCTGGGGCAAGACCGTGGGCATGGTGGCCTCGCTGATCTCGGTCGACATGTTCGAGCCGGCCCGCATCCGCCGCACCGGTGGCCAAGGGCGGCGACAAGCACACGGTGTTCCGCGTCGGCGAGGTGCATGGCCGCATCACCAAGCGCGTCGAGGAGCTGCGCGACATGGTGGCGCCGCATCGACAGCGCCAAGACCACCACCAACCTGTGGGCGAGCGCTGGTCCAAGCTCTGCCAGAACGGCATGAAGAACGGCGTGCTCGGCCGCGACCGGCCTGACCGGCGCCGACTGCGACCGCAACGACGCCATCCGCCGCTTCTCGATCAAGCTCGGCGGCGAGGCGGTGCGCGGTCGGCCAGGCGCTGGGCTATCACATCGAGAAGATCGGCAAGTTCGAGCCCGAGACGCTGGCCAAGGCGTCGGAGGCGACAAGGCGGCGCTCGACGAGGTCGAGGTCGATCCTGCGGCCGGGCTCCAACACCAACCCCAACCCGCGCGCCGACATCCAGCGCCCGTCGATGGCGCAGGACATCCGCAAGGGCCGCCGCACCGAGATCGAGTTCATGAACGGCTACATCGCCGACCGCGGCAACTATATCGGCGTGCCGGCGCCGCACCCACGCCAAGCTGACCGAGATCGTCAAGAAGGTGGAGCGCCGGGAAGTGAAGGCAGCGCCCGCCCTGCTTGGAGGATAGGCTAGTCTAGCCGAGGCCCGGCGCCACGCGACGCCGGGCAGATTACAAAAGCTCATGCGCACACGGTTTGCTTTGTCGCGCATGCAAGCCGGCGTGAAAATGAGATGATTTTTTCGCCGACCCGGCTCCCGGCGGATTTGGTGCCTACAAAGGCCCCGAAATACGAAAATCCCGACGGGTGTAAGCTCGGGCGGCATTGATCATTGTGCGGCCCCGCTTGCACCGTTCGGCCTGAAATCTGCATGGTCGTCGCACGCAGGCATCGCGAAAGGATCCCGTCGTGCTGTTGACCAGATTTTCCGGATTTATCGCAATTGCGGCGCTCTCTTGCAACAGCGTCGCGCTTGCGCAGACTTCTCCGTCAAGGGGCGGCACCCTGATCTATCTGGAGCAGCAGGCACACACCAACCTCTACCCGCCGGCGGGCGGCTTCATCCCAACGGCGGCATCCTGAACCAGATCACCGACAAGCTGACCTGGCAGGACCCGAAGACGCTGCGAAGATCGAGCCCTGGATCGCCGAATCGCTGGACAGTCAACGACGCCACGGAGTACACTCTTCAAGATCCGCCAGGGCGTCACCTTCTCCGACGGCACGCCGCTCGACGCCAGCTGCGGTGGCAAAGAACTTCGACACCTTTGGCTGCGGCAACCAGGCGCTGAAGCTGCCGGTGTCGGAAGTCATCAACAACTACGACCGCAGCGAGGTGGTCGATGCCGCAGCACGGTCAAGTTCTGCTTCCAAAGGCGTCGCCCGGCTTCCTGCAGGGCACGTCGGTGATCGGCTCCGGCCTGGTGTCGCCAGCACGCTGGCACGGCCGTTCGACGAGGCGCTGGGCGACGCCACCAAGATCATCGGCTCGGGCCCCTTCGTCGTGACGAGCGAGACGCTCGGCAGGAGCTGCGTGCTCGACGGCGCGCGAGGACTACGCCTGGGGCCCGAACGTCGCCGCACCAGGGCCGCGCCTACTCGACGGCATCAAGTACGTGGTGACGCCCGAGGACAGCGTGCGCATCGGCGCCCTGCTGGCTGGCCGAGGCCCATGTCATCCGCCAGGTCCAGGCCTACGACGAGAAGCAGGTCCAGGTCGAAGGGCTTCATGCGTCTACGCGCCGCCGCCGACTCGCGGCGTGAACAACAGCGTGGTGTTCCGTCCCGACAATCCGCTGGTCGCCGACCTCGCGCGTCGCGCCAGGCGCTGCTGCACGCGACCAATGCCAAGGAGATCGTCGAGCACGCTGTTCTCCGAGCCAACTACCCGCAGGCCACGGTCGATCATCGCCTCGACCGCGCAGGGCTGACGTCGATCCTGTCGGCCAAGCTCGCCTACGATCCGGCGCTGCCGCCAAGGCTGCCTCGACGAGGCCGGCTGGGCGCGTCGGCGCCGAACGGGGCCTGCGCCAGAAGGACGGCAAGGAGCTGGTGCTGACCGCCTACGAATCACTGCCGCAGCCGCAGAACAAGGGAGACCCTGCAGCTTCGTGGCCCAGCAATGGGCTCAAGGTCGGCGTCAAGCTGAACGTGCTGGCCGGCGATGCCGGCAGCCGCATCGGCCGACAACCTCGACCCCGCCAAGACGCCGGTGGCGCCGGCCATGGTGGGCCGCGCCGATCCCGACGTGCATCCGCAGCCAGTACCATCCGACGACGCGCAACGTGCTGCTGCAGAAGGGCGGCGGCGACCAAGCGTGCAGAGCTTCGTGGACGACCAAGCTGAACGCGCTGCTCGGAGGCGATCGCCGCCGGAGACCGACGTCAGGCCAAGCGCATGGCGCTGGTCGCCGACGTGCAGGCGCTATGTGCATCGACCAGGCCTATGCGATCCCGATCTTCGAGGAGCCGCAGGCCTTCGCGGCTTCGCCCTAAGGTCAGGACTTCGCCTTCGAGGCGGTCGGCCGGCCGAGCTTTTATAACGATCTGGATCGCGCCGAAATAGATGACGGTTCCGAGGTCTTTGCCGGGCGCGCGCCACTCTGGCGCTCATGATGCGCCACGGAGTGGCGCGCTCCCAGCCATGTCCGATACCTCGCCGGCCGGATCGGCCAGGCCGTGCGTGGTCCTGCTGGTGCACCTTCACCGCCGCCTTCCTGCTGCTGCAGGCGCTGCCGGGCGACGCCATCATGATCCAGTTCCATGAGCCCGGAGATGGGCCTGTCGCCGCACGCAGATCGCCGAGCATCCGCGCGTCCTACGGCGCCGACCTGCCGATGTGGCAGCGCTACTTCACGACGCTGGAGCAGCTTCCTCACCGGCAATTTCGGCTACTCGATCCAGGCCGGCGTGCCGGTCGCCCAGCAGCTCGCGACCAACCTGCCGCCGACCCTGCTGCTGGCCGCGCCTGGCGTTCGCCGCGTGCGCTGGTGCTCACCGTCGTGCGTGGCGGCCCTGTCCAGCATCGACTGGGCTTCGGCTGGCTGCGCGCCGGCGCTGCAGTCGCTGCCGTCGCTGCTTCATCTCGGTGCCGGTGTTCTGGCTCGGCATCATGCTGATCCAGCTCTTCTCCCTTCCAGCTCGGCCTCGGTCTCGGTGATCAGCCCCGGTCCGGTCGAGCGCCTGGTGCTGCCGGCTGCTGACGCTCGCCATCCCGATCTCCGCCCCGCTCGCCCAGATCCTGATGCGCAACATCGACGAGGTGCTGCTGCAGCC